>Ga0265331_10001563_pt1 | contig 16772 bp, 21 predicted proteins | sample 41923metaG_FD_202088 | JGI IMG/M metagenome (GOLD analysis project Ga0265331, IMG submission 202088) | Rhizosphere microbial communities from Carex aquatilis grown in University of Washington, Seatle, WA, United States - 4-19-23 metaG | ecosystem: Host-associated > Plants > Roots > Rhizosphere... | reverse complement strand
TATGGAATGTCTGGATCATCTGACTCCAATGAAGCTGGTTGAGCGGTACCGGAGACGAAAAAAGCGCCCTGCGGCGTTTTCAAAGAAAGAAAGCTAGCTGTACAAGTTCAGGGGTATGGGTGCCTTGAGGACGCCATTCCATTTATACATCGCATACCAAAAAAGCGCAAGCTGATTCATGCGCATAGAGGATCGGGCATAGTCCTAAGCTGCGAACGTTTGTGCGTCTCCTTGAGGCTGCTCGAACCTTTTACCGCGATAGCGACGGTGTTAGGCCATGAAGGCGGGGACACTGTACGGCCAACGTTGGTGAGCCATCTGCGCACCTACTTCACCCAGAACAGGTGACCTGCCCGCCATGCCGCGCCGTCCTCAATGAGTGCAATGAACGGCTCCCGATGAAACGGAATCCGGACTTTAGCGTGCAGCTTCACAACGCCCACCTCCGAAGGATTCTCGCCGCAGCCGGATCATCTTCGAGGAGCGAAAAGAGGTGCCGAAATATCGCCATGTTCTTCCGGCAGAAAGAACTCGTCGGCTGATGCCCCATGAAATCCCCTTGGGTCGCGTGGTGCCGTACCGGGTCGCTCCCACAGTACGGCTGAAAGGCGCAGTCAGAGCACCCAGGCACGCCCTCCGGCATCGATTCGTGCAACACACCGAGGAGGGGGCTTTTCGTCCACAGGTCTGACCAGCTGTCCCGATGCACATTCCCCAGCCGAAACGTCTTGTCCCCCATTTCTGCGAGCATTCGTGCTTCGTCCGACGCGTACACGTCCCCATCGTAGTTGTACACCAAGACGCTCAGTCCGATGCCTGCCGGCGACTGGAGATCGACGTATCCGGTCGGAAAAGAGGTGAGCATCCGGCGCAGAAGGATCGAGGCGTAGACTTCGCGAATGTCCATGCCGGAACGATTGTGTTCCAGGATGCGGGCGAGGCCTCGCTTGTAGAAGGCGATGAACTGATCCGTCTCGTAGTTGATCCGTGAGTTCTTTTTCGCGGCGAAACCATACGGGCTAATGCTCCTCAGAAAGATTTCCCGGAATCCCTGTCGCAGGTACTCGTCAACGATTGCCTCGGGCTCATCGAGGCTTCGCGCCGTGCAGGTCATGAGCGCCGAGACCGAATCCTTGCCGAGCGCGTCACGGCACCGCTTGACGCCGTCGAGTGTCCGCTCGTACGCATCCCCGCTCGGCCGCGGCCGGTTTGCGTTGTGCAGCCGCGCCGGGCCGTCGAGCGAGGTCGAGACGAACACCTGATGCTCTTTGAAGAATCCGAGCATCTCTGCCGTGAGCGGAGCCAGATTCGTCGCGACGACGAATTCGATGTCTCGGCCCTCCGCCCGCGCCTTTGTCCGTAGGACGATATGCCGGAGAAGCGGGAAATTGAGGAGCGATTCCCCGCCTTGAAACTCGACCTTGAGGGTGGGAGAGGGGCTCGCGAGCATGAGGTCGATTGCCCTGTCGGCCGTGGCCTCCGACATGTCGAACGCATGTTTGTCCTCCGAGACACGCGAGACTTGGCAATACTGGCAGGAATTGTCGCACCGCAGCGTGATGACGAAGATATGGAGCGCTGTCAGGTCCGGGAGCCGTGACTGCCGGGTACGGTACTGAGCGGCGAGCAATTCCCCTTTTACGCCAATCCCCTCGGTCGTGAGAAAGTGGCGCGACTCCAATTCAAGAAACCACGGATTTTCGCGCGTGAGCCGGTGCTCCGCGTACTCGACGAAGATCTCATCCGGAATGACGAGATGCTCTCCACCGAATGCGGAAAGGACGTACCGGCCTTGGTCGAGACGGGTGAACCGAAGCGGCAGAATCTCGTATTCGGCCGAATCCTGGTAGAACGACTCCTCGTGAAATGTCGGGGCGAGCTTCACGGCTGGAGAGCAGCGTCTTTTTCTATGAGCACCTTGAGAGACTCCCTTAACGCGCGGGTGAGAGCTCCGGCGCGCGTGTCGTCGCGAAGCCACAGTACTGAGAAATCAACGGATTCCTGAGACACGGACGGGCCGTAGAACTCGGGTTCGAGCCGCAGCACCCCGCCGTCCATCAGTGACCGTTTCGATCATGAGAAGTAGCGGGCATGCCAGTTTCGAGTTCCGGGTTCAGGAGCGAGGTTTTCGATAGGGCGTGCGCGAGTATGAGGTCGCGAGAGTGCTGTGTTTCGCGTCCGATGTGCTCGCGCAGCTTTTCTTCGATCAGCTGGTTCAGGAATTCACCCGCAAGCGTTTCGCTGTCCGTTCCGGGGCGTTGCGGCCGTAGCCGTACTTCCAGTTCCCGCTCATTTAAGCGCTGGACGTGCAGGTATGCCTTGTCCGTGAAGCGGTGGGCTGCCTTCAGCACGGGAACGAGGCCGTATACCGTCGTATCCACCCGGACCATACAGAGCGTCCGATCAAGCTGTGGGCCTTCTGGCATTCGATCAATGGTTGGCCGACGACATTTGCAATGCCGCATCGGCGCTCTCCGGTACCGGATCATCAGCAGTCGCGAGGATTGCCGTGATACCCTGCAAGCATGTGACCAGATCAACCTGTTTCAGCCGTACGAGCCCGATCGATTTGTCTACCATGACGACGACTCCTTCATTTTCGACCGATATCAAGCGAACGGCAGTACCCGGAGCATAGCTGTGCGGCAGAGCAAGTTTGCCTCCTGCGAATTCCTGAAGAACACACTTCTCACGCAACACGATCTCCTTCGGCCAGTGGCTGCGGATGCGAGTGAGCTTTCTTTGGAGGATAATCTCAAGTTCATCCGTCAATTCCGCCTCGGCGAATTGCGGTTTGGTCGCATCGTCGGGCATGCCGAGAATCGCGGCTTCGCCGCCGAGGCGATTCACCAGATCGCATTGTTCGATCGGTAGCGGCGACGGCACTCCGTCGACAAGGACGATGGCGTTCTCCTGTCGGACCTCTACGAGCGGAAGAACCTCATATTGGGGTTTCACCTTGAGACCCATAACCTGGCCATTTTCGATTATCTTGAAATATGCTCGGGTGAGAAGCAGAACCTGATTCGGCCAGTGGCTCTTAATCTTTGGGAGCTTCGCCCGCACTGCTGCCGATATCCCCGGCACATAAGCTGTACTCGGTACAGGAGCCGGTGCCGGTGCCCCCGATGGGGCGGGTGTCGTCGCCGGGTACGGCGCCGACGATGTGGTCCCCGAGTAGTGGGACGAATGCGAGCTATGGGACGAGTGCGAGCTATGGGAGCCATGCGTGGCGAGGACTCGATTCGGCCCCCGCACACGTCCAAAGATCAGTTTCGACACGCGGGCGCCGTGATCTTTGCGCAATTCACCATTTGAAGTATGACCTTCGTCTGTGGGGGGCGCGGGAGATTGAACACCGTCCGCACGCGACGGGCTAGAAAAGGCAGCCGAGGCGGAAACCGCAGCGGCGAGACGACTAAGAAGACGTTGAATCGGAGTAGCCATGGTGACGAGCTGGATTGTCGCCGGGCGCAAATGCGCGACCGGTCAGGGCTGGAGTGATAGCGATCACTTTTTGCGGCAATAGTCCAGCAATCATTATGCATGTAATTCGTTTCTGGAAGGCAGACAACCTGTCTGAATGGTGAGCAATGCGAAGCCGCGATTGTCCCCAATGTGACCGTAGCTCTACCTCGCAACCCGAAGCAAGATCCACGCATCCCCCGGAGTGGGCAGGCCCTGTGTCTTCGCTGCCGTGGTTTCATGGTACACAAATATGCCGCTGAAGAAAACTTCAGCGGCGCTGTCGCGCTTGGGTGACCTTACACGAGCAGCAGATGCAGTCTAAGACATTTCCAAGACCGCTCTCATCTCACGATTCTATAGTATTGCAGGCTTCGGTGCAAGGCGTGGCTAACCAGCCCGTGCAATTCCTTCAAGTATGTCCGAATATACATCAGGTATCTTTTCGTACATAACACCAACGGGAAGACCGAAGATTCCCCTTCGCTCCCAATACCCGATTGCTGAACGGTCGCCGTTCTTCGTAAGAGCAACTCCCCAGAATCGGTTGCCTGGTTTTACCGAGTGTTTGCGCTGAGCTTCAATGGCGAGAAAATCGAGGTTTGGGCAACGCCCAGATAGGCCAATGAATATGCAAAGATTATCGGTCATGAATTTGCTACAAGAATCCCACCAGTCTTGTCGTCTTCTGCTCTCCATGTAACGTCGCTGATCTAGAACGACTGGCTGTCGACCATTTTCGCTATCGTTACCGTAAGGCAAATATCCGTGTGGATGGCTGATTACTACATCGGCCTCGGGGTACGGTTCGGAGGGCTCCGTGTGGGGTAGAACGCTTAAGCCCCTTCGTAAAAAAAACTCCTCTAGGTAACTGTCATAGTTAAATGAAATAATTGCTACTTGCCGATGTCGCCGAAGATACATACAAAACAGCGCGAGCGCTTCCATATCTGGGTGGACGCCAATTTTGTGCCAATTCGGATTACGTTTCTTGTATAAGACGGTCTTTACTTTCTTACTAAACGCCATATAATCGCCCGAAAAGCGCTTCGCGACAAACTCCTCTAGACTATGTTCCCATGTCGTGTTCCCATCTTTGGCATCAAGAACGGATTTCCCTCCCAAAGCTGCGATGAGTTTCGGCCACGACGGAACATCAAATTTAAGCGAAATCCCAGCACCGCAAACTATGCAGATGCGTCCGTGTCGTGCCGCATTTGAAATCCACTCGACTCGCACTTCCCGATTTTGAAGCTGCCTACTGGTGTACGTTGAAGTAACCATCGCTATGAGACGCTCTTTTCCGTGTATCCAGCAGCTTTCAGAATCATTACCAGTTCGTCCAGATGGCTTTCATCTTTGGTAGCGCCCCCATGTAGTGCATTTGCGTGAAAATCGATTCCGCCATCCTGAGACAGCTTGGCGCGCTCGTATTTCTCTCCAGGAATTCTGATGCCGCATCGCGAAAAGACGACTTTATCGCGATGCTCGGTAACCATCTTAGCTACGGACAAATCGCGACCTTGGAAACTAGCCCACTCGACGGTGGGCTCATATCCGGTTGTCTTTGCGTAAAGATAAGCTAAGCATGGCACAAGCATCGCACCTGTGCCCTCTTGCATCTTGAATTTCTTATCCATGATTGCAAGCACGAGCGTATGCGTGCGAATTCCGCACTTTCGGAGCGATAGATGCTGCCATAGTCCGCTGAGTAGCATATCCACTATGAAACGCTCCGAGGCTGCGATTACCATATAATCTGATCGTTGCGAGGCAATGAGTGGATATCTATACGGCGGCCCTTTTAGGACCAGCGTATCGCCACTTCGTAGCGCGTCATTCGTCGAAAACTCATATTCAATCCACTCGCCTACCGAAGACCGTGGTCGACCGATACGCTGCACGGCGTCCGAAACTGTGTTCGAGACAACCTCCAAGTTTGCAGTGCTTGGGAAAAAGACGTATCCAAAATAATAATATAATTATTACACACGGTACCGACACCATGCTATATACAGCTGCAAAGCTAAGCAAGCTTACAGAGAAAATCATCGTTTTAACTGGAGCAGCGCGGCCAGAAAGATTCACTGATTCAGATGCAAGCTTCAACATAGGTATGGCAATTGGTGCCATACACGCATTTCGGCAGGTACCGACACAGGTATCAGGAGTGTTTATTGCGATGAGTGGCGTTGTGGTCCCGTGGAATGAATGCTCTAGAATAATCGAGACCGGCCAATTTGCGAAAGAACGTGAGACAAATGGAAATCATAGGCCCTTTAGGAATGGATATGCATTGAAGAATGTGCCCAACAGCGGATAACGCAACGCAAGTCGATAACTCTTTTCGAAACAAGTCTACTCGGGATCTATTTGCCTGGCGCATGATGCAGGCGACTAAATGCACCTCGCCGAAAGTCGGCTTTCTAGCATAAACCTAAATTCCGCAGTTGTACTCCCATGCGCAGAGCCTGGGCGGCCTACATCTGCTTCACCTGATAGGTGAATGGTCGAAACCCCGAATGAGGGTCTCGAAAAGCGGCCACAAACGTGGCGCAACTCCCCAGTTTCCAGCAAATAAACTAATATCTCTTCAACTGTGGTGCAGTCGAAAATCTTCGTATCAACTGCGGAAAATTGCATTTACCCAGTCGTCCCGTCGATCCTCAACCCGCGGCAATCGCCTCATCGGACATTGCACAGGACGGCTCAGGTGATTTCTCAATTTAATTGACCGCAAAACCCGAAGGGTTGTGCCAGGTTATCTCTTTGGTCTAACGGCGGTAACACCGCATCTAACGCATTTTTCTTGCATACTGATTGGGGCTGGATTACCCATCGCCTGCGATCTTATTAACAGAAGCAAAGCATAAAGGAGGCAGGAGATTACGATGAAACGCTCTATCCGCTATGTCCTGAGTGAACACGAAAGCGCGTGCCTTGCGAAGGCATGCGCGGATGAACGACTCCACGCCGCTAATAGCGAAGATCAACAGGCCGTTGTCAACGCGTGCCAAGCTATCGTACAGTCCGTAGAGCACGAAGCTTCGGGTCTTGTCGCCGTGATACGCTCTCTCCGCGAACTGCGAACCTCGCCGGGACTAGTCGTACTGGAAGGACTACCAACAGTAGAGGATTCCAGGCGGCTAATCATCTTGCTGGGAAGTGTATTAGGAAATCTTCTGAAATATCCAAATGAAGGCGATTACGTCATTGCCATAAAGGAAAAACAGACGAAGCCGGGAGAGAGGCCGTCTTTTCAAAATGCGCGAGAATTCTATTTTCATACCGATCTTTCGTACACGGAAAACCCGCCACGATACTTAATGATGCATGCAGTCGTCAACAAACCAGGAGAAGGCGGCATTTCACTCTTTGCGGATATAGATAGAGTCGCCAAGAACCTCAGCCCTCTCGATATTAATGAGTTGCAAAAACCGCAATTCCTATTTCCCGCACCGCCACATTATAAGGGAGGTGGGACCGTTAAGCTCCCCATTCTAACGCAAGACGAGCTTTCCGGGGTGTGGCGTCTGAGATTTCGTCGGGACAATCTTCGCGCAGAAACCCGCCCGGGCGTAGACGCTGTTGTTCAATTGGTGCGAGCGATTAACGAATGCGCTGAGGAAGTTATGTTGGTATCTGGCTCCATGGTAATGCTCGACAATCAATCATTTTTACATGGCAGAACTGCCTTCGCCGGAAGCGGCGAAGCCACTCACGAACCACGACATCTGAATCGCGCGTATGCTAGCTGTTAAAGCCTATCACAATGCAACAAGTCATCGATATTTCGCAACCGATAAACAATCGCCCGTCATGCTCATTTGCTTTGGTCGATACCGTCCCGCGTCTATCCTTCGAGGAGGGGGATTCTCATGGAGTTACATTCGTCACATCGCGCTTGGATAACTTTCGAACGAACACATGCACCCATATTGATTTCCCGGGACATCTCGCGAGCCTCGGGAGGCAATTTCCAAAGGCGGTCGGGCATTACCCAATCGAACGCTTTATTGGTCCCGTCTTTATCCTCGACGTGTCTCAGAAGATGGCACCGTTATTAACGTATTTCGATAAGGTCGGAAAACTGGCGATCGATAAACATGCTGAAGCCGATGTATTGAACTTTCTGAACTTGCTAGATACTCTCTCTATTACGCGCGCCGACATCGAGAACGCTCTTAAAACCTCAAATTGCGCAATTGAGAAACTATCGGGATTGCTTCTTTATACAGGCTTAAGCGATTGGTGGAGAAATGAGAAATTTGAATCGTGGGAATATATATATTTCTACGGACCATTTCTTTCGGAGAATGCCTGCGACCTGCTCGTTGCTAATCGTCTCTCGTTTGTAGGAATCGATGGTTTTCAACTTGACCATCCTATAATCAATTTCAATGGGCACGAACTACCTCTCGTTCTACATTCGAGCGCCCGCCAGCATGTCTCTACGAAACTTGAGCAGATCGATAAATACTCAAACCATCACTCACTATTAGGTAAAGATATACTCATTTACGAAAATCTCAGGATACCGCCGGAACTTCGGAACCGCGAGGTAATGTTTTCAGGTGTTCCGCTGAATCTGCAGTTGGAGGGCCTAAACGATAATGCGCTTGCCCGCCCATACGTAACTGTGGTTAAATAGAAATTATGAAACGCTTGTATCAAGATGATAGCTATCTTAGATCCTCCGAAGGCATGGTACTTACGGTGGCCATGAGCCACGGACATACAGAATTAGCCGTAGATGAATTATTATTCCATCCTTCGGGAGGAGGACAACCAGACGACCGAGGAACAGTTGCGATCGGCGGTAAAGACTATCCAGTGGTTGGATTTAGGAAGCATAAGGGCGAAGTGTATATTTTGATCGATTCCGCTAACGAAATTTCATCGGAGATTGGCTATGGCGATACAATCGTATCCACATTGGATTGGGAGCGGCGTTACAGGCTGATGCGCTATCATTCATGTTCGCACGTATTGATGTCCAGCGCAAAGAAATTAGTATCTGGCTACATTCCGAAAGGTATGCAAATTTCGGATGACTTATCCGGGGCGGTCGTCCGGTTTGCTTATTCAGGCATTATTCCTGAAGACTTCAGTGCTTCGATTACAGCAGCCGCGAAAAATGCAATTAGTGCGGACAAACCCGTGCACTCGCGAGTCTTTAAGGGCTTGGATGCTGCTCGGGTTGCGGGCGGCGAACTTTTTCGAGTCGATCCCGATTTGCAGCTTAAAGGGGAAGTAAGAGTGGTGAGTATTGATGGATTTGACTGCAATCCATGTGGTGGAACGCATGTCATCCGCACTGGAGAGATCGGCGGCTTTGAGATAGAATCTATAAATGTCGATGATCTTATTAGTGTTAACTTCCGACTCTTATGAAGTGTTTGATATTCCACTGCACCAAATTTGTCTATCGCCTCGACCATGCAACCCCAGTGGCAGAGTCTGGAGAATTCCCCGATTCAGGCAGTTATGAGAACTGTTTAGTTGCATTTATTGCTATCGAAAAACACGACGACGACAACTCCGTTAGAGCGGCAACAGGCGAGTTATGTGACCTATGCAAGAATCTGAAGCTTAATTCGCTTCATCTGAACCCATTCGCCCATCTTTCCTCTGATCTGGCGAAACCGAAGCAGGCTCTCTCATTGTTGCACAGTCTCAGAGACGGTCTTAGGACCTCGATTGCTTCAGTGTCGTACTCACCATTCGGATGGTATAAGTCTTTTGATATGGCAATAATGGCGCACAATTCGTCGCAATTGTTCCGCGCATTTTAAGCTCTCTCGCAAAATTTACTGGCTACAAGTGCCGCTAACAACGCGTTCGAAGCGGAAAGGCCAGCAGCTTTGAAGAATGTCTCGTTTTTCCCATGGGTTAGTCTCTGCGGGGTCAAGAGCCGTTCCGAACGGCAACCTGGGCCTGCGACAAGTGGAATGAGGTGCTTTCTGACGGATATGTCGGTTTGCGATGTAATGATTGTTGCGTCGCTGCTACCACGATTCACAGAGAGGCGGAATTCCATCCCGTTTGCAGCTGTGGCCTGTTGGAGGTGAGAGAGCAATGGAGACTCACGCGCCTCAGGGTGTTCTCGCAGGCCCCCAGATATTGAGAAGTCCTTTATAGCAATATAACTTTCGCCTTTGAGATCGTTCGCTACAGCCTCGGGAGTTTTTTCGCTGCGGAGGTTTAGCGTGCAAATGTGCACTAGGTCTTCTGCGGTCGGAGAAGTTTCGATAGTCGCTGGAACCGTGGCGAAATTGGAGATCACACCTGCGCGAACTAGAATCGCCTCATCGGACTTGAGAAGAATTTCTCGGAGAGGATTCGATCCGTCTGTAAGTTGGGCTGCGTGGCCTCCTATATGCCGATGTGCGGCCCAGTTTCGTGCCGCAGTGTCTATTGGGGCGATAGCAATCGGTTGCCAATCCGAAAGCTTACCAGCTAGGAGCGAACGGATCTTCCGGATAGGCTGTCTGATTTGGACGGCATAGTTAGTTCGCTCTGATAGAAACACTTCCAAAATTGGATTTGGCAGCGCACTAGTTGTATTCTCAAGCACTATCAGATAAGTTAGTTCCTCATTGTTAATGGGTAGTACCTTGCCAAGCGCTGCGCCTAGCTTGGTCGCAGTTTTTACGCCTGGCCCCTCTTCCTTAAAGGTTATTAAAAACGCAACATTATGGCAGACAATGATACGCTTGGCTATCATTTCGGCGATAGTTAGTTGGAATGCGACTCCAGCTTTGCAGTCATTGACGCCTCGCCCGATCAACTGCTCGGAATCTTCGAACGGCACGAATGGGTGAAACGGCGGATCCCACTCTGTAGCATCAGCTGGAACGGTGTCTATGTGCGCGCTGAGGTAGACAATCGGACGATTGGGAATGCAGTCTGGGAGCGAAATAAGATTGCCGATATCGTCGGCGAATGTTTTGTAGTTTTGCGGCAATTTTGCTAAAACAGCCCGGCAATATTCCATACAAGCGTGAACTTGGTGTGGTTGATCATAGGGTGACGGAATCACCACCAATGCGCGCAAGTGCTTTAAGAAGATTTGATTCGGAAATGTCAAGATGGAGTTCAACGCTAAAAAACGCAGATTTTTTGAAATACGCAAGTGCATTCGTCAACCTTGCATTACATTTTCGCCGAGACGGGCCGCAATAGCCTTTATGCGCCTACTCAGTTGCCGTTAGCTTAAAAGGTGTCACGCGCATGATAATCGTCGGCACTTGAAAGAAGACAAAATCAGTCTACGATAGAAATGACGCATTAGCCGGCGACAGCGTCACAGAATGTCTTTTTGTGGAAACTCTCAGAGCGAGGGAGAGTCACTGCTGCTCAAGGTGAAACACTCCCTTTGTCCCGTCGTGGCCGTCTGCTCCACCTTGGCCATAAGCGTCTGCGTAATTGAGATTTCCGCGACCAGCTTTGCCGCCATGTCCGCCGGCTCCTCCGCCTAGTAGACATTTCGCTTGCCCGAAACTATTAGCAAGTCTCAGGAAAAGATAACCTCCGTTTCCCCCAGAGCCGCCCCCACCACCGCCTCCCGGCTCGCACCATTGCCCGCCACCGCCTGCGCCGCCGCTTCCGCCAGATTGTCCGGCTAGGTCAACTATGCCGCCGGACGCATCGAAATGCCCAAGTACACGCAAATACACTAAGCCTCCGTCGGCCCCAGCTGCTCCTCCTCCGCCGCCACCGCCAAAGTGTAGCGTGAATTGGGAGGTGCCCGAAGTGCCTCCACCATCCTGCCCGTCTACCGAAGACCACAGTCCACCCATCCCTCCTTTTCCGATTTCATCAGTGGGATGGAGGGATGGACTCGTACCTCCATTGCCGCCACCACGAGCCGTCCCTGGAAGGCCGGGTCCGCCACAGCTTGCGCCGCCACCACCATTCCCGCAGTTGGGTTTGTGTGATGCCTCTCCACCGTTGCATGGCGGCCGGCCATAGGCGTTCCCTCCCCTCCCTCCATGCTGCCGTGCGACAACCGTGTTCAGGATCTGACCGTCCGGTGCAGTGAACATATACGTGCCATCACAGTACCTATTCGAATGACTCACAAGCGTGCCTTTAAGAACAAAATCTCCTGTCGTTCCAATTATCGTCCATCCGGCACCTTGTATTGGCACGATTTCCAAGGTACCACCAGACTCCACAGTAATCGACTGATAGTCATAGCATTGTCCGGCAAGGAGCCGAAACACTTCGCCGGAGTGGACTACTAAGTCGCCAAACTGGCCGGTCGGCCAAGGTCCGGGCGAAATTGGCTGCGCATGGAAATATTTCGAAGGCGATTCGAATTTGGATGACGGCGTGGTGTCTTCTGAGGCATTGATCGCCCGAGGAACTTGTAGAACAATTATCAAAGCGAGCGCGTTTGCGAAAAGATGTGTTGAGTGAGGCATGGCTTTGTATGAAATCAGTGGCCTATTCGATGACCAATTGTGTCTTCCTACCCGCTACCAACGCACTCTCATCCGCAGCCAGACTCTCCGAAGTCTGCGTTTTGGTCGCTTCGTTAGCTTCAGTGCGTAGATATAGATCGACGGAAAAGTGGAGTTCAGCGTCCGATGGCGTCAACGCCCTCGCATCTGCAGCGAGAATCGTCCTTTCGAAGCGAGTTGCACGCCGGCGAACCAGTTCCAAGATAACGATATTGAAAAGGCGATATCCTAGGTTGGTCAGATCAGCTGGGTCTCCAGCGCTCATGCATCGAACTTACATCGCGGTGCCGAAAGAGTCGAGAGTTTGGGTAATAAATCTACAAGGCGGGCGGAATTCGGGCGAGTCAGTGGGCACTGCGCCCGTAGTTTGGAAAGTCCTGAACTTCAAGATGTCTGCGAGCGCCGTATCCCGAGATCTGGGTTCAACCCGGTCGTGAGAAGATAAAGGACATGATGATGTCCTTAATGATTACCCCTTGTGCCCCCGTCGCCGGCCTCTGCCGGCTCACCGGTCGTGGGTGGTGGTCGTGGCTGTACCGGTTTGTTCCGGCGTACCCGTTGCCGTGAGGCGCCGTGAGGCCAGCCGGCGCGTGAGCGCCGGAACGAGGGAGGTTGGATCGCAGCAGAGCGTGAGCTCTGCGGAGCGTGAGCTCTGCGGAGCGTAAACCGACCGATGTCGGGGGTCACTACGGGTGTGGAAAACTCGTTTGCACGGCCTCGCAGCGCGGCCGTGCCGGATCGGAGGGTATCCCCACGGCGGGGATACCTGTGGGGATGGGTGCTTTGTATCCGTTTCTTTAGGACAACGGGTTCGATTCCAAGAGCGTGGACGCTGGTTGAGGTTCAAATCCTCTACCCTGCACCTGTTCGAATCCCATCGTGTCCGCAAGGACACCTCCGGGTTCGAGTCCCAGGAGCCGCCCGCCTCAGTCACTGCTCACAACGGCCAATTTTCCTGATAGAATGTTCGAGCAGCATCGGGGAGATGCAGGTCACCTGTTCTGGGTGAAGTAGGTGCGCAGATGGCTCACCAACGTTGGCCGTACAGTGTCCCCGCCTTCATGGCCTAACACCGTCGCTATCGCGGTAAAAGGTTCGAGCAGCCTCAAGGAGACGCACCGGATCGTGAGATAACTCGTTATCGGCAAGGAAGGCCCACGGTTTTACGGCTTCACCTCGGGCTTTTTTCCCTGCCAGTAATCACCATAGCTCCAAACCATTGCTTGAACAATCTGGGTGATATAGACTGCGCCCATGAGCGCCGAAACCGTACATGTTGCGTACGCGCGCAAGTCGACGAGGGCAGAAGACAAGCAGGTCCTATCCCTCCAAGACCAGAAAGCTGAGCTCAAAGCCATGGCTCGAAAGCGCGGCCTTGCGGTCGTGCGGACACTTGCCGAAAGCCAAAGCGCATCAACGCCCGGGCGACCGGTTTTCAATGAGATGATCGGGATGATCGAACGCGGCGAGGCGAGCGCGATACTCACGTGGAAATTCAACCGCCTTGCCCGCAACTTCGAGGACGGTGGAAAGATCATTTCCCTCCTCCAATCTGGGAAGCTCCGGGAGATCTGCACGCCAAGTAAGACATTCCTCCCGAGCGATAACGTGCTACTTCTCGCGATCGAATTGGGCATAGCCAACCAATATTCGCGCGACCTAGCGGAAGACACACGGCGCGGTCTCGATAGAAAGGTTGCCCGCGGCGAATACCCGAACGGTGCACCTTTCGGGTATCGAAACGCGCGCCGTGAAAAACGTGGGGTGATTCTTGTCGACAGGCACTACGCTCCATTGGTGAAACGGGTGTTTGAGATGTATGCAACCGGAGATTACACCCTCGCCGACCTCAGAGCCTATTTTACATCGTGCGGCGTGACTTCGAAGCGGGGAGGGGGGCTATGCCGGCGGAAAACCGTTCCGCCTCACCCGTATTTCTCAGATTCTCACTAATCCCTTTTATTACGGCCATTTCCGTTATCGAGGCGAACTCATCGAAGGATGCCACGATCCCCTCGTTTCAAAGGGCCTTTTCGATCAGGTCCAACAGCAACTTTCACGGAATTGGCCCACGGCCTCTGGCATTGCGTCAAGTCCCAGGGCCTTCTTGGGCCTCATGCGGTGTGCTGAGTGCCGTAGTGCTATAACGGCGGAGTGCCAAAAAGGCCATATCTACTACCGTTGCACGAAAAAGAACCGCGGAATCAAATGCACCCAGCCTTACGTCCGAGAAGAGGTCCTGACTTCCGAGCTGCGTTCCATGATGTCGCTCTACACGATTCGGCCTGAAATCGGCGGGCCAATGTCTACCAGTATCGCGACCGAAGAGGCGGCGGCGGTGAAACAATCCGCTGCGATTGCGGCACCCCTTCGAGCCGAACTGGAGCAGATACAACTGCATCTTGAGCGACTGGTTGACATGCGTCTCGACGGCGAACTCGACACCGCCGCATACAACAAAAGGAAAGCACGGCTGCTCAGTCGTAAGAAAAGCATCGAAGAAAACCTAGTTGGAATCGACCATGGGAGGCAGGTATGGCTCGAACCGCTCAAGAACTGGATTTATACGGCCCAAAATATGGGTACTACGGTTGAGACGGGTTCGCTCTCGGAGCTTAAAACTATCGCACGAAGAATCTTCGGCTCGAACCTGTTACTGGCAGGGAAAAAAGCCCGAGGTGAAGCCGTAAAACCGTGGGCCTTCCTTGCCGATAACGAGTTATCTCACGATCCGGTGCCCCCGAGAGGAATCGAACCTCTATTACAGGATCCGCAATCCTGCGTCCTATCCGTTGAACGACGAGGGCGTCGTCATACTATATCACGCCCGATGACGCGCACCTGCGGCGCGTTCCCTATTTCGCGAGCTTGGCGAGCGAGGCTGCCGCACGGGACTTGAGGCGAGCCGCTGCGTTGGCCTTGATGTAGCCGGTCTTGGCGGCTTTGTCGAGAGCCTGGAAGAGCCCGGGCATGAGCTTCTCGGCGCCGGAGCGGTCCTTCCCGACGACGAGCTTCCTGAAATCATGGAGCGTCACGTCCACGGACTTCTTGGAGCGGGCATTGAAGACGCGCTTCTTTGTGGAGGCACGGAGGGCTTTCTTGGCTGAAGAGGTGATCGGCATAGGATATGTGTGTGCAAGAAAATTAACATAGCCGCTCAAATAAGTAAAGCTGCGAGCCTATAATCTATAAGTTATAGGCCGAGAATGCTATGATTGATGCATGATCTCCCTCTTGATAGGAACCATCGAAGAAACAGCCACGAATCACGTTGTTCTCGACGTCAGCGGCATCGGCTACAAGGTCTATATGACGGCCGATGCCATTCATGGCATGAAGTCTGGCGCCAAAGCCAAGCTCTACACGTACCTGGCAGTCCGCGAAGATGCGCTCGATCTCTATGGCTTCCCGCGCCGGAGCGACCGAGAATTCTTCGAGCTCCTCATCAGCGTCTCCGGCATCGGCCCGAAGTCGGCACTGAATATACTGTCGCTGGCCTCCGCCGAGACGCTCTCCGGCGCCATCCGCACTGGCTCGACCGCGCATCTCACGAAGATATCGGGCATCGGTAAGAAGACGGCCGAGAAGATCGTCCTGGAACTGCGGGACAAGCTCGGCGCCACCCTCGGTTACGAGAGCGACGAGAGCCGCGCGGGCATGGAGAGCGACATCGACGCCAGCCAGGCCCTACGCGCCCTCGGCTACGATGCCGACGAAGCTCGCGATGCCCTGAAGAAGGTCGGTCCTGACGTCACCGACGTCGGCGCCAAGGTCAAAGCGGCGCTCAAAGTACTCAGCTAGCGGTACTTCAACTCTTTTTATTTATATTCCGGTACTATGAAACCCCGCCGTCTTGGGAGACTGCGGGGTATCACGAAAGGATCAACGCTTCGGGCTTATTCAGCCAGAGGCACGTTATCCAGATTGCGGAAGAAGAAACGATAGCCAAGAGTGGGTTCAACGACATCGAGATTGCGGACGTAAACGCTCCATGGCTGACTAGTGAACCGGTTCATGATAATGACAGAAACCTCCCCTGGTTTGTTGGCTGCGAAGAAGCAATTCCAACCCCCGTCGGCGCGAAGCCCGGTATTTTCACCATTATCGGTACGCTCGGTAAGCACATCGATCTGTGGCAGAGCAATAGTATGGCCGCCAGCGATCAATCCTTTGGCAAGCATGCCGAAATCGTCCTCGCATGTCCCGAGAATGGATTGCGCTACCTGACGATACGTGGCGCCTTTCCCAAACTTCAGTGCTGTGATATTTCCCGCGATTTCTGCCTGCGACTGACTCGGGAAGAGATGGTCCACGTGGACGGTACGGTGGTAGAATCGCGGTCCGATAAAGCAATCCTTCGTGAGCTTCGAAGCTGTCGCCTTGAGAGCGACGCGTGCGACAACCTTGAACGAGGGGGCTGCTTTTGCGACCGCCTGCTCGACGACAGCTTCCGGCGTTTCGACCGGCTGCCACGTCGGCTTCTTCACGAGGAAGAGCTTCAGTGCCTCGGCATATTCATCGCCGACTTCGTCGCTCGCGAGCTTGATGAGAAGATCGCTGACCATTTTAGCTGTCTCTGCTGAGATATGAGCGCTCATGTTTTCCTTTTACTTGTTCTGCAAGTCAGGCTCTCGCTCATGCGAGTTTGCCCGAGATGCGCGCCATGATTTCAGTTATGGCGCTTCCTGAAACCTCATGCAAGGCCTCGGAAAGCGCCACAACCTTCTCCCGCTTTCAATGGGGGAGGTCGTCTTTTGAATTTGTACAGTTCATGTATACTTCGCTCATGAAAAAAGAAGAAAAGGCGCGCACATCACCGGCGTTGAGCGCTGCGAGATT
>Ga0265331_10001561_pt1 | contig 16777 bp, 14 predicted proteins | sample 41923metaG_FD_202088 | JGI IMG/M metagenome (GOLD analysis project Ga0265331, IMG submission 202088) | Rhizosphere microbial communities from Carex aquatilis grown in University of Washington, Seatle, WA, United States - 4-19-23 metaG | ecosystem: Host-associated > Plants > Roots > Rhizosphere... | reverse complement strand
ACGCAAACGACCTTGTCGATTACGCCGGATGCCGGTGGTACAGCCGGACAGATAGCTTGGTCAGGTGGTGCGGACGGTCTTACGGCGCAGACGCAGGCTTCATCCGCTTTTGGTCTGACGTCACCGATAACGACGGGTTCGCTTGCCAATGCCACAGTGTCGTTGACTTTCCCGGGTACAGCAGCACAGGCGATTACGCTTGGCTTCGGCACCTATGGCGGTTCGACGGGCGTGACGCAGTTCGCGGATACGACAGGCACGGTGTCGGTCGGCAACTTCTCGCAGAACGGTTTGCCGAAAGGATCGTTCAACAGCGTGTCGATTGACCAGAACGGTTTCGTTTCACTGAATTACAGCAACGGTACCAACAAGACGATCAACCAGATACCGGTGGCGCAATTCTACGCGCAGGATCAGTTGCAACGTGTGTCCGGCGGTGCCTATTCATCGACCTTGGCTTCGGGCGATCCGCGTATCGGCGCGCCTGGGACAAAGGGTGCGGGCGTGTTGACCAGCAATTCGCTGGAACAGTCGAACGTCGATATCGCGACGCAGTTCACCACGCTTATTCAGGCGCAGCAGGTTTATACCGCCAACGCGAAAGTCGTGACGACGGATAACAGCCTGTTGCAAGTCACGCTGAACATCATCCAGTAACCCAAGGGTAACGAGGCGCGGCGGATCGACCATGACGGCATCACTGACACAGGCTCTGTCCATCGCCCTATCTGGCTTGCAAAGCAGCTCGTCACTGATATCGCTGGCGTCGAAGAATATCGCCAACGCGCAGACGCCGGGCTATACCCAGAAAACCGGCACCACGACATCGGTCGATTACGGCGCCGCTTTCGGCGGCACCGCCATTGCCGGTTATACCCGCGCCACCAATCAGGCGCTGACCAGCAATTACAATGTGGCGACCAGCGCGGCCTCTTATGCGGGCACGCAAAACGATTATCTGACGCAAATCCAGACGATCCTGAACTCGACCTCGAACAACCCGACTTTGTCGAACGATGTCGCGCAACTTGCTTCGGCCTTCACCCAATATGCCGCCGCGCCGGAAAGCGCCATTCAGCAGCAAAACCTGATCAGCACAGCGCAGACTCTGACCAACGACATTCACACCATCGGGAACCAGCTTGGCTCTCTGGTGTCGCAAGTGCAAAGCGATTTGAGTGGTAACATCACCAGCCTGAATTCCGATTTGCAGCAAATTGCCACGATCAACAACCAGATTCAGGCGGCATCGACGGCAGGGCAGCCCATCGTCGATTTGCAGGATCAGCAGGATCAGTTGGTCAATAAAGTCTCGTCTTTCCTCAACGTCAATGCGCAGCCGCGTGCGAATGGGCAGATCGCGCTCTATACGCCTTCGGGCCAGTTGCTGGTTGATGGACCTACGGCGGAAACATTCAGCTTCAACGGCACCGCTATTCTCAATGCCAACGCCACCAATGTCGGTAGCGCGTTCGGCGGCGGATCGTTGCAGGCGGCGATGAATTTCATCGATACATCGGCCAGTGCCGCCTCCAGCACAACCCCCGGCGTTGGCACGGTGGCGAAATTACAAGCCCAACTATCCAAACTGGTGGACGCTTTCACCAACAGTTCGGGCGGGACGCCGTCCGCGTTTGCAACGGCGTATAGTTCCGCCGTTACGGCCTCAACCGCCCTTGGCGCGACGCAGGCAGGGGCCAGCGTGGCCAGCAGCTTCTTCACGGTCTCGAACGGCAGCAATGGCCAGCCCGACGCCAGCACTTTTGTCGTCAATGCCGGATTGCTGGCGGGCACATCGGTTTTGCCGCAAACCGGCACGCAGGCGATTGCCAACAGTTTCAGCACGGTCGCCACCTATACCGCTTCCGGCTTGTCGGCGCAGAATGTGACCTATGCCGGTTTGACCTCCGCGATCCTGTCGACGTTTCAACAGGCGGCGAACACCGTTAAAACCCAAAGCACCACCGCGACCAGCCAGCAAACCTATTATCAAACCACGCTGTCGAATACGACGGGCGTCAATATCGATAATGAACTGGCCAATCTTGTGGCCTATCAAAACAGCTATGCCGCGTCGGCGCATGTGATTTCAACGGTTAATCAGATGCTGACGACGCTTATTAATGTTCTGCCGTAGGGAGGCTTCTTATGTCCACCATCAGTAATCTCGGCCTCACCCTCGCGCTAACCGGCGGCTTGCAGGCGCAGCAAACGACCCTTTCGCTGCTCAGCCAGCAATTATCCAGCGGTCAGAAATCAAGCAACCTCACCGACTATTCGCCGACCGACGCCAGCAATCTGGTCAATTTTCAGAACGGTATTTTGCAAAAACAAGCCTTTGTCTCCGGCATCAACAATGTGCAGGCGCGGTTGTCGAGCTATGACACGACCATGACCGACATGGAAAAAATCGCGTCGCAGGCCAGCACTTTGGCATCGCAAAACGCGGCGTTCAGCGCGACGACGGCACCAAACATCGCCGCGTCGGCGACAAATTTTTTGAAGCAATTGACCGATGATCTGAACCAGCAAGTCAGCGGGCGTTATATCTATTCCGGTGCGCGTTACAACACCGCGCCTGTCGTTGATCTGACAACGGTTTCCGGCACGCCTTCGGCAACGCCGACGACCAGTCCGGCTTTGCCAAGCTATGATACGCAATTCAGCAACGCGACATCTTTCACGGTGAATGGCAGCACCGCGCCGACAGGAAAACTGACCATCGGCAATGTCGCCATTCCATGGAGCCAGATCGTCGCGGGTTCGATCACCAGCGTGTATCTGAATGGCAGCGGCACGGCCACAACCCTCGGTGCCGCTATCGCCTTGCCCAACGCCTCGGCCACGACCGCGACCCAATATGCGGCGAACGCGGCGGCAGCGATCAATGGCGTCGCCGCCGACACCACCGATGTGCCTGGTTCGTTCGGCATTTCGGCCCTGACGGCATCGCCCAGCAGTGGAACGCTTACCCTGAATTTCAATGGTACCGCGCCCCTGTCGGTAACGCCCAACCAAGGTGGCACTAGCGGCCAGATCACATGGGTGGGTGGTTCCACGCCCGATGGCACCGTGGCGCAAACGCCGAATTCGGCGGCCAGTGCTTACACGGCGGATACGGCCTTGCTCGATGCCAATTTCAGCATCTCCTATGGTGTCAGCAGCAACGATCCCAGTTTCCAAAAACTGATCAACGGCATGCGTTTTATCAACTCCGCCGTTACCGCCGGGCAGGGCGGTGATACGGCAACCTATAAAGCCAACATGCAACAAGCCGCTGTGTTGATTAATGCCGGTCTCGCGGGTCTTCAGACGATTCACGCCAATGTGGCCAGCAATCAGAACACGCTGAAGCAGCAGGTCATCGCCAAGAACGCCGACATCACCAGTTTGAAAAACCAGATCACCAACATCTCGCAAGTCGATCTGACGCAGGTTGGCACCGAACTTAATTTGCTGCAGACTCAGCTCCAAGCTTCCTACTCATCGACCGCGTCGTTGCAGAATCTCAGCCTTGTTAAATATCTCTAAACCTAAGGAAGGAGTCCTTACCATGACGAACGAAGCCAGCCTTGCCCCCGTTGCCCTCAGCTATGTTGCCGCCCTGCGTGGCCTGACGCCGCGTCCACGCGGCAAGGCGTTTGCCTACGCCCTCGCCCATGTGCGTGCGCCGGAGCTTCTGATCGGCCTTGCCGCCAGCAATCCCGAAGGCTCGTTCTATGGGCTTGTCCCAGATCCGGCGGTGTTAAACCAAGCCATGCTGCAATCCGCCGAACGCGGGGTTGGCAATGTGACCTTCCTCAGCGACCGCGCCGCGTTGCCGAAGCTGGATTATCTGGCCTGCGACGAAAGTCAGAATGGTCTGACGCATGTGGATCGCGCCGCGTTGTTTGATCTGGCCGCGGCGCAGCTGAAAGCCGGTGGTTTGTTCGCCTACACCTACCGCGCCTATACCGATCCAACCGACGCGTTGCGTTTTCTGGTGCGCGAATTTGCGCCGGAGATGAACGCCGAACAGGCGGTCGATTTCCTGCTGGAGATCAAAAAACTCGGCCACCTCTATTTCCCCACCCATGCCGATCTGGCCGCCAAGCTCGATCAGGCGATTGCCAAGAATCTGCCGGATGATTTCTTCGCGCTGTTTGACGAAGGCGATGCGCGTTCGGCCAGTTTCGATACCATGGTCGCCATGCGCACCCGTGGCCTGAGCTTTGCGGGCGCAGGGCATATCGCTTCAAATTACATCGAATTATCGATCCCGCCGGAAGCGCAGGGGATCGTGATCGAATGCCGCGATAATCCGCTCTATGAACCGTTGAAAGATTTCTCCAGCCTGCGGTCGGTGCGCACCGATATCTGGAGTAAGCAACCCGCCGAACAAAGCAGCGATCCCGCTATTCTTTTCGGTGGCTTCGTCTATGGCATCACCGCGCCGGAAAACAAAGTGCCGGAGCAAGTGGATGTGTTTGGCAAAACCGTCGATCTGTCCTCGCCGCTCTATCGCACGCTCATTGCGTTGATGGCGACGCAGCCGGTCGGCATTGGCGATATTCTGCAAAGCGAAGAAGGCAAGAATCTGAAAGCCGCCGAAATCGTCAGCGCGGTCCATATCCTCATCGCCCTCGGCATTGCGCGTCCGATGCGTGGCGCGGAAGATGCGGGCGCCATCGGCAATCTCGCCCAGCCGCGTTTCTCCGGCAGTTTCAACCGTTATATCAGCACGCAAGAAGTGGCAGGCCAATCCTGCCCCATGGCCTCGCGCGTTCTCGGCGATGTGATCAGTGTCTCGCCGCGTGATGCGCTGGTGATGCAGGCGTTGAACCGCGCTGGCCTTGCCAATTCCGTCTCGGCTCTGTTGCCGGAACTGGAACGCCTCGCCAAAGACCCCGCCGCCTCGGCCCGCATCACCGATGTCGCCGAACCCACCGCCGAATCCGCCCACCAGATGATCAACGATGCCGTGTCGCAATCCATGGTGCAATGGTACGCCTATGGGCTGTTGGAAGCGGCGTAAACGATCACATATCAAGATGCGCCGGTAATTTTCTTACCCAGCGAAAATGCCACATGGTTGTCAGCTGCAAGCCAATGCTGAACGACGACATCACGAACACAGGCCACCCATCCTGAAAGCCCATAGTGAGGGCAAACAGGATGGAGCTTGCATCCTTGACGAAAAATAATTGGTGCATGGGCAAAGACAAAGCCCCCGTCCGGCGGGTGCGGCGTATCTCCATAATTTGCGCGCCGCCGCCATGCATCAATAGTACAAGGCTGGCCAAGAGTAGAAGATGCGGCAAGCCGGTGCTATGCACGGCTATTCGATATTGGGTCAGGGCCATAAGACTGGCGACGCCAAACAAGGATGTTCCGGCCAGAAACGCCGCGAGGGACAGTCTGTCTTTCCTGTCGCGCCAAATTTGATAGACGATGGATAGTACCAGCAACAAAGCCAGTACGCGTGGCCACACCAGATAGTGGTTAAACTTCTGGAGTGTCAGCCCATACAGAAACACTGCAAAGAAAGCAGAGAAGCTTGTCGAAAAACGGATCAGCGACAAGCCTTGTGTGGCTTTTTCAGTCGATCTGTCGTGGACGAAGGCTTTGCGGCGGTCGATGATTTTCTTCAGTTGTAGACCAATGCCAAGTGTCGAAAGCGTCACTAGCGATGCGCTGATAAGTCCCACATTGTCGTAGGTAAAGAGATTGGCAAATAACGGCATAAATTACCCTGAAGATAGAAACCACGTTCATTCACGTTACGAGTATTTTGAGAAAACATTAATCCTTTTTTCTGATAGTAAGAAACATGTCCAACCCCGCCCTATCTTCCCTTCTCGACTCCGCCATCGCCTGTCATCGTGCGGGGGATTTGGCGGAGGCGACGCGGTTGTACAAAGCGGTCATTGCCGACGACCCGTTGCAACCCGATGCGCTGCACATGTTGGGGGTCATCGCGCGGCAGCAGGGCAATAACGAACTCGCGCTGAAATTGATCGAGGTCGCGCTCGGCCAGCGGCCCGCCATGCCCTTGGCGTGGCATAACCGCAGCATGGTTTTACGGATATTGGGGCGATCAGCGGAAGCGTTGCAATCGGCGGAGCAAGCCGTCGCCCTTGATCCAAACATGGCCGAAGCGTGGGATATGGTGGGCTTTCTGGCCCGCGATGCGCATGATCTTGAACGTTCACGCGCGGCGCATGCGCGTGCTGTCGCACTTTCGCCCGATGATCTGCGATTTTTAAGTAACCATGCGTTGCTGCTTTATGCGGTGGGTGATTTGACGGAGGCTTATCGTCTGCTGTGCGCGGTTGAAAAACGTGATGCGTATAGCGCGGCGCATACGATGGGCAATGTGTTGAAATCCGCCGGTTATCCCATGCGTGCCATTCCGTATTTTGAAAAAAGCCGCGCCTTGTTGCCCCACGCGCATGAAGTGCGCATCACCGAAGCCATGGCGCATTTGCAAAGCGGCGATTTTGCCGCAGGGTGGAAATTGTGGGAGACGCGCCCCGATCTCGATCCGCGTTTCCAGCATCTGCCGTACTGGCAGGGGCAGCCCGTCGATCATCTGTTGCTGCATGAGGATCAAGGTTTGGGTGACGCGCTGCAATTCGCGCGTTACATCCCGCGTTTACGCCTTTCCGCGCAACGCATCACGTTGCAAGTCACAGGCGTTTTGAAAGAGTTGTTCGCGGCATCCTATCCCGACATCACCCTTTTGACACTTGACGATCCGGTTCCCGCCGCCGATGCGCGGATACGTCTTCTAAGCTTGCCCGCGATTTTTGGCGCGGATGAGTCCAATCAATGGCCTGATTCAAAGGCAGACATAGGAACCACCCCCTACCTCCAAACCCGCGACGCGTGGCGTGCCCCATGGCGCGAACGTCTTGCGTCGCTCCCCCATCCACGTATTGGTTTGGTTTGGGGTGGCAATCCCGATCATCTGAACGATGCCTTGCGTTCGATTGCCTTTGCGCAGCTCGCGCCGTTGCTGGAGGTGGGCAGGGGGCATTTGATCTCGTTGCAAAAAGGTCAACAGAAAAGCGGCGTCGATTTCGCCGCCGCCGGATTGTTCGATGCCGATCCGTATCTGAAGGATTTCACCGACACGGCAGGCTTGGTGGCGGAGCTTGATTTGCTGATCGCCGTCGATACGTCCGTGGTGCATCTCGCCGCTGCCTTGGCCAAACCCGTCTGGCTGTTGCTGCCTTTCGACCCCGATTGGCGTTGGCTGCTGGGGCGCGAGGATAGCCCGTGGTACCCGACCTTGCGCCTGTTCCGCCAACACGCGCCGCGCGATTGGCCGGAAGTCATCGCCCGCGTCGCTGCCGATCTTGGAAAATTACTGGCGGGTGATAACAGTGTGTTGCAGCCGACGCGCTGGAATGGCTCCTGCTTGCGGCAGAACCCGTTGGCGGTTAAGTTGCCGGAGACATGAACGCTTCTTGGCACCCCGACGAATATCTCCGCCGCAAACCGCATCTGGATGTGCGGCAGCGTGTGTTGGCGGCGGTGCGCGGTTATTTTGCCGCCGAGGATTTTGCCGAGGTGGAAACCCCAATCCTGCAAATCTCGCCCGGCAACGAAGTGCATCTGCAAGCCTTCGCTACCGATCTGGAAGATCCGCGTGGCGGCGCGGCGCAAAAACGCTATCTGCACACCAGTCCTGAATTCGCGATGAAGAAATTGCTGGTCGCTGGCGTGCCGCGTCTTTACCAACTCGCGCACACCTTCCGGAATGGCGAACGGTCGTCGCTGCATCATCCCGAATTCCTGATGCTGGAATGGTACAGGGCGCACGCGACGTTGGATGCGATCATGGAGGATTGCGAGTCGTTAGTGTGCGCGGTGGCCACCATCGCCAACCGAAAAATTTTCACCGCCAACAACATGACCTGCGACGTGTTCGCGGATTGGGAACGCCTCAGCGTACCGGACGCGTTTCAACGTTACGCGGGCATTGATTTGATGGCCTTTATTTCTTCCCCCCCGCTTGCGGGGGGGACCGAGGGGGGGCTGGTAGACAGGAGAGCCTGTGTTGACCAGCCCCCCCCTTCCCCCCCCGCAAGCGGGAGGGGTGCCTTAACAGACACCACAAGGTTCGCTGCCGAAGCGCGGCGCATTGGCGTGCATGTCAGCGATGGCGACACATGGGATGATTTGTTTTTCCGCATCATGGGCGAAAAGATCGAACCCTATCTTGGCAACACATGCCCGACTTTTCTCTGCGATTACCCGATTGCCCAAGCGGCCTTGGCGCGACCGAAGGCCAGTGATCCACGCCTTGCGGAACGGTTTGAATTGTATATCTGCGGCATTGAACTCGCCAACGCGTTCGGTGAATTGACCGATGCCGCCGAACAACAACGCCGCTTTCAGGTTGATATGGATCTGAAGGAAAAGTTATACGGCACCCGCTACCCCATCGACCCCGACTTCATCGCCGCCCTCGCCCACGGCATGCCGGAATCCGCTGGCATCGCTTTGGGCTTCGATCGTCTGGTGATGCTGGCAGCGGGCGCAAACCGCGTCGAGGATGTGATGTGGCTGCCGGTGGGGTAAGGATTTATTCAGGCGATCGACTGGATCATCGCTTGCAGCACCATGTCCAAGGTGACGCCTTCGGCGCGGGCGGTGAAGTTCAGGGCCATGCGGTGTTGCAACGCGGGTTTGACGAGCGCGATGACATCATCCAGCGACGGCGACAGGCGGCCATCCAGCAACGCCCGCGCCCGCGCGGCGAGGCTGAGGGCTTGCGACGCGCGCGGCCCCGGCCCCCACATCACATTCTTTTTGACGATGTCGAGCGTGCTGCTTTCCGGCCTGCCCTGACGCACGAGCGCCAGAATACCTTCGACAGTTTTTTCACTGATCGGCATGCGGCGGACGAGGGTTTGTAGTTCCTGCAATTCACCCGCGGTCAATTGCGGTTGCGGCACCGCCGCCGGCCCCATCGTCGTCGCCAGCAAAATCTGCCGTTCGGAATCAAGGTCGGGATAGGTGATGGCGATCTGCAACAAAAAGCGGTCAAGCTGCGCTTCGGGCAACGGGTAGGTGCCTTCCTGCTCCAACGGATTTTGCGTCGCCATAACATGGAACGGCGCGGGCAGCGGGTGATTATGCCCCGCCACCGTCACCTGTTTTTCCTGCATCGCCTGCAGCAACGCGCTTTGCGTGCGCGGGCTGGCGCGGTTGATTTCATCGGCCATCAGTAACTGGCTGAACACGGGGCCGGGAATGAAACGGAACGCGCGGCGACCGGTATCGCTTTCTTCCAGCACTTCCGAACCCAGAATGTCGGAGGGCATCAAATCGGGCGTGCATTGAATGCGCCGCGCCTGAAGCCCCAGAACAATCCCCAGCGTTTCAACCAGCCGCGTCTTGGCAAGCCCCGGCACGCCGATCAACAACATATGCCCGCCGGAGAGAATGGCGGTCAGGCTCTGGTCGATGACATCATCTTGTCCGAAAATTACCGCGCCGACGGCGGCGCGAATGGCGATCAGCTTCCGCCCACAGGCTTCAATCGCGCCCATCAGATCAGCGGGTGCGGCATTGGGAACGGCGAGACGGGGGGAGGTGGTCATGGCAGAGGACAGGGGTCAGAGAGCAGAAAAACGCAACAATATCCCCTCCCGCTTGCGGGAGGGGTAGGGGTGGGCTGGCAAACACCGGAGATTTGTTGACCAGCCCTCCCTCAGTCCCTCCCGCAAGCGGGAGGGAGGCATTAACGGCAAGGCCGCTTCACAAAACAGCACACACCCTGCACCCTAATACCTCCGCACCAACCCCACAAGCCTGCCCTGCACCTTGACCGAGGATGCGGGGAGCAGGCGGGTTTCGTAGTTTTTGTTGGCAGGGATCAGGGCGATCTGGTTGCCGCGTTTTTCGATGTGTTTCAACGTCGCTTCGTTGTCATCGACCAAGGCGACGACAATCGCGCCATTTTCCGCCGTGTCACAGGTGCGGATCACGATCCGGTCGCCGTCCATGATGCCGTCCTCGATCATCGAATCGCCGGAAATCTCCAGCGCGTAATGTTCGGACGCGTCGAATTTGCCGCGGCTGGAAGCCAGCAGCCCCACGGGCACATCGATCTGCGTTGACGGATCGCGCAAGGCTTCGATCGGCGTCCCCGCCGCGATACGACCATAGAGCGGCAAGGAAATGCTTTGCGCCGCCGCGATAGCGGGTAGCGATGGCATAGCGGATGGGGTGGGCGGCGCGGCGACGCGGGATTTCTTCGCCGCTTTGGTGGCGCGGTCTTCAAGCCCCTCCGGCAAGCGCACAATTTCCAACGCCCGCGCCCGATGCGGCAGACGTTTGATAAAGCCGCGTTCCTCCAACCCCGTAATCAGGCGATGAATGCCGGATTTGGATTTAAGGCCGATGGCCTCCTTCATCTCCTCAAACGACGGCGGCACGCCTTCGGCACCCAGCCGATCCTTGATCAGAACCAGCAATTCTTTTTGTTTGCGCGTCAACATCAGCGGCCTCCGCCTACATGGGGTAAAACAAGAACGTTCTACTTTAGTTCTTGCCAAATGTCAAACCAATATGAGTTGGCAGCGATACTGAAAGTAAAAAAACCACATAGATCACAAGAACAGGCGCGTGCTACAAAACATCACATTTCGCAGAGAAATTTAGGAAGTTGCACGGCATGTCGTTATCACCCGACCGATTATCCATATACGACACATTGGCGAAAAGCGTAGGGAACACCCCTCTCGTCGAAATTGAACAGCTTTTGCCGAACGGTAATCGGCTTTGGGTCAAGCAGGAATTTTGCAATCAGCTCGGCGCAAGTCATTACGATAGAGTTTTTCTGGCCCTGTTCAAAGAAAAGGAACGGCTTGGCATTATTCATCCGGGCATGAATGTTTTCGAAACGACATCAGGAACAGCGGGCGTTTCTTTCGCAGCTATTGGCACAGTACTCGGTTACGCCTGCCATGTCGCCATTCCCGCAGGCGGAGAAAAAGCGCGCGAAGCCGCCATTGAAAAAGCGGGAGCGCAACTTTATTACACACCCGCCGAGTCATATATCGCTGGCTTTCCACATTTTATTAAACGGTTCATCAAAGAACATGCGGGCTATGTCTTCTTCAATCACAGCATGGGCGATATTGACGGCAAAGGAAGGGCTATTAATCGCCTCGCCATCGACACCATGCATGGCATCGTCGATGAAATATCGAGCGGCATGGGCACCCAGTCCGTTCACAACATCATTTCAGTTTTAGGCAACGGCACCAGTGCGTTGGGCTTGGTGGAACGGGCATCGCCAGTAACAAAAGTGACCGCCATGGAAACACTGGCATCCGGCGTGGGCTATAGGGCAAAATACGGGGAAGAAGCCTATGCGCAATTGCTTGATGGGTTTGATCCGAAAAATTTCTCACGCCACCGGATGCCGGGCACCTCTTACCCGGGCATTGAATTCCCAGCTTTGCGTGAAGCCGCCGAACGGTCAGCGCGTGTCGTTCTGGTTGTTGATGAGAAAATGGAACGCGAATGGCTTCATCACACAGCAAAGTTCTTGCCATCCGGCGTCGTTCGTTTTCATGACACCGCGCCGGATGCCGAACTTGCGACCTATGGACGTTCCACCCGCGCGAGCATTGCGGTTGCCCAGCAACTTGCCAAACAAACACACAATGAAAATTTTGTTGTCATCGGTTATGACAGAGCTGATCGTTATGATCTGCGGCCTGCTTTGTCTCGATCAGCTCAACATGGGTGATGTTTAATCCACATTGTTCAGCGGCTTGAGTGGCACCGCCACACATGCTTTAATCCCTTCCCTAGACTTCAGCCCCTAACCCTGAGCCTCCATGTCCATCGACCCTAAAACCGTTTCCCGTATCGCGCATTTGTCGCGGTTGAAAATTCCTGAGGCGGAGCAAGCCGCTATTGCGGGCGAACTCAGCAAAATCCTTGATTGGGTGGCGCAACTGAACGAGGTCGATGTGACCGGCATCGAACCATTGGCCAATGTCAACGACATGGCGATGCGTCGCCGCGCCGATATCGTCAATGACGGGGACAAGGTCAAAGACATTCTTGCGAACGCCCCCGCGCACACCGCCAATTTCTTTACCGTTCCGAAGGTTGTTGAATGACCTCGCAGTTCAAGAGTTGGCGCGACGCGACAAACAAGTTAATGATAACAATGAGAACCATAGGCATCGTGCCAACTCTTGAGTTGCGAGAAATATAAATGAGCAAGCTGACCGATCTGACCATCACCGAGGCTCTGGCTGGCCTTGATGCCAAAAAATTCTCCGCCGTTGAAATCGCGGAAGCGCATGTCAAAGCGATGGGCAGCGATGCCGCACGTGGCATGAACGCCTACATCACCGAAACGCCGGAACTGGCGATGAAGCAGGCGAAGGAAGCCGATGCGCGCCGCGCCGCTGGCAAAGCGGGCGCGATGGATGGCATTCCGATTGCGATCAAAGATCTGTACTGCACCAAAGGCGTGCGCACGACGGCGGCCAGCAAAATTTTGGATAATTTTACGCCGACCTATGAATCGACAGTGACGCAGAAATTGCTGGATAGCGGTTGCGTGACGCTCGGCAAAGCAAACCTTGACGAATTCGCGATGGGATCGAGCACGATCAGCAGCGCGTTCAACCCCACCATCAGCCCTTGGTCGGGCGCGGAACCGGCGAAGGCGGCGCGGAAATTGGTGCCGGGCGGGTCGTCCGGCGGATCATCGGCAGTGGTCGCGGCGCGAATCGCGATGGCGGCGACGGCAACCGATACCGGCGGTTCCATCCGCCAGCCCGCGGGCTTCACCGGCACCGTCGGCATCAAGCCGACCTATGGCCGTTGTTCGCGTTGGGGCATTATCGCTTATGCATCGTCGCTGGATCAGGCGGGACCGATCACGCGCAGCGTGAGTGATGCCGCGCTGATGCTGAAAGTCATGGCGGGGTTTGATGACAAAGATTCCACGTCCGTCGATATGCCCGTGCCGGATTTCAGCGCGGCGATTGGCCAGTCGGTCAAAGGTATGCGTATCGGCATTCCACGCGAATACCGCATCGACGGCATCAATGCTGAAGTCAACGCGGCGTGGGACAGAGGCGCGCAGATGCTGCGCGACGCAGGTGCGGAAGTGGTTGAGGTTTCCCTGCCGCACACCAAATACGCGCTGCCGGTCTATTACATCATCGCTCCGGCGGAGGCATCATCGAACCTCGCGCGGTATGACGGGGTGCGTTTCGGCAAGCGCGTGATGGGCGAAGGCCTGAACGGCATGTACGAAAATACCCGTGGCGCGGGATTCGGCAAGGAAGTGCAACGGCGCATCCTGATGGGCACCTATGTTTTGTCGGCGGGTTATTACGATGCGTATTATCTGAAAGCGCAAAAAGTCCGCCGCCGGATTCGCAATGATTTTGAAGAAGCGTTCAAGAACTGCGACGCGATCCTGACCCCCACCGCGCCATCGACGGCTTTTGCCATCGGCGAAAAACAAGACGACCCAATCGCCATGTATCTGGAAGACGTGTTCACGGTCACGCTGAACCTCGCCGGCTTGCCGGGCATCGCGGTGCCTGTTGGCCTCGCGCAAAACGGCCTGCCCTTGGGTTTGCAACTGATCGGCAAAGCGTTCGACGAAATGACGTTGTTCAAAGCCGCATCAGCTTTGGAAAAAGCGGCTGGGTTTACGGCAAAACCGGCGTTTGTGGCGTAGAGTGTTCTTCTTTCCTTTGTGAAGGATACGTGTTGATCGCATCACCCCTTCATACCCGCGCCGAAAAACTCGCCGCCGTCTTGCCACCGCTATTGCTGGAGGCCGAGCGGGTGGCACAGAGCGTTTGGCACGGCGCGCATGGCCGCCGCCGCGCAGGCGATGGCGATGATTTCTGGCAATTCCGTTCTTACGATACGGGTGACGCCGCCAGCCGCATCGATTGGCGGCAATCGGCGCGTACCGACAAATTATATGTGCGTATGCGCGAATGGAACACGGCGCAGAATGTGTGTTTGTGGACCGATGTCTCCGGTTCGATGCGCTACGCCTCCGCCCAAAATCTGCCGACGAAAGCGGATCGCGCCAAGCTTTTGAATTTGGCTCTCGCGTCGCTACTGCTTCGTGGCGGCGAAAAGACTTTGTGGTGCGAGGGTGAAGGTTTCTTTCCAATTCAGAGCAAGCAAGGGTTGGAACGCGCGGCGGGGGTGATAACAGCAGGGACAACTCTCCCGCCACGCATGGATCTCCCTCGCCACGCGCACATCGTTATGGCCAGCGATTTTCTGATGCCGGAGGATGCTTTGCGGGAACGTATGCGCCTTTACGCCGCCGATAACCGGCGCGGCGTGTTGCTGCATATCCTAGACCCGCTGGAAGAATCTTTCGCCCTCGATGGTCGTGTCGAACTGGACGGCGCGGAGGGTGAAGAGTCGATCCTCCTCCCCAACGCCACCGCGCTGCGCGATGCCTATCACCAACGTCTGGCTGAACATCAGGCGATGCTGCAACAGATCGCCGCCAGCGCAGGCTGGCTCTACCTCCGCCACACCACAACGGCATCGCCGCAGGGGATGTTGTTACGCCTCTATCAAACACTTGCAGGATAAATATGCGCATCGCCACATGGAACATCAACTCCGTCCGTCTGCGGATCGGTCTGGTCGAACGGTTGATTGACGAACAGCAGCCGGATGTTATCTGTCTGCAGGAAACCAAGACGCAGGATGATACGTTTCCGCATGCGGCCTTGGCGGCAAAGGGGTACGCGCATCGTGCGATCAATGGCATGAAAAGTTATAACGGCGTCGCGATCCTGTCGCGCCTGCCCTTTGCCCAAACCGGCATTCATAATTGGCAGGGCAAAGAAGATTGCCGCCACATTTTTGCGATGTTGGAAAACGGCATCGAGATTCACAATTGCTACGTCCCCGCCGGTGGCGATCTTCCCGATCCTGAAGCCAATCCGAAATTCGCGCACAAACTTGGCTTCATGGATGAACAGGCGGCGTGGTGGGCGAAGGCCGACAAAAAGAAAGCGCGGATTCTGGTGGGCGATCTGAACGTCGCGCCGCTGGAGCATGATGTCTGGTCGCACAAACAAATGCTGGATGTCGTTTCACACACACCGGTCGAGGTCGACAAATTTTCCCGCTGGCAAGCGGCGCATCGCTGGGTCGACGCGGTGCGGCATTTCGTGCCGCATGATGAGAAACTGTATTCCTGGTGGAGCTACCGCGCCGCCGATTGGGCTGCGTCCAACCGTGGCCGTAGGCTCGATCACATCTGGGTAACGCCGGATCTTGCGCCTTCGCTTGTCGCGCAAAACATTTTGCGTGATGTGCGCGGATGGGAACCAAAACCCAGCGATCACGTGCCGGTGATCATCGATCTTGGTTAGCCTAAAATGCCCTCTCCCCCGCGAGGGGGAGAGGAAGAAAAAACTTTGACTTACGCAGTAAGTCATTAGTTTTTTCAGGTGAGGGGGAATCGTCGGCTCTACAGAGCTCACGATTCCCCCTCACCCGCACAAACTAAGACTTATTTTTGTGAAGGACAAAAATAAGCCTAAGTTTGTGCGCCCTCTCCCCCTTGCGGGGTAGCGGGTTTTCTCTGTGCGTGTGAGACGATCTTGGTTAATTGAGTAACTACTTACCCGTTGCGGATAATTTTTTTTTATTATCAGAGCGCGCATGCAAATCAACGGTTCCAACGCGGAAAATTTTGCTGTAAAGGGCTGCTCATCCACCATGAACCGGCAAGCGAATCATGATCCTTTTTCCTTCCATCCATATCAAAGACGGCGTCGTCGCGCGTCTGACGCATGGTGGCGATCTGGAACAAGCCGATGTGCTGCACCATGATCCAGCCGCGCGCGCGATGGAATTCGAAGCGCAAGGTTTTCCGTGGTTGCATGTCGTCGATCTGAATGGCGCGTTCGATGGTCGTTCGGCCAACGTCGCCGTGATTGAGTCGATTATCCATGCGGTGAAAATTCCGGTGCAGCTCAGCGGCGGCATCCGCACGCTGGCGGATATCGAGGAATGGCTGAACAAGGGGGTGGAGCGCGTGGTGCTCGCCTCCCTCGCTCTGCAAAATCCGGAACTGACGCGCGAAGCGTGCCGTCGTTTTCCGGGTCGTATCGCGATCAAGGTGGATTCGCGCGGCGGTCGCGTGGCGACTACCGGTTGGTCCAGCAGCACATCGTCGGTCAAAGCCCTCGACCTCGCGCTACGTGTCGAGGAAGCGGGCGCGGCGGCGGTGATCTATGCCGACATCAACAGTGGTGGCGCGTTGGGCGAAGTGAATGTGGAGGCAATCATCGACCTCGCCTTCGCCCTGACCGTGCCGGTGATCGCGTCGGGCGGTGTGCAATCCTTGCAGGATCTCGCCGAACTGAAAGACAGCGCCCGCGCCGGAGTCGCCGGATTAATTCTAGGCCGCGCCCTCTATAACGGCGCGATCAACGCGAACGACGCGTTGCAGCTGGCGGTGTCGTGATTTTTTTCCTCCCCCCTTGAGGGGGAGGATGCACAAACTTAGGCTTGCGTAGCGTAGCGAAGTAAGTCTTAGTTTGTGCTGGTGGGGGGTATGACCCACAGAGCCCGTACCCCCCACCTGTGAAAACTAAGGACTTACTGCGTAAGTCCAAGTTTTCACTTCCTCCCCCTCAAGGGGGGAGGAAAAAAGGGTTACGCCACCATCCGCCGCGGCAAATGGCGTTGCTGCCACAGATAATCCAGATGCCCAACCAGCGTGTCGATCATCGCGTCGGTGTGCAGG
>Ga0265331_10001560_pt1 | contig 16791 bp, 12 predicted proteins | sample 41923metaG_FD_202088 | JGI IMG/M metagenome (GOLD analysis project Ga0265331, IMG submission 202088) | Rhizosphere microbial communities from Carex aquatilis grown in University of Washington, Seatle, WA, United States - 4-19-23 metaG | ecosystem: Host-associated > Plants > Roots > Rhizosphere... | reverse complement strand
TGCGCGAATTGCCGCTCGGCTTCGTGCCTCTGCTTCTCGGCGAACTGATCGCGTTCGATTGGGCCTTCCCGGCCGAGCAACGCGAGATCGAAGCCCAGTTCGCCTTTCTCCGCGCGCTTCCGGCCGGCCAGCTCCGTCCGCTGATGTCGCCCTTCGCCGGCCTGCGCCTCACGCCCGAGTTGGAACGTGTGGACTGGGTCCGCTCTCCCTCCCGCTTCTCGGAACAGCTCACGGCCCACCTCTGGGCCACCGGCCAGATCGACACCTTCCGCTCCGCGGCCGTGGAGTACATGTACAAAGTCCGCGCCAAGTTGCCGACGGAGGTTCCTGCTGTGCCGCGCCTCGGCATCGTCGTGATCGGCCGAGGCGTCACCGAAAATCGCTATGCGCTCTTCAGGCGCCTGCGCCCGCACGGCGTGTATTTCCGCCAGGTGAATCCTGCCGGCGGCTGGCAGATTCTGCGCGAGTCCGTGGCGGCCCTCGCCGTTGTGCATCCCATTCCCTACGGCCACTGGTACATCGACGGCGCCGACCCGCAGGCGTCGGCTGACGAGGGTGTGGCCTGCGTCTCCTGGGGAGCGCTCGCGCCCGTGCGTGCGACTCTGCTCGACCGCGTCCGCAAAGCCAAGCTTGCCGGAACCGGCTCCGAAGCCCTGCGCACCATGCTGGCGGAAATGGCCCCGCGCGACCTGGGCTTCCCCCAGACCGTGGACCCCACGCTGGCCCGTTTCGAGGCCAACCTGCTCACCGAAGGTTCCGGCACGCAGATCTATAGCACCACGTTCGTGCAGTGGGCCGCGCGCGAAGCCCTCCGGCGTGCGCAGCCGGTCACTCTTCTGGCGCGCTTCGCTCCTCGTATGCGCGAGCTCTCGCTGGGCGAGTTGCTCTCGGACCCGCACCAGAAACCACAGCCCGACCCGCAAGGGTCCTTGATCGATGCCGACATGGGCGCCTACTACACCTGGCTCTGTCAGCAGCGCCTCACCGGCGCCGCCCAGACCCGCTTCCTGGTCTGGTTCGAGGATCGCAGCGAAGCGCTGGCCATCGCGCCCGCGCTCCATCCCGCCACCGTGTCCGACGAGCCCATCGGGATGCGCGAACTGCTGTCCCGCTGCACTATTCTGTAAGTTGCCCAGAAGATCATTCCCTCTGTCTGACGTCAATCGCCTGCTCGAGCCGGGACCCGTTGTTCTGCTCACGACCGCCCGCAACGGTAAGGCAAACGTCATGGCCCAGTCCTGGCACACCATGTTGGACTTCAACCCGCCATTGCTGGCCTGCGTGGTCAGCAATCGAAACTTCACGTTCAAAACTCTGAAGGCCACCCGCGAATGCGTGATCAACATCCCGACCGTGGAGCTGGCGGAGAAAGTGGTGGCATGCGGGAACACCTCGGGCCGCGAGGTGGATAAGCTCCAAGCCTTCAGCCTCACGCCCGTTCGTGCCGCCAAAGTCCAGGCTCCGCTCATCGCCGAGTGCTACGCCAACCTGGAGTGCAAGGTAGTCGACACCAGAGCCGTGCCCAAGTACTGCCTCTTCGTCCTCGAGGTCGTCAAGGCATGGATCGACACCGCCCGGAAGCATCCGCGCACCATCCACCACCAGGGCCATGGAGTCTTCATGGTCGCCGGCAACACAATCAAGCTGCGCTCGAAGATGCCCTAGTGCCCTTGAGACCGCTCCCTCACCGTCGCGACTCCGTTCCGAGCCGCGACCGCGAGGGAGCGGTGTAATCACTGCGCGATCGTAAGCGAACCCGGGTCGAGCGCAACCTCGTAGTAGCCGGCATCGTGCCAGGGAAGCTCAGCGCCTCCTTGCCGGAGCGTGCCTCCGGTCACGGTCACGCGCACGTATTTTCCAGGAGGGAAGTGTCCGGGCAGAGTCCACGTGACGACGGTTTCACCTCCCGATTGCGTCGTCGTCGCGCCCGAGACGGCTTTTTGGCCCGCCCAGTAGGCGCCGACATTCACCATGCTGTCGGCCCAGATGTCGCCCGTGGACTTGGTATGGTCCACGCTCTCGAGCACGTCCGCGACGTTCACCGGAGCGTAGCCGCCATCGCCTCCGAGCGAGTGGAACATGAAGATCAGCCAGTTGCCTGCCGAGTGGGCCGAGTCGATGGCGGAGTTGAATTTGCTCGCGGTATCGCCCGCTGACGCCCCATAACACGGCAGATTGAACGGATCGGAATTGTCGTTCGGAGCGATCTGCCCGCCCTGGACGCCGCGATTCAAGAAGAAGCGAGTCGCCGCCACAGCATCGTATCCCGTGTCTCCATACGGCGAGGCAGTGGTCCACACGTTGCTCACTCCATACGTTTGCTCGATGTGGTTCGTGCACAGGTCGTATTCCGCCGCGATGCTGCCTGCGTAACTTGCGCAGCCCGTGCCGTCGGCATAGCAGTGGTGCTCGGTGTGATTGCCAAGCTCGAACCCGTCTCTCGCTGCTTGCGCCCACGTCGGGGAATTCCCGTCGAACGAGCAGCTCAGAAAAAACGTCATCCGTACACCCGTGGCCTGGAGCTGAGGATAGTCGGAGATCTGTGAGGCAAGGGCGTCGTCGTATGTATACGAGACGGCGGCTTTGAAGCCCGCCCAATTCAAAACCCTCAAGCCTCCTGGCGTTCCCGAAGGCTTGGGTACTCCGCCTCCCGCCGGAACAGGCAATCCACTCGAAACGGCAGTCACTCTCCGAATGAGTCCGAGCTGCCAGGGAATCCTCGCGTAGTCCTGCGCGGGCGCTGACGGATCCACGCCCTGATACAGGAATTGGAGATTGGCCGGATCGATGGTCAGCGTCTGATCGTAGCCGTCGCGGAGCATCTCGCCATGGCTGATGTCATTGGTCCACGCAGTAACACCGGAATCGAAGCTGACATCGTTGATCCCGGCGAAAGGAGTTGTCCAGGAGTTGGCGCCAGCCAACGGGGTCCAGTCGCCGTCAAGCCGGTCGGAGACGAACGCGCGGAAGTACCTATGCCCGCTGCTGCCGCCCATGCACTCGATGATGGCCAGATACTGGTTGAGACCCTTCAGGTAATAGACGTTGCTCGCCTCGAACAGGTCCCCCGCGTTGGCGGCCTCCATAATCACCAGGGGTTCGCTGAACCCGGAGGGGAAGTTCGCTACCGTGGTCTGGCTGCGATACCAGCGCCCATCGTCGCCGCTGAAGAACAGGTAGCAATTGGCCGTGTCGCAGATTGCCCAGAAATCGAGCCAGTTGTTCACCGTTGCGGGCATGGATGCGAAGAAGCTCTGGGGAGCCGTCCAGGTGTCGGGCCGGCTGGGATCGTCGGCAGTTGAATACTGCGGAGGACCCGACTGGTAGACCAGGTACCACTTGTTCTGGGGCGCGAAGTAGAACAACTCCGGAGCGCAGTGGTAGCCGCGCAGCCCTGGATTGGCGTCCATGTAGTAGGGCTGCGCCGCGGCCGCCTGCGACCAGTCCGTGAAGCTCACGTACTCCATGTTCCAGGAGCCCGCGCTGTCGGCCGTGGTCGCATAGACGTGCCAGCGATTGTTGTAGTACACCACCGTGGGGTCTTTCACCGACACCAGAGAGTGGCTGGCGTCCGAAATCGCGCTGATCAACGGCCCCGTCGAGGACCACGAAAACGGCCCGGGCAGCCGCGCCGTCAGGCCCGCGTTCAGAATCAGCGAAAGGCTGGCAGTGCTGAAGTAAGTTCCGTCGGATGCTTGCACCGTCAGCGGATAGGTTCCGGCCAGGGCTGTTCCAGGGTTGAGCGCGACCGTTCCGCTGTTGCCGCTCGCAGGCTGGACGAAGCTGACCATGGCGCCCGCAGGCAACCCGCTCACCGTCAGCGTCACGCTGCCCGTCGAGCCCGTGCGATTGACTGTCGCGCCAATCCTGCCGATCGACCCGCCTTGCGGCAGCGTCACCGACGACGCAGCCAGCGAGAGTGCAATGCTGCTGGCGGGAGGAGTGGTGCCTCCCGAGTTACTGCTGCTGTGGCCGCCGCCGCATCCGCCCGCGAGGACGGCAATCGACAGCAAGACAAGAGCGGGAGTCCGATTCATAAGAGGCTGTTATCGCATGAGCGGCGGGTGGAGTCAATGCCATAATCATCCTCAGATGCCCACGCTCCGAAACGCCGCGCCCTTCGCCATCCTTCTTGCGCTCGCGGCCGGCGGCGTCACGGAGAGCCCCATCCGTTTCGCCTCGCGCCCCATCGCGTTCACGCTCGATAGTTGCGAGACGCCCCAGCGGCACGCTCCCGAGACCATGGCCGGCGGCGTCGCGGTTTTCGACTACGACAACGACGGCGCGCTCGACATCTTTTTCACCAACGGCGCCGACATACGCAGCCTCAAGAAGACCGCGCCGAAGTATTACAACCGCCTCTTCAGGAACGACGGCAAGGGCCACTTCACGGATGTCACCGCGAAGGCCGGCCTCGCGGGTACCGGCTTCGACACTGGCGTCGCCATCGGCGACTACGACAACGACGGATACGAGGACATCTTCGTCGGCGGCGTCCACCACAACACGCTGTACCACAACAACGGCGACGGGACGTTCAAGGACGTGACCGAACAGGCGGGGCTCAACAAGCCCGATGCCGAGTACGGCCCGCTCTGGTCCGTCGGCGCAGCCTGGGTGGATATCAATAACGATGGCCTGCTGGACCTGGTCGTCGTGAACTACCTGAGCTGGAACATCGACACCGAGCCCGCCTGCCCGTCCGGGGACCGCCTGGATTACTGCCACCCGAAGATGTACAAGCCCACGCCCAACCAGGTCTACCTCAACAACGGTGACGGGACCTTCCGCGATATCTCGGCCGAATGCGGCGTGCGCGCACATCCGGGCAAGGGCATGGGCATTGGCGTGGCCGACTACGACCTCGACGGCCGGATGGACTTTTTCGTCTCCAACGACAAGATGTACAACTCGCTGTTCCACAACAAAGGAGGCGGCAAGTTCGAAGAGGTAGCGTTCCCCGCCAACGTCGCGTTGCGCGAGAACGCCGAACTCATCTCCGGCATGGGCGTGGATTTCCGCGATCTGGACAACGACGGCTACCCCGACATCGCGCTGGTCGCCCTCGACGACGAGACCTTCCCGCTTTTCAGGAACACCGGCAAGGGCGACTTCATCGACGCGACCGGGCCCAGCCGTATGGCCACGCTCAGTATGCCGATGTCCGGCTACTCGCCCGCCATCTTCGATTTCGACAACGACGGCTGGAAGGACATCTTCGTCTCCCGCGGCCACGTGCAATCGCTCCAGGCCGCGCCGCGCGTGAGCGTGGCGCAGCCCAACACCGTGTTCCGCAACCTGGGGAACCGCAAGTTTGCCGCGCTCACCGCCGAGGCCGGACTGGCCGCGCAGGCCCCCGAGCGGCATCGCGGCTCGGCAGTGGGGGACCTGGACGGGGACGGGCGGTTGGACGTCGTGGTCAGCGCGCTCGGCGCTCCGGCCGAGATCTGGATGAATCAGAGCCCGGGGGCGAATCACTGGCTCGAGCTCCGGCTCGAGGGCAGCAAGAGCAACCGCGATGCCATCGGCGCGCGGATCAAGGTCGTTACCAGCGCCGGCGCACAATACAATCACGTTACAACCGCCTGCGGCTACGCCTCGTCCAGCGCCGGACCGGTGCATTTCGGGCTGGGCGCGGCGGCATCGGCGGACCTGGTAGAGATCGTCTGGCCGTCGGGCCGGGTGCAGCAGTTGCGGAATGTTGCGGGGGGCCGCATAGTCCGCGTCAGGGAGCCGCATTAAAATAGGCGCGCGGAGGCCCTAGTCTGTGTTAAACTCGAAACTGATTTGATCGATCCCGCCAATTCACGGTAAGACCCATCTGCGTTTCGCGCTCACGTCTGCCCAATTCGCCCGCCGTCAAATCGGAAAAGGATAACCCTAGATGAAGAACATATTTGTTGGAAACCTCAGTTTTGGGACCACGGAAGAGGCGCTTCGCGCCCTGTTCGAGGCCCATGGAACAGTTCAACGCGTCAGCATCGTGACGGATCGCGATACGGGGCAGCCCCGCGGTTTCGGATTTGTCGAGATGACAGACGATGCCGAAGGCGACAGGGCGATTGCTGCCCTTAACGGCCGCGAGCTCGGTGGGAGAGATCTCAACGTCAACGAAGCCCGTCCCAAGACCGAACGCTCCGGCGGCGGCGGTGGCGGCTATCGCGGCGGCGGCGGTGGTGGCGGCGGCCGCGGCGGCAAGCGCTGGTAGGACCTTCTTAAAAAACTACTCGGCTCGACACCCCGGCGTCTGACGCGGGGTGTCTGGGCCGATTAGTGTGTTTCCGGCACGCTACACGACGGCGTGCGCTCCACTCAGTCCGCCAAGCACGTGCCGGAGCTCTGTGATGTTTGCCTCCGGGCCGATCTTCAAGCTTGCACGGATATGGTGCGGCGTCGTGAAGCCGCCCGCGGGCTGACGGCGAGCGGCCGGCAGGCCGGCGAGGGGTGCCTCGTCCACGGGCATGAGCTTGGCGCGCGCTCCGGACAGGACTTGCGTGCTGTTCGGCTCAAAAGAGCGGACGCACAAGGCGAGTTCCCCGGATCGAACCATGCGCAGGATTCGCTCCGCCTGGGGGACCGCAAGCCGGCACCATAGCAGATTCTCGTCCAGCGCGATCACGCAACTATCCGCCCCCCTCTCGGAAATCGCCGCGATGTCGCGATCCGATGGCGAACTGAAGGGCACCCTGGCGACTAAACACAGTAAAGCCTGATCGCGCAGACCGGCCTCACAAAGCAGATGCGTCGTGCGCCATAGCGCGTAGTAAGTAACCATCAATACTCCTTCCGTGTCGATCTCGATCCACCATTGCCGGGCGGATGGAATTCCAAAATAATCTGCCGCTGGCGAGCGACCCGCTCATCGGGAGAGGAAAGCTCGAAGCTGAATCCCGTCGCTGCTCCGTTTGCCGTGAAGGCGCCTGGCTCCTCCAGCAGAGCGAGGAGTCGAGCCCGAATGTCGTCGGTCTCCCCCACGTAGATCCACCCCCGGGCGTTTGAAAGGCCGTAGACTCCGGAATAGGGCGGGGCTTCTCTCAAGACCACCGCGGCCTTGAAGGTTCGCGCAAAACAATTCCGAAAGGGCATCTGTTTTGCACCTCGCAGCCGGCAGGGACTTACCTAAGGCAAAGGTAGTCTGACTTAGTTCAGGCAGCCCGAAGAGGGAGTAGAAACGCTCGGCTCGTCTACTATGATACTTCAATTCCGTGTCATCCTGCTTGACACGGCCCTCCTAAGGAGCCAAGAATAACTTGGCAGCTGAGAAATGCGTGGCTAGAGGGAAATCCAAATCGCCGAAGCGTCCGGACGCCGGCGCAGGGTCCAGGCTCCCATTTCCCGTCGTGGGGATCGGTGCATCGGCCGGCGGTCTGGAGGCCTGCACGGCGCTGCTCAAAGCCTTGCCGGCCAACTCCGGGATGGCCTTCGTGGTGGTCCAGCACCTCGATCCTCATCACCAGAGCCTCTTGCGCGAACTCCTGTCGCGGGCGACCAAAATGTCCGTTACCCAGGTTGAGAGCGGCATCGCTCCGGAGCCGAATCACGTTTACGTGATTCCTCCGGATCGCGACGTAACACTTAATTCGGGTGCGCTGCGCCTCTTATCCCGCGACCAAGCCGCCAAGCACATGCCCATTGACCGGTTCTTGATGTCTCTGGCGGCGGACCAGGCCGGCGGAGCCATCGGGATCATCCTGTCGGGAACGGGCTCCGACGGGACGGTGGGCCTCGGAGCCATCAAGGCGGAGGGAGGCATCGCTTTCGCGCAGGACCCCAAATCGGCCTCCTATCCCGGCATGCCCGAGAGCGCCATCGCGGCAGGTTGCGTCGACTTCGTTCTTCCTCCCGCGGGAATGGCCCGGGAGCTGCTCCAGCTCGCGCGCTCACCCGCGCCGGCCGCGGAGCCGGAGCCCCTTGAGGGCGCGGAGAGTCTGCCGAGGATTCTCCATGCCCTGCGGGGCGCCACCGGCATCGACTTCAGTCTGTACAAGACCGGCACCATACGGCGGCGGCTGGCGCGCCGGATGGTCGTCCAGAAGACCGAGAGTCTGGAACTGTACGCGTCGCAGCTCGAGCAGAACCCCATCGAGGCGCAAGCGCTTGGCCAGGACATCCTCATTCACGTGACGAGCTTCTTCCGGGAACCGCAAGCGTTCGCCGCGCTGCGACGCCACGTCTTTCCGAAGCTGCTGGCGAGCGGATCGCAAGGCGAGCCCGTTCGGATCTGGGTGCCGGGGTGCTCCACGGGGGAAGAGGTTTACTCGATCGCGATCGCACTGCTGGAGTTTCTGGACAAGCGGGCCGACGACACGCGCTGTCAGATTTTCGCGACGGACATCAGCACCTCCGCCCTCGACAGAGCCAGGCTGGGCACCTACTCCGAAGGCGCGGTAGCAGGGATCTCGCCGAAGCGCCTGGCGCGCTTTTTCGCGAAAGTGGGAGCGAACTATCGGATCGACAAGTCGATCCGCGATCGTTGCGTGTTCGCCCGGCACGACCTGGGGCAGGACCCTCCGTTCTCCCGGCTGGATCTGATCAGTTGCCGCAACGTTCTGATCTACATGGGGACCATCCTGCAGAAGAGGGTGCTCTCGATTTTTCACTACGCTCTCCGTCCGGGCGGCTTTCTCGTGCTGGGAGAGTCGGAAACCGTCGGGCCGTCCGCGCGCCTGTTCAGCCTGGTCGAGCGCAAGAACAAGATCTATTCGCCGAATCCGGTCCCGGCCGCCGTGCCGGCGGGACTGGGCGCGGCGGAGCGAAGAGAGACTGCGGCACGTGAGCGCGCACGGGTGGAAACGAACGGAGCGCCTGAGTTGCAGAAGGCCGTGGAGCGTCTGGTCTGGCAGCGGCGCGAGCTCGCGGCGCTGGTGGTGGACGCGGACCTCCAGGTCATTCACTTTCAGGGGCACACCGGTCCCTACCTGCAACCGCCGACGGGTGCGGCCAGCCTCCACCTCTTCAAGCTGGTGCGGGAAGGCCTGGTGCTGGACCTGCGCGCGGCGCTGCACAAGGCAAAGAAGGAGAAGGTTCCAGTGAGGCGGGAAGGGATCCGCCTCGACCACAAGGACGGTCCCGAAACGGTCGATATTGAGGTGGTCCCGATCAACGGGCGGAGGGCCAAATGGCCCGATTTCCTGATTCTGATCGAGCAGGCCGGGCGCAAAAGATCGGCCAGGCCAAGCCGGGCCACGGAAGCCGAGCAGTTCGCGGTGCTGAATCACGAGCTGGCATCCACCCGCGACCAGTTGCAGTCGATCATCGAAAGCCAGGAAGCCACCAACGAGGAACTGGAGACTGCCAAGGAAGAACTCCAGTCGTCGAACGAAGAGCTGACGACGCTGAACGAGGAACTGCAGAATCGGAACGCGGAACTGGGCCAGCTCGCCGACGACCTGAGCAATCTACTGGTGGGGGTCAACATCCCGATCGTCATCCTGGGAGCCGACCGGCGAATCCGGCGCTTTACCCCGGCGGCGGAAAAGTTGCTGAACCTGATTCCCGGGGACGTGGGCCGGCCCATCAGCGATCTCAAGCCCAACATCGAGGCCCCCGAACTGGACCGTCTGATCTCGGAAGTGATCGACAAGGCCAGCCCGGTCGAACGGGAGGTGCAGGGGCGGGATGGGCGTTGGTACTCGCTTCGCATGAGGCCGCACACGACCGCCGGCAACAGGCCAGGCGGCGTGCTGATGGCGCTCCTGGACATCGATGTCATGAAACGGGGTCTGGAACGGGTGAGGCTGTCCCGCGATGAAGCGGTCGCCGAAAGAGACCTCTCGGCCGTACTCCTGGATCTCTCCGGCGCCCTGATCGTGGTGCGCGATCCCGATGGCTCCATCACCGGTTTCAACGCCGCCTGCCAGGAAGCAACGGGATATTCGTTCGAGGAAGTGAAGAGCAGGCGGGCCGGCGAGTTTCTGCTCGCACCGGAGGAAATCGATCAGGCGGAGAGTGTGTTCGCGGCCCTGCGCGATGGTGTGGAGACGGCGGCCCGTCACGAGAATTGCTGGATCCGCAAGGACGGATCGCGCCGCGTCATTGCATGGTCGAGCCTGGCGCACCACGCCGCGGACGGTTCCGTAAGCCGCGTGATTAGCACCGGGCTCGACATTACCGGGCGCAAGATCGCCGAAGACGCGCTGCGCCAGAGCCGGGAGGAACTCCGGAGGCTGACGGCGAGCCTCTTCACCACACAGGAAGAGGAGCGCAAGCGCCTGGCGCGCGAGCTGCATGACGACATGAACCAGCGAATGGCCATGCTGGCGAACGAAGTGAACCTCCTGGAGCGGGACCTGCCCGGCTCGCCCGATCTGGTCCGCGATCTGCTTCGATCGCTGCGTGAGCGCGTCGAACAACTCTCGGACGACCTCCGGCGCACAGCTCACCAGCTTCACCCCTCGTCCCTCGAGCACTTCGGCCTGGTCGCCGCGCTGGAGGCCTACTGCCCCGATTTCTCCAAGCTCTATCCCGTCCGGCTCAAGTTCACGCACCGCGGCGTGCCGGCATCCATCCCCTTCGACGTCTCCCTGTGCCTCTATCGGGTCGCGCAAGAGTGTCTGCACAACATCGCCAAGCATTCCGGCGCTGACCAGGCAACCCTTGCGCTGCGAGGAGACAAAACGGGTCTGGTCCTCTCTGTGATCGACAAAGGAGAGGGCTTTGACCCCGGCGTGCTGCCGGATCAGAGAGGGCTTGGCATCGTTGGCATTCGGGAACGGGTGCGGCTGGTGGGGGGAAGTGTTTCGATCCGTTCCAGGGCGGGTCATGGCACCGAGATCGACGTGCGCGTCCCGCTGAACAGGGTGGCATCGTGAGCCGGCCGCGCGTTCTGCTCGCGGATGACCACATGCTGGTCATCGATGGTCTTCGAAGGATTCTGGAACCGGAGTGCGAGGTGGTGGGAGTCGTGGAAGACGGCCGCTCGCTGTTGGCGGCAGCCGAGCGGTTGCAGCCGGACATCATCCTGCTGGATATCTCGATGCCGCTTTTAAACGGCGTCGAAGCGGCCCGCAAACTGCGCAAGACCGTGCCGGCCGCCAAGTTGATATTCGTGACCATGCACGCGGATGCCACTTACGTAAATGGGGCTTTCCGCGCGGGTGCGTCGGGGTACGTTTTGAAACGATGCGCCTCGATGGAACTGGTGTCCGCCATCCAGGAGGTACTCAAAGGCCACACTTACATCACGCCGCTGGTCAGAAGAGACATCCTGGGAGATGCGCCCTGTTCGCCACTCTGGCCCGGAGAGGCCTCCGGCGAGCTCACGGAGCGGCAGCGGGAGATTGTGCAGTTGGTGGCGGAAGGGCATCCCGTCAAAGACATTGCAAGGATCCTCAATATCTCCGCTAAAACCGTGGCGTTTCACAAAGCGAACGTGATGCAGAGACTCGGACTCCATAGCACGGCCGAACTCACCAAGTACGCGCTGGAACACGGGCTGGCAGGGACCTGAGCCGCGCCCCGCATCGGAGCGGCCCCGGGGGGGCTAGGCATTTGCCCAGTTCCGCATTTACAGGTTACAAGCTACCATTCTCCTTTGACAAATCGTGGGCGCCGCGAGGCCTTCGTGGATCAGCGTCGCGCTCTCCGGACAAGCGATCGGCTTCCCCCTGGGCGGGGCATTCCGGGCGGCCTTGCCCACTAAGGGCGGCGAGGCCGCCCGGCTGCACAAAGGAGGAGTCCGGATGTCCACCCCGCCGACAGGCGTTGACAAATCACGTCGGACGATTCTGGTTGCCGACGATGCGCCAGAAGTGCGGGCCCTCGTCGCGGAATTCCTCTGCAAGACCGGATACAACGTGCTCCAGGCTGTCGACGGCGTCGAAGCGCTGGAGGTGGCCGAGCACCACTCCGGGCCAATCGACCTGCTGCTGACCGACATCGAAATGCCCCGCCTGAACGGACATGGACTGAGCCGCCGGCTGAGCGACCGGCGTCCGGAGACCAGAACGCTCTTCATGTCAGGCGGTTTGGAGACCGGACTGGCCCAAGGTACTCTGTGCTTACTCAAACCCTTTGTTCGCCGGGACCTGTTACGCAAGGTAAGCGAGGCTCTCGGGAATCGGGTAGGCGCGTGCTAGACCCGGCTAGCGCCATTGTGTGACGCCGCACGGGCATGCGCTTTGATCAAGAACTAGGCATTTACCCAGTTCCCCCCGGCCGCAAGCGAGGGCTAACATGCTAGCCAGGTACGTTTCTGGAGCGACGCGGCGCCCGGCGAAATGTCCTCTCGGGCAGCGTTCCACAGCCGGATCGTGAGTCCCCCCTGGGCGGGGGCGATCCGGGCGGCCTTGCGCGGCCACTCGTCCAGACCGGTCGTGGAGTCCACATGGCCTTGGGTATGCGGCGTCCGGCTGGTGCTTTGCATGGCGCCGGCGAACCGAGCGGCTTGACAGTTCTGGTCGCCGACGACGAGTCCGTGGTGCGGACAACCATTGGGCGGATTCTCAAGACGCGCGGATTTCGCGTGCTGCAATCCGTCGATGGCCTCCAGGCGCTGGAAATAGCGGCGCACCACCCCGGACCAATCCACCTGCTCGTGACCGACGTCCAGCTGCCGGGCCTGGACGGCGAGGAACTGCGCCGGAGGCTCAGCAGCCAACGTCCTGAGACCAGAACGCTGTTCATGTCGGGTTCCCCAGCGACCGATTTGCAGCCGCCCGCCGCGTTCCTGTCCAAACCGTTCGACGCCGGGGAGCTGGTGGGCAAAGTCTGTGAGGTCCTCCAGATCCTCGAGCTGGGCCGGAATCCCGCGATAGGGAAGGGAGTCAGTGGCTGAGCTCTTATCCGGGCGATCGTCGGAGCGGCACCCCAAGGGCTCGGGCGCGCGCATCCTCCTCACGTCCGTGTTCGGACCCTACGCCCAGGACGACGAGTTCGGCAGCCGCCGCATCAACCCCATGGAGCTTTACCACAACCAGGTGACGCGCGAGCAAGGCGCGTTCTCGCTGCGGATGTTCCACCGCTCCTGGGGCCTCATGATGATCCAACGGAACATCTCCGCCCCTTGCGCGGTGCTCGACTTCCCCACGCGCGACATCTTCGAGCGGGAACTGGTCGCTGGCGCATACGACATCGTGGGGATCTCTGCGATCATCGTCAACCTGGGCAAGGTGCGGGAGATGTGCCGCATGGTGCGCCGCCTGTCGCCGAAGTCCACGATCGTCCTGGGCGGCCACGTCACCGCGATTCCCGGCATCGAGCAGATGATCGACGCCGACCACTTCGTGCGCGGCGAAGGCATCTCCTGGATGCGCAGCTACCTGGGCGAAGACGAGAGCGCGCCGATCCGCCATCCGCACATCGTGTCGGGGTTCGGAGCCCGCGCCATGGGCATTCGCGACCCGCAATCCGAGAGCTCCGTCGCGGCGACGATCATCCCGTCGGTGGGGTGCCCGATGGGCTGCAACTTCTGCACCACGTCGGCCTTCTTCGGCGGCAAGGGCAAGTTCCACAACTTCTACGAAACCGGGGACGAGCTGTTTGGCGTGATGTCGGAAGCCGAAGCGGCCCTCAAGGTGCGCTCCTTCTTCATCATGGACGAGAACTTCCTGCTCTACCGCAAGCGGGCGCTGGGGCTCCTGGATCGCATGAAGAGCGCGGGCAAGGCCTGGGCGTTGTACGTGTTCGCCTCGGCCAACGCCATCCGCCAGTATTCGATGGAGGAATTGGTGGGACTGGGCATCTCCTGGATCTGGATGGGACTCGAGTCGCCGCAGGCATCCTACGAGAAGCTCCACGGAAGTGATACCCTGACACTGGCGCGTGAGTTGCACTCGCACGGCATCAAGCTGCTCGGCTCCACAATCATCGGCCTCGAGCACCACACGCCTGAGAACATCGAAAAGGAGATCGAGCACGCAGTGGCGCATCAGACGGACTTCCATCAGTTCATGCTCTACACGCCGGCGCCCGGCACGCCGCTCTACTCCCAGATGCTGAGCGAAGGGCGCATGCTCGAGGGCATCGATGTCGCCGACATGCATGGCCAGGACCGGTTCAACTTCCGTCACGCGGCTATTTCCCGCGAAGATTCCAAGCGCTGGCTGGACTGGGCCTTCCGCCGCGACTTCAAGCGCAACGGTCCTAGCCTTTTCCGCATCTGCCGAACCACGCTGGAAGGATGGCGGCGATACAAGAACCACCCCGATCCGCGTATCCGCGAGCGATTCGAGTGGGAGGTGCGCCCTTTGCGCACTTCTTACAGCGCTCTGCTGTGGGCCATGGAGCACCGTCTCAGGAGGGGCGATCCACTGGGGAGCGCGCAGATTCGCTCTCTGCGCCTGGAGATCGGCCGCGAGTTCGGGCTGGTCTCGCGCCTGACCGCCCAGCTGCTTGGCCCCGTTTTGCTGTGGACCACGATTCGCGAAGAAAAGCGGCTCGCCCGCGGCGTGACCTATGAACCCAAGACCATCCTGGAGCGCCGCAACTGGCCCCGAACGGAAGCGCCGTCCGCAACGGAAGGGACGCTTCTGGCCGGTGCGCCCACTATGGAAGTTTTGAACCAATGAAGATACTTCTCTATTGTCCGGATAACGGTGTGACCAAGAATTTCATGCCACACCTGTGGATGTTTCTGCTCCAGTCGCTTACGCCGCCGGAGCATGAGGTGCTGTTGATCGACGGCAACACGCGGCCCATGAGCGATGCCGACCTGGTGCGGTATGTGCTCGCCGAAAAGGTCGGGCTCGTCGGGATCGGCGCCATGACCCGTATGGTTGCCAAGGCATACCGCGTCGCCGACGCCGTGCGCGCCGCCGGTGTTCCCGTGGTGATGGGAGGGCCGCACGTCACCGAGGCGCCGGACGAAGCGCTCGGCCGCGACGGCGGGCCGCGCCATGCCGACGCCATAGCCCTGGGCGAGGCCGACGAAACCTGGCCCCGGATCGTCGAGGATGCGGCTGCCGGCCGGCTGTTGGAGATCTACGCGCCGGTGGACGAATCGGGGAAGGAGCACAAGCCGACTCTCAAGACCTATCCCGCGATCCCCTGGGAGACGCTCGATCTCAGCCAGTTCAACCGGATCTCCGGTTTCTTTCGCGCGATGATGCGGCGCTTCCACTGGCCGTGGGAGACGTTCCACATCATCCCCATCGAATCCGGGCGCGGCTGCCCTTACGGATGCGACTTCTGCACCGTGACCGGATTCTTCGGTGATTCGATCCGCTTTCGCTCCAACAAAAGCATCGTGGACGAGATGCTGCGGCTGAAGGCGCGCATGCAGCGCACCCGGGGCAAGATCGCGGTCTTCTTCGTCGATGACAACTTCGCCATCAACGTGAAGCGCACCAAAGCGCTGCTGCGCGACATCATCGCCGCCGGCGCGCAACTGGCCTGGGTTGCGCAGATCAGCGCCAACCTGCTGCGCGACCAGGAACTGGTGGACCTCATCGCCGATTCGGGCGGCAAGTGGATCTTCATCGGCATGGAGTCGCTCGACCCGGCCAACCTTGCCAGCGTGAACAAGAGCTTCAACAAGCCCGGCGAATACGCGGCCGTGCTCAACCGGTTGGCGCAGAGACACGTGTACGCGATCACATCCTTCATCTTCGGCCTCGACAACGACACCGCCGGCGTGGCCGAGCGCACGCTGAGCCAGATACGCGACTGGCCGCCGGTGCTGCCGGTCTTCGGGCAGATCACGCCGTTCCCGGCGACGCCCCTCTACGACCGCCTGGCGAAGGAAGGGCGGCTGACCCGGCCGAAGCACTGGCTCGAGTTCGCGCCATTTCACATGGCCCACACGCCGCTGAAGATGACCATCCCCGAGGTGCAGGACGAGGTCCACGCCGCCTGGGCCAATTCGTACAGCCCAGCGGAGACCGCAAGGGCTCTGGAGTCGATCGCGGATGAGCCGGTCCCCTACAAGATCAGTCACATGATCGCGCGGATCTTTTTCCGCGGCATTTACTTCCCGCCGAAGGGAGCCTGGGGCTGGCTGAAGGTGGTGGCGCAAAACCGGGGCTCGATCTTCCGCATCGTGCGAGAGTCGTTCACCAAGTGGAACGGCGCCGCTCCCAAGGACGTGCGCCTCGAGCTCGAGACCGGGGCCCAGCCGCAGGGAGACTGAGCGCGGACGTGGGGCAGGATGGCATCCTGCGCGCCGGTTGCGAACTGTTGCGAACCGGCGCCCGGCCGACCGGTTGACCTAAGACAACTCCGCACGATTCGCCGGTCCGCTATACTCAGTCCCAATGAAACCCTTCCGCGCATTTGCTATCGTTGCCCTCATGGGATGCTCGGCTGTGGGCGCGGTCCGCTACGTGCCCGAGTCGAAGATATTCCTCCTCGAGACCGCTCACACCAGCTACGTTTTCGGCCTGAACGAAAACGGCGCTCTTCAGAACATCTACTGGGGCGGGAAGGTGGCCCGTGCCGAGGACTTCAACCCCGCTCACACGGTGATAAACCACGCATCCTTCGAATCGCGCGAAGGCCAGAGCCCGGAAGAGTATCCCGGATGGGGCGGCATGCAATACGCCGAGCCTTGTCTCAAGGCCACCTTCGGCGACGGCGTGCGCGATGTGGTGCTGCGCTATGTCTCGCACGAACTCGGGCCCGACACGCTCACGGTGCGGCTGAAGGACATCGGGTACAACCTGCTGGTGGACGTGGTCTACCAGGTGTACCCGGCCAACGACATCATCCGGCGGCACGTGAAGATCACCAATCGAACCGAACAGCCGTTGACTCTGGAGTCGGCGCAGTCCGCCGTGTGGTACATGCCGGCGGGAGACGGGTACCGGCTGAGCTATCTCACGGGCCGCTGGGCCGGCGAAACGCAACTCACGCGCG
>Ga0265331_10001558_pt1 | contig 16812 bp, 15 predicted proteins | sample 41923metaG_FD_202088 | JGI IMG/M metagenome (GOLD analysis project Ga0265331, IMG submission 202088) | Rhizosphere microbial communities from Carex aquatilis grown in University of Washington, Seatle, WA, United States - 4-19-23 metaG | ecosystem: Host-associated > Plants > Roots > Rhizosphere... | reverse complement strand
CTGAGCAACTACTCTGAGAAAGTTGCAAGCTTAGACGGAAAAATAAACCTACCTTCAAGATTTCGTTTCCTGTGGCAGGGCGCGCGCAGCTTTAACTCCGCAGGCATTGGGGGCAATATGTACTACGGGCATTTATATTATGAATATAATAACAACGGCGGCCCGTATATGGACGCAAGCTACACAAGATACGATTCAACCTTCCGCTCGACCACGCTTTTTAATAATTATGGGAACAATTATGATGAGACCAACTTGAGCGGTGGGTATGTAATTCTGAGGAATGCGAAAAATTTCAGCTTCATTAATATAAACGGCGGATACTACAGGGCAAGAAGGTTTACAGATGATTTTAGCTACCAGAACGGCGCGAACCTGAATGTTAACTGGAAATTATTCGGCTGGCTGGGTTTCTACGATAACTTTTCATTCGACAGGCCTAATGACTATGACGCGCTGGGAAACATAATCACCAGGACCAATCTGCTGACTGAGCATAACTTCAAAGTTGTGTTCGGAGATAATTCATTCACACTTGGATTTTTCGGCGGCAGGTATTTTGGCACAGCGCTAAAGAACCCATACATGACGCTTGATGTGGATATATTCCACCGTATGAGGCTTACGTTCAATTATAGTTACAGGGGGCAGGATGATATTAAGCAATCAATATTTAATATTAAATTTGACTGCAGGCTGATAGATAAGCTTTATTTAAGGTCGTTCTTCCAGGAAGATACATATAATAAGCTTGCGCTGTTAAATACTTTGCTGCAATACGAGTTCTTCGGCGGCAGCAGTGTTTATCTTGTGCTGAACTTAAGCGGCGACAGGCTGCAGAATACCGGCCGATATTTCAAGACCGGGTACGAGTTTAATTTTTAGACATTGAAGAAGTTCGTCTTTCTTAAAAATGCCGGACAACGCTTTTCGAGGGCAAGGCGGGTATATCCGGTCTGAGAACACAATCTTTTCCATATGCCGCTCTTTTAGAGCGGTTTGCAAGGGGCAAAGATTTTAAGTTTTCAGATTTTGTCCGGCTGATTTTTTTTAAAATCATTAACCTGAAATTAAAATGCTGAATAAAAAATTCCGCACGCTTAAACCGGTGCCTTATTTTTAGATAGAAATTTCCGCTAATCTTTGCAATTATGCGTCTGCCGCGTTACGTTAATATGCGGGTTTTCCAATCTTAACTAATCCAATCATGAATATGCATAGTTTACCGGATTTTGATTCTATGTGGGATTATAACGATCCTGCAGAAACAGGAAAGAAGTTTTTTGAAATACTGCCGAATGCAAAATCCTCCGGCGACAGATCTTATTTAGCCCAGCTTCTCACACAAATTGCACGAACAGAAGGCCTTCAAATGAAATTTGATGAAGCTCATAAAACGCTTGATGAAGCTTTCGCTTTGATAGACGGCCAAATGTATCTTCCTAAAGTAAGATATTTACTTGAAAGGGGCAGGACTTATAATTCATCAAAAGTCTACGATAAAGCTCGAACACTTTTTCAGGAGGCATACAATCTTTCAAATCAACATAAGTTTGATTTCTTTACTATAGATGCGGCGCATATGATGGGTATTGTCGAAAAAGGAGATGAGTCGCTTAAATGGAATGAGACCGCTATGAAGCATGCTGAAGCCTCAGATGATAAAAAAGCTAAAGGATGGCTCGGGTCGCTCTATAATAACACAGGCTGGACATATCACGATATGGGAGAGTATGATAAAGCTCTTGATCTCTTTGAGCGAAACGTTCTGTGGCATACTGAGCGGAATACAAAACAAGGATTGATAATAGCTAAGTGGAGCGTGGCTAGAACGCTTCGCTCGCTGGACAAAGTGCAGGAAGCTCACGATATGCAAATTGCCTTGAGAGCTGAATCCAAAGAAATGGGACTTGATGAAGACGGTTATAACTCTGAAGAAATTGGCGAGTGTCTTTTGCTGCTAAACAGGCCTGATGAATCCAAAGCTTACTTTAAGAAGGCATATGACTTACTCTCACAGGATATCTGGCTTATGGAAAACGAAAAAGTACGGCTGGAGAGATTGAAAAAGCTTGGAGAATAAAATTATTTATATAAAGCTTCCCCTCTCCTTGGAGGAGAGGGGTGTCCGCTAGGACGGGGTGAGGCTGTATCGCGCTTTAGAAGACTTCCGAAGCTTTTTGAATAATATTTTTTTGTAACCGCCTGCCTGCAGCAGGCAGCCTGCCTTTAGGCTGCGAAATACTAACCCCGACCTTTAGGTCGGGGATACGAAAGAACTCCATCAAGGGCTTTAGCCCTGAAGCTTTTAACAATGAATCGAAATAAATCTTCTAACAGATGAAATATTTATTAATTTGTATAATATTTCTATTAATTTCAGCAAGCGCTATGAGTCACGACATGGAACTAACTAAAAACACATACACCAATTGGGATATCGAGCCGTCATTTAAATATGACGCGCTTTGTTTCCTCAATATCCTTACAGCTGATACATTTTATCTTACATACTATAAAGACGAATACGAGAAGTTTAAACCTAAGCTCACTCCCGAAGTTACAAAATCGCTGTCAGAGCTTAAACGCAAGCTGAAGGATGAGAACGGGGTAATTATTTCGGCGTCAATGTGTCTTTACTTTTCTGCCGTGGAAGATTCGACGCTTGATCAGATGATTAAAACAATAAAGAACCCCGCCGTGTTAATAGCTAATTTTGAAAAGACGCCGTATTATGACGATGAAAGCTGGAAACTGTTTGAATCGGTGGAACCTGAGTTGACATCAATTCTTTTGTTCCTAAAAGACATTGATTTCCCTGGCTACTGGAAAACAAATATTCTTCCAAAAGTCGCAAAGAAAATTTCTGAAATTGAACCCGACTTGCCAAAATATGATGTGATTGGCCAGAACGAACATTTTCTTGGCTTTAAGCTGCCCTCGGATAAAATTACTATATATATGCTGTATTACTCGCAGCCGCACGGAATAAAAATTACCGGTATGAGGTTCTTAACCGATGCCGCATGGCCGTTTAAGATTGTACTGCGCAACGCCGCGCATGAAATGATGCACCCGCCCTATGATTATAAAGGAGATGAAGAACTAAGGGCGGCAATTGAATCGCTTAGGAAAGATGATTTCCTGATGGATAAAGTTAATAATCATAATCCTTCGTTTGGATACAACACGCTCGACGGACTTATTGAAGAGGATTGCGTCCAGACATTGGAGCAATTAATTAATGAGAAGTTTGGGGTTGATGTAGATGCGCGCAAAAGATGGAAGGTTTCTGATGACGGCATTCATGTTTTCGCGATAGCGTTATACCAGGCGATGAAAGAAGATAATTATAACGACTCAAATATGTTGTTCCGCGATTATCTTGTATCTAAAATAAAAAGCGGCAAGCTTGGCGCCGGAACAATAAAAAGTTATTACGATAAGTTTTACGGGAATTAGGTTTTTTTGTCATTCCCCTGCCTGCAGCAGGCAGGCGCGCAGGCGGGAATCCAGAAAGAAATCTTTAATAGTGATAAACGGTATGATTATAAGAAATTCTGTCAGAATTAATTAAAACAGGATTGATTACACAATTTTTCTAAGATATTTCACCCGTTCAACTCCTTTGGAGTCGCATGTTTGTAGGAATATGGGGCTACAAATATTCGACCCCTATCGGGGTCGCACAAAAAACCCATCTCCCCCTAACAGGTTCACGACTCTTCGAGTCAAAGACTCCCAGAGAGGAGATACACAGGGGGTTTTAATTCATCTCTACCGCGTTGTCCGGCTTTCCGTTTAGAATATAAGAGCGCACGTTTTCATACGTATCATCAATCATTGCATTAACTCCTTCTATCGTGTGACTTGATTTATGCGGCGATAGCAAAACATTTGGCAAGTCATATATCGGCAAGTGAGCGGGAAATATTGGCTCCGGATTTTTACCGGGGTAATTATACCATACATCCAATGCCGCTCCGGCCAATATTCCATCTTTCAAAGCGTTGTATAAACCTTCTTCTTTCACCGTTTCACCCCGTCCCACGTTTACAAGATATTTTCCTTTCATTGATGCTAGTATGTCGGAGCTCAATAAGTTTTTTGTGGAGCGGCTTAGCGGCAGCGTCACAAACACAATATGGCTCTTGCCAATAGTGTATTCGAGATTAGACGAAAGTTCGTCAACATACTCTGGCTTTTCAACGGGTATATTATTTTTGAATCCAATTACATAACATCCAAGCGGCTTAAGGAATTTTGCAATATATGAGCCTATGTTTCCATATCCAATTATCCCGATTGTTTTGCCCTGGATACTTGTCCACATATCTTCATCTTCTATCGAGCGGTGCCAGATTCCTTTTTTTAAATCATTATGAAATTCAGGCGTTCTTCCCAGCAAACCTAATGCGAGCGCTACTGCATGCTCGGCTACATATGGAGCGTTGGCATGTGTGTTAGATACTGTAATTCCCTTGCTTTTGATTAATTCCGTGGGAAAAGTGTTTAATCCCGTAAACGGCACAAAAATTACTTTCAGATTCGGTGAGTTTTCAATTTCGTTTTCCAGCAGTCTTCCTGTTATAACCGCGTCAGCATCTTTTAGCTCAATAGGACGCTGAGCCGGGTCAAACGTTGCTACAAAATTCATATGGGGGAATTCTTTTTTAAGCGCGTAGTATCTTTCTTTCCACCTGTCGTTAAACTTATTTAAGAATAATATTTTCATTATCTACCAGCCGTCGCTTCCTTCTTCGCCTTTGAACGGGCCCACTATATCTTTTGTGATCCATCCGCCATAAAATTTTCCCGGCTGCGGAGTTACTAATTCATCGCCAACATAACAAGCATCCATCTTCTGAGCGTAAAAGGCGAGATAGTTTTTCAATTCTTCAAACTTCTTAATTGGATTTGAATAATACCAGCAGGCATAGCGCGCTGTTTTATCAGACACAGTCAAATGAAAATAATTTGCTTCGCCTTTCCATTCGCAGAAAGTGTGATTATCAGCAGGAGATAGAAATTCCATTTTCACGTCATCCTGCGGAATATAATAAACCGGCGGGTGACTTGTTTCAAGTACACGCTTTGCGCTGTTAGTATTAACAATTTCAATCCCGTTGAAAATTACTTTTTATGTTCTTTGTGCAATTTTCAATTCTTGGGGGTCTTGGGTAATCCCAAACTGATTCCTGTCCTTGTTTTGGTTCTATACGTTTCAATATTTTTTATTAATCGATTTGTTTTTGCCTCACCCCCGCGCACTAATGGTGCGCTTCCCCCTCTCCCACAGGGAGAGGGGGTCAGGGGGGTGAGGGATACAAAAAGAGCAGAATAAATCTGCCCGTTTGTAAAAAATTTTATTTAATTAATTTTATGCCATGACCTTTGAGCTTATTAAATAGAAACGCGCCACCTTTGCGTCAAATTTCTCGCCGTCCTCGCGCATCATTTTAAAGCTGCCTTCCATAGTGCCCCAGCCTGTATCCAGCGGACACGAACTGGAATATTCAAACGACTCCCCGGGATAAAGCTCCGGAGTAAAACCTACAACTCCCGGTCCTTCAACGTCTTCGCGGTCGCCCTCGGCGTTAATAATTATCCAGTGCCTTGCCAGTAGTTTTGCCCAGCGTTCGCCATCGTTGGTAATTACTATTCGGTATGTAAATACAAACCTGTTTATCTCAGGATTTGACTGCTCCGCCAGGTATTCCGGAAACACCTGAACGCGGATGCCTTCGGTGGTTGTTTCTGAGCCTGTATTATTTTCCATGTTTCAATATATGAAAATTTTATAAAACTTTGTATTCTTTATAAATTATTTTTTCGCCTTTCGGCCTGCCATTGGTTCTTTCTCTCTCGCCGATCTGCTGGCGCCACATAGCATAATACAGTCCTTTTTCATCAAGCAGCTCGTCATGTTTGCCTGATTCAATAATTTTACCTCTCTCAAGTACATATATTTTATCAGCATACATAACGGTTGAGAGCCTGTGAGCAATTAATATTGTAATATGGTCAGTCGTCGCGGAAACATCCCTGATTGTCTGGCTGATCTCATCTTCTGTCAGCGAATCAAGCGCCGAGGTAGCTTCGTCAAAAACCAGCAAACGCGGTTTTCTTAATAATGCACGCGCGATTGAGATTCTCTGCTTCTCACCGCCGGAAACTTTCACGCCGCCCTCGCCGATAATTGAATTTATTCCTTTATCCGCCCTCGCAAGAAGGTTCTGGCATGAAGCTTTGTTAAGCGCGTCAAGCACATCGGCGTCGGTTGCATCGGGATTTACAAACAAAAGATTCTCTCTGATTGTGCCGGCAAATAACTGCGTGTCCTGAGTAACAAACCCAATCTGGCGCCTAAGCTGTTCAAACTCTATCTGGTCACCGGGAACCCCGTTATATTTTATTGTCCCGGTCAGCGGTGAATATAATCCAACCAGCATTTTTACAAGCGTTGATTTCCCTGCGCCTGATGGCCCCACGAACGCGACAGTTTCGCCGATTTGAGTTGAGAATGAAATATCGCTCAGCGCATTTGATGAAGCGCTCTGATGCTTGAAGCTCACATCATCAAATTCAAATGTTTCAATATTACCGATGGAAATTGGGTTCTCCGGCTTCTTTTCAAGAGGCGTATCGAGTATGTCTTTGAAGTTATCAAGCGAGACTTCGCTTTCCCTGTAAACATTTATAATGTTGCCAAGCTCCTGCAGAGGGCCGAATATAAAGAATGAGTAAATATATAACGAGAAAAACTCGCCGGCTGTTATGACCCGTGAAAATATGAGGTAAAGCATTATAAACAGTATGCTTGTCCTCAGAAAGTTTACCATTGTTCCCTGAATAAAGCTTAAGCTGCGGATGTACTTAACTTTTTTTAGTTCTAGTCCCAGTATCTTTTCAGTTGTGCTGTTAAGCCTGTTAATTTCCTGCTGGGAAAGTCCAAGACTTTTTACAATCTCAATGTTCCTTAACGATTCGGTTGTAGTGCCTGCAAGCGCTGTGGTTTCTGAAACGATGTTCTTTTGTACTTTTTTTATTTTTTTGCTGAGCTTCGAGCTGATGAAGCCGATGAGCGGAGCAGTAACGATATAGACAGGAAATATTATCCAGTGAATAGTAAATGAATAAATGGTAACGAATATAATTCCGATGAGCGTGCCGTATAAAACATTGACAGACGCGGTAATTAATTTTTCAACGTCTATTCTTACTTTCTGAAGGACTCCAAGAGTCTCTCCGCTTCTTTTATCTTCAAATACCTGGTATGGAAGTCCGAGCGAGTGCTTTATTCCGTCGGCATATATCTGCGCGCCCAGGCGCTGAGTTATGAGATTGATGTAGTAATCCTGAAAGTTCTTAGCCACCCTTGAAATAAACGCCGAACCAATTCCCATAGCAAGCAGTAATCCAACTCCTTTGAAGAATTGCATCCGTGTATACTGGTCAAATTTAGTGGCATAATCGTCTATAATATATCTCAGGATGACCGGGTCAAACATAGAGAATACCTGGTTTATTGCCGCCAGGGCCAGAGACAGAAAAACGAGAGATTTGTATTTCTTTAGATATTTGACTAAAAGCTTCACTTTTTGGGAGTTTTTTTGGTTTTGTTAGCCGCTAATATAGTATATTATCTGATTTAAAATTATGAAATAATCTGAAACGGGCGCTTTGTATTTAAGACGAATCAGAAATGATTTTAATGACTGCATCCTGAGATTGCTGAGAATATCAGGAATGTTAAGGCTCGGCTAAAAGCCCGTAAACCCTTATTCGGATTAATGTTTGAATTTACTATTATTTATATATGTGTTATCTTTATAGATAAAATTCATAACAATAATTTAAACAAATAAATCTATGACAAGAGAAGAAATCATTACACAGATTGCAAAAGACGCAGATTCAACTAAAGTCGCCGCCAGGGCTGCTTTAGATTCATTTTTAAGCTGCGTTACAAAGACTTTGAAAAAAGGCGGAAGAGTTTCACTGGTTGGATTCGGAACATTCTCAGTAACAAAGAGGAATGCAAGAACCGGAAGAAATCCGAGAACCGGCGAAGCTATTCAGATCAAAGCGAGAAAAGTCGCTAAGTTCAAAGCGGGAAAAGAATTATCAGAGACGGTTAATAAATAAACCGGGGGGATGTAAAATTTTTATGAGGACGGCCGAAAGAGCCGTCCTTTTTTTATAACGCTCAGCTTAATCCAGTTTTATAGTTTTTACTTTAACCGGTTTTGAAGTGTAATCATATGGATGATCCGGGTCGCCTTCCGACAAATCCCTTTCCATGACTACGAGCGTAGAGCCCTTTTTGACTACCCAATAATCCGCCCCTGCTCCGGCCCACCAGCATTGACAAGCTATTAATGCGTTCTTTGGAATGCCGTTGTCTTTAAAATCTTCCGGGTTGATAATATAGAAGTTCCCTGTCTCAGTCGCAATTTCATTTAAATTATCATTCACTAAGACAGATAATATTGTAGAAGGCGTACCGTTTGCGTCTTCCCCAAGCGATTTGAACTGCCACTGGACGTTAGGATCTGCGATAGAACGGGAAGATCCGAAAAGCAATATTGCAACCATGCTGAAACTGAAAAAGACAAATCTTATTTTTTTCATATTTGATTGGCGATTAATTTAATGGCAAGATAATAATATTTTCGGGAATTGGGAAATGGTTATTCCGGATCTATTTGCCAAGAAGAAAAATAGCTGGTTTTTTTCCGATTACCCTGGAATGCAGTTTCCAGTTCTCAATTGTTTGGGTAGTAATGCTTTCTGATTCCATTGTCAGGTCAACAGCCATGCAGAGTTTTAGTCTTGATGCGCATGAACCGATTATATCGGTCATAAGATTATCATTTCTGTGAGGCGCTTCAATTATGATTTGTGTTTGACCTGTGGCAAGAATTATTTTCTGCAGCTCAAGCAATCTTAATTTCCTTTTCTTTCGTTCAATCGGAAGGTAACCGTTGAATGCGAAATTCTGTCCGTTGAGTCCTGAAGCCATAAGCGCAAGAATAATTGATGAGGGCCCGACAAGCGGGATAACTTTAATGCCTGATTCATGCGCTACCGCGACAAGCTTAGCGCCCGGGTCGGCTACGCACGGAACTCCGGCTTCTGAAAGAAGTCCGATATTTTTTCCTTCGAGCGCCGGCTGAAGAAGCCTCGGGATCATTTCATTCCCTGTATCAACATTCAAAACTGAAAAGCTCAGGTCCTGAACTTTCTTCACTATCCCTGCAAGCTTTAAGAACTGAACCGCTGATTTTACATTCTCTACCACGTAGTTATCTATATAATTGATAACCTGCATAACCCGCGATGGCAATGTGTTTACAAGCTCGTTGCTTCCCAGCGAAGTTGGTATAAGATATAATATGCCTTTATTCATTATTGTTTATATAGCGGTTTCAAAATATTTTTTCAATCTCTCAGCCCCTTTTTTCCCTGCGCGCTTTTCGAAATCTTCGTAGTTATCATTCATTGCCTGCTTAATTTTTTCTACCGAGCCGAATTCTTTCAGCAGCTTCTGCGCGGTGGCTTTGCCAATTCCCTTTATATCTTCAAGCTCGCTCTTTAGCGTGCGCTTATCGCGAAGCGTGCGGTGGTAAGTAATTGCGAACCTGTGCGCCTCGTCGCGAATTCTTTGTAGCAGCTTCAAACCGCTTGATGTCTTTGGTATTGACTGCGCATCGGATGAACCCGGCATAAACACCTCTTCCAGCTTCTTGGCGAGTCCTATTATATTCTGGTCTTTTATCCCTAAATTATCTAAAACTTTTACTGCAGATGAAAGCTGCCCCTTGCCGCCGTCGATGACTATTAGGTCAGGGAGGGGGGAGACTTCTCCATGGTGTTCTTTTTCAATAATAGTCTCTCCGTTAGTAAGCTGCTCAGCTTCATTTGATTTTTCGGATCCCGCTACGGCGGGATTTCGTTCCGCTAACGCGGAACTCAAGAGGGGAAGCGTGGTGTTGATTGGTTTATCATCATCCCCTTCTGATATCCATGTTAGGGGTGAGGCAATAATATCTTTATTTTCATCCTCCTCTGTTATCTGGGTTAGGGGCGAAACAATAATTTCTTCAGCATTCCTGATATACCTTCTATATATAACTTCGCGCATTGAGGCGAAGTCATCGGGCCTGCCGGTTTCATTTAAGGCTGTTCTTATTTTGAATTTTCTGTAATCATTTTTTTTCGGACGACCGTCTTCAAATACAACCATTGATGCGACTGTATCGGTCCCCTGTATATTTGATATATCAAAACATTCTATCCGTCTGGGGAGTTTTGTTAATCTTAAATCGCGTTTTAGCGCGGAAACTGAGTTTGGAATGAACTCGCGTTTAAGCCGCTGCAGCTTAAGCTCATCAAGCATGTAACGCGCGTTGGTTTTTACCATCGATAGAAGCTGAACTTTCTCTCCGCGCTTAGGGAATACAAATCGTGGCTGCACAGATGATTTTTTCTTAAACCACTCCTCAATAGCTTCCATACTTACATCTTCTGACTCAAATTCCTCGGGGATATGTATTTCCTCCGGGATAAAGTTCTGATCGGAATAATACCTGAATATCACACTCTCCAAAATCTCAGCAGCTGATTTATCTTCGACAGAATCTAAGTAATAATGCCGTTTGCCGATCACCTTGCCATCGCGAATGTTCAATATCATAGCGCACGCATCGTCTTCCTCCTTTATAAAGTTTATTATGTCTTTATCCAGAAAATCTTCCGAGACAATTTTTTGTTTTTCGGAATAGACTTCAAGCGATTCCAGTTTGTTCCTTATCATCGCCGCTTCTTCGAATCTTTCATTCTTTGCCGCATCAGCCATCTTATGCTGCATTTCTTTCATAAGGGTTGTTGTCTTGCCCTGAAGAAGTTTTTCAACTTCAGAGATCATTTCATTATATTTTATTGCAGAAACCAGTCCTTCGCAAGGACCTTCGCATTTGTGAATATGATATTCTAAGCAGACTTTGAATTTCTTTTCTTCAATCGACTTTTGGGTTATGTTTAAATTACAAGTTCTTATCATGAACACATCGCGCAGCATTTTGAGCGAGTACTTCATTGAAGTAACATCTGTATACGGCCCGAAATATTTTGAGCCGTCGTTCCTTCGCTTCCTGGTCGGAAAAACACGCGGGAATAATTCTTTTGTTATTACTACATAAGGAAATGATTTATCGTCTTTCAGGTTTACGTTGTATCGCGGCTTCATCTGCTTGATAAGATTCATCTCAAGAATAAGAGACTCGACCTCGGAATCAGTATTAATAATTTCAAGATCCCGAATCAGCGAAATCATTTTTGTAAGACGCGGTCCAACCGGCTTATTGACAAAATATGACCTCACCCTGTTACGCAGGTTTTTTGCTTTACCTACATAAAGAATTTTGCCGTTCTTATCCTTAAACTGGTAGACCCCTGCTCCTGTAGGCAGGTTATCCAGTTTCGTATCCAGGTTATTATTATTCATGAATATCTAAAAATTGCAAAAATCTCATTAAAATTAAAGCCCTTTTGAAAAATCCGGATAAAGTACTTGACAAAAGGGTAACATTATATTAAATTGCGTTCAAATATTAAACAGTGTTTAAATATTTAACTAAGTTCAAATTATGGGTACTGAAGAAAGAAAGAACCGGGAAAGAGAAGAAATGCGGCAGCTGATTTTAAAGACTGCAATGAAATTATTTCTTGATGACGGAATTGAAAATGTTTCACTCAGAAGAATAGCTGAGAAAATAGAATACAGCCCGGCATCGATATACTCTTATTTCAAAGATAAGAGTGAAATAATAATGGCCCTGCATAATGAAGGATTTGAAAAGCTTTATGCATTGCAGCTTAGTCTTGACGGCATTGATGACCCGCTTGAAAAGCTTATGCAAATGGGCCGGATATACATTAACTTCGCTCTTGAGAACCCGGACTATTATGACCTGATGTTTATTGCCAAAGGCATTGGCGACAAAATTTGCGAGAAGAATGAGTGGAAGGCCGGCGAACGCTCTTACAACTACTTTCGCGAGAACGTTAAGCAATGTATTGAACAGGAGTATCTTTTTAAATCTGATGTTGACGCAGTGACTTTTGTATTCTGGTCGATTGTGCATGGCATGGCCTCGCTGATAATAAGAGGCAGGTGCGTGATGATGCCGGATGAATTTATTAAGCAGGCTATAGAAGGCGGACTTAACTTTATTCATACCAGCGTTAACATAAAATTAAAAAAATAAATAGAGCGATTCACCAAAGGAGAGATAAATGGCAAAAATTATTGAAGACAGAATGTACGCGAAAATGGATGATGATTTTGTCGTCTTTATGATAGGCATGCGGATAAACAGTTTCTGGAAAATACATAAATGGTACCCGGTGATTATGGCTATGCCGAAGATGATCAAAGAACTTTACCGCAATCCTGAGCTTGGATTTTTGGGAGTGCAGAACTGGTTCGGAAGAACTACTATCATGGTGCAGTACTGGAAATCGTTTGAGGCGCTGGACGAGTACGCTAAAAACAAAAGCGCCGAGCACCTTCCGGCGTGGCGCGAGTTTAATCTTAAAGTAAGAAAATCCGGAGTTGTTGGAATTTGGCATGAAACTTATAAAGTAAGCCGCGGATGTTACGAGAATATTTATGTGAACATGCCGGCGTTCGGACTCGGTAAAGCGGGAAGGCTTGAACCTGTAAGCAAGAGATTCGATGATGCCGGCGATAGAATGGCTGCAAATTAATAATTAATAAAATACTAATTATATGCAAACGATACTTGGAGCAAACGGAGTTATTGCAAAAGAGCTGGCAAAAGCGCTGCCGGCTTACACCGAAAATATCCGGTTAGTCAGCAGAGATCCAAAAAAAGTAAACGCGTCTGACCAGCTTGTTAAAGCTGATATTACTTCTGCTGAACAAACCATGAAGGCTGTTGAAGGTTCAGATGTTGTTTACCTGACTATAGGACTAAAGTATGACATAAAAGTATGGAAGCGTGATTGGCCGATAATAATGAGAAACGTGATTGACGCATGCAAACAAAACAAATCAAAATTAGTATTCTTCGATAATGTTTACGCCCTTGGAAAAGTAAACGGATGGATGACTGAAAATACTCCTATGAATCCTATAAGTGAAAAAGGTAAAGTGCGTAAGATACTGGACGAAATGATCCTTGAATCGATTTCAAAAGGAGCTGTGCAGGCAATTATTGCCAGGTCCGCTGATTTCTATGGTCCTGATGCGCCATTGAGCATTGTAAATATGTTATTGCTAAAAAAATTTGCCCGGGGCAAAAGCGGGCAGCTTTTGATCAGCGATAAATTCAAACATTCTTATACATATACTCCCGATGCTGCAAAAGCGTTTGCAATTCTGGGTAATGCGCCAACTGCATTTAACAGGATATGGCACTTGCCGACAGACAGAAATGTCCTCACCGGAAAAGAGTTCGCAGAGCTGGCCGCAAAACTTTATAATGCGAAACCTAAATACAGAAATCTTCCTAAATGGGCGCTCGGTTTATTGGGTCTATTCAATCACGATATAAAAGAAGTACTGGAAATGACTTATCAATACGACAGCGACTACCTGTTTGATAGCAGTGACTTCGAAAAAACATTCGGCTTTCAGACAACGCTTTACTCAAAAGGATTGGAAGAAACAGCTGAATCAATGAAAATAGTAAATTAAAATAAATATTAATTCTTTTTAAAAATATAATGAGACCGCTAATAATAATCATTTTACTCTCGATAGTTGCATTAAGTTCATTTGCCCAGGATAAAGGCATTATCACCGGAAATGTCATAGACAAGGAAAATCAAAAACCAGTTGCAGGGGCCATTGTTGAAATTGTTGAGCTAAGTGTGAAAACCGCTTCTTCGGAAGACGGGAAGTTCGAATTTCGGAATATGGTGTACGGCAATTATCAAATAAAAGTCACATGTCTTGGATATGAAGCTCTGACAAAAACCGATATTGTTGTGCTTTCTTCCCGGCCGACAAGCGTTGATATTTCTTTGAATCCACTTAGCTACTCAACAGATGTGATTGATGTTGAATCGAGATACTTCCAGAAGTCAAACGACGTAAGCGTAAGTTCGTTCAATCTGGATTTTGAAGAAGTGAGACGCGCGCCGGGAGCGGCGGAGGATATTCTGCGTATGGTGCAAACATTGCCGGGCGTTGCGCCGGGTAACGACCAGCGGAACGACCTTATCGTTCGCGGCGGCTCGCCTGCTGAAAACCTTACTATTATAGACGGCATCGAAATACCTAATATAAACCACTATCCTACACAGGGCTCATCCAGCGGACCAATTGGAATGATAAATGTTAAATTCATTAATAACGTGGATTTTTCCACAGGCGGATTTTCTGCAAGGTACGGCGATAAGTTATCGTCTGTTCTGGATATAAATTTCCGCGAAGGTTACAGGAAAAGAATACTCAGCGATATTAATCTTTCTACTGCAGGATTTGGCGGCGTGTTTGAAGGCCCATTATTTACAAATAAAGGATCATTTCTAGTTTCTGTGAGGAAAAGTTATTTGAACTTAATAAAGGGCGCTATAAGGCTTGCCGCTGTTCCGGATTACTGGGACTTCAATGTAAAGACAGTTTATGACTTTAACAAGAACACTAAACTCACTTTTGTTGGTATCGGCGGACTTGATAAAATCAGTTTCGATGGCGACGCGTCAAAAGTAGCAGACGATAATCCATACGGCAAAGCGACAGGAGACCAGAAGCAATTTACCGCCGGGTTCAATTTGAAAAATTTAATTAAGCATGGATACATTCAAACTATTGTCGCTAATTCAACCGGGTTCTCATTGATCAGCAACCGCGATGTCAGAAACGACGCGCTAAAATTTAATTATGATTCGTATGAATCAGATTTCAACGCAAGGTCAGAAATTTTTTACCAGCTTAGCTCTAAGAGCTCTATTAGCGCAGGCATAGGCGGCAGGTATATTAAATTCAAGAATGAAACGTTTTTTAATGCCGATACTACCGCGTTTGGAAATATTATTCCTGAGACGAATGTAAATGTGAAAAGTAATTATCAGAAAGCTTCGGCATTTGCGCAATATACTTTGAAGCTTCTGAAAGATAAGCTGATACTGAATCCGGGAGTCAGGTATGATTACTTCTCCGGCATCAATCAAAAAAATATTGCTTCGCCGCGGTTCGGGGTAAGCTATGAACTTAATCCGGTGACAACCCTTAACGCATCAACAGGAATTTATTACCAGGCGCCTGATTACCTGTGGGTAACTGCCGACCCGGCAAATCAGAATCTGAAATTTCTTGAAGCCATACATTATGTAGTTGGCATAGAACATTTGTTCACATCCGATCTGCGCGTTTCAGTCGAAGGATATTACAAAAAATATAAAAATTACCCTGTAAGCGCTTTGGTCCCTAGTTATGTTATGATAAGCGGCGGCACTGATAACGGTCCGAGTTTGCTTTTCGGCGCCGCGACAAGCGATGGATACGGATACTCAAGAGGGATAGACGTATCCATACAAAAAAAATTAACCGGCAACGGGATTTACGGGATGGTAAGCTATTCCCTTGCCGAGAGCAGGGTGACAGCCCTGGTGGGCGGTGAAAAACCGGGCGACTTTGATTACAGGCACAACCTTACTATTATAGCAGGCTACCAGTTATCAAATGAATGGTTGGTTGGTTTGAAATTCCGTTACACAACAGGCAGGCCCTATACGCCGTTCGACATTGAGGCATCAACTATCACCGGAAGGGGAATAAGTGATTTTAACGACTTTAACGGCGCAAGATATAAAGACTATAACAGGCTTGACCTGCGTGTCGATAAGAAATGGAACTTCAAAAAGCTGAGTATTGTGACATATTTTGAGCTTCAGAACGTTTTTAATACAACAAATGTGTACCAGTACTTCTGGAACCAGTACAGGAACGAGCAAGGAACCATCTACCAATGGGCATTTTTGCCGGTCGGGGGGTTCAGTGTCCAGTTCTGACAAAGCAATTTCATCGGTTGCTATTAGCATGAATGAATAATTCACGTTACATGCATTGATAAAGTTTCATATAACAATGACCTGCAAATTTACATTACCCTCCACGAAAAGGGTTAAAAAAAGCATACCGTTATCACTGTAAAATTTTATTTCAATAACGCCAATTCCACCTCAAAATCCGCAAATTTCATAACCTGCTGTTTTTATCACCGGAAAATACATACCCTGTTTAGTTACTGGATATACCGTTGTGTTTTATGGCGTTATATAGGCAGCATTTGTGAAGATAGTGTAATTTGATATATACTACCGAAACACGATTGTTTTGGGTATGCTCCGGAGGTTATGTTTGTATAGTTCGTTTTTAGTAGGGGATAAATAGCAGAAAAGATTTTTAAAAACTAAATCTTTTCTAAGAGTCAAAATGAAAGCTATTTATTCTAACATAAGTAAGAAGCATGAAACCAGCCAGACTGGCGCGCTTCTTTTTTTATTGTCTTCAGGCGATCCAAAATTGGCTCTTACAAAGCTCACAGTTTTATATTCATTGATCTTTTTCCGTCTGCTGCGTCTTATAAACGCAACCGGCAATCTTCGCCCCGGTTTGGAAATAGGGAAAATAAAAGAGTATTCAATATTAAATAATAATAAAAATTAAAAGGAGAATTATAAAATGGCATCAATTATCTTTTCATGTATCTTAATGTTCGCTTTCTTACCGTTCGTAGTTGAAGGTATAATGATCTACAAAAGCTAACATAAAAA
>Ga0265331_10001557_pt1 | contig 16815 bp, 16 predicted proteins | sample 41923metaG_FD_202088 | JGI IMG/M metagenome (GOLD analysis project Ga0265331, IMG submission 202088) | Rhizosphere microbial communities from Carex aquatilis grown in University of Washington, Seatle, WA, United States - 4-19-23 metaG | ecosystem: Host-associated > Plants > Roots > Rhizosphere... | reverse complement strand
GTCGGTTGTGCCGGTGCCGGATTGTTGGATTCGGCTCCGGCGGGCCGCGTCACCACCGACGCATTCTTGTCCGGCAGATACAACGCGCCCTTTTGCCCACAACCCGCGACGACGGCCGCAGCGCAGGCCATCAGTACCAGAGTTGCCGTCTTCATATGTACATCGGCCTGCGGTCACGCAGTGCCATCCAGCCGCGCACCACCCGGTAGATGATCCAGATCGCGAGAGCGCCAAAGAACACGAAAAACAGCGGGATCCCGATCAACACCACAAACAGCGGCAGGGTCACCGCCCAGATGAGCAGAGCCCACAGCAACGCGAACCAGAAAGTGCGGATCTGCCACCGGAAGTGGGATTCCAGGAAGGTGCCGCGCGTTGCCGCAACCCGCGCATAGTTCATGATCACGGCGACGATGGAGGGAATTCCGCAAACGAAACTGCCCACGATGCTGGCAGCCGTGGTGATCCCGATGAGCACCGCAAGGGAGTGTAGAGCGTAAATTGCGTGGGTATAGGTGATCAGACCTTCGTCAATCGCAACAGCGCCGGGGCCCAAGTTGTCCGCCATGGCAGCTACCTCCGTTTACTTGCGTTCCACCACGGCCATGGTGAGCCGCGACACGCAAACGAGCTTGTCGCTCTCGTCCCGAATCTCGATACCCCACACCTGACTGCGGCTGCCGATGTGAAACGGCCGCGCGGTGCCGGTCACGACCCCTGACTTCACGGGCCGCACGTGGTTGGCGTTGATCTCCTGCCCGACGCAGACGTACTTCTCGAGATCGACGCACAAGTTGGCAGCGAGACTCCCGACGGTCTCGGCCAACGCCACAGATGCCCCACCATGGAGGATCCCCATCGGCTGATGCGTGTGTGGATTGACCGGCATGGACGCACGCAGATAGTCCGGGCCAATCTCGATCACGCGGATTCCAAGGTGCTCGGCCAACGTATTGCGCGCGCGTTCCACCAGCATTTCCGGTGTGGTTTCATTGCGCCAGATTCGCTGGCCCATGGCTCTGCCGGGCGCACTCGAGGTGTTCATGAGTACTAGTCTAGCCGATAGCGCTTTCGGCAATGCGCCTTCGGTGGCAATCTGCGGCACTTGCTTGCCGCATGGAGCACTCGGATGACCGATTTCGCGTTTCCCCCAGCCGTTACAGCGAGCGCCGCCATCTCGGGCAGCAGCCAGCGTTTTCCCGTACATCGCATCTACTGCGTGGGCCGCAACTATGCCGAGCACATTCGCGAGATGGGCGGCGACGGGCGCGAGCCGCCGGTCTTCTTTACCAAGCCTGCCGATGCCGTGGTGGCAAACGATGCCGTAATCCCCTACCCGTCCCGCACCTCGAACCTGCACCACGAAATCGAGCTCGTGGTCGCGATCGGCCGCGGTGGCCGCGACATCCAGAAGGACAGGGCGCTCGATCATGTGTTTGGCTACGCTGTCGGCAACGATCTGACGCGTCGGGACTTGCAGCAGGCCTCTAAACAGAAGGGCCAGCCCTGGGACACGAGCAAGGCGTTCGATTGGTCCGCGCCGCTGGCGCCCATCCGGCCGGTCTCGCGAGGACACTTGTCGAAAGGCAAAATATGGTTGTCAGTGAACGGCCAACTTCGTCAGAGCGCGGACGTGGCGGAAATGATCTGGACAGTGCCCGAAGTGATTGCCGAGCTGTCGACGCTGTTCGAGCTCGAGCCCGGCGATCTCATTTTCACCGGAACGCCGGCAGGAGTGGGTGCACTGAAGCCGGGCGATCGGCTCGAAGGCGGGATCGAAGGATTGGATGGCCTGCGCAACACCATCGGCGAGCGTTGAAACCAACTTCCGGCAAGCTCCCATGAAACTCTTCACCTACTTTCGCAGCTCCGCGGCCTTTCGGGCGCGGATTGCTCTCAACCTCAAGGGCATCGACTACGAGTCGGCTTGTATCGATATGCGCCCCCAGGTCGCGGCGCATCGCAAGCCGGAATTTCTCGCCGTCAACCCGCAAGGACTCGTGCCGGCTCTGGAGCACGACGGCAGGATAATCACTCAGTCGCTCGCCATCATCGAGTACCTCGATGAGTTGTATCCGCAGCCGCCGTTCTTGCCGGCGCCGCCGTTGGACCGGGCGCGTGTTCGGGCAATGGCCTTGACGGTCGCGTGCGATGTGCACCCTCTCAACAACTCACGCGTGCTGGGCTATTTGCGCGCACCTCTGGGGCACGACGAAGACACAGTGAATGCCTGGTACCACCACTGGATCGCCAGCGGATTCCGCAGCCTCGAGGCAGACGCGCAGCGGCTGACTGGAGATGGCCGCCACCTGTTCGGCAAGTCAGTGACGCTGGCGGACATTTATATTGTGCCGCAGATGTACAACGCCCGCCGCTTCGAGTGCGATCTCGGCCCCTATCCAACATTGCGCGCCGTCTGTGCGCACCTCGAATCGCTGCCGGCCTTTGCCAAAGCGGTCCCCGAGGCACAACCGGACGCCTCCTAACGCCCCGGATGGCAGGCGGCGGCCAAACGGCTATACTCCGCCGCCAATCAATCGCCCCCCGACGCGGATGACATCGTGAGCAAGCAGGACACGCACTTCTTCAACGTATTTTCCATGGTTATCGGCCTGCTGGTGGCGGTTGCCATTGCCCTGTTCGCGCTGGCCCGCATCGTGGCGAGCCAGACCCAGGATAAAGAGGTCCTGGAAGATGCCAGCTATGTGAAGAATGTCGAGGAGCGGGTCTCTCCTTTCGCGAAGGAAGCCGTTGCCGGCCAGGACAATACGGCCCTCGCCATCAAGTCGGATACTGCCAGCGCACAAGCTGGCGCGGGCACCGCGGAAATGCCGAAAACCGGCGAGGCGCTGTTTCAGCAGACCTGCAGCGCCTGTCATGGCGCCGGCATAGCCGGAGCGCCCAAGGCCGGAGACAAGGCCGCCTGGGGCCCCCGTATCGGCAAGGGCATGTCCACTCTCTACGAGCATGCGGAAAAAGGCTTCCAGGGAAGCGCTGGGGTAATGCCGGCCAAGGGTGGCCGCCCCGACGCCCCGGACGACCTCGTCAAGCAGGCCGTCGATTACATGGTGGGAATGGCTAAGTAGTCAGCGAGTTTGCTGCGGCGCGTGCTCCATTGATCGAGGCGCCGCCAGTTGCCGTTACGGCGCTCGTCCGGTCGAGACACCGGAGCATGACGGCCTGACTCACGTGCAGGTCGGTAATCCTCTCATCGCCGTCGAGGTCGCCGATGGTCCGGGCCAGTTTGAGAATTCTTCCTCGCCCGCGCGCCGAGAGCCCTAAGCGCCGCATCGCACGCTCCAGGACGTTTCGCCCCGCCCGGTCAGGACGGCACCAACGCTCGATCTGAGAGTCCGCCAGACGGGCATTGCAGATCCCCTGGCGCGCAAGTTGTACTTGCCGCGCACGAATGATTCGCGCGGCAGCCGATGAGGTGCTCTCGCCTCTGTCCACGGCATCGTCGAATTCGCTGACCTCCACACGCGGGACTTCGACGTGCATATCGATGCGATCGAGCAACGGAGCGGAGATCTTTGCGCGATAGCGCGCCACCTCCGCAGGCGTGCAGGTGCAGTCGGCTGATGGATCGCCCTGGTGTCCGCACGGGCAAGGGTTCATCGCAGCGATGAGTTGGAATGCAGCGGGGTATTGTGCTTGGAGGGCCGCCCGCGATACGGATACGACGCCGGACTCCAGCGGCTCCCGTAAAGCCTCCAGCGTTGCCCGCGGGAATTCCGGAAGCTCGTCGAGAAAGAGAACGCCGTGATGGGCAAGGCTGGCTTCGCCTGGACGTGCCCGCGAGCCCCCGCCGACGAGGGCGGGAGCAGATGCCGTGTGATGCGGAGCTCGAAACGGACGCCGCCCGAAGTTGCTTTCGTCGAACCCCAGGGTGCTCACGGATGCGATGGAGGCAACTTCGAGCGATTCGGCGGTAGTCAGCCCCGGAAGCAACCCGGGCAGGCGTTGCGCCAACATACTCTTTCCGGATCCGGGCGGCCCGATCATCAGCAGGCTGTGACCACCGGCAGCCGCGATCAGGAGCGCACGCTTTGCATGCATTTGTCCTCGAACGTCGGCGAGGTCGAGCGAGTTGCCTTGTGTGTGCGCTGGAAGGAACTGAGAGTGGCCGCCGTTGTAGTCGGGCAATAGACTGGCTCTCGAGACGTGCGCACACACTTCCAACAGGTGAGCGGCTGCTCGAATAGGAGCGCGACACGCAAGACGAGCTTCTGCTGCGTTGCCGAGAGGTACGACGATCTCGTGGCCCCACTTGGAGGCGTTCACGGCGGCCAACAACAGGCCGCGTACCGGCTTGAGCTCGCCACTGAGTCCAAGCTCACCGTAGAACTCGATGGCATCGGGACTGGCGGATCCCGTGATCTGACCAGAAGCCAGCAGGACACCCAGCGCGATCGGCAAGTCGAATCGGCCGCCCTCCTTGGGAAGGTCGGCGGGTGCAAGATTCACGGTAATGTGACCGGCCGGGAATTCGAAGTTGGAGTGAGTGAGAGCGGCACGAACGCGCTCCTTGCTCTCTTTCACCACGGTCGCCGGCAGGCCAACGATGCTGAAGGCGGGGAGCCCGGGACTGAGGCTAACCTCGACATGCACCAGCGGCGCATGCAGTCCGACTTGCGCACGGCATGCGACGGTTGCGAGTGACATGGCCCTCCCTGTCGTATCTTGATCGAGATCGCGACATTTTGAACCGCTCGACGAGGCAGGTCAGCGAGCAATATCGAGTGCGTTCTTGCAGAAATGCGATTTACGGGTGCGGCGCGCCTAGTTGGATGCCCCGCCCGCGCCGGCCTGTCCGGTCGCCTCGGTGGCCGGCGCCGTTGCGCCACCTCCCGTTCCTTCCATCTCCCGTACGCGGGCCTCCAGTGCCTCGAGCCGGGCGCGGGTGCGCTCCAGCACCCGGGCCTGGGTATCGAACTCGTCGCGGGTGACCAGGTCGAGCTTGCTGAGGCTCGAGCGAAGAACTGCGCGGAAGTTGCTCTCCAGGTCGCGTTGGGTGGCGCGGAACGCCGGGGGAAGATTGTCCATGAGGCGCCGGGCAACCTCGTCAATGCGGAATGTATCCATCGGAATCCTCAACAGAGCCGCCCCAATGTGGGGCGGGGGCCTGAAACGGCGCTCCAAAAAAGGGCGCAAACCGAGGGCGCACGCGGGCAAGCTACGGAAACTGCACTGAAATCTGCTGTGGCACGGAATCTGCACTCTAACAACGCGTGAGCCACATAGGTTACGCGCGTCAGGGCCGCGCGTGCAGTGGGTCTTTGTGACGCGAACCGCTGGAAATGCCTCCGACCCAAGAGACCAGAAAACGTCCGGGAGATAAAATGCGCACCGCTCTAAGAACCTCTCCAATCATCCGTCGGTTGACGGCCCTCGCACTGGCGGGCCTCGGACCTACGCTCGCCTGGGCAGCCGATGCGCCCGTGCCTAACAAAGGCGATACGGCGTGGATGCTGACCTCCACGGCGCTCGTGTTGCTGATGTCAGTGCCGGCACTGGCACTGTTCTACGGCGGTCTCGTCCGCACGAAGAACATGCTGTCGGTGTTGATGCAGGTCTTTGTCGGCTTCTCGCTGATCACCGTGTTGTGGTGTGTTTACGGATACTCGCTCGCCTTCACCGAAGGCAACGCGTTCATCGGCGGCTTCAGTCGCCTGTTCCTGGCTGGAACGTTCGATCCCGCCACGGGCAATTATTCGATGGCGGCCACGTTCAGCAAGAACACACCGCTCTACGAGTTGGTATACGTCGGTTTCCAGGCGACGTTCGCGGCGATCACCTGCTGCCTGATCCTCGGCTCGATCGTGGAGCGCATCAAATTCTCCGCGGTGCTGTTGTTCCTGGTGTTGTGGTTCACCTTCAGCTACCTGCCCATCGCTCACATGGTCTGGTACTGGGCCGGCCCGGATGCTTTCACCTCGGCTGACAAGGCTGACGCCGTCACCGCGACCGGCGGACTCATCTGGCAATGGGGCGCACTGGATTTCGCCGGCGGTACAGTCGTGCATATCAACGCAGGTGTAGCAGGTCTCGTCGGAGCCATCGTGCTCGGCAAGCGCACCGGCTTCGGCAAAGAGCCCATGCCGCCACACAGCCTGACCATGACCATGATCGGCGCCTCACTGCTGTGGTTCGGATGGTTCGGGTTCAACGCGGGATCTGCTCTCGAAGCCAACGGCACGGCCGCCCTGGCCTTCATGAACACCTATCTCGCCACCGCCTGCGCGGTGCTGTCTTGGATGTTCTGCGAGTGGCTCCTCAAGGGTAAGCCGTCCATGTTGGGCGCCGCTTCCGGTGCGGTTGCAGGCCTGGTCGCCATCACGCCTGCCGCCGGTAACGTTGGCATCCCCGGTGCGTTCGTCATCGGTCTCGGCGTCGGCGTCGTCTGCCTGTGGGGTGTCACCGGCCTGAAGAAGATGATCAAGGCTGACGATTCGTTGGATGTGTTCGGCGTACACGCGCTCGGTGGAGTCTTCGGCGCGCTGACGACCGGCATTTTCAACGCCCCCTCGCTGGGAGGCCCCGGCCAGGTGACCGACTGGGTGAAGGGAACGACCGGCTACCCCGGCATCTGGCCGCAGCTCATCATTCAAGCCAAGGCGGTCGGTCTGGTCATCGTCTGGACGGCTGTCGCAGCGTTGGTCTCCTTCTACATCGTCAAGCTCGTCGTCGGGCTGCGTGTGTCGGAGGAGGATGAGCGCGAAGGCCTCGATATCACCTCGCATGGTGAGCGCGCTTACGACATGTAGGCACGCCTCTCCGCCCTGAGGCGGTCATACGAACCCCGGTGAGCCCGAAGGCCCACCGGGGTTTTTATTTTCGGCGTATCGTGTGACCTGCGAGCCCCGGCGCCAACCGGGGGTGTGACGGAGTTCAAAGGTCGCAGGTGGAGGAAGCGGCCATACTGGAGGCTCTTATGTTGCGGCTTGCACTCATGTTGCGAACCCCGGTGAGAGACCTTACGACGCTGACGCCGCTTGTGAACGCGCAACGCACGCGCAGCAAGCTTGAATCTTGCGTTCTTACGACCTTGATATGGGTCGCCGGTATCTGTGGTGTAGCCCATGCGGACGTTTACCGGTGGGTCGACGAGCGGGGAGAGGCACACTACACCGATCGGTGGGTGCCTGGATCCGAGCTCATCAAGTCGAGCAAGCCACACCCGGCGGAGCCCACACCCTCGGTGTCGCAGGCGCAAGGCAAGACGCCAACCGCGAGCCCGAATCAGACGCCATCCGCAAAGCAGCAACAGGCTGCGGAAGCGGCCATGAAGGCCGACGTCGCGAAGACGAAAGAGGCGCAGTGCAAGCAAGCGAAGGATCGCTATCAGAAGGCGATCGAAGCGCGTCGCATCTATAAGCCCGGCAAGGACGGCGAAGAGCGCGTGTACATGACGGACCAGGAAACGGATGCGTACCGCCTGCAGGCGCTCAACGATGTGACCTTGACGTGCGGCAGCCCCCCGGCCCCCGCTCAACCCTGAAGCCTGCCCTCCCGAGTAGTCACCTAGCCCCCGGCTCACTATAGTCGCGTCTGCGGCCCATCCGGCCGCTGACCTGGATAGTCAAATCATGCGTGTGGGGTTTGTCGGGCTGGGAGCCATGGGCATGCACATGGCTCGTAATCTTCATCGTGCCGGATTGCTCGCAGCGGTGTGGAATCGCACCGCCGAGAAAGCGCGCACTCTCGCGGCTGAGCTCAATGTGCAGGCGCCGGCGACGCTCGAGGGCCTCGGGGCGAGTGTCGACGCGGTTGTTACGTGCGTTTCCGCGGACTCCGATGTACTGGATGTCGTGAAAGAGCTCGCGAAAAGCCTCAAATCAGGGGCGATCGTCCTCGATTCCTCCACCGTCAGCGCCGAAACGGCGCGAAAGGCAGGCGAGATACTCCATCCTCGGAACGTGGAGTTCCTGGACTGTCCCGTCAGCGGGGGTACTGAGGGCGCCCGCGACGCGACGCTCGCGATCATGGTGGGTGGCAGCGAACAGGCCTTCGAGCGCGCCAGGCCCATCCTTGCGGCGATGGGAAAAACCATCACCCATTTCGGCCCGACCGGGAGCGGTCAGGCGGCCAAGGCCACGAACCAGATCATGTGCGCCGGAATCATCGAAGCCGTCTCCGAAGCGATGGCTTTCGCCCGTGCTCAAGGGTTGCCGCTCGACAAGATCGTCGACACGCTCGGCAAGGGCGCAGGGTCGAGCTGGTACTTCGTCCACCGCGCACCCAACATGGTTCGCGGCACCTACCCGGCCGGATTTCGCGTCCGGCTCCATGAGAAGGATCTGACGATCTGCCGGGATATGGCAGCTCGTTTCGGGGTTGCGCTGCCAGTGGTCGAGCGCATGTTGGATGAATATGCCGAGCTGGTTGCGCGCGGCTATGGCGACGAGGATATTTCGGCGACCTTCCGGTTGAAGAGCGAGTTGTTCGAGAAATGAAGCACGACGCCGCTGGCGGCGCCGGGAAATCGCTTTATCTGCCGGATTTCTGCACGTCGCGAGCGGCACTCCTGCTCATCCTGATCGTCGAGCTGACAGCCTTCGTCCTGGCCCTCGCGCGCGGCAATCCGGGCGCGGATTTCTGGGCCGACCTGGCACGCACGTCGCTCTTTCTCCTGTGGATCGGCATTGCCGGTACGGCCGTGCTGTGCACGCTGAAAAAGCCGCTCGCCCGACTGAGTGTTGCGCAGGGATCCGCGGTGGTTTTCCTCATCATCGCCGCCGTCATCGCGCTGGTCTCGGGCTGTGCGCTCTTCATTGGCCGCACGTACCTGATCGAAGACCTGGGCCTCACGCAGTTGTTTCCGCACAATCCCGGGCAGTTTCTCTCCCGCAACCTCTCCATCGGTCTCGTGATCACGGCGCTGGCGCTGCGTTACTTCTTCGTTACGCACGAGTGGCGGCGGAATGTCGAGATGCGGGCCACGGCACGTGTCCATGCTCTGCAGGCGCGTATCCGGCCCCACTTCCTGTTCAACAGCATGAACACGATCGCCTCTCTCACGCGCTCCAATCCAGCGCTGGCCGAGCAGGCGGTACAGGATCTCGCGGACCTTTTCCGAGCCAACCTCAACGAGCATCGCAATGTTCTCATGCTCGCGGAGGAGCTCGAGGTCGCACACATTTATCAACGCATCGAGCAGCTTCGCCTGGGGGAGCGGCTGCAGGTGGCATGGAAGATCGATCCCCTGCCGCGCGATGCGCTCGTGCCGGGGCTCATGTTGCAGCCCTTGCTCGAGAACGCAATCTATCACGGTATCGAGCCTCGTCCCGAGGGCGGCACGGTGACCGTAACGGGCGAGGTTACCAATCACCTGATCACCATCGTCGTGCGCAACCCTGTGGGCGATGCACGCAGCGAGCGCGGTGGGAACCAACTTGCCCTCGCCAATATCCGCGAGCGCCTGTCTCTCATGTATGGCGAACAGGCGCTCGTGAAATCCGGACGCTTCGATTCCGAGTATATCGTCACGTTGAGATTCCCTTATGTCGAGCGCCGTGAGAAGTTAGCTTCGTGACCCGGCTGAAGGTGCTCATCGTCGATGACGAGCCGCCGGCACGCGAGCGGTTGCGGAGCCTTCTGGTCGAGATTCCCGGCATGGAGGTTATCGGGGAGGCCGTCAACGGCCAACAGTCTCTCGTGCGGGCTCACGAGCTCGCACCCGACGTAGTGCTGCTCGATGTCAGAATGCCGGGGATGGACGGCATCGAGGTTGCCCGCCATCTGAATGCGCTCGAAGAGCCTCCTGCTGTCATATTCACGACGGCGTTCGATGAGTACGCGGTGAATGCTTTCGAGGCGCACGCCGTCGGCTATCTGCTCAAGCCCATCCGCAAGGAAAAACTTGCAGCGGCCCTCGAGCGCGCCGGCCGTCTGACCCGGCCACAGCTGCAGAAAATCGCCGCCGCGGCCAGCAGTGACAAAGGCCGTACGCACATCGCCGCCCGCCGCCGGGAAGGGCTGCGTCTCATTCCGGTGGAGGAAGTCCAGTATTTCCTCGCCGAGCAGAAATACACCACCGTCCGTCACATCAACGGTGAAGATCTCATCGAGGATTCCCTCCGGGCTCTCGAAGAGGAGTTCAACGAGGCGTTCGTGCGTATCCACCGCAACGCCCTCGTGAGTGTCCGCTTTCTCGAGCGAATCGAGCGCAATGCCGAAGGCCAGTACTTCGTGCGCCTGCGCGGCTGCGAGGCTCCTCTGCAAGTGAGCCGCCGCATGGCTGGAGAGCTACGCGAGCGCTTCAGAATCTAGGCAAGCCCGGAACGCGGGTGCGCTGCCGGCGCCTCCATCCGGGTGGTACACGGCCTACCCTTCCAGCCATAAAGTTATGTAAAATTGTCGCCGTGTTACGGCGGCCTTCGCACCTGATGTCCGTTTTTGACAGGTGCTCGTCCCGTAACCCGGTGGCGATGAGGGCCAGCGCGCCGGATCATGCCTGCCGAAAAATCACTCTTCGAGGAGGCAGGCCCCCATGACCCAGGCGTTGATCGTCATCGATGTGCAGGAGTCCTTCCGCAAGCGGCCGTACTGGCGCGCGAACGAGGCACAGGCATTTCTCAAGAACGTACAGTCACTGGTCGATCTTGCCCGCGCGCGTGGCATGCCCATCGCGCAGGTATTCCACCAGGAGCTCGACGACGACCCCGCGGATCCCTTTTCGCGCAGCTCCGGTTTCGTGCGACCCATGCCGGAGCTGTCCCTGCGAGCGGACGCCGTTTTTCACAAACACGTTCATTCCGCCATGTTTGGTAAGACAGCCGATGGCGTCACCCTCGATGCCTGGCTGCGCCACGAGGGGGTGGATGAGGTTCTGATCAGCGGCATTCGAACCGAGCAATGTTGCGAGACCACGACGAGGCACGCTTCGGACCTGGGATTCAAAGTTCGCTATGTGACTGATGCGACGCTGACGTTCCCGATGCAGTCGCGCTCGGGTCGCGAGTTCTCGACCGCCGAGATCCGCGAGCGTACCGAGCTCGTACTCGACGGCCGGTTCGCTCAGATCGTCACGACCGCCAATGCATTGGCCTAAGAGCAGCCGGCAAAAGCCGCGCCTTTTGCCGGCGGTAACGGAGGCGTTGTCCGAAAAACGCTGGCCCATTCGGGCCGCAGGCTCGTTTTCCTATTAACCAGAGAGGTCAATGAGAGACGTCGTTTTCGCATTGCTACCGCGGGTCGTGCTGCTCGATCTGGCAGGACCCGCGGACGCTTTCCGCAATGCCAACCAGAAGGTGGCCGACAGCTACCGTCTGCGCTTCGTGGCGCCGACCGGCAATCTCCAGTCATCGGTCGGATTGCAACTCGCAGGGCTCGAGCCGTTGCCGGCACAATTGCCGGACGGCGCCATCGTCGTGATCGCAGGGATCACCGGAAGCTCGATCCCGCTCGAGGAGCCGGGGATCGCGGCGGTGACGCAATGGCTGGCTTCCGGTGTCACCAGGAATGGCCTGTTGGTATGCGTTTGCGCTGGCAGTGTCATTGCCGCCGCGGCAGGGCTGCTGGCGAATCGGGAGTGCACCACGCATTTCGAATTCATCGAGGAGCTGCGACGGGTGGAGCCACGGGCCCGTGTCCTGGATAATCGGATATTCGTCGAGGACGGCACGGTCTTAACCAGCGCGGGTGTAACCGCAGGTCTCGATCTGGCGTTGTACGTAATCGGCCAACAACTCGGGTCCCGAGTTGCAGCGGAAGTGGCCCGGGACCTGGTGGTGTACCTGCGCCGTTCCGGGACCGACCCCGCGCTGTCGCCCTGGGTCAGCCACCGCAATCATCTGCATCCCGCGGTACATCGGGTGCAGGACGCCGTGGTGCGTGATCCGACTGCGAGCTGGACGGCCAGGCAGTTGTCCAATGTTGCTTGTACGAGTACCCGCAATCTCGCGCGACTCTTCGCCGAGCACGCGCAATGCTCGCCTCTGGATTACGTGCAACTCATCCGTTTTGCCTTCGCGAAAGAGCTCGTCACGCAGAGCAAGTTGGATCTGGAGCGGGTAGCCGCCAAGTCCGGGTTCCGCTCGGCGCAGCATCTGCGGCGGGTCTGGGCGCGTTGGGAGTCCCAGCCGCCGAGCGCCTTCAGAGTCCGCGAGTACCGCGTAATCTGAAGGGGGGACAGGCCCCTAGTGCTGACCGAGCGTATCCAGGAGTTTGTGCAGAGTCTCGGGCGCAACCGGCTTCACCAGGTGGTGGTCGATACCGACTTCGCGGGAGCGGCGGCGGTCTTCGTCCTGTCCGTAGCCGGTGATGGCGACCAGAACGGTTCGGGCGGACTCGGGCAGCTCGCGCAGCCGCTCGGCGATTTCGTAGCCATCCATCCCCGGTAGCCCGATGTCGAGGAATACGGCATCCGGCCGGTACTTCGGGGCTGCCTCGAGCGCGGCGCGGCCATCATAGGCGCACAGCACCTCGTGTCCCCACAGCTCGAAAAGCATGGACATGCTTTCGGCCGCATCTTTGTTATCGTCGATCACCATCAGGCGTCGGGGCTTTTGCCCGCTCATCGAGCTCTCCTGAAATTCAAACGATGGCTACGTCACGGCGGCCCGCCGAATCGCGTGCGCCTCTGAACATCCCTTCGCTAGTGAGCTCCATTATGACCCGTCCCGCCGCGTCCACTGCGATGATTCCGCCTTGCCTCCCAGACGCGGAAGGACGGCGTGTAGCATTTCTCGTGCCGCGTCCTCGAGCGTCAGCCCGGGGTATTCAACAGCATGACAAGAGTGGGTCGTCCTCGAGAAGTCGGACCGCAGTGGTGACGGCGTCGAGGCTGGAACCCCTTGCTCCAGGACCTAGTAACTGGCGTCCAGGGTCGATTCGAAGCTCGCGCGATATTGCTGTTCCCTGCTGTCGAGGAGCTGGCGGCCAATCGCTCCCGCGCCGCCATGAATGGCGGTGGCTGGCCCCGCGTCGCGCCTCTGGCGCTTCTCGGGATTCGCTCCGGTTGCGCAGGGGTCTTCCGGGCATGCATCGAAAAATTTCCTCTGTGTCAGGCCGATGTTAGCTCGTGAGCTGGGCGGTTACCGGTTATCATGCAGTGATCCCCGTTGAAAGTTCCTTTCCCTCATCGGAGAGTAGACGCCTCATGTCGCAGCGGATCCGCAGTATTCTGGTCGCCAATCGCGGTGAGATCGCCATTCGGGTCATGCGGGCGGCCTCCGAGCTCGGTCTGCGCACCGTGGCGATCTACTCGCAAGAGGATCGCTTCTCACTGCACCGGACTAAATCGGACGAGGCGTACCTCGTTGGGCGGGATAAAGGTCCTGTCGAAGCCTATTTGTCGATCGATGACATCCTGCGGGTAGCGCGGGAGGCTCGCGTCGACGCCGTTCATCCGGGATACGGCTTCCTGTCGGAGAATCCGGAATTCGCTCAGGCGTGTGCGGCGGCCGGCATCGTTTTCGTCGGCCCTACGCCGGACACTATGCGTACCCTCGGCAACAAGGTTGCCGCTCGGAATCTTGCGACATCCGCCGGAGTGCCGACGATGCCTGCGACGCCGCCGCTACCCACGGGCATGGCGGAATGCGCGCAGCTCGCACGCGGCATCGGATATCCAGTAATGCTGAAGGCAAGCTGGGGCGGCGGAGGCCGCGGCATGCGCGTAGTCGAGAGCGACGAGCAGCTTGCGGAGGTGTTACCGGTTGCGCGACGCGAGGCGAAAGCCGCGTTCGGCAACGACGAGGTATACCTGGAAAAGCTCGTCAGGCGCGCGCGGCATATCGAGGTGCAGATACTGGGTGACAGCCACGGCGGGCTGGTGCACCTCTTTGAGCGCGATTGTACCGTACAGCGACGCAACCAGAAGGTGGTGGAGCGTGCTCCGGCGGTATTTCTTACAGACGCGCAGCGTACGGAGCTGTGTGACGCGGCGCTGTCCATTGGCCATGCTTCGAATTATCTCAATGCCGGCACCGTCGAATTCCTTCAGGACGCCGATACGGGCCGCTTCTACTTCATCGAAGTGAATCCCCGCATTCAGGTCGAGCACACCGTGACCGAGTGCGCGACCGGCATCGATATCGTAAAGGCGCAAATCCGCATTGCCGGGGGAGCGCAGATCGGCACGCCTGAGAGCGGCGTCCCCGCACAGCAAGACATCCGGATCAATGCCCACGCCTTGCAGTGCCGCGTCACGACCGAAGACCCGGAAAACAACTTCATTCCCGACTACGGGCGGATCACCGCGTATCGCAGTCCGGCGGGGTTTGGTATCCGGCTGGACGCCGGAACCGCCTACACCGGCGCAATTATCACGCGCTCCTACGATTCCCTGCTCGTCAAGGTGACGTCATGGGCGCCGACGCCGGAGGACACCATCGCGCGTATGCATCGGGCGCTGTGGGAGTTCCGCATACGCGGCGTGGTCACGAACCTGCGCTTCCTCGATCAGGTCATCACCCATCCGCGCTTTGCTAATGGCGAATACACCACGCGGTTCATCGATGAGACGCCGGAGTTGTTTCGCTGGCCGCGCAAGCAGGATCGTGCGACACGCATCCTGACATACGTTGCCGAGACAATCGTCAATGGCAATGTCGAGACCAAGAGTCGCCCGCGTCCGGAGAAGCTCGATCGCCCCAGACTGCCGCGCGTCGCCCTCGGCACTCCCCCGCCGGGCACGAAGCAGATACTGGATGAGCTGGGTCCCGAGCGTTTTGCAAAATGGATGCTTGATCAACAGCGGGTGCTCATTACAGACACGACGATGCGGGATGCGCACCAGTCGTTGCTGGCGACGCGCATGCGAACGATCGACATGACGGCGATCGCGCCGTATTACTCGAGCCTGCTGCCGCAACTCTTCTCGGTGGAGTGTTGGGGTGGTGCGACGTTTGATGTGGCCATGCGCTTTCTCAAGGAGGATCCGTGGAAGCGCCTGGTGCAGTTCCGCGAGCGGATGCCGAATCTGCTGCTGCAAATGCTGCTGCGGTCCGCCAATGCCGTTGGCTATGCCAACTATCCGGACAACGTCGTGCGCTTCTTCGTCAAGCGGGCGGCGGAGCGTGGCATCGACGTGTTCAGGATTTTCGACTCGCTGAACTGGGTCGAAAACATGCGCGTGTCGATCGACGCCGTGCTGGAGGCGGGGAAACTCTGCGAAGCGGCGATCTGCTATACCGGCAATCTGAGCGATCCTCACGAGAAGAAGTACACGCTCGACTATTACTTGCGACTGGCCCGAGAGCTCAAGTCCGCTGGCACGCACGTATTGGGTTTGAAGGATATGGGCGGCCTGTGCCGGCCCCGCGCGGCGTATACACTCGTAAAGGCTTTGAAGGAAGAAATCGGACTGCCGGTGCACTTCCACACTCATGACACGAGCGGAATTGGGGCGGCGAGCGTGTTGGCTGCCGTGGAGGCCGGTGCTGATGCAGTGGATGGCGCCATCGACGCGATGAGCGGCCTGACTTCACAGCCGAATCTCGGGTCGATCATCGAGGCGCTGCGGCACGGACCGCGCGATCCGGAAATCGACCCCGATCAAATCCGGGTGATTTCCGCATACTGGGAGCAGGTGCGCAAGCAGTACGCAGCCTTCGAAAGCGACGTGCGCGCGGGCGCCTCCGAAGTTTATGTGCACGGTATGCCGGGAGGGCAATACACGAATCTCCGTGAGCAGGCACGCTCTCTTGGCATCGATGCCACGCGCTGGCCCGAAGTTGCGCAAGCGTATGCCGACGTTAACGCGATGTTTGGCGACGTCGTGAAGGTTACACCGACATCGAAAGTCGTCGGCGACATGGCGCTGATGATGGTGACTAGCGGTCTGACCCGGGAGAAGGTGCTCGACCCGCAGACCGATGTGACTTTTCCGGAGTCCGTGGTCCAGTTGTTCCGAGGTGAGCTCGGGCAGCCGTACGGCGGATTCCCCGCAGGACTGCAGCGGAAAATTCTGAAAGGGGAACAGCCGCTCACTGAGCGTCCCGGAGCCAGAATGCCGCCTGCGAATCTGGATGCCGAGCGGGCCAAGATCCAACAGAAGCTACCGCGGCCCGTGACCGACGACGATCTCGCGTCCTATCTCATGTATCCGAAGGTATGGACCGACTATGTGACCGATCGCCTCCAATATGGGGACGTGGCGATTCTGCCAACACCGGTGTTCTTCTACGGCATGGAGCCTGGTGAGGAAGTGACTGTCGATATCGAGCGCGGCAAGACGCTCATTGTGCGCTATGTGACATCCGGCGAGCCCCATGAGGATGGGACGCGCACCGTCTTCTTCGAGCTCAACGGCGAGCCGCGCCCGGTGCGCGTGCCCGATCGCAAGCAGGTGGCGCAGCGTCCGCCGCAGCGAAAGGTCGAGCCGGGAAACTCCAAACATGTGGGCGCTCCCATGCCCGGCACGGTCGCGACGATTACTACAGCCGTCGGTCGCAAGGTGAGTCGCGGCGAGGTGTTGGTGACCCTCGAGGCGATGAAAATGGAAACCGCCGTTCGCGCGGAGACCGACGGCGAAATCGCCGAAGTGGTTGTGAAGCCCGGAGCACCGGTGGACGCGAAGGACTTGTTGGTCGTGTTCGCGTAGCCGGGTGAGCCTGACTGGAGGTCAGGTTCCCAGTGTGCGTGCCCGGCGCAGCATCAACATACTAACCAGAAAGGCGAGCCAGGAGAGATCGAGACTCCCTCCGCCCCCGCTGCCTCCCGTACCTCCGGCGCCGTCGCCATTATTGGCGCCTACACCTGGAGCGCTGCCAGTCCCGCCGGAGTCGTAGCTTCCAGTCGTCGGATTAATGCTGATGACGGGCGCGATCTGCCGTAGACATGAAGCGGTTACGGCGCGCGCATGGATGG
>Ga0265331_10001553_pt1 | contig 16838 bp, 18 predicted proteins | sample 41923metaG_FD_202088 | JGI IMG/M metagenome (GOLD analysis project Ga0265331, IMG submission 202088) | Rhizosphere microbial communities from Carex aquatilis grown in University of Washington, Seatle, WA, United States - 4-19-23 metaG | ecosystem: Host-associated > Plants > Roots > Rhizosphere... | reverse complement strand
GATGGTGCCGCCGACGACCTTGTCCCCGGCCGCCTTGTCCGCCGGCATGGATTCGCCCGTGACCATGGATTCGTCGAGGGACGAACGCCCTTCCAGCACGACGCCATCGACAGGGACCTTTTCGCCGGGACGGACCCTGAGCCGATCTCCCACGACAATGGCCTCGAGGGCGACCTCCGCTTCCGAACCGTCATCCTTCAAACGCCGCGCGGTCTTGGGCGCGAGATCGAGCAGGGCACGAATGGCGCCGGAGGTCCGCTCCCGCGCCCGGAGCTCGAGCACCTGGCCGAGCAGCACCAGCACGGTGATCACCGAGGCGGATTCGAAATAAACCGGCACCGTCCCGTCCGGTCCCCGGAAGGCAGGCGGGAACAGGCCGGGCGCAAGGGCGGCCACGAGGCTGTAGAGCCAGGCCACGCCGATGCCGATTGCGATCAGGGTGAACATGTTGAGGTTGCGGCTGACGAGGGAGCGGGCGCCGCGAACGAAAAACGGCCAGCCGGCCCAGAGGACCACCGGCGTGCAAAACCCAAGCTGGATCAGGACGCCGGCTCTTTCCGTCAGGATCCCGTGGTCAAGCAGATGGCCGCCCATCCCAAGGCCGATCACCGGCAGGCCCAGGCCGAGGCCGATCCAGAAGCGGCGGGTCATGTCCAGAAGCTCGGGGTTCGGGCCCGATTGCGCCTCCACCAGCAAGGGCTCCAGCGCCATGCCGCAGATCGGACAAGCGCCTGGCCCCAATTGCCGGATCTGGGGATGCATGGGACAGGTGTAGACCGTGCCCATCGGAGCAGGCGCGGCGCTCTTTGCAGGCCCGGCGCCGCCGGCTTCCGCATACCGGCCGGGATCGGCCTCGAATTTGGCCTTGCAGCCGGCGCAGCAGAAATACCAGGTCCTGCCGCCATGCTCGCTCTTATGACGCGCCGTGGCCGGATCCACGGTCATGCCGCAGACGGGATCCCGTGCCGCGGGCGAGGCGCGGTCATGCCCGTCCGCCGCCGAAACCTGCCGATGATGGAGATGCGTCTCACTCGCCATGACGGGTCCCTGAACCGAGCGGCAGGATACCCATTGGGGGTATCGAGCCGCTTGCGATATATACCCGAGAGGGGTATATGGCAAGCCATGCAGACCGATACGAGAAACGCCTGCCGCCGACGGCTCCATCGCATTGAGGGCCAGATCCGGGGCCTCGCGCGGATGGTGGAAGCCGACCGCTATTGCATCGACGTCCTGACCCAGATCGCCGCCGCCCGCGCCGCCCTGAAACGCGTGGAGGAGATGGTCCTGAAGGACCATGTGGGCCATTGCGTCGAGCACGCGATCGCGTCCGGCAACAAGCGCGAGCAGCGCACGAAAATATCCGAACTGATGGAAGCCTTGGGCCGCCTGCAGACCTGACGAGGCGTCAGTTCGACGTCAGTTCATCGACTGAAGCGCGCTCGTCAGTTCGCTGAGCCGGCTCAAGGTCCGGGTGGAGCTGCCGTCGAACACGAAGATCGTCACGGAATCGGGGCCATAGGCGGTGGGAACCCGGTTGACGCCCGTCTGGCGGCTGCCGACGGTGATTTGCAGCACGACATAGCGGTCGAGGGAGGCCTTGCCGTCGGGCCCATAGAACAGAGCCTGGCCTTCGGTGCACAGGGCCGGGTCGTAGCTGGCGCCGCTGGCGCCGCCGTTGTCGCTGCCGGACCCGGAAAAATCCGCCTCGTCGCTGCAATCGCCCGTGGTCCAGTCGATTTCGGCACGCTTGCCGATCTGCTGGGCGAACCAGTCGGGGAGCGCCACTGCCGGCAGGCGGGGATCGAGCTGTTTGGCGGTCAGCTGCTGAAGCAGGAGCTTGGCCTGGGCGTCGAGGGTCGGGTTCAAGGGCGGTGGTGGCGGCGTCGTATTCTCCTGGGCGGGTTCCTGCGGGCTGGCCGCCGCCCCGGAGCCCGAATCCGTTCCGCCGCCCTGGTCCCCGGTTCCCGACTGGCTTCCGCCGGTATCGTCGCCGGATCCGCCGGTGTCGCCGGAGCTTCCGGGCTGTGAGGTGCTGGGCTGCGCGGCGCTGGGCTGAGCGGCAGGAGGCTGGGAGCCGCTCGCCGGCGCCGTAGCGGTTCCAGTCTGAGACGTGCTTGCCTGGGCGACCGTCATTTGGCGCGCGAGTCGCGGCGTTGCCGCTGCGCTGGCGTGGCCCGACGCGTCTACCTGCCGGGCTCCAGCCAGGCAGGCGAAACCCATCAGCAGAACGGCGGCGATTGCAGTCGGACGCACGGGCGTTGCCTTCATACCCTCCCCGACAAGTCTAGCCGGAGTTGCCCTCGGGAACCATGCCGACATTGTCCCGGCGTCCCGCTTCAGCTCTTGCGCCCGCCTGTCGTCGCCGGTGGAGGTGCCGGCGCCCTGGCCGCGCCCACGAGGGCCGGTGCTTCGGCCGTTCCCATCTGGCCCACCGGCGTGCTGTCGAGGTCATAGATGTCCGCACGGAAGTTGACCACGCCGGCGCCGTCCACCCAGGCCGTCTGATAGGTCAGCATGATGGGCAGCGGTTCCTTGAGGGGCGCGGAGATGGTGGTCGCCTTGCGCACCACATCGTCGATCCGCGAGCGCGGCCAATTGGGATCGTTGCGCAGAAGGTAGGCGGCGAGCTCGACCGGCTCCTGCATCCGGATGCAGCCGGAGCTGAGCGCCCTGGAAGACAGGGCGAACAGGGATTTGACCGGCGTCCCGTGCACATAGACCGCGTAGTCGTTGGCGAAGTCGAACTTGACCGGGCCGAGGGCGTTTTCCGTGCCGGGATCCTGGCGAAAGACGAACGGCATGTTGTTGGCGCTGTACTGGGACCAGTCGATGCTGTCCGGATCGATCTCATGGGCGTCGGCGCCCCACCCGTCATAGACCCGGATGTCGTGATCGCGAAGGAACCGGGGATCCTGATGCTCATGGCCAAGCAGGTCGATGCGGGCGATCTTCGACGGCACGACCCAGGTCGGGTTGAAATCGATCCGCCGGATGACGCTTTGCAGCAGCGGCGTCGGGCGATCCTTGCGGCCCACGATCACCCGGTTGAAGAACGTCACCTGGCCGTGTTCCACCAGGGTCAGCTCCATGGCGGCGATGTTGACGTAGAGATAGCGCTCGCCCATGGCGCGATCGAGCGTGCGGAACCGCTCCAGGTTGAGCAGGATCTGCTCGACCCGGCGTTCCGCCGGCACGTTGAGGGCGGCGACGGTCTGGGCGCCCAGCTTGCCGTCCGCGTCGAGGCCATGACGTGCCTGGAATTTCTCCAGAGCCGTGGCCAGCGCATCGTCGAACAGGTCGGGCTCGGCGCCGACGGCGGCCAGATCCCCGCTCGCCTGCAGCCGGCGCGCCAGGGCCGCGACGCGCGGGTCGCGCCCCCCCTTCTCCAGTTTCGGGCCGGAAGGCACCTCGGGCCAGCCGCCGGCGACGACGTATCCGCGATAGACCGGCAGCGCGCGGCGGAGCCGCCAGTAGAAGAAGTCCGCCGGCAGATGCGCGTCCACCACCGCTTTGGGATCGCCGGACCTGGCCGCGATCAGCAGCGCCGGCGGCTCCAAATCGCCCGAATCGCTGCTGGCCATGACGAGCGCGCCGCTCAGCAGCAGCTCGAGTTCGGCAAGCGTGCCGGCGTCTTGGGCCGCCTTGCGCGCCTCGATGGCGGCCAGCAGAGGATCCCCGAGCCCCATGCCGGCTTGCTCGGCCGCCGCCAGCCGGTCGACCAGCACTACGCCGGCGGGAGCGAGCCCGCTGTCGTCGGTCCAGATCGGCCGGAACCCGGCGGCCGCATAGTCCGCCTTCAGCACCGCGGGCAACGGCACACCGGCGATCTCGAGTTCATTACCCGCGAGGCGCTGGGAGAGCGCATCGGCCACCGCGTTCGAGGCAGATGCCGGCGCCTGCGCGGGTGCCGCAACGCTGGCCGCGGTCTGGACGAGACCGGCGGCGCTGGCGCCATTGTCGGCCCGGGCGTTTGCGGCCAGGCAGAGCAAGAAGGCCACCAATATCAGGACAGGCCTGGGCGACGCCTCCAGCCGGCGGCGCCGGCGCGCCCGACGAAGGCTACCCACCGCAGTAGTCCGGCTAGCCTTTGGCGGGCCAGTGCCGCTGGCGCTGGCCACTGCGACTCATGTGCTCGGCATGCCGGCCGGAGACGTAGACATAGAGCGGATTACGCACCGGCAAAATCGGGCCGCCATGCCAGAAGAACAGCAACAGGCTCCGGCTCTCGGGCTCAAGTCCACGCAGGAACACGCTGCCCGATCTGTGCGGCGGGATATACACGTAGAGCTCTCCCGATTCGTCCCAGTCGAACCAGTTGGAAAGCGGCATCTCGGGATCGGTATTGGGCATGAATTCGATCGGCTTGCCGGTCAAGCAGATCCGCCGCACCCGATAGATCTCGACCGGCCAGGCGCTGGTATTGTGGAACCGCATCTCGAGCTGGGAGGGCTGCGGACGCTCTGCCGGCCAGGGGGTGAGCGTCACCTTCGGGCGCGGCAGGAAGCGCGCCCAGGCGAGCGCGGTGCTGAGCCCGGCACCCCAGACCGCCGCCACTGTCGTCCATGTTGCGCTCATCGGCAGAGCCTCGTTCGCCGCTCCACCCGGGGCGGCCCGTTGCAGTTTGCCGCAATACCGAAGACACCGGGGCTTTCTTGGTCCGCCGGGCAGTTTGCCGCATTCGGCATGGTAACGGAAGGCGCCAAGCACAGAAAGTGCCCAGTCTGGGCCTCTCGAGCAGGGCGGGGCATCCAGCTTGGCCCATTTATGGCCTCTATTGTGACGGCGAACGCCGGTCTATTCTCCAGGCTCGGAGGAAACGGCGTAGGGTTCCGACGGGGGGATGGGCCAAATATCGAGTTTTGCCAACGCAGTCGGCTTGCAGCTTGGGCATGTCCTGGCCGCAGCGCCGGCCTGGGTCGGCGAGTTGCTTGCCTGGCTGCAGAGGGAGAATCGAGGCTTCCTCATCTGCCTTGGCATCGAAATCGCCCTGCTATTGTCCCTTGGGACCCGGGTGATCGGGCAGGTCGTCGCCGAACGCCGCGCCAAGCAGGCATCGGCGGAGCACAGCCGGAAGATCGTCCTGCGCGGCCAGATCTCCGCCGCCGATCAGGGCAGCTCGCGAGCCCAACACCGGCTCGCCCGCATGTACGCCCAAGGCCAGGACGTGCAGAAGGATTTCGTCCAGGCGCACATGTGGTTCAGCCTCGCGGCCGCCGGCGGCATCAAGGAGGCGGCAGACAGCCTCGCCGGCATCGCCCGCCAGATGACGCCGGACCAGATCGCCAAGGCCGAGGAAATGGCGGCAAGGCGCCGACGTTCCGGCGATTAAGCGCGGGACGCCGCGGGCGTACTGAGCCCGCCTCGAGACGACCCTGGCCGCCTTCTATTGCTGCCCGTAGGTCATGACGTAGCCGGCGGCGATCATGTCGCGCAGCTGGGTGCGGATCTGTTCGTCGGTCATGTGTTGAACGCCGTTGTCGGGCGTTTCGCGAACGGCTTCGACCGCCTGAGCGACCTGCTTCTGGCAAAACCGCTCGGCCTTGGCGATTTCGCCCAGGATCTGGCCGTCTGTGAGCTGTCCACGAGCCGCCGCCATCCGGTGCATCGCGGGATCGGCGTAGTAGTTGATGCAATTGAAATAGGCCGTCATCCGCTTGTCCGCCTCGGCGGCAGAGGCGTGGTCGAGAAAAAGCAGCAGCAGGATCGCCGCCGCGGGCAGAAGCTTCAGCGCACGGGCAACTCGCGGGATATCCGCCATCGGATGCTCGCCTTCAATTTCGGCAGGAGCCTGTAGCATATCGCCGCGCGAGCGGCCAGGAGCGGTACGGCGGGTTGCGCAAGACGCCGGCCGCACGCTAATCCTAGCCGGTGAGCAGCAGTGATCGCGCGACATCCGGCAAAGCTGGTCCCGGCCTTGCCAAGCGGAGCTGGGCCGATGCGCTTGCCGATCAGGTCGAACGCAACCCGGGCCGCCTGCTCGCGGCCGTGCTGGCGTTCCATTTCGTCGTCTGGACGCTGCTGCCCATCCTGGTCTCAGCCAACCTGCAGCTCGATCTGGCCGAGGACCTGGCGCTGGGCAAGGAATGGCAGCTCGGCTACTGGAAGCATCCGCCGCTTCCCTGGTGGACCGCCGATCTCGCCTATCGCCTCGCCGGCGACTTGCGGGCCGTTTATCTGCTGGGGCCCCTGGCGGCGATAGTCTGTCTCTATTTCGTCTGGCGCCTGGCGCGCGAGTTGCTGGAGCCGGCGGCGGCGCTCATCGCCGTGCTGGCGCTGGAAGGACTGCACTACTTCAACTTTTCGGCCGTCAAGTTTGCCCATGATCAGATGCAGCTACCGTTCTGGGCGCTCACTGGATGGCTCACCTATCGCGCCATCGCGGCCGACCGCGCCAGGGACTGGATCGGCGCCGGCGCCGCTCTGGCGCTCGCCTTCTGGTCGAAATATGCGGCGCTCGCGCTTGGCTTTCCGATCCTTCTCTTCTTGATCTTCGATCCCGTAGTCAGGCCAAGATGGCGCGGGCCTGGACCTTATCTCATGGCCGCCGCGTTCCTCGCCCTCCTCTCTCCCAACATCTGGTGGCTGGTGCATAGCGGGTTTCAGCCGCTGCGCTACGTCGACCAAAGAGCCGTCGTCGCCAGCCGGTGGTACGATTACCTGTGGTTTCCCGTTCGCTGGACGGGTAGCCAGGTTCTGGCGCTGTTGCCCGTCGGCGGCCTGCTCGCCTTGGCGGTCGCAAGTCGGCAACGGGCCGGCCTGGCCCGGCTTCGCAGCGCGAGCTTCGAGCAGCGCTATGCCCTGATGCTGGGCCTGGGTCCGTTCCTGTTCACGACCCTGGTGGCGATTCCCCTCGGGCGTCTTCCCGTCGCCATGTGGGGCTATCCGCTGTGGTGCTTCACGCCGGTCGCCCTGCTCATGTGGCTGAAGCCGGCCTTGGATCGCCGGCGGATCGTCCTGTTCGCCCGCTGGGTCGTGGTGGCGCTGCTTGCCTGGCCGATCGCTTACGGGGCAACCGAATTGGGCGAGCCGTTCCTGCGCGACCGGCCCAAGGCGACCCAATTCCCCGGCCGCGAGATGGCGGCGCTGATCACCCAACGCTGGCATGACGAGGTCGGCACTGCCCTCGTCTATGTCACGGGAACCGAGTTCGAAGCCAACAACATGGCGGTCTATTCTCCCGACCGGCCGCATGTGCTGGTTCACGGCGATCCGGCCTTGAGCCCCTGGATCGACATGGCCGACCTCAAGCGGCGCGGCGCGGTTCTGGTCTGGAGTCCCAGCTCGGGCGGAATCTCGCCGCAGGAGCTGCTTGCCCGCTTCCCCACCGCCGTAGTGGAAACGCCGCTGGTCCTGCCCCGCCACACGCTCTATCCGCGCAGGCCCGTGACAGTTTACTATGCCTTCCTGAAGCCGCAGCCGTAGCGCGGGATCGAGCGAACCCTCGAAACTTCCTCCACGACGTTCTTATCCGATCAGTCCGTGTCCGCGTCGCGGGTCGACGCCGACAGGGACGCCATCGTTTCAAACACGCCGTCGCGCCGGACCAGGGCATGGAACAACGCCGCCGCGACATGCAGCAGGACCAGGCCGAAAAACGCAAAAGCCAGATAGAAATGAGCGTCCCACAGCAAGCTATGCAGGCCGTCGCTCTGGGGCAGGAGCGCCGGAAGATGCATGCTCCCGAACACCACGACCGGATAGGCGGCGGCCGACAGCATGGCCCAGCCGAGCAGGGGCATTCCAATCATGAGGGCGTAGAGCGCGTAATGCGACAGCTGTGCGGCGAGCTTCATCGGCATGGGCAGATCGGCCGGCAGCGCCGGTGCGCCGTAGCGCAGGCGCACCGCAAGGCGGATCACCGCGAGTGCCAGGATGGCGACGCCCAGAGACTTGTGGATCGCGATGAGAGGCAGGAATTTCGGCGTCACGGTGGTGACCATGCCAACGCCGATGAAAAGCATCGCCAGGATGCAAACGGCGATCAGCCAGTGCAGCAGACGCTGGAGCGGAGTGAAGCGCTTGCGGACGCCGATCATGGGTTCGTGCCCGTTGCGGTTCTGGGGTAATCCCCGGCCTCGGATGTGCGCAGGTCATAGGACTTCATGTAGGCGGCCGACCGTGCCGCAGGGAACGGATCGTCCGATGTCCGCATGCCGCTCGGCAGGACGGTGGGATCGAAATTGATGTCGCGGCACGGGCCGTCGCGCTCGGCCACGATCTGTTGCACGACGAGCGTGCCGACCTCGACGGTGCGACGGTCGGCCGGCCAGGCCTTGCTCGGGTCAGCGGTGGGGTCGCCCGGATTGGCGATCGTCACCGCCAAAGTCCAGCGTTGCGGCGCGCCGGCGACACGCCGGGCGATCTCCTGTTCGAGATAATCGGGGCCGCGCTTGGCCAGATCATCGGGCGAGATGGAGACCGGTTGTGCCGCCGGCAACAGCGACCAGCGCACCGCGTGCTCCGCGCCGGCACCGTCCACGAAGACGAAGCTGTCGAGGCTGTTGAAGCGGTCTTCGGCGTAACTGTCGGTCCACGGCGCGTTCTTGGCCCAGTCGACAAAGGCCAGGAACTCCGGATGCGCCGCGATGAAATTCTTCATCGCGCTTGCGTCCGCGCTCTTCAAGGCCATCTGCAGCTCGTAGAAGCCTTGCACCGTCGAGACCGCGAAGACCGGGGGATCGATCATGGCGCTGCGCCATTCCTGGCCGTCCGGCGTCGTGATCCGCAATCCTAATCCCCGAACGCGGACCGTCGCGTCAGGCGCGTTCGCATCGGCGGTGGCGAGATTGAAGCGGCCCAGCACCGGGTATTGCCCGCGCGCGAAAACCTGAGCCGTGGACAGCTCGGACCCCGCCCCGTTCGCGTCGAACTCACCGGTGAAGCAGACGCCCTTGGCATGGTTGCGGCGATGGCCGAGCGATGGCCCGGCGGCGGGCGCGAGCGAATCCACCAGCGCCGTCGGCGTCAGACGCTGAGGCGAAAACCATCCGGCCGTGTAGGCAAAGGCCGCGGCGGCGGCGCCAATGACGATGGCGATCACCATCAGCGAGCCAAGGGCGGAGCGATGGGGTTCGGTCATTCGGACCTCGCTGTGATCGACCCGCTCATGCCGACGACCAGGCAACCGCCCGCCGACATTCGCCAATGTCCCCGCATTTCGAGGCCAGGATCGCGCCTGCGACCGCGCTGAGCAACGATAAATTGCCTTAGCCCCTCGTGACAAACGCGGGACGCTCGACCCTTCATCGGGCGAATGCAGCTGTGCATGTCAGGTGTAATAATTCAGCTGGTCGCTCAGGATCCGCATGAAGCTTTGGGTCGCGGGCTCGAACTCGAGGCCGAATCCGGTTTCATGGCTGTTGCCGAAGACGTCCTTATAGGCGATCCGGCCGAAGAAATAGAGGCGCCTCTCGCGTTGCTCCAGCTGATTGCGCACCGCTTGTTCGAGGCGAAACGGACAGCCCAGCCTTCGCTCGTACCTGCTGTTGGCGCTGACAACGGAACCGACGGGGACACTGGCGTGCAAGCTGAGCATGGCGTCATCCGGCCTCGCGGGCGGCTCGAGGCCCGGCAGGACTCCCATGCCGATCGATTCGAGAATGGCCGGCGTCCGACCGCGATTGACGAAGGTGAACCTGATCACGGAATTCGGCTTGTCCGCCGATCCCGCTTCTCGCGCTGGTGGGTGGGCAGGATCCCCAGCCAGGTCGAATTCGACGTCTTCGTCGATGAACAGGTAAGCCCGTTCCGCGCTCATCAGGGCGTCCGCGGATTTCCTTGCCGCGGCCGCCGCGTTCCTGCTGGCGTTGGCGGCGTCCGCTGCGATCGTGCGAAGCTTCTTCGTTTCATCGGACTGGCGGACATGGCTGCGCCAGGTCATGAACCACAACCCGAAGGTGGAGACGGTCAGCAACCCCATGACGCAGAGGGCGGAGAATGCGACCGTGCCGCTCATGCTGCCCTGCCCAAGCATGATCCAGGAGCTTGCCCAGCCATTCCCGCCTTCCGTCGTGGTTTGCGGATTCTGCTCGCTCTTGGCCCGAGAGTGCCCCGGCGCGAAGACGCAGAGCAACAAAACAAGTACCGCCAGCAGGCCCGCGCTGCCACTCCGCCGGCACGCGCCTGACAAACGAATCGCCAGTGGCGGAAGCGCAGCCTGGTGCGCAAGTTCACTGGGGATCGGATCGCGTGGCCGCGTCCTTGACACGGGTCGTGCGGCTAGAAGGATGAGATTTCGGAAGCCTGGTGAATTGGGACCTATATGGCCGAATGTCACTTCCGGTTTCGGACCTTGCGTGCGGCGTAGCGAGCGTCGCGGGCCGCCTTGCGCTCGGCCTGCAGTGCCACATCGCGAGCGGCCTGCTTCTCGATTTCGGCGGCGCGCGCGGCCTGCTCGATTTCCAGGGCGGCAGCGCGGGCAGCTTCTGCCGCGAGATCGCTGGCCAGCCGAGCGGCTTTGCGCTCGGCCGCTCGCGCGTCCCGGGCGATACTGATTGCTTGCTGGGCGGCGAGGCGCTCGGCGAGTGCCGGGTCGTTGGTCAGGGATTTCGCGCGGAACCTCTCGACCGCCGCCTTCTTGGCGCTTGCCGCAGTGCTCAATCGGTCAGCGAAACTCGTCTCTTTCGACTTGTTCATCTCAACTCTGCTTTGTTGCCATAAAATTGCTTTGCCGACATTTTCCAAGAGCCCGAAGCGTTGCGTGGGCTCCCATTAGCGAGGCCAGCAAAGGTCACGCACGACGGGCCGGAAGCAATCATAACATAGCTGCGGGGCAACATTGGAGGGGAAGACAGGGGCAGTGTGGCGTCGGCCTGCCGCTTAGTTCCGCTTCCGCCCTTCAATGTTTCGCGAGTGATTTGTCAATGCAGTAAGCCTCGCGCGCACGGTAGACATCGCGGGGGGCGGGCCGGGGAAACGAAGCGCCCCGACACGTCCACTACGAGCGCCGTCCCCACCGGAGGTAACCGGTGACGGACGTACGCAAGTTCCAGGGAGATACCGACGCCGCTATCAGCGGCTTGCTCAGCGGCGGAACCCGCACAAGTTCCAGGCAAGCAGTAGCACGCGCCGTCCGTCACCGAGCCTGCCTTACAGCCGTAGTCCGCGGGCATGCCATACGGAGGGCCCTATCCGAATTTGGGGAGCCTGCCTGCCCGCCGCCTACTCAGCTCTGTGAGCCTCTTGCGAACGGGTAAGAATGATCGAGACCAAGCTATTGAATCTCCTGGTGCCCGCTGCCGGACTTGAACCGGCACGGCCGTTGCCGGCCAAGGGATTTTAAGTCCCTTGTGTCTACCAATTCCACCAAGCGGGCCCGGGTTCCAACAGTAGGACATCTGTCCGGACGAGGCCAGAAGACCCCCGCCCCGCCGCGCCTCTACGCCGCCGGATCGCCTTCCATGGGCTCGCCGCCTAAGCGCCGGATGAAGTCGGCGAGCTCGGCCGCCGCCTTGTCGATTTGGTCCCTATCGACCCCGCGCAATACCAGGCTGGTGCCGTAGCGGTTCTGGCGGAAGAAGGGGTAGCTGCCGATCTCGAGGTCGGGGAAGCGGTCCTGGAGCTGGCCCAGATCCTTGGCGATCACGCCCTCGCCCAGGAAGACGCTGACCGTGCGGGAGAGCATCGGCTTGCCGCCGGAAAGGCGGCCCTTCAGGCCGTCGAACATGGCCCGCATGATGGAGGGCACGCCGGCCATGACATAGACGTTGCCGATCTGGAAGCCGGGCGCGGCCGAGATCGGGTTGTCGATGAGCCGCGCGCCCTCGGGCACATGGGCCATGCGCAGCCGGGCCTCGTTGAGGCCGCCCGTCGGGTAACTTTTCTCCAGTATCGCCCTGGCCCTGGGATCGAGGATCAGCGGCACGCCGAAGGCCTTGGCCACCGAACCCGACGTGATGTCGTCATGGGTCGGCCCGATGCCGCCGGTGGTGAACACGTGGTCGTAGCGCTTCCGGCATTCGTTGACCGCGGCGACGATCTCGCCCTCCACGTCGGCGATGACGCGGGCCTCGCGCAGGCGGATGCCGAGCCCGGTCAGCTGCTCGGCCAGATAGCCCAGGTTCACGTCCTTGGTGCGGCCCGAGAGAATCTCGTTGCCGATGACGAGCACCGCCGCAGTCACCACGCGATCATCGGCCATTCAATTGGATCCCTGCTTGAGGTCGTGAGAATAGCCGGCCGCCTGCATGCATGTATCGATCATCTGCTGGTAGTCGTGCTGTTCCTGATAGCTACCCAGATTGCTCACCAGCGGGTCCTGGCCCATGTTGGTCTGGTCCGTGGTCATGTCCTGCTGGATGTTCTGGTCCTGCTTGTAGCGCGCGTTCGCTGCCCTGGTGCAGAGGTCGAGATCGGCGGACATCTGGTCGGGCGTCGTGTCGGCGCGCTGCCAATCCGCCGTCTCCGGGTGGAAGAGGGCGCAGGCGGCAACAAGCGGCAGGAGGGCGAAGGCGGCGCGGCGCATCGTGGCTTGGGGACTCGCTTGGGGTGAAGGATCGGGCGTAATTTGCGTCGCCCTCCTCGCCGTTGCAACCCGAACATGGCGCCGATAGCGTCCCTCGCCCACCATGCGCTTCGATCCGCCGCTCATCCCCGGCCGCCTCGAGCGGCGCTACAAGCGCTTCCTCGCCGATGTCGAACTCGACGGCCGGATGGAGACCGTGCATTGCCCCGATCCCGGCTCGATGCTGGGGCTGGCCGAGCCGGGCTCGCGGGTCTGGCTTTCCAGGAGCGCCAACCCCGCCCGCAAGCTCCCCCTCACCTGGGAACTGGTGGAGGCCCGAGGGTCGCTCGTCGGCATCAACACCGCCCTCGCCAATGCCCTCGTCGCCGAGGCGCTGGAGAAGAAGCGCATTCCCGAACTGGCGGGCTACGGCGAAATGCGCCGCGAGGTCGCCTATGGCGAATGCTCGCGGATCGATTTCCTTCTGGCCGGCGCGGGCAAGGCGCCTTGCTATGTGGAGGTCAAGAGCGTCACGCTGGCGCGCCGGCCGCCCGTGGCCGAGTTTCCGGATTCGGTAACCGCCCGGGGCACCCGGCACCTGGCCGAACTCGAGGCCCGCAGCCGGGCGAATGAACGCGCGGTGATGCTTTTCCTCGCCCAGCGGGCCGACTGCGAGCACCTGACGATCGCCGGCGACATCGATCCGGCCTATGCCCAAGCCTGCGCCGCCGCGATCCTGGCCGGGGTCGAGGTTCTCGCTTACGCATGCAGCATTTCGCCGCACGGGATCGAGATCGACCGGCCGATCCCATTCCGGCCGGCTGCGCGGCCCTGACCCGCGCTGTCTGCCCCTTGCAAATTCACCTCCGCCAGACTTAATTGCCGGCATGAATTCACGTCAGGAAACCCCGAGCGAGTGGCAGGGCGAGGCCCGGCGCATCAAACTGCATGGGCCCGAGGCCTTCGAAGCCATGCGCAAGGCCGGGCGCCTCGCGGCGGAGACCCTCGATTTCATCACGCCCATGGTCACCCCGGGCACGACGACCGAGACCCTGGACAAGCTCTGCCACGACTTCATCGTCGAGCGCCACGCGATCCCCGCGCCCCTCAATTACCGGGGCTTTCCCAAATCGATCTGCACCTCGATCAATCATGTCGTCTGCCACGGCATCCCGGGCGAGCGGAAGCTGGCCGAGGGCGACATCGTGAACATCGACGTGACCGTCATCCTGGACGGCTGGCATGGCGACACCAGCCGCATGTTCTTCGTCGGCAAGCCCAGCGTGAAGGCCCAGCGCCTGGTGGAGGCGACATATCGCGCCATGATGGCCGGCATCGAGGTCGTCCGCCCGGGCGCCCAGCTGGGCGACATCGGCCATGCGATCCAGGCCGTGGCCGAGGCCGAGCGGTTCTCGGTGGTGCGTGATTTCTGCGGCCACGGCATCGGCCGGATCTTCCACGACGCGCCCAGCGTGCTCCATTTCGGCAAGCCGGAGACGGGCCCCGAACTGCGCGAAGGCATGTTCTTCACCGTCGAGCCGATGATCAACGCCGGGCGCTGGGAAGTGAAGGTGCTGGACGACGGCTGGACGGCCGTCACCCGCGACCGGTCCCTCTCGGCCCAGTTCGAGCACACGATCGGGGTCACCGCCGACGGGTTCGAGATCTTCACCCGCTCGCCCGCCGGGTACGATTCGCCGCCCTATTCGGCGTGAGCGAACCGGCGGACGAAGCAGACGACAAGCCCGGCCATCTCGGCCACCGCCATCGCTTACGCCGGCGCCTGCTCGACCAGGGGCCCGAGGGGCTCGCCGACTACGAGCTCCTGGAACTGCTCCTGATGCAGTCCCTGCCGCGGATCGATACCAAGCCGCTCGCCAAGACCTTGCTGAAGCGCTTCGGCAGTTTCGCGGCCCTCCTGGCGGCCGAGGAAGCGGAAATCGCCAAGGTCAAAGGCATGGGCGAAGGAGCCATCGCCGGCCTCAAGACCGTGCGCGCCGCCGCCTTCCGCCTGTTGCGCCAGGAGCTGGACGGCAAGCCGGTGCTCTCGAGCTGGCAGAACCTGGTGGATTATTGCCGCGTCCAGCTGGCCGAGGAGAAGACGGAGCAGTTCCACCTCCTGTTCCTCGACCATAAGAATGCCCTCATCGCCGATGAGCGACAGCAGACCGGCACCGTCGACCACGCACCCGTCTATCCACGCGAGGTGGTGAAGCGGGCCCTCGAACTGGGCGCCTCGGCCATCATCATGGTGCACAACCACCCGAGCGGCGACCCGACGCCGTCCCGCGACGACGTGGCCATGACCAAGGCGGTGGCCGCGGCGGCGGAGAAGCTCGGCATCCTGCTCCACGACCACCTCGTGGTCGGTCGCAAGGGCCATAAGAGCCTGCGGGCGCTTAAGCTGATCTAGCTCGCTTGAGACAGCGTTGCGCGGCCTATCACAGGTCCGCCTGGAGAGCGGTCACTGCGCCGGCACCCACGGCCCCATTGTGACGTTGAATTGCATGAAGAAGTTGAAACCTTGCGCATTGTGCGTGCCGCCCGCCGCACACCACCCGACTTTCTTGGGATCGGGGTACGTCGCTCCCTGGTCGGCAGGCTGGAACACTTCCCAGCACTTGTTGCAGAAGCGCCAGCCGGCCACGACGTCCGGTTGGCCCGGCGCATAGTAACCGTTGTTCGGTGCGACGGTATACAGTCCGAAGTTGAAGCCCTGCGCCGCGTGCGCGCCACCAGCCGCGCAACGCCCCTTGCGATTGGGGTCGCCGTTCCAGAACATGGCCCGGCACTTGACGCAGTAGCGCCAGTCGTACTGGATCGCGCCATTGGGCCTGGCGCTGTCGTAGTGAAGCAGGAAATTATAGCCCCAGGCGGCATGCTGCCCATGATAGCCCGTGGTGCAGCGTCCCATGTTGTTGCGGTCGCCGCCCCAGAACAGGCAGTGGCAGTATTGGCAATAGGCCCAGTCTTGCTGTGTGCCTACCTCGGCATGCGCGCTTCCCGGCGCGAGCAGCGCCGGCAGAGTCAATAGAAGAGAACCTTGCGCGCGCAGCAATAGCGTGCGCCTGGAAACATGGCCGTCGCAAGTCATCTCGCCCCCCTCGTGCTGCGGTTCAGCTTAGCCCAACTGCGTCTTCAACAGACTACGGTCGATGCTCGCAGATCAGACCCATGGCGTTCACGGCCTTGCCGTAGCGGATTGTGAATCCTGTTGCGGTCTCGCCCGCTGGGCAGGATGTGTTTGCAAGTTCGGTCGCACCCATGGCTGTCCTTGATCCCTCGAATCCCGCTTCAGATCGGCCGATAGCATGGGTGCCAACGGGCGAGCATGGAAGATAGATGCTGATCACTTGCTTGCTGGGAGAGATCCAGAAGCCGGCGGTCGTAACCACTTCGCCAGTCCAGCAACCGTTCTCCACCGGCGCGCCGCCGTTGCCCCCGCGTATAGGGCCGTACCATTTGCGTCCCGTCCCGCCGCTCACCGGATTGGGGTCGAACCCCGCCCCATAGACGGCCGGGGTGACCGGCGCGCAAACGATTTGCACTTGATCGATCCAGACTCCCTTCCGCCCTTTCAGGCCCACCAGATACATGCCGGGGGGGCAACGATCGACCGCCGTGGCGTCGCCGGACCCGCCGATCGCGGGAAAGTTGGTGGCTGACGCTGGCTGACCTGAGCCCATCAGCAATAAGAGGATGGCCGCAGCTATGAAGTAATGAGTCATGCAAACCCCCTGTTCGTGTCCCATCAGCCTTCGCCGATGCCGATTTCGCGCACGAATTGTCCGAGGCTGCTTGACACCGACACACGCTCACCCGATCGGCGCGCAGCGATCATCATGCTGCGCGTCACCGGAATTGCCGATTGATGGGAAAGTCGTGTCCACCTGCGCCGCGAGCGGCAGCGCAATTGGGGCAAGGCACGACATTGCCAAAGTGATGGTATTTCGCACCTGTCCCCCCGGTACCTTCCAGTGCTAGTTGCAATTGTTGCTTTCGGCAGCATGTCCCGTCAAGAGGCATCGCGATAGGAGATCTTATGCGGCCTGGTGATGTCACTTGAGTGTCGTGGCCATGTAGTGCGATGAGCCACCGCGTTCCGTTTCGGTTGCGATCTATGCTCGCAGAGCAGCCTGCTTGCTGCCTTCCCCCGCAGGCGCTTACAATTCATGCTCTCTCAACCGGGGGACATCCATGCGCCGACTTTCGGTATTTCTGTTCGTTCTGCTCGCATACATCTCGCCGGCCCACGCGACAATATTTCCGAAATTCGGTGGAAGCGGAGATGCTCAATTCATGGATACTTGCCCGGATCAACCGAGTCACCATTACATGATTGGCTTCAAGGTCCGCTTGGGTGACTGGATGGACCAGATCCAGATCGAATGCG
>Ga0265331_10001547_pt1 | contig 16916 bp, 11 predicted proteins | sample 41923metaG_FD_202088 | JGI IMG/M metagenome (GOLD analysis project Ga0265331, IMG submission 202088) | Rhizosphere microbial communities from Carex aquatilis grown in University of Washington, Seatle, WA, United States - 4-19-23 metaG | ecosystem: Host-associated > Plants > Roots > Rhizosphere... | reverse complement strand
GGAAACGTTTGGTGATGGACCGGCAGAATCCGCTCCGCCCCAGCGTCCGATGCCATCTGCCAGGCTTCCTCCGGCGTGCAGTGGAACCGGATCCACGGATTGTACGCGCCAATCGGCATGATGGCCAGGTGGATCGGCCGCGTCGAACGCAGACTCCGGAACGTCGTAGTGATCGCAGTGTCGCCGGCAAAAAGAACGCGGTGGCCGCCGCACTCGAGCAGGTAGCCGTTGTATCCCCGGTAGTCGTCCGTCCGCATCCGCGCGCCCCAGTGATTGACCTCGAAAGCGCGGACGGTGGCCGGCCCCACACGGTCGCTCGCGCCCCATCTCAGCTCCGTCACCTGGCGCCAGCGCCCCACGCGCAGCAAATCGCTGTTCCGAACCGCGTTGACGACCGCCGTGCGCCGGCTCTCCAGCGCGCGTAGCGACGGCAGGTCGGTATGGTCCATGTGCGCATGCGAGAGCAGCACCAGGTCGATCTTCGGAAGCTGGTGCGCCTCCAGCGCCGGAGCCACCAGTCGCTTCACGCCGAAAGTGACCGGACCAACCTGCAACCCCGCGCGCTCGCTGAAAACCGGGTCGGTGAGCACGGTGAATCCATCCATCTTGAGAAGGACGGTGCTGTGGCCGAGCCAGGCCGCGAACAGTCCGCGATCAGGCCATCGCGCCGGATCCGGGACAGCGGTGGGCGGCAGAATCGGCTGCTTGGCCTCACGTCTGTACTGCTGCCAGAAGGCAGGCGCGGAATGGCAGGCGAAGACAGCCAACCCGCCGATTCCGGCGGCACCCAGAATGCTCCGGCGCCGCAACTTGGGGTTCCCTGCTAAGGACATCTACACTTCCATGGTATCAGGACCAGCCGAACCGCTCCTCCTGCCACGGATCTCCGCGCATGTGATAGCCGTTCTTTTCCCAGAAGCCGGCCCGGTCGTGATCGAGCAACTCGATAGCCTTCACCCACTTGGCGCTCTTCCAGGCGTACAGCCGCGGCACGATCAGGCGGGCCGGGCCGCCGTGCTCGGCCGTCAAGGGCTCCCCGTCGTGCGTGAGCGCCACCAGGGCGTCCTCCGCCAGCAGGGCCTGAAGCGGGAGGTTGGTGGTCCAGCCCGAGTCGTAGCCTGCCACCAGGGCGAAGCGGGCATTGGGCAGAGGACCGCCTGCGAGATTCACCAACTCCCGAGTCGAAACTCCCTCCCACGTGTTTCCCAGGCGCGACCAGCGCGTGACGCAATGGAAATCGGCGAACACCCGGATTCTGGGAAGCTTCCCGAACTCCTCCCAGTTCCACTCGACGGGTTTGGCGACCAGTCCGTCCAGACGGAAGCGCCATCGCGCCAGGTCGATCGATGGAGTCCCGCTGGCGTCCAGAACCGGCCACTTGCGCGTCCGCGACTGCCCGGGCGGAACGCGCTCCGGCCGGCGCGTGTCCGGGCTGACAATCACTCCGTCAGGGACACTCTCGGGCGCGGCAACTTCGGCGGGCTGCGTCTTGGGGTCGTCAGCCATAGTCTCAGCTTACCGCGCCGCTGAGTCCGGCCCTCCAGCCCGTCCAAGCAGGCCTGTATATCCGCAAAGCCGCCGCCATAGGACTCACAGGACGCCTAGTAGGCTCGCTCGTAGGACTATGCAAACTCCGCGGCCGGAGAGTCCCGCCCGTCGCGGGCCACATGCTAGGAGAGGCAAAAAACCCTAGTGCGTTGGATACGAATAAGGCATTTAGTTTCAATTCGTGTTCATTCGTGTTCCTTCGTGGCCAAGTTTGCTTCCTGCGCTCTTGTTGTAGCGCTCGGACCCGCCCTCATGCGAGCGGGGGGACGGGGCGACCGCGTCGAATACATCGGTGGTACGATCGTCGAACTCCCGAAGTCCGCCAGCGGGGTCATCGACATCACCGGCGACCGGTATTTCCACTTCGAAACCCGTTCCGCCATCGTAGAGGTTCCCTACCAGAGCATCAACGTCCTCGAGTACGGCGAGAACGTGGGCCCCAGATACTACCTGGCGTTCTCGCCGCCAATGTTCCTGCTGAGCAAGAAACGCACCCACTTCCTCACCGTCGGGTACGAAGACGACGGCGGCCGCCAACAGGCGCTGGTCTTTCGCGTGGGCAAAGGCGATATCCGCGCTCTGCTTGCCTGCCTGGAAGCCCGCACCGGCCGCAAGGTCGAATACCAGGATGTCGAGGCGCGCAAGAGAGGCAAAGGCTGACATGATCGCGATCTGGATCGCATTGGCAGGAGCGCTCGGCCAGGCCGCCGCCCCAGCCCCCCGGGACGAAGGCATCGAGCGCGAACAACACACCCAGTTGCTCACCATCCGCCGGGTGTACGTGGAACGCTTGAACGGAGGCGAGACTGCCGCCCAGATGCGCGACATGATCATCGGCAGCCTGGAGCGGTCCCGCCTCTTCGTCATCACCGAGAACCAGGACCGCGCCGACGCCATTCTCCGTGGCTCCGCCGAGGACCTGATCTTCAACGAGACGTTCTCGACCAGCGAGGGCGTCAACGCGCACGCCAGCGAGAGCGTCGGCAACTCCGGCTACGCCGCCGGTGCCAATGGCAGGGGAGGCGTAAGCCGCCTCGGTACGGTTCGCCAGAGCGTCTCCGGCGCCCTGGGTGGCGGCGAGAACGACTCGCTGCACACGCAGGAGCGGAAGCACGAGGCGACCGCCTCCGTGCGCCTGGTGACCAAGGACGGAGACGTCATCTGGTCCACCACACAGGAAAGTCTTGGCGGCAGATTCCGTGGCGCCAGTGCCGACGTGGCGGAGAGGGTAACGCGTCAGTTGCTCAGCGATTATGAGCGCGCCAAGAGCAGGGCGGGGAACAGCCCGGGAGCGCCAAGTAGATGATTAAAGGGGCTTTATCGTTAAATTTCACTAAGAATGAGACACAACGGTGTGAATCTGGTGTAGACTAGGTCCAGTCAGCTATAACATAGCATCCCCGGCGACGGGACCCAGCCCGTCGCCAGCCCCTCTGAGTGAAGCCCCAGGTTCCCAACCTGGGGCTTTCGTATTCCTGGGGGCGCCCCCCAGAGACAAAGGTTAAGAGAAGTTTACCATCTACTCCCCCGAAACGCAAACATTCTGCAAAAGCAATGTGAGACCCGTGCGGAGCCAGTGGGGCAGGTTGGCAACCTGCGGCGGGTTGTCAACCCGCCTGGTCGTCGTCGTCGGTCAATAGGTCGGCCCGGCCGAGTGCCGCTGTTCGGTCTTGGGAAAACCACGTGGCATTGGGCTGAAGGCCGCCACCCTTCGTGCACCCTCCGCCGGCGTCCGCTCTACGATCACACCAGCCCCTCCTCCTCCGAAACGCCGACGAATCCGGACAACGCTCGCCGCACGGTCACACCACTCCCTCCGCGCCGCGAGCAACGTTCCCCTCTTCCGCTGCATCTAACTAAGTGAACAGGCTTATTCTCATCCGGGGTGGAGACTCAGGAGAGCATGATCACGTTCGTTTTGCGCTCGCTGGGAACGCGCGCGCTTTGACTGTCGTGCTAGCGTAGATATCAGGGGATTCGATGCTGCCAAATGCCGCCATACGGGCCGTGGACCTGAGCAAGAAGTTTCGCTCGGGCGACGCCGACTTGGTGGTGTTTGAGGGTCTGAATCTCGAAATCGAGCAGGGCGAGCGGTTGGCCCTGGTCGGCGAGTCCGGAACCGGCAAATCCACCCTCCTCTACCTGCTGGGTGCGCTCGACCGGCCATCCGGTGGGTTCGTTTGGTTTGGCGACCATGAGATCACGGCCCTTGCGGATCAGCAACTTGCGGCCTTCCGCAATCGGGAGCTTGGGTTCGTTTGGCAAACTCACTATCTGCTTCCCGAGTTCACCGCCCTCGAAAACGTGATGATGCCGCTGCTGATCCGGGGAAGCTCCCGGGCAGAGGCGTCCGTTCCGGCGCTGGCCAGGCTCGAAGAGACCGGCCTGAAGGCCCGTGCCTCGCATCGCGCCGGAGAACTCTCCGGAGGAGAGCAGCAGCGGGTCGTGTTGGCCCGCGCACTGGTCGGAAATCCGAAGTTCCTGCTGGCCGACGAGCCCACCGGGAACCTCGACCACCGCACCGGCGAAATGATCATCAGTCTGTTGACCGAACTGCACCGGTCGCACGGCCTCACTTCGGTCTACGTCACTCACAATCTGTCCTTCGCCCGCCGCTGCGACCGGGTTTTGCGCCTCGAAGCTGGAGCGCTGGTCTCGGAAGGGCTGCGGCCGGAAGCGCTAGATGCCGATGATGTAAGGGTACAGAGCGGAAAAAGCTATGTTTGAACGATACACGGAAAAAGCCCGGCGGGTCATCTTCTTCGCGCGATACGAGGCCAGCCAGTTCGGCAGCCCCTATATCGAGACCGAGCACCTTTTGCTCGGCCTGCTGCGTGAGGACAAGGCTCTGGCGAACCGCTTCCTGCGGTCGGCTGCGCAGATCGATTCGATCCGCAAGCAGATCGAGGGGCACACCACCATCCGCGAGAAGGTTTCCACTTCCGTGGACCTGCCGCTCAGCCACGAGTGCAAGCGCGTGCTGGCCTACGGCGCCGAAGAGGCCGAAAGGCTGAATCACAAGCACATCGGGACCGAGCACCTGCTGCTCGGCCTGCTGAGGGAAGAGAAGTGCTTCGCCGCCGAAATCCTGCACGAGCGCGGCCTGCGCCTGTCGGCCGTGCGCGAGGAGATCTCCCGCTCCGCTTCCGAAAAGATGACCGCCAGCCGGCCCAAGGAAAGCTCGCTGCTCACCGAGTTCAGCCGCGACCTGACGCAATCGGCCCTGGACGGCACGCTCGATCCCCTGGTCGGCCGCGATTACGAGCTCGAGCGGGTGGTGCAGATCCTGTGCCGCCGCACCAAGAACAACCCGGTCCTGATCGGCGAGCCGGGGGTAGGGAAGACCGCCATCGTCGAGGGCCTGGCCCAGCGCATCGCCGAGGGCGACGTGCCGTCGTTCCTCGCCGACAAACGCATCCTGGCGCTCGACCTCTCGCTGATCGTCGCGGGAACCAAGTACCGCGGCCAGTTCGAAGAGCGCCTCAAGACCATCATGAAGGAGTTGATGGAGAACCAGAACGCCATCATCTTCATCGATGAACTGCACACGCTGGTGGGGGCCGGCTCGGCCGAAGGCTCGCTCGACGCCGCCAACATTCTTAAGCCGGCTCTGTCGCGCGGCGAGATCCAGTGCATCGGCGCCACCACGCCCGGCGAATACCGCAAGTCGATCGAGAAGGACCGCTCGCTCGAACGCCGCTTCCAGGCGGTGAAGGTTCCCCCTCCCAACGAGGCCGACGCGGTGCTGATCCTGCGCGGCATCAAGGAGCGCTACGAGAAGTTCCACGCCGTGGCTTACACCGACGAAGCCATCGAAACGGCGGTGTTCACTTCCAGCCGCTTCATCCCGGACCGGTTCCTGCCGGACAAGGCCATCGATCTCATCGACGAGGCCGGCGCGCGCGTGAAACTGCGCCAGACCACGCTGCCCACCGAGGTGAACGAGATCCAGAAGCGCATCAAGTTCATCGTGCACCGCATGGAGAACGCGATCGCGAACCACGAATTCGAGAAGGCGCGTTTCTACTCCGACGAGGAGCGCAAGGAACGCGAGAACCTGCGCCTGCTCCGCGAGCGTTACAACCTCGACGATACCTCCACCGGCGTCGTCACCAAAGACGACATCGAGGACGTGGTGGCGCGCTGGACCGGCGTGCCCATGACTTCCATTAAGGAAGAGGAAGTCGCCAAGCTTCTTCGCATCGAGGAAGAGCTGCACAAGCGCATCGTCAGCCAGGAGCGCGCCATCAGCGCCCTGTCCCGCGCCATCCGCCGTTCCCGCGCCGGCTTGAAATCCCCCAAGCGGCCGGCGGGCTCGTTCCTGTTCCTTGGGCCGACGGGCGTCGGTAAGACGGAAGTCGCCCGCGCGCTGGCCGAGTTCCTCTTCGCGAGCGAGAAGGCGCTGGTCCGTTTCGACATGTCCGAGTTCATGGAGAAACACTCGGTCTCGAAGTTGATCGGATCGCCTCCCGGATACGTGGGCTACGAAGAGGGCGGCCAGTTGACCGAGCGCGTGAAGCGCCAGCCCTATTCCGTCATCCTGCTCGACGAAATCGAGAAGGCGCACCCGGACGTATACAACATCCTGCTGCAGGTGTTCGAGGACGGCCAGTTGACCGACGGCATCGGCAACACGGTCGACTTCAAGAACACCATCATCATCATGACCTCCAACCTGGGCGCCCGCTTCCTGGAGAAGAAGGGCGGCATGGGCTTCTCGGCCCCAGCCGGCGAGGGCATCCCGCAGAAGGTCGAAGACATGGTGATGGCCGAGGTGAAGCGTGCCTTCAACCCGGAATTCCTGAACCGCCTCGACGAGGTGATTCTGTTCCAGTCGCTCACCGACGAAGACCTGATCCAGATCATCGGACTGCTGGTGGGCCAGATCAACCAGAACCTGGAAGCCAAGCAGATCAAGATGCGCCTGACGGTCGAGGCTTCGAAGTACATTCTCGAGAAGACCTGTAACGACCGCAGCTTCGGCGCCCGGCCACTGCGCCGCGCCTTGCAGAAGTACATTGAGGATCCGCTCTCGGAAGCCTTGATCCAGGGCTCGCTGCCGCGCCCGGCCGACCTCGAGATCTACATGGGCGAGACCGGCATCTACTGCCGCCCGGTCAAGGACGCGAAGGAAACCAAGGAAGGCGAAGAAGTCCCAGTCGGCGCCGGCGAGGGCGAAGAACCCCCGGCCCAGGGAACGCCCTTGTACCTGTTCTGAGGCGGATGGGCGGCAGCGAAGGCCGCCGCCCCGCCGTCCCTTCGGTGACGGTTCAAGTTGACAGCCACCCATTTTCTGAACGTCGACCTTGATATCTGTTCGAAGGGCGATCTGCAGCCGCTGGTGACCACCCTTGGTAGAAAGAACCTACGGTTCGCACCTTGAGCTGGCCCAGGGTGACTAAGACCGCAGATTCCACCCTGCTGCGGGCCTTCTTGCGCCCTGATTGAGGCTCTCCCCAAGGCGGAGCGGGGTATGTGGAAAGCTGCGAAAGTCCGAGACTTCACACTCTTGCGAGTTCGCCATCGCGGCGGAGACCGCACAGGCCGCCAGCGAATTGGGCGCACGGATCGTGTCCACGGTCTACGCACCCGAGGAGCCCCGCAAGCGAGTTGGCAGAGTCAGAGCTGGCGTCAGAGGCGGTCCGCCACGTGAGTCTCGCCCTCCGGCCGTAGTATATTGTGTATATACGCGATGCGTTACGAATGGGACGAGGCGAAGAACCTCCGGAACCAGCGGAAACACGATGGGATCTCGTTCGAACTGGCGGCGTTGGTGTTCGAGGACGAACATTGCCTCGTCTATGCGGACCGCATCGACAGCAGGACGGAAGAACGACGCTGGCACGCGATTGGCGCCGCTCGGATAGAACCCGAGGTTGGCGCCGTGCTGCTGGTCGTTCACGTATCCGGGAGGACAATCGTGGCGAAGAGATCATCCGCATCATCTCGGCCCGAGCGGCTGAAAAGCATGAGATCCGAAGATATCAAGAGCAGAAAATGGACTGAAAAGGAGCGCCAGACACTGCGCCAAGTGGCCGGGCGTCAGGCGGCAGGGGACGACTCCCGCATCCGGTTTGACGACATCCCCCGTCTGACTGACGAGCAGTTGGCACACATGGTGCGTCTGCGTGATGCCCGGCCGCGCAAGGTGGCGGTCAGCGTACGCCTGGACGCGCAAGTGCTTGCATGGCTGAAGTCCAAGGGTGAAGGCCACCTGACCCGCATCAACGACATCCTCTTGAACCTAATGGAGGCAGAGCAGGGCCACTGAGTTCACGCCGGCGATCTCTCTTCCAAAGATCGACTACAATCGGTGGGTGAGATGGCCATGCCGTTCACAAATACCCGCCGGCGTTTCTTCCAATCGACCTTTGCCGCCGCACTGATTTCGTCCCCGATTGCGAAGGCCGCGGGCTCAGAGCCCAATGTGCTCGGCCCTATGCCGGGCTATTCTCCGCAAATTGGAACGCTCGTCTCGGAAATGAGCTGGATGCGGGACGCGGTTCTTCGCTCGGTGGACGGCCTGACCCAGGACCAGGTCGACTTTCTCCTCGACAACAAGGCCAACCGGATCGGCGCTCTGCTGCTCCATCTGGCAGCCACCGAGAAGTTGTATCAGCTGAACACCTTCGAAGGCGTGGGCCTGGATCGACTCGAGAAGGGCTCGGCGTTCAAGGACTGGTCCGTGGCGATGGAACTGGGTGAGCCCGCCCGCAAGACCATCAAGGCCCACACGCTCGACTATTACCTGAAGATCTTGCGCGATCTTCGCGAGAGAACGCTCGCCGAACTCCGTAAGCGCGACGATCGGTGGCTGACGCAGATCGATAAAACCTGGCCCTGGGGCCCCACCAACAATTTGTGCAAGTGGTTCCACGTCTGCGAACACGAATCGCACCACGACGGCCAGATCGGCCTGCTGCGAACCAGGGTACCGGGCGCTCCCAAGGTCGGCCAGCGGCGTCCCCTGGTGGTTATGCCGGCGTCCACGTAACGGGCGGCCCCGGCTAGGCGTAGGGGCTTGAAGCCCGATGCCTCTTCTCGAACTCCTCGCGTGTGCAGAGGGACTTGATGTCGGCGATGCGGTCCACCGCCAGGATTCCGTCCAGGTGGTCGATCTCGTGTTGCAGAAGCTCGGAGAGATCGCGCTCGGCGCCGGCGCGTAGTTCCTTCCAGTCACCGTTCGGGTCCTGGTAGCGAACCGTCACCTCGCGATAGCGCTCAACCTGCATGAAGATGCACAAGAAGCTGAGGCACGCATCCCACACCAGGATTTTGTCGTCGCTCCGCGCCGTAAGCGCGGGATTGATGAAGGCCCACGGCTCAGCCCCTGGAAGCCGGAGAAGGATCACCCGCAGCGGCACGCCGATCTGCGGCGCGGCAATCGCTCTGCCATATCCGGTCGTCGCGCGAGCATGGACGAGCGTGTCGGTCAGGTCCCGTATCGCCAACCCCACTTCAGCCGACGCCGGGTCCTCAACCGGACGGGCGATCTCTCGCAGCCGTGGATCGCCCAACTGCAGGATGGGTCTGACGGCCATTCCCGCCCTACTCCATCCCCAGTTCCTTCACCACACGGTCCGCCTTGTAGACCTTGCGCAGTGCCTCGACGATGCCCTGGCTCGCCACGTGCACCGAGCGCGCGTCCACGTCCGTGAAGACGAAACGATTCGGCAGGCCCTCGATGTTGCCGTCGAACAAGATGCCGATGACCTCGTTCTTCTCGTTCACGGTGGGGCTGCCGGAATTTCCGCCGTGCGTGTCCGTGGTGGTCACGAAGTTGTATGGGGTCGAGAGGTTCAGCTTGTCCTTGGCGTCCAGCCAGCGTTGCGGCAACCTGTACGGTTCCACTCCGGTGGCGCGCTTGTACAGGCCGTCGAGAGTGGTGGTGTAGGGTACGGCTTGCCCGGAGGCGTTCTTATAGCCCACCACCGGGCCGTAGGTCAGCCGCAAAGTGAACGTCGCGTCGGGATATTCGCTGGTGCCATAGGCCGCGAAGCGAGCCTGCGCCAGCTTGGCCTTGCTCTGGGTCAGCGCCGCCTCCACCTTGTCCTCGAACTCCTTGCGGCACTTCCGCGCCGGCCCGTCCAGGATCCGCGCCAGCCGGATCATCCCGTCGTCGGACGCCATGACCGCGTCCAGGTCCTTGGCCAGGCGCTGGCGCTCGGCGACGTCCTTGAGCTTGCTGGTGGTCACGTAGCCGCGCGCGGCCTGCTCGGGAGTCTGCCCGTTCAGCATCGCCTTGATGGTCGCGTCATCCTCGCCCAGCTGCGCCCGCATGAACGTGAAGGTGTTGGCCAGGACCGCGATCTCCATGGAATCGGTGAGCGGCTCGGTCGAATACATGGCCTGCTCGACGGCCGGCAGGTTCGACTCGGCATACTCGCGCAGCCGTTCGGCATTGGGCTTGCGCGTTTCCTCGGAGTAGCGCAGAACCTGGCGCGCGATGGTGTAGAGGTCCGAGCCAATCGCCGGCGCCCGCTCGAACAGGAAATGCTGCTTGAGGAATCCGCCGTACTCAGCGTACGCCGCGGCAACGTCGTCCCACAGCGCGCCGAACTGCTTCTGCTTCGCTGGATCGGCCGCGATCGCCGCGCGCAACTTCGTCTCCTGATCCAACTTCGCCTTCATCAGCGCCGGATCGCGCAAGCCCCTCAGAAAGCCCGTGTAGGCTTTGTAGCTGTTCTGCATGGAGAACAGGTTCTCTTTGCCCACGCGGCTGTTCTCGGCGCTCTCGGCGCGGTAAGCCTGGAGAGCCGCGATCAGGGAGCCCAGCCGGTCGTACAGCAGCGGGTAGGCGACGTCGCGCGAGAATTCCAGCTCGGAGTAGGTCGCGAGGCGCCCGGTTGTGCCGGGGTTGCCCGAGACGAAGGTCAGTTCTTTGTCCTGGACTCCGGCGTGGCTCCAGTGCAGCCAGTCTTTCACCTCGGCCGGCTTGCCGTTCTCGTAGGCGCGGAAGAAGGCGAAATCGAGATCGTAGCGCGGGTAGGTGAAATTGTCCGGGTCGCCGCCGAACTGGGCAATGTCGAACTCCGGCGCGAACACCAGGCGCACGTCGGTGTACTTCTTGTACTCGTAGAGGTTGTACACCCCGCCCGAGTAGAGCGTCACCACGTCGCAGCGGTGGCTGGTCTCGGCGGTGCAGGCCTTCTCGATCTGCGACATCGCGGCTTTGCGCTGCTTGTTCACCTCGGCCGGATTCGCGGCGCCCTTGGCGGCGCCCTTGACCTCCGCCGTTACGTCGCGTATGCGCAGCAGCACGTTGACCTCGAGGTCGGGGCACGGCGCCTCCGCGGCGTGGTCGGCGGCGAAGAACCCGTTGGCCGTGTAGTCGTGGTCGGACGTGCTCAACTTCTGGATGCAGTCCAGGCCCACGTGGTGATTGGTGAACAGCAGGCCGTGCTCGGAGACGAACGATCCCGAGCCGCCGTTGTTGAACCGCACCGAGGCGAGTTGGAGGTGGTTGAGGAATGCGTCGCTGACCTGGAAGTGGTACTTCGAGGCGACCATCTCCTTCGGGAAGTTGTTAAAGAGCCACAGGCCCTCGTCCGCGCGGGCGAGGAAAAAGGGGGCCGTGGCGACGACGGCGGCGAGGATCACAATAGAGCGCTTCATGGCTATCCATCACTTTAGCCCGTTCCCCGCTCCTTGTTGTCAACATCCTGTTCCGGCCTGCCCTGCCGGTCGTACGGCCCATGCGCCGGGCGTCCATCAAACTAAATATCTCCTTCCGTATCAGTGGCTTATAAAGTAAATCTGCAGATGAAAAGTACCGTTATTGCCTTCCGCTGTGAGATACTGGGAATAGAAACCCAGTTGTCATGAATCAGTTAGACGAGGCCGTAGGCCGCTATCAAAAATTAATCGAAGGCGACGCTTACAAGGACTTGGCTTGGGCGGAAGCGCTGGCCGAGCGAATGCAAGCTGCGCGCCTGACCCAGGGCGGACGCCTGATTTGTCCGTTCCTGCGGCCGAACTTCATCTCGCGGCGGCAGTACGAATCGCTGGTGCGGGCGGCCGAAGGACTGTTCTCCGCCATCGACCGCGTCAAGCAGATGGCGCTGGGGAATCCGGTCCTGCTGTCGCGCATCGGGCTGTTGCCGGCCGAGAAGATGCTCGCCGCGATCGATCCGGGCTATCCGTTCCTGGCGGTCACCTCGCTGCTCGACACGCATCTGAACAACGGCAACCTGCACTTTGTCGAATACGTTGCCGATGTGCCGGTCGGGGTGGCGTATGCCGAAGCGCTGGCCGACCTTTTCTACGATTGCGCGCCCGTGAAGGAGTTCCGCAAGCGCTATTCGCTTCAGAAACTGGGCGGGAAGAAGCACCTGCTGTCCTCCTTGCTGAAGGCGTACAAGCAGTTTGGCGGCAAGAAGCAGCCCAACATCGCGATTCTCGAATTCCGGCAGAACTTCCAGCCCGCCGAGGAAGGCGAGCACGGGTTGCTGCGGTCTTTTTTCCGCGCGGAAGGGTACCAGACCGAGATCGTTTCGCCGGATCAACTCGAATACCGCGGCGGCGTTTTGCGCAAGGGCGACTACACCATCGACGTGATCTGGCGGCGGCTGAAGGTGCAGGAGTTTCTGCTGCGCTACGATCTCTCGCACCCGCTGGTGCGGGCTTACAGGGACGGCGCGGTTTGCCTGGTCAACAGCTTCCGTTCCGAGTTGGCGCATAAGAAGGCGATTTTCGACCTGCTCACCGACGAGGCGATCACGGCCAGCTTCCCGTCCGCCGAAAAGAAGGCGATCCGCCAGTACATTCCGTGGACGCGCGTTGTGACGGCCGGCAAGACCACCTATCAGGACCAGACCATCGACCTGCTCGAGTTCATCCTCAAGAATCGCGAGAAGCTGGTGCTGAAGCCGAACGACGATTCCGGCGAGAACCACTCGATCAAGGGCTGGCAGACCGACGACACCGGCTGGGATCGCGCCCTCAAGCGCGCCCTCCGCATCCCTTACGTGGTGCAGGAGAAGGTGGAAGCGACATACGCCCCCTTCCCGCTGCTGCTCTACGGCGAACTCGAGGTGCGGCAGATGAAGGTGGACCTGCACCCGCACGCCTACCTCGGCAAAGTGCAGGGATGCTCGAGCTGGCTTTCGGCGGCCAACGGCGGCTTTTCCACGGTGGCCGGCCTGGCACCGACGTTCATCCTCGAACCGAAGGGCTGAGCCGCGAGCCGCGCTTCCTTTACGCTACGTTGTGGGGCGGACCCCCCTGTCCGCGGCAGACGGCCCCGTCGGCCTGGTCGGCGTACCGAAAGCGGGTCCAGGGGGACCCGCGCGGACCAGGGGGTCCGCCCCACAACGCTCCAAAAACAGAGCTTCGACTCGCCATACTCTGAAATGATGCTCAGGGGTACACTGTAACTGGAAGCACTACCAATAGATATTTCCCTTGACGGGACACTATATATTGGGGCAACATTACAGACCGTGGGGCTGCTATGAGCCCTTTACCCCCGTGGGACTGAGACAATAGACGTATAGAGGAGGCTGAGTAAAATGGGACAGTTGGGAGTCGATCTGAGCGTCAAGCTGCCGGAAACCGAGCAGAACCAGAAGCCGAAACGGGAGGGCGTCTCGTTTCCGCGCTACTTCACGGCGAAGCTGCCGCCGGGCCGCACCCCCTACGATGAGTGCCGCTGGGAGATCCGTACCGCCAGCATCGCCAACGACAAAGGCGTGGTGATGTTCGAGCAGCGCGACGTCGAGGTGCCGGCCGACTGGTCGCAGACCGCTACCAACATCGTCGCCAGCAAGTATTTCCACGGGCGGCTGGGCTCGGACGAGCGGGAAACCAGCGCGGCGCAACTGGTCCATCGGGTGGTGGATACCACGGTCAAGTGGGGCCAGGAAGGCAACTACTTCAAGACCGACGCCGACGCGGAGAATTTCCGCCAGGAGCTGGCCCACCTGGTGCTCACCCAGAAGGCCAGCTTCAACTCGCCGGTGTGGTTCAACGTGGGCGTCAGCGAAGCGCGCGGCTACGGCTGGTGCTACGAAGAGACGAACGACTCCATCCGCAAGCTGATGGCCGGCGAATCGCGCCCGCAGTGCTCGGCGTGCTTCATCAACTCGGTCCGCGACTCGCTCGAATCGATCCTCGACCTGGCCAAGACCGAGGGCATGCTGTTCAAGTGGGGGTCGGGGACGGGCACGAACCTGTCGCCCCTGCGCGAGGAAGAGGCCGGTCTCTCGGGCGGCGGCCGCGCCTCCGGGCCGCTGAGCTTCATGAAGGGCTTCGACGCCTTCGCCGGCGTGATCAAGTCCGGCGGCAAGACGCGCCGCGCAGCCAAGATGGTGATCCTGAACACGGACCACCCCGACGTCCACGATTTCATCTGGTGCAAGGCCAAGGAAGAGAAGAAGGCCCACACGCTGGTGGACGCGGGCTACGACAACTCGATTGACGGCGAAGCCTACGGCTCGGTGTTCTTCCAGAACGCTAATAACTCGGTGCGGGCTTCCGATGAATTCATGCACGCTGCGCTCGAGAACCGCGAGTGGTGGACCAAGTCGGTGGTGACCGGCCAGCCCAAGCAGCGCTTCCAGGCGCGCGACCTGCTGAAGGAGATTGCCGAGGCCACGCACCAGTGCGGCGACCCGGGCATGCAGTTCGACACCACGGTCAACCGCTGGAACCCGTGCAAGGTTTCGGGCCGCATCAACGCCTCGAACCCCTGCTCGGAATACATGTTCCTGGACGATTCGGCCTGCAACCTGGCGTCGCTGAACCTGCTGAAGTTCCTGGGGCCGGACGGCCGCTTCGACGCCGAGGCGTTCCGTCACGCGGTGGACACGGTGATCCTGGCGCAGGAGATTTTCGTGGATGCCGCCAGCTACCCGACCCAGAAGATCGCCGAAAACTCGCACAACTACCGGCCGCTGGGGCTGGGCTTCGCCAACCTGGGCGCGCTGCTGATGTCGCTGGGCCTGCCCTACGACGGGGATACCGGGCGCGACTGCGCCGCGGCGTTGACGGCCATCATGTGCGGCCAGGCTTACCTGACCAGCGCGCGTATCGCCGGCGCCGTGGGCACCTTCGCCATGTACCCCAAGAACGAGGAGCCGTTCCTCGAGGTGATCCGCATGCACCGCGGGTCGGTCAGCCGCATCGGGCACAAGCACACCGCGGAACTCAGGGAAGTGGCGCAGACGGTGTGGGACGAGGCGTACGAAGCCGGGAAGCAGAACGGCTACCGCAACGCCCAGGTCACGGTCATCGCGCCCACCGGCACCATCGGTTTCATGATGGATTGCGACACCACGGGCATCGAGCCCGATCTGGCGCTGGTGAAACACAAAAAGCTGGTGGGCGGCGGCGTCATCAAGATCGTCAACAACACGGTTCCGCAGGCGCTGATCCGCCTGGGCTACGCGCCCTCGCAGGCGGAGCAGATTGTGAGCCACATCGATTCCACTGGCACCATCGAAGGCGCGCCGGGCATCAAGGACGAGCACCTGCCGGTGTTCGATTGCAGCTTCCGGCCGCAGAACGGCGTCCGCTTTATCCAGCACATGGGCCACGTGCGCATGATGGCGGCAGTGCAGCCTTTCATCTCGGGCGCCATTTCGAAGACCATCAACATGCCCGAGGAATCGACGGCACAGGACATCATGGACGCCTACATCGAGAGCTGGCGTCTGGGCCTGAAGGCGGTGGCGATTTACCGTGACGGCTCGAAGCGCGTGCAGCCTTTGAGTTCCGGCGGCGGGACCAAGCAGGCGGCGGTGGTGGCGGCCGCGGTGGGGACGGAAAAGATCGTCTATCGTCCGGTGCGGCGCAAGCTGCCGGACGAGCGCGCCTCGGTGACGCACAAGTTTTCGATCGGCGGGCACGAAGGCTACATCACGGTCGGCCTGTACGACGACGGCACGCCGGGTGAGTTGTTCATCACCATGGCCAAGGAAGGCTCGACGATTTCCGGCTTGGTTGACGGCTTCGCGACGGCGATCAGCTTCGCGCTGCAATACGGCGTGCCGCTGAAATTCCTGGTGGACAAGTTCAGCCACGTGCGTTTCGAGCCGGGCGGGTGGACGGGGAATCCGCACGTTCCTTACGCCAAGTCGATTCTGGACTACATTTTCCGCTGGATGGGCGCGCGCTTCCTGGGGCCGGAATACGCGGTGACGGAAGCGGGCGAGACGCCGACGTTGCGTCCCACGGAGCCCGACCCGCAGCAGAGTTTGCCCTTCGCGCCGGTGGCCGACGACGCGCCGCTGTGCTCGGAATGCGGCTCGATCATGACGCGCAATGGGAGCTGCTACAAGTGCGGCAATTGCGGCGGGACTAGCGGCTGCAGCTAGGGGAGACGGCCAAGACATACTGGCCACGAATGAACACGAATGAACACGAATAGGGCAAAACGCCAAACCGGCAGTGTCTTATTCGTGTGCATTCGTGTTCATTCGTGGCCATAGTTGTTCTTCACGGTCGTGCCTCGGATCCAGCCCGACTGTCCGCGATGCGTTTGCGGACGTCCCCTGCGTCCGCCGCATTCGGTGACAGCTCCAGGTATTTCCTCCAGTGCTGGATTGCGCCTTCGCGGTCGCCTTTGGCCGCCAGCACCGAACCCAGAACGCGCTCCGCCAGGGGGATCTCATGGAAGGTATCGAGCTCGACGGCACGCCGCGCGCTCTTCTGGGCGGCGTCCAGGTGCTCGAGGGCGAGGTCGGCCATGGCCTGGGAAACGTAGACGCCGGGAAAGCCCGTGGCGTCCAACTGGAGCGCCCGTTCGGCGGCGGCGAGGGCATCCTGCATCCGGCCTTCATCGGCGGCCAGGCGCGCCAGTTGCGCCCACGCCGGCGCGAATTTCGGGTCGGATCCGACGGCCTGTTCGAATGCCTGCCGCGCCGGTTTGGGCTGGGACTGTTCCACCAGCACTTCGCCCAGAGCGCTCCAGGCCGGCGCGTGCTCCGGGTAGGCGGCGACGGCGCGCTCGAACTCCTTCTGGGCCGCGATCCACTTCTTCCCCACCATGGCGGCAACGCCCTTCTCGAATGCTTTCCTGGCAGCTTCCGGGGCCTCGAGCGTGGTGAGGGAGACGGTTGGATTGGCGTAGCTGCCCGGCCGCTTCATCACAATCACAGCCCCGTTTCGCAGAATGGCCTGGTTCTTCCGGTAGCCGGAAAGCTGGATCGTGACGGGGCACGAGTCGGTGCGGAGTTCCGGCGGCATTCTGTACACGACGATGCCGTTGCCGAAGACCTCCTCGATGTCGCACTGGGGAGGCGGGTCGGGGCGGATCATCGGTGAGGTGGGCGGAGGAACTCCCTGATCCACAACAACTTGGGACCGGTAGCTGTTCATCTGGCTGTGGGCGGCGGAGGCCAGGAAGAGGAGCGGAATGAGGCGCAGGG
>Ga0265331_10001546_pt1 | contig 16916 bp, 19 predicted proteins | sample 41923metaG_FD_202088 | JGI IMG/M metagenome (GOLD analysis project Ga0265331, IMG submission 202088) | Rhizosphere microbial communities from Carex aquatilis grown in University of Washington, Seatle, WA, United States - 4-19-23 metaG | ecosystem: Host-associated > Plants > Roots > Rhizosphere... | reverse complement strand
CTTCTGGTTGCCTTCATGCGAGCGTAGCCCCAAACGCCCTGACTTCACGGCTCGCTCGCAACCTTCGCCGGGGCCAATCGGCCACATATCGCCCGCTGTCCCCAACGTTTCCACACAGCCTCGGTCGGAAGCAGACATTCATGCCAACGGGTACTTGTTGGCGGCCCACGAGGATCGCGGACTTGCAAATTGCCGGCAAGCGCTCGCAGTTACCCGCGGGTTCCCGCATAGGCCTGACAGGCGAAATTGTCCCCGGAAACACGCACACCACCAAAATTCAAAGGCCAACGGTTCTCCGTTGGCCTTTTTGTTTGCGGAATCCTGCGTACACGTGGGGACGCGCGCGGAGGGCAATCGATTCGGAGTGAGGGGCCGAGCGCCCGAAAGTCCATTGTTTGGGCGACTTGAGGGTGGCTTTCTCCTCGTGCTACCTCCGACGCCCTTTCGCGTACCTTTGGTCCGGCTATAAAGAATGGCCATTAAAACAGGCTTTTCGCAAATGTACGAGACGAAGGGTTTGTTGCGATCAACGGCTAGCACGATTCGATGCCGTGGGGCTATGCGCAATCATTTGGCACAGGACAAGCGAGACAGCACGCAGCCTTAGCCGATCTACCATCCGTACCTTCGGTGCGCGATTCCTCCGGATAAGCCGATCCCGCATCATCGCGCGGGTGGGCGCCGAGCACGTCGCGGAGCGCAGAGATTGCGGCAATGTGCTCAGTGCAATAGATCACCGGATCGCTGGCGAGGCATGCGGTGGCTCGTGCGCTTTCAGCCATTGGACGCGCCCCTTTGACCGTCTGCTTTTGGCTAAAGTTGACGGTGGTGCGGATGTGCAAAGCGAGCCGAGACGGGTTCAGTATGATTGCGGTACCCTGAAGGTCCGTCACATCTGGGGATTTTTTGTGGCCGAACCGATCGGGAAGCGAACACCAATTGAAGAAGTATCCTGAGCAGCGCAGGTTCGCCACGCTGATCGTCTCGGTTCTCCTGGTATTCGGTGCCGGCGCGCTCGCGCTGTTGCCAATCTCGTCGAATGCCACCGCGGATCCCGCCAAGGTGATTCATGTGGCGTTCCCAACGGGCGAAAGCGGTTTCGATCCAGTACACGTTTCCGATCTCTACTCTGCAACCGTTGTCGAGGCCATGTTCGAGCGGCTGCTCACCTACGATTATCTCGCCAGGCCGTCGAAACTCGTGCCGATGCTGGCCGACGCAATGCCAGAGGTCTCGGACGGCGGCAAGACCTACACGTTCAGGCTGACCAGGGGCATTTACTTTGCCCCCGATCCGGCGTTCAAGGGTGTGCGGCGCGAGCTCATCGCGCAGGACGTCGTTTACTCCTACATGCGCTTCCTGGATCCGAAAAACCGTGCGCCGTACGCGTTTCTGCTCGAGGGCAAGATCGTGGGCCTCGATGAGCTCGCAGCGAGGGCCAAGAAGACCGGCACCTTCGACTACGACACGAAGATTTCCGGCATGGAAGTCGTGGATCGCTACACCGTACGGTTCCGCCTAAAAGAGGCCGATTACAACTTTCTATATGTGGTTGCCCACACATCCTTGGCAATTGTCGCGCGCGAGGTCGTCGAGACCTACGTCGACGACACCATGGCCCACCCGGTCGGCACCGGACCGTACCGGCTCAAGAGCTGGACCCGGCGGTCCAAGATTGTGCTCGACGCGAACCCCGAGTACCGCGGCTTCGTCTGGGACTTTGCGGTATCCGAACCCGATTGGGACAATCAGCTTGTCAAGGACATGCGCGGCAAAAAGATGCCGCAGGTGGGTCGGGTCGAGATCACGATCATAGAGGAAGTACAGTCACGCTGGCTTGCCTTCCAGCAGCGGGAGCTCGACTACCTTGCAATCCCCGATACGTTCGCGCCAAACGCGCTTGATGGCGACAAGCTGAAGCCCGAACTCAAAGAGGAGGGCAACCGACTTTATCGCGTTCCCGATCCCAGCATCACGTACACCGCGTTCGACGTCCGCGATCCGGTGATCGGCGGATTCAGCACGGAGAGGATTGCGCTCCGCCGGGCAATGGTGATGTCCTACGATGTTAACGAGGAGATCAGAGTCGTGCGCAAGGGCCAGGCGGTCCCGGTGCAAATGCCGATTCCCGCGGGAGTCGTGGGCTACGATCCGAACTATCGAAGTGTCGACCAATATGACCCGGCAACGGCCAACAAGCTGCTCGACCATTTCGGCTACAAGAAGGATAAGGATGGCTGGCGCACATTGCCCAACGGCAAGCCACTGGTCGTGCGCCTGGCGACGGAGCCGGGCACCATCAACCGGGAGCTGGACGAGATGTGGCACAAGTCCCTTGCAAAGATCGCGGTCCGCATGGAGACCGCCGTCGCGCCGTTCGTCGACAATGTCCAGTCCAGCAAGGCGTGCCGCCTGCAAATGTGGGGCCAAGGCTGGATCGCCGATTATCCTGATGGCGACAATTTCGTGCAGCTCCTTTACGGGCCGAACATCGGGCAGAGCAACCCGGCGTGCTACGCATCAAAGGCGTTCGACCGGCTTTATGTCGAATCGCGCACGCTTCCCAACTCGCCGCAGCGAAATCGCCTGTTTCTCGAGATGACGCGGCAAATGCAAGTGGACGGTGCATGGAAGCTGCACGTTGCAGAGCTGCGCAACGAGATCATCCGCCCGTGGATCGAGGGTTACAAGAAGCACCCAATTCTACAGGCTGACTATATGTACCTGGACGTCGTGCCGCATTCCGACGACCCTCCGTCCATTCAGAACAAATCAAAATGAGTTATTTTCGAGAAATAATTGGTTCAAAGTACTTGGTGCCTGACACATCGAAAGAATCCTGCGTGACCGCCTCCACATTGGTAGGCCGCTCTCGGCCAAATCCGGACAGCTGCCATTGCCGCCCACTTTTCTATGAAGCGGACGTTCCGGATCAGCTCAGTCCATCGGGCGTCAGAGGACGCCATTCCGGCGAAATGTTGCGTCGGGACAAGGGTGTTCGCGCCGTTGCTGGGAGCGCCGCGAGCGACATAGTTACGTACGTTCGCTAACGAACGGACCTCAGTGTCGGACCCGCGCACGATTGCAGCATGGAAGCTGTTCTGATCATTAAAACTGCCGCCTGCCTATTCGCTGTCGCGGCGCTCGGTGGTCTGACCATGGCAGCCATACGCTTTGGAGGCAAACCTCAACCGCCCCCTTGGCTTGCGATGCTGCACGGATTCCTAGCCGGGGCTGCGGTAACGCTGCTGCTGTACGCGTATTTCACAGTTGGGTTGCCAGCGCTCGCAAGTTGGGCGTTGTTGCTGTTCTTGATTGCCGCAGCAGGCGGCGCATTTCTGAATCTCAATTACCACTGGAAACTATTGCCATTGCCGAAGGGACTCATTGTCGGGCATGCGGCCGTAGCTGTAGTCGGCTTCGCACTGCTTCTCGCGGCGACTTGGTTGGCAATCCACCCCTGATTGAGATCTCGGGTAATGGTCGACAGCGCCCAGGACCTCCTCAGAAACGGAAAGTACCTCGGCACGCGCGCTAGTTTTCATCTGGGTCAGGTCAAATCGGGAACGTTTGGGTTTGTGCACTTTGATCTGATGGGTCATATCGGTACGTTCAAATAGTCGTCGAGGCTCAACGTGGCCATTCATCATGCGTCGTCGGGCGAATTGATTGATATTCGACCGCTTAATGACACGCTGAAAACCACACCGACAACGGCATTATTCAAGTCCAGCCATCTTGAGGTCTCGCGTACCGTGTTGCGCGCGGGTAAGGACGTGCCTCCGCATGAGGTGGTGGGAGAGATGACCGTCCAGTGCTTGGAGGGGCGGGTCGAGCTGACGGCCGCGGGTACCACGCAGTTGATGCGGGCAGGCGACCTGATTTGCCTGGACGGTGGCGAAACACACTCACTGAAAGCAATCGACGACTCCTCCGTCCTAATTACCATGCTCTTGCATGGTGCCTAGTCGCCTTTCCTCCTGCCGCCGGGCTCGACGAGAGCGTCACGAAATTGGACACGTCGCTGGTCTGCACAATCGGGCACTCGAATCGGTCGATGGGCAGTTTCGTCAAGTTGCTCAGGGCCAATGAGATCGTGCGGGTACTCGATGTGAGGACCGTGCCGCGATCACGTCACAATCCGCAGTTCAATCGCGAGACGCTCGCTGAATCCTTGGGCGCGCTTGGTATTGGCTATGCGCATCTCCCGGGGCTCGGGGGATTGCGCCACGCGCGCCCCGATTCCTTCAACACCGGCTGGAACAATCTCTCGTTTCGCGGCTATGCGGATTACATGCAGTCGCCGGAGTTTGCCGAGAACGTTCAACGGGTCACGGAACTGGCGACCAGCGAGCGCTGCGCGTTGATGTGCGCCGAAGCGGTCCCCTGGCGCTGTCATCGGTCGCTGATCGGCGATGCACTTCTTGTTCGCGGTGTTCGCGTCGAGGACATCGTTGGACCAGGGAAACGCAAGCCGCACAGCCTTACAACATTCGCCAAGGTGGACGGAATGCGGATTACCTATCCTCCGCCAGCAGAAGCGCTCCGACAGAAAGTGTTTGGATACGATACTGAAGTGCCCGAATGAAGCTCGGGAGTCTCGGTCTTGGTGCGAAACGATTGGCAACTGGAGTGGAGCAACCATGACAAAGAACCTGAAGGTCGGCGATCACGTAACGTGGAACTCCGAGGCGGGGCATGTCAGCGGAACAATTATCAAGAAACACACTAAGGACATTGCCTACAAAGGTTACACTCATCACGCCAGCGAGGAGGAGCCGCAGTATGAAATCAAGAGTGACAAGAGTGACCACATCGCGCTGCACAAAGCTGCGGCGTTGCATAGGGCAAAGGGCTGAGTAGCGATTGGCATCATCGCCGCAAGCGCGGAATGTGACTAACAGAACGCCGGCGAGCGACTCGTGCTTAGGCGAGCGCCGCAACATATTGAGGAATCGTGAGCGCAACCGAATATCGCACCCTTGAAGGACTGCTCGCGGCGGTGCGCCAATGTCGCGCTTGCGAGAAGGAGTTACCGCTCGGCCCGCGCCCCGTGCTGCGTGCGGCCGAATCGGCTCGAATTCTCGTCGTCGGCCAAGCGCCCGGCGCGCGCGTGCACGCTTCGGGAATCCCATGGGATGACGCAAGCGGAGCACGTTTACGCGACTGGATGGGCGTGGACACGGATCGGTTTTACGATGGGTCGCAGTTTGCGATTATTCCGATGGGTTACTGCTACCCGGGACGGGGCAAGAGTGGCGACTTGCCACCGCGTCGTGAGTGCGCGAGTCTGTGGCTCGATCAGTTGCTGGCCAAGCTTCCACGCATTGAACTGATACTGCTGATCGGCCTCCATGCGCAGCGCCATTTCCTTGGCGGCCGCCGCAAGCGGTCGTTGACGGAAACAGTAAAGGCGTGGCGCGAGTTTGCACCGGAATATCTGCCGCTGCCGCATCCCTCAGCGCGCAATACCCCGTGGTTCAAGAGCAATCCGTGGTTCGAGCACCAGCTCTTGCCCGTGCTTCGCGAACGGATCAAGTCGCTCCCCTCTTGATGAGCGGATAGATGCCACGACCCGTGTTTTTCAATCTCGTCCAGATTCAGATGCCGGTGGGCGCGCTGACTTCCATTGCCCATCGGGTCACTGGCATCCTCTTGACGTTGGGCATTCCGTACGGCGTCTATTTGCTCGATCTTTCACTCCAAAGTCCGCAATCGTTCGCACAACTAACGGGTCTCTTTCACCAGTGGCCTTTCAAGGTTGCGGCCATTCTGTTCATCTGGGCGTTGGCACACCATCTGTTGGCTGGCACTCGACACCTCTTGAGTGACATCGACATCGGTTCTCTCTTGCCTGCCGCGCGGCGTAGTGCGTGGATCGTGAATGTCGGCGGTCTCGCCGTAGCACTGCTTGCGGTGGGAGTATTGTCTTGAGGAGGTCTGTTACCGGACTGCGTGCCTGGCTTGTGCAGCGCCTGAGCGCGGTCTACATGCTGCTCTTCATCGTATTCTTACTCATCCATTTCCTTGTCGATCCACCCACCTCCTACCCGGCATGGCATGGCTGGGTACTAGGCCGCGGCGTAAGCGTCGCCGCGTCTATCTTTTGGCTTGCCCTATTGACGCACGCCTGGGTGGGCGTTCGGGATGTGGTCATGGACTACGTGCACCCAATTGCCGTTCGCGTTCTCGTGCTTGCGGTGGTCAGCCTTGGTCTAATGGGGATTAGCGCATGGGCAATCCGGATCTTATGGCTGGGGCAGATAAGATGAAATCCTGGAATTGGCTAGCCGTTACCGTTTTGGCAAACGTCGGGAGATGCCATTGAAGTTCTCAATCTTCCGCTTCAATCCGGAACGCGACAATAAGCCCTACATGCAGGATTACGAGATCGAGCTGGAGGCCACCGAGCGGATGCTCCTCGATGTCATTCTGCGCATCAAGACTCAGGATGATTCACTCACCATCAGAAAGTCCTGTCGCGAGGGGGTGTGCGGCTCTGACGCCATCAATATCAACGGCCGAAATGGGCTCGCTTGCATTACCCAGGTCCGAGAGCTAAAGGAACCGGTGGTGCTACGTCCCTTGCCAAGCTTCCCGGTCATCCGCGACCTGGTGGTCGACATGACCCAGTTCTTCAAACAGTATCACTCGATCAAGCCCTATCTGATCAACGACGAGCCCGCTCCGGAAAGGGAGCGCCTGCAATCACCGGAGGAACGGGACAAGCTGGATGGCCTCTACGAGTGCATCCTGTGTGGGTGTTGCACGAGCCAATGCCCGTCCTCATGGTGGAACCCGGACAAGTTCGTCGGACCAGCGGGGCTGTTGCAGGCAGAGCGTTTTATTGCTGACAGCCGGGATCGAGCGACCCAGGAGCGTCTCGACGATCTGAATGATGTCTATCGGCTGTTCCGGTGCCGCTCGATCATGAACTGCACCGAGGTGTGCCCCAAAGGTTTGGCTCCGTCCCGCGCTATCGAGCAGATCAGGCTGAGGATGGTGAGGGACTCATTTTGACGGATGCAGTAACAAATCTTCCTCTCGAAACTGCAAGGCAACGGGATCGCCGGCCAGTAGAGAAGAGGGTCAACTTTCGGGCCGTTCCGCATCTACGCGGCATCGACGGCCTTGACCGCCTCCATTGCGCAGTTGCTGGCCACAGGCTTCAAGTGTACGACCGATCCGCTTGTCTCTTGTCCCGTCGACGATGGGTGGGGTGGTGATGACCGACTATGTGAAGGCATGGCAATGCATCGGCTGCGGCAAGATCGAGGCACCGCAGACGTGTATAGGGATCTGCCAGGACCGCAAGGTACAGTTCGTATACGCCTCCGAGCACGAGGATGTGCTGGCGCAAGCCCGCCATGCGCAGCACCGGGCAGATGTCCTCGAAGCGTTGGTTCGACAACTCGCGTGTACGACGCCGCGCAAGGGCCAGTGGGAAAGTTCCTACCGGGCGTTGCAAAACCAGGCGCGGCGCGCAGTGGCAGGGTTTGCGCAACGCGCAGTAAGTAGGCAATGACAACGGGTATTGCGATCAAGAAGAAACTTCAATTATGAATCGTTTGGGCTTAAAAGGAGGGGTAGAACTGCGGCGTTGAGTGTCCGCTTACACGTTATCGCATGCCCGCTTCGGGAAGCCCGTTTTGTCTGCAGTGGGTCGGAAGCAGCGTTGGCGACTAGCTGTCAACGGCCAATATCGGTTACCCCTCGGGCCGGACGAACGGAGACGATCAAGTTGATACTCGCCGCCCGTTGGGTATGCGCCGCAGACCCGCCGGGAGTAGCCACCGCTCGCCATAGCGAAAACCGCGTTCGATCAGCAAGGCCATCAAGGCGGCGGGAATAGCGCCTGCCAGCAACATCGCATGGTCGTTCAACGCCAAGCCCGTGACGATGCGCTCGCCGTAGCCGCCGGCGCCGATGAACGCAGCGATGGTCGCAGTCCCGACATTGATCACGGCCGACGTCTTGATGCCGGCCAATATCGTCGTCGTGGCCAAGGGCAACTCGATCCTTTGCAGGATGGTGCCGGGCCGCATTCCCAGCGATTGCGCGGCCTGAATCATTCCTCGCGAAATCTGCGTGAGCGCAGTATGCGTATTGCGCACAATGGGCAGCAACCCGTACAGGGCCAGGGCAATGTATGCAGGTACCGCACCGATGCGCCCCGTCAGCGGAATCAGGATGGCGAGCAGCGCGAGCGACGGAATCGTCTGCACGACGCCGGTAGCGTCGATGATCAAGCCCTCCGTCGCCGGACGCTTCGCGGCGAGAATCCCCAGAGGGATTCCAATGGCGATGCTGGCTGCGAGCGATAGGAAGACGAGTCCCAGCTGTTCGAGCGTGAGGCGAGCGATGTCGGGACCAAAGAGCTTGCGCCAAAAATCCGCGGCCCCAACCATTTTTACAGATAATGCAGGCGCCGCCGGCTGCTTGGTCAGAAAGTCCGCGGCGACGGCGGCAAAATCCTTGCCTTCGAGTTCGGCGGCCGCATTCATCCGACGCATCGACGCATCGTCGATGGTGCCTTCGAGTTTGGCGAGCGCGGCCCACGTCTTCGGCAAGCGCTGCGGGAGATCTGCGCGATATAGCAGCACCGCGTCGTAACGCGGGAAGTAATTGCGGTCGTCCTCGAGTACCGTCAATCCGTACTTGTCGAGCTTGGCGTCGGTCGAGTAGATGTCAATCGCGTCGACCTGGCGTCCCACAACCGCTTCATAAGCGAGCCCGTGATCGAGGCCGCGGGGCGTGTCGAAGGGCAGCTCGTACGTGCGCTTCAGTCCGGGCCAACCGTCGGCGCGTCCGATAAATTCCTGCGAAAGCCCGAGCCGAACATCGGGATGCACCTTGAGGTCGGACAACCGGGCGATATTTCTGGAATGCGCATCATCGGCGCGCATCGCCAGCGCGTAGGTATTGTTGAACCCCAGCGGAACGGCGACGGCCAGCCCCATTGGCGCCAGCTTGGCGTTGAGTTCTGCAAGCGTCGGAACGCCGTCGAGCTTCAGAATTTCCCTGGCGATCGTGCCGGTGTATTCGGGGTATACGTCGATGCTGCCGGTCGTGAGCGCGTTCAGTACGATGGCCGTGTTACCTAAACCCTGGCGGTGTATTGCGCTCGTCTCGCCGGTGGATTGCGCGGTCTGCTTCAAGATCTCGCCCAAGATGTATGACTCGGTGAAACGCTTGGACCCAACATTCAGCGTCGGCGCCGCGAGTGCAACCGCAGCGCTGGCGAACGCGATGAGGCCGATAACCGTGCGCATGTGCGGGTTCATTTGGCGTAAGTGTGCCCCAACCCTGGCGATCTTGTGCGCCACCAGGTGCGCCGCATTGCGGAGCCGCACGGGATCTCTGCGCGCTACCCCGAAGGGGGGATCATTGGCTCGCCGGAGACTCGGTCGGTTGCTGGCGCTACGTTCAGCTCATGGAAGTACCTGCCGAAGAATGGTTGTTTGCGGCCAAGAGTTGCTGTACCCCAATCGCGCAAATTGCGATCATTCATCTGCGAATTTGGCCCAATGTGACAATGGCCGGAAGCCAGACCGGAACGACTACGCTGGGTAGTCTGTCCTCGTGAAGCGACAAATTGTCGCATCCATAATTGCTCAACCGAGGCCGCGATTTGGGCCGATAATGAATTGCCCTAGATGGGACAGATGAAGACCTTGAAGTTACCTCCGGAACACATTGTGCGATTGGCGTTTGCGGCATCGGTGATTGCGCTCACCGCCTTGGTATCCGGTTGCGGCGGCGGAGGCGGAGGCAGTTCGTCGGACCAAAGCATAGCGCCCCCGCCTGTCACTCCGCCTCCAGTGACGCCTCCGCCGCAAGGGCCAGCTGGAACGCTCGACACAGCCTTCGGCACGGGTGGCATCGTCAATACGCCGTTTGGTACGACTGCATTTGCCACGTCGACCGTGGTTCAGTCGGACCGCAAGATCATTGCGGCGGGATACAGCGGCGACCTCGGTGCCGCCAAGTCCACGTTTGCGCTCATTCGCTACAACGCGGATGGCACGCTGGATTCCGGATTCGGTTCCGGAGGCAAGGTTGTCGTGCCATCGTTTATTTGGGCCACTGCGCAAGGCGTGGCAATGCAACCCGACGGCAAGATCGTTGCGGCGGGCCAGAATGCCAGTTCACCGGGCGCATCCGATAATTCCTGCGCGCTCGTTCGGTTTAATACCGATGGATCGCCCGATACTACGTTTGGTGTTGGTGGAGTGGTCCTGAGCAAATTGGCAAACGCCACGGTAACGAACTGTGCCGGTCCCGTAATAATGGCCGATGGGCAGATTGTCATTGCTGCTGCCGGTACGGCCACGGGGGGAACGCCATCTGGAGAAGTCGGTGCCATGCGGTTTAACAAGGATGGCAGCCGTGATGGTTCGTTCGGTGCCGGTGGCGCAGCCGTTGTTCCGACGATCTATGTGAACGCCAATGCCAATTCCATTGCCGTGCAGCCGGACGGGAAGATTATCGTCGGCGGGTGGTCAAGTGCTGGCCCGCTTGGCCCGAGCGTCGGCTACTACGTTCTCGCGCGATTCGATACGGTGGGTGTGCTCGATCCGGGCTTTAACCAAACGGGCACCATCACCGGGACCTTGACCAATAACTGGAACCCCGCCATCACTGCCCTGCTGGTGCAGACTGACGGCAAGTTCGTCGCCGTGATCTCGGGCGACATCCTTCGCTTCCTCGCGAACGGCACGCCCGACCCTGGATTCGGCGTTGGTGGAATGGTGGCCGGTTTCCCGGGTTACGGTGGTGCGTTGCAATCAAACGGCAAGATCGTCGTCGCAGGACAAAGCGGCGTGCCTAGCGCCATTCAGCCAACCAACTTCGGGGTGTGGCGCTTCGACGCCAGTGGAGCACTCGATCCGGGCTTCGGGACCGGCGGAAGTGTTACCACGCCTATTGGCATCCGCTCCGCAGAGGCTCAGGCAGTTGCCATCGAAACGGATGGACGAATCGTTGTGGTTGGAGCGGCGCAGTCCACCTACGATACCAGCCACCCCAATACCGGGGGGACCTTTGCTGTGGCCCGGTATTTCGGCGATCCCGTGACGACTTCGTCACCGCAACGGTTGCGGACCCTATCGGCCCAGTGCGGCCTAGACTCAACGAGCAAGTGCAACGCTAGTTAGTTGCGATGATACAGAGCGGCTGGCCCGCTTAACTGAGTCCGTTAGGTCGCATTTCGCCACGTATTCGCGGTAACTTGTTGCATACCGCCAAATCGCGCGCCCGTTGACCTGTGTCAATCGTCGCTGTAACGCGACTTGGTGCGCGGGGCTATGCTAACCAGCGGCGCCGCCAATTGACCTGACGTAATTTATACGCCTGGCGATCACAAAACGAACGCGAAGCATTGCGCTTTCCGCGGTGTTGGTAACCATGGCATCTGCCCGACCGGCTAACCAAATTCGTTGGCCTGAAAATGAGTAATTGCTGGATCAGGATTTTCGGCTGCTCCCTACTCGGCCTTGCCGTCACCCTTGGTACTGCTTATGGCAGTTCGATACTTATCGTGCCGTCTGCGCCGACCGAAGGTCAGCCGATTACCATCGACGTTTCGAACCTTGGTGGCGCCTTTCCGTCCAGCATCGCGAGTCAGAGTTATTCGGTCTCCGGAAACTCCATTCATCTTGCGCTCTGCCAGGATGGACCTGATTGGGACCCTAATCCGCCCTTCGGCGTGACCTGGTACATCGGTCCCTTGACCCGCGGCACGTACACCGTCCAATTTGTATCCCAGTGCGCTGGAGGGGCCGTCTTCGGCACAGCGACCACCACTCTTGTGGTCGGCCCGTGTGGCAGTGGTTCTGCGCCCGGTTACGGGTCGCTGGTGTGGAGTCCGGCGTCCCCTGACAGTGGGCAGCCGGTCAGATTCACCGCGGGTCGAGAGCTTTACTCAGTGAGCGGCGTATCTGCGCTCGTACAAGGCAACGTCATCAGCCTGACGCAGACTGGTCAATTCGTCGGTGGAGGGACGAGCCCGCCGGAAACGGGTTGCGCCGTCGAAACCGTCGGGCCGTTGCCTGCGGGCCAGTACACGGTGGACTATTTCTTCAATGACGTCGCCACTCCCAGCGCTCCCCCAACGCTTGTGCAGACCTCGTCCCTGACAGTATCTGCGGCGGTCAATTACCAAGGGCTGTGGTGGGACGCTGCCGAATCCGGATGGGGCATCAATTTTGCCCACGAAGGGGACCAGGTATTTGCCACTTGGTATACCTACGACACGAGCGGCAACCCATGGTGGCTGTCGATGCTGGGGACGCGGATTGACCCCGCGGCGATGCTCTATGCGGGACCGCTCTACGCGAGCAGCGGGCCGTCATTCGACAATTTTGTCGGCGCGGGCAGCGCGACCCAAGTGGGCAACGGTTCCGTAAGGTTCACCGACACCAACACCGCCTCAATTAATTACCGAATCACGACGAGCAGCGCGGGGACCGTCGACCAAACCAAGACGATCACGCGATTTAACATGGGCGGCACACAGCCCGTCTGCACGTACAGCGCTACTCCAGACCTGAATGGCGCCGCCAACTATCAAGGGCTCTGGTGGGCGCCTGCGGAACCGGGTTGGGGAGTCAATTTCGCCCATCAAGACGCGCAGGTATACGCGACCTGGTTCACATACGCCGCAGACAATTCGCCAATGTGGCTCTCCGCGAAGCTCGCGCGGCAGGGCACGACAAATGTCTACTCAGGCCCGCTCGTTCGGTCGTCCGGCTCGCGCTTCGACCGGTTCGACTCATTTTATCTACGGCCATCAGTGATCATTGGAGGAGCGTCAGTCACGTTCGCCGACGGCAATCATGCGGCCTTCAATTACGTCACCGCGGCTGGCGTCGGCCTGCCGGTTGTCAATCAAACCAAGGCGATCTCGCGATTCGAATTCGCCGCGCCAGCAGGCACGATGTGCCGTTGAGTTGCGTCATATTATCGATTCAGGCAATTCGAATTGGCTGCTGGGGCACGCCGGGCCGTCCACTGAATCCCGGGAAGTCCATGCTGACCGGCGCGCGGACCAGCGCGCGTTGGCGCTGCTCGCTGGCGCCGAGGCGCGGTGCGGGGAACTAATTCAGAACGTAGGGCAGCAGACGATCGAATTCCGTCTTGACTACCTGGTAGCACTCGCAGGATCGCGCTTCCAATCCCAGGCGATCGAGTACGGTGATCTTGCCCCGTTGATAGTGGATCAACCCAGCCCTCTGCAACCTTCCGGCGGCCTCGGTGACACCTTCGCGCCGCACGCCAAGCATGTTGGCGATCAACTCCTGCGTCATGGTGAGCTCGTTTGATCCAAGGCGATCCAGGCTCAACAGCAGCCACCTGCACAATTGCTGATCGACCGTGTGGTGGCGATTGCATACTGCGGTTTGCGCCATCTGCGTGATCAAGGCCTGGGTGTAGCGCAGAAGCAGGTTCATCGTCGGGCCAAAACGCCCGAACTCATCCTTCAGCAACTGGGCCCTAAGACGAAATCCGTGACCCGCGCTCTGCACCACGGCGTTGCTGGGCGTCGTGTCCCCCCCCATGAACAACGATATGCCGAGCATTCCTTCGTTGCCGACGATGGCGATCTCCGCCGATGCGCCATCCTCCATGACGTAAAGCAGCGAAACGATGGAGGTCGTGGGGAAGTAGACATACTGCAGTCGGATGCCAGGCTCATAGAGCACCTCACCCAACGGCATTGGAATCAGCTCCAGATGTGATGCGATCCGCTCGTAATCGCTCTTCGGCAGCGCGTCGAGCAGATGGTTCTGATGGGGGGTGTGCGGTGCAGGCATAGGGAACGTCCAGTCCTTCGCGGACGAATGCCGAAAGAGGAAAAGTCAAAAGTGCGGCGCACCTGCGAAGACTGTCTCCATACCGTCTTGTCTGCGTGAATGCGCCTTTCTCGGATTCATTTCTGTTCGCCTGGACAGACGGACTGTCTGAAACCTATTTGAAATGCGCCGCTGAAATGATTGTAAGCGCACCGACGTACTTGGCCAGCAATTTGACGGTCGAAGCAGAAATGTTCAGGAGGCTGGCGCGACCATCCTTCGCATGCTTGCGTCGGATTACGATTCTTTCCTCAATCAGATTGGACAATTTGCGGCGCACCGTTGTGCGCGAACTGATATTCATCAGAAAGAGCTGTTTCAGCGTTAGTGGTTGCCCTCGCTCTTCCGCATATCCGATCTCAATGAGAATGTCGAAATCGATCACGGATTTTAGGAAGGGTAGTTGCAGCTTTTCGAACTCTCTGATTTTCTTCAATCCGGTGAATAATTTCATGGCTCGTACAGTTCTCGTTATTCAAGGCATTTGGTCGATATAATGCGGCCCCCTCATTAAGCGGGCAAGCGCAAATGGGTTCCTTTTTGGCACACATTATTTTGCGAATGAGCTGTTGCCAATAGTGGACGGCCACAGATCAACACGGGCGAACCGGTGCAACGGCAGGCCTTTGCGGCTGGCCGTCGAACAGTGGCGTTGAATGGCCGGTTCGGAAGCGATTGACCGCCGGTATTGGTCGATGGCCGTCATTCGACGCGAACTGCGCCCCCCTCAGCAAAGCTTCCGCTGGGTCGAAACTCACTTCGAACCGCGCGCGGGATGCGCTGGGCAATCCCCTCTACTCTTTTCGCTTCCTACGCGAACGCAGCGGCGGGTATTCCACCAATTTCGCCGCTTTGCGCTCAAACGGGTCGCGGCGCGAGATAAGAGGCTCTTGCCGGCGGGAAACGATCTCGTAATGCCGAAGCGACGCCAGTCGGTCGTGCACCTCCAGACAGGGGCCGTCGTTGGTTACCCAAAGAGTTGGATCAACGCGCCGCAGGTCAAATGCCGCTGAATAGCTGCGCAAGGTTCTTCGACCACGGCTGTCGAAGTACTCATGAAAATAGGACACTGCGAGCTCGCGCAGGCTGCGATAAATTGGATCGCGGTAGCGAAGCGCGATGCCGTTGGTCTTGGAGATCGCACCCCAGGCGTCTGCGCGCCGGTACAGCGCGACGACATGTGGATAATCCGTTGGCGCGCATCCCAGATGCATGACGAGCGGCGGCTCGCCGTTTGTCCACAACGCGCACGCGGCGAAGAGTGCGCCCTCCATGCAATGCGCGCTGCGATGTCTGATGACCTCGCGCACCGACCACATGGTTTCTCCTCCAATCTCGTGGTTCGCGGGAATCGAATTCAGGAAGGCCTGAATCGTCTGCGGGGTCCGGAGTCGCTTTAGTAGCGAGAACTCGCCGTCGGTAAGCCTCAGAGCCTTCTGGCGTCCGAATCGCGTCTTCGATTGGAGGTTCATGCTTCGAGTGGAATGGGATGGTGCGTCCAGGATGTCGCGTCACTGCGTCGATGCCGTGTGCTCGCGCGAAGCGAGTTCCTGCACGAAATCAGCGCATCCTCGTCAGGAACCCGCGGAAATCGTTCGTGTCTGCTATCGCCCTGACGTATTCCGGCGAGTAGTGATGGGGGTCCGGAGGCGGTACGGCAAAGGCGGTTTTTGTCGCCAATGTGGCCCGAACATATGTTTGCACCGGTTGCGGACACCCCAGTACGGGAAACTTCCTTCGCAACACTTCCATCAAGACCTCCATCATCATCAGGTAGTACTCCCTGAATTCTCTTGAGTAGCCTCGCTGATCTTGTCGCGGAAGCACCTCGGGAGTGATGAAGACGGGAATGGCCGGATAGCCTTCCGTCAACTCCTCGAGAAATCGACTCACGTGGTATTGATGGGAGAGCCACCAGACGTAGTAGACCTCCCTCGACAACGGATTCGAGGATAAGGCGCGATCATCCCGGAATTGCTCTTGCGGCATTCTCGAATGAACAAAGAAGTTCGACTTGAACAGCTCGAGCAGATATCCCCGCTCGGTGGTTGGCTGTGTAAATACAATTCCGGAGACATCGTTCAGCGATATCGACTCGGTGGACCCCAGAGCAGGATGATGTCGGTCCTCCTCTCCAAAGAACACGCTGTTATTGGTGACGTCGTGGAAATGCAGCGCCCCGTCCCGTATGGAATATGGCGGTGCATTCACCTTATGCCGCCACGCCTGGGCGTGCCAGCAGGTGATTTTCGGATGCACGCCGATGTTGTCATAGAATCCTTTGCCAACCGCGCTCCATGCGGTGGTCATCGACCCCCCAAGCACCAAGAGCGTCTTACGCATGCTCACCTGTCGAATGACTCCAACAGGATGTCTTCACATTGCAGGTCGCATTCGTCATGCACTTCCGTTCCCAATTCGAAATCCATCCGAGTATCCGCAGGATTCGGCCCTCCGTGAACAAGGCGCCGGTGCTCCCGGAAGAAATGTCTCATTACAACTTCAACGGCGTCGGCGCGCACGGTGCGTAGGTTCTCCTGGTAGAACACGCCCCTACTCGCAGGATTCGTCACGATCTCAAAGGACGGAAAGTAGTCGATGTGCGGACAGCGCGATTCCAGATCTCCGGCGACGCTTCGCAGGACGGATTTTGAATATGAAGTCGCCTGAAGAACATGTTTTCCGCTTGCCGTTGCGGTCAGCGGGACCGGAGAAACCGTCAGGAGTATTCTTGCCGGCCGAGGATCTTCACGGTGGACGCGCAACAACTCGTCAAACTCCTGGAAGGCGTCAAGGATTTCGCCGAACCCGTAGCTCTTGAAGGCGAACCTATTCGGCTCGAACGATCCCGCCACAATGCCGGGCGCGGTGGGGTACACAGTATTTGAAGGGCCATGGATCCAGGCTTCGGTCAACCCAAGAGTGAAGACGAAGACATCCATGCATCTGAACATTTCCCTGACTTTGTTGAGGTGTGCGTTTCGGTGAATGACGACTTCGTCGATTGAATCCAATCCCTGAGGCTCCACGGTCGGTCTCAGCGCATCGAAGAATCTGCCCTCT
>Ga0265331_10001544_pt1 | contig 16928 bp, 8 predicted proteins | sample 41923metaG_FD_202088 | JGI IMG/M metagenome (GOLD analysis project Ga0265331, IMG submission 202088) | Rhizosphere microbial communities from Carex aquatilis grown in University of Washington, Seatle, WA, United States - 4-19-23 metaG | ecosystem: Host-associated > Plants > Roots > Rhizosphere >... | reverse complement strand
GTGATGAAGGCGATCCCCGGCGTCGGCAACGGCCCCACCAGCATGGCATCGGCCCCGGCCGACACGATGCCCGCCTCGAGCGCGCTCTCCAGCATGTAGCCGGACAGGCGGGTGTCCTTGCCGATCACCACGCGCCCCGGGCGCGAGGGATGGCGAAAGCGCCGGGCGACCGCGCGCCCGAGCCGCAGCGCCACCTCCGCCGTCATGGGATGACGATTGGCCACCCCGCGAATCCCGTCTGTTCCGAACAGTCGACGAATCCCCTCTTGGCTCATATCACCGATGATAACGCCGCCCGGTCAAGAGGTGGACTTTCGCAACGCCTCGGCCACGCGAACCACATCGCGCATCGCCGCGACGTCATGTACGCGCACCGCCGACACGCCACCCAGCACGGCGACGGTCACCGCCGCGGCGGTGCCGAAGACCCGCGCCTCGGGCGCGCGCCCCGTGAGCTGCCCGATGAAGGCCTTGCGCGACACGCCCACCATCAGTGGAACACCGAGCGCCTCGATCAGCCTCGGCAGCTCGCGCAGCAAGGACACGTTGTGCTCGAGCCGCTTGCCGAACCCGATGCCCGGATCGGCCCATATCTCCCGACACCCAGCCGCCCGCGCCCGCGCCACCGCGGCGGCGAGCTCGCGCGCCACCTCACCCACCACGTCGTCGAAGCGTACGTCCGCCATCATCGTGGACGGCAAGCCGCGCAGGTGCCCGAGCACCACGGTCGCTCCGCGCGCGGCGGCGACCCCGAGCAGCTCCGGCTCGAGGCCGCCACCGGAGATGTCGTTGACGATGGTCGCCCCAGCCTCGAGCGCCGCCCGCGCCGTCGCCGCATGGTACGTGTCGACCGAGATCTTGGCCCGCCCACCAGCCGTCCGCGCGAGCGCCTCGATGACCGGAAGCACCCGTCGTTGCTCCTCGGCCGGCTCGACGGGAACCGAACCCGGACGGGTCGATTCCCCCCCGACGTCCACCCAGTCCGCGCCGGCCTCCACCTGGGCAAGCCCCTCGCGGATCGCGTCCTCCGCCTGCGCGAACCGCCCGCCGTCCGAGAACGAATCGGGCGTGCAGTTCACCACCCCGACGACCAGGCAGCGCTCGGTCGTCGCTGAGGCTACCATCGCTCCGTCTGGCGCGGCGGGGGCGGGAAGGCGGCCGGCGGGAAGGTGGGCAGTGGGCCCGGAGCCGCGGGCCGCGCGTACTCCGCCTGGATCCGCCTGCTCCGCCTCGCTCGGCCGCTCCTCTGCTCGCCTAGGCCTTCTCGGGATCCGGCAGCGGCGGCGTCGGGGAGAACAGGCCCGGACGGGCCGGCTTCTCCGGGGTCAACGGCCGCTTCTCGGGAGGCACGCGTGCACCCTCCGAGGCCCAGGTCGAGGGCTTGCGGTCGAGCCGCCCGCCCGCGAACAGCACGTCGATCTCGGCGCCGTCCACCGTCTCGAACTCCAGCAGCGCGTCGGCCAGGAACTTCAGCTTGTCGAGGTTGTCCACGATGAGGGCCTTGGCCCGCGCGTAGTTCTCGGTCACGATGCGCCTCACCTCGGCGTCGATCTCGATCGCCGTCTGCTCGCTGTACTCCTTGCCGCCATCGGCGAAGTCCCGCCCGAGGAAGACCTCCCCCTCCCGCTTTCCGAAGTGCAGGGGCCCGAGCCGCTCGGACATGCCCCACTCGCAGACCATCCGCCTCGCCATGTCGGTCGCCTGCTGGATGTCGTTCGACGCCCCGGTGGTGAGCTGCCCGAAGATGATCTCCTCGGCCAGCCGCCCGCCCATGGCCACCGCGATGTGGTCGTTGGCCGAGTCGGCCGACAGGCTGAGCCGGTCCTCCGCCGGCAGCTGCTGGGTCAGCCCCAGCGCACGACCGCGCGGAATGATGGTGACCTTGTGGATCGGATCGGCGTGCTTGACCATCTTGCCGACCAGGGCGTGCCCGGCCTCGTGGTAGGCGGTGTTGCGCTTCTCCTTGTCGCTGATGATCATCGATCGCCGCTCGGGCCCCATCAGGACCTTGTCCTTGGCCATCTCGAAGTCGTGCATGTCGAGCCGGTCCTTGTCGGCCCGAGCCGCGAGCAGGGCCGCCTCGTTGACCAGGTTCTCGAGGTCGGCCCCCGAGAAGCCCGGCGTGCCACGCGCGATCACGTCGAGATCGATCCCACCCGCGAGCGGGGTCTTCTTGGTGTGCACCTTGAGGATGCCGAGCCGACCCTTGACGTCGGGACGGGGCACCACGATGCGCCGGTCGAACCGCCCCGGGCGCAGGAGCGCCGGGTCGAGCACGTCCGGCCGGTTGGTCGCCGCGATCAGGATGACCCCGTCATTGGACTCGAAGCCGTCCATCTCGACCAGGAGCTGGTTCAGGGTCTGCTCGCGCTCGTCGTGACCGCCGCCGAGGCCCGCGCCCCGGTGCCGGCCGACCGCGTCGATCTCGTCGATGAAGATGATGCAGGGCGCGTTCTTCTTGCCCTGCTCGAAGAGATCGCGCACCCGGCTGGCGCCGACGCCCACGAACATCTCCACGAAGTCCGAGCCCGAGATCGAGAAGAACGGGACCCCCGCCTCGCCGGCGATGGCGCGCGCGAGCAGGGTCTTGCCCGTCCCCGGGGGCCCCATCATGAGGACACCCTTCGGGATGCGCCCGCCGAGGCGGGTGAACTTCTTGGGATCCTTGAGGAACGAGATGATCTCCTCGACCTCGTCCTTGGCCTCGTCGATACCGGCCACCTCGTTGAAGGTGATCTTCTTCTGGTTCTCGGTCAGGAGCTTGGCCTTGCTCTTGCCGAAGCTCATGGCCTTGCCCCCGCCCACCTGGAGCTGCCGCATGAAGAGGAGGAACAGCACCACCAGGACCACCATCGGTAGCCAGGTCACGAGCACCTGCTGCCAGAACGAGTTCTCCTGTTCCTTGACGACGTCGTAGTTGAGGTGCGCCTTGTCCAGGCGGTCGAGGACCTTGTCGCTGATGAGACCGGTGGTCGTGAACCCCTCTCCGCTCGCCAGCTGCCCGCGGAACTCCGCGGCGTCCTGGGTCTTGCGGATCTGGATCGACGCCCCGGCCTTGAACTTCTCGGGGTGCTGCTCCACGTCCTGCATGAAGAGGGAGAAGGCCACCCGATGATCGTCGGGGCGATTGCCGCTGAGGAACTGATACACGACGAAGAACGCGAATATCAGCATCACCCAGACGAGAAATGTTTTATGTCCCTGGCGCACGCGCTGTCCTTTCATTCATCTGCCCGCTCGAGTCACTCGAATCCTTTCAAGCATCGACCCGTGCGTCGGGTCGCTTGAGCGGTGCAGCTGTCCGTGAGTATTGCTTCCTAGAATCGTAGGGTCAACCAACGACGTCCGGCCCCCGGGCGATTGGCCGCTTTGGGTCGACCGGCGGTCCCGGTCGCAGATCGAACCCGATCCACCGCCGCGTGCTCTCGCACGGACGCCCGATCTCCGACGGCCTTAGCCCCGCCACGAACAGCACCTCGCCGTCGGCTGCGGCCACCACCGGTAGGCGCGACCGCTCCCCGACAGGAATCTTGGCATCAATCATCAAATCAGCCACCTTTCTGCTGCCACGCCCCCCCCGCGGGCGCATCCGATCGCCCGGCCGCCGGGCGCGCAGGGTGAGCGGCCAGGCCAGTCGATCGCCATCGAACCACGGCAGATCCACGGCCGGCGGGACCTCGCCGGCGATCTCCCGCACGACCAGCGCGCCGGCCTCACCGAGCGGGTGCGCGCCCGCCCCCGCGATCTCCACCTCGACCCCGGCGAGGGCATTCTGGCGGTCGACATGGCCGGTCACCCCGTCCTTCCCTGCTCTTTGGATGACCCGGACCTGCCCGTACGTTACGACGATTCGACGCGAATCCGACAGATCGAAGCTCTGGGTCCCGTGGGCCGCACGCGCCGCCGCCGCCACCGGCAAGGCGACCCGGGCCGGGATGGCCAGCTTCTCGAGGACCTCGGCATCTGGGAAGCGGCCGGCGGCCGCGGCCGCGAGCCGATGCAGGGCCTCGTCGAGCCGCGGGTTCTCCTGCCGCAGGGCCGGCAGGATGCGGTGTCGGATCCGGGCGCGGGTGTACCGGAAGTCGTGGTTCGATGGATCCTCGATGAAGGTGAGGCTCCGCGCCCGCAGGTACTCCAGGATCTCGGGGCGCCACACATCGAGCAGCGGGCGCACGAACGGCGGGCGCCGGTAGGGGATTCCCGCCAGGCCGTCGATCCCGGTGCCCCGCAAGATCCTGAACAGCACCGTCTCGGCCTGATCGTTGGCGTTGTGCCCGAGGGCGACCGTCCCGAGGTTGGCGGTCGCGGCGACGCTCGCCAGGGCCTCGAGCCGCAGGCGCCGCGCCACCTCCTGGATCCCGCCCGGGCTCTGCCGCCCGGCCCGGGCGGCGCCCACGTCCACCGGCAGCCGGTGAAACGGCAGACCGAGGGCGCTCGCCCGCTCGGCGACCAGGGCCACCTCGCGGGCGGCCTCGGGGCGCAGCCCGTGATCGACCACCGCCACCTCCAGCGTGAGCCCGAGGCGGCCCGACAGCTCCCACAGACAGGCCAAGAGCGCCATCGAGTCCGAGCCGCCCGAGACGGCCACCAGGATCCGGGTGCCGAGCGGACCCGCGAACAGTCCGTGCTCGGCGATGGTGCGGGAAACGCGCGAGAGCATCCCACGAGTCTGGCACGACACGGCCCGCTGTCCTCAAGCGATGGCGCCGAGCGTCCGAGGTGAGCCGTGACGCGATCCGTTTTCGCGCGGCCCCACCTCTTCAAGAATGCTCCCCTCCCATCGATTCAGAGTCCCGGCTCTCCTTCCGGCTCCCTCCGCCCCGGCTCCCTCCGCCGCCCGGAGGCCGCGGTTGGCGCTCGGCCCCGTGGGCCCGTCACTCGCCGTGGCCGCGACCATGGCCGTGGCCACGGTGCTGTCCGCCACCGGCAGCGCCAGGGCCGAGGCCGTGGACCTGCGCGCCTACCAGCCCTCGCCCTTCGGCGAGCGCCTGCTGCGCCTCGACCGGACGGCGGTCCTCCCGCGCGGGGAGCTTCGCCTCGGAGCCGACATCGACTATGCCCTGCGGCCCCTGGTCCTCGACGACGCCAACCCCGGGATCTTCCAGGTGGGTGGGCCGGGACCGGAGCACATCCTCATCTCGAACGCGGTGACGGCGTCCCTGGCGGCGAGCGTGGGGCTCGGCCATCACCTCGAGCTCGCCCTGGCCTTGCCGGTCACGATGTACCAGGCAGGCGAAGCGGTCCCCGGGGTCGCGACGCCGTCGCTGGTGGGGATCGGCAACGCGCGCCTCGGCATCAAGGCCCGGCTCTTCGCCCGCGGCGGCTTCGGGGCGGGGGCGGCGGTGCTGGTGTCGGCCCCGCGTGGGCTCGGCAGCTTCACCGCCGAGAACGGGTTCGGGGCCGAGGGTCGGCTCTTCGCCGACTACGCGCGCGGTCGCTTCTCGGTGGGCGCGCGCGGCGGCCTCCGGCTGCGATCGGAGACCATCTTCCAGGACACCCCCGTCGGCAACGAGCTCGGCTTCGCGGCCGGCGCCGCGGTCGAGCTCGGCCTGCGGACGGTGCTGATGGCCGAGCTGGCGGGCACCACCCGCCTCGCGAGCCCGTTCGGCAACCAGCGCCAGACCCCGGTCGAGGCCCTGGGAGGAATCCGCCGGCGCATCGGCAAGACCTGGTTCACCCTGGCAGGTGGCCCGGGCCTGACCGACGGCTACGGCACGCCGGTCTTCCGCATCGTGGCCGGGGTGACCTGGGCCAACCGCCCCCCCGACGCCGATGGCGACGGGATCCCCGATGACGACGATCGCTGTCGGCTCGTCCCCGAGGACAAGGATGGCTTCGAGGACACCGACGGCTGTCCCGACCCCGACAACGACAAAGACGGCATCCCGGATGCCACCGACAAGTGTCCTGACCAGGCCGAGGACAAGGATGGCTTCGAGGACGCCGACGGCTGCCCCGACCCCGACAACGACAAGGACGGCATTCCCGACGCCACCGACAAGTGCCCGCTCGAGCCCGAGACGGTGAATGGCTTCGAGGACGAGGACGGCTGCCCTGACGTGCCGCCGCCCGCCGCCGCCCCGGTCGACACCGACAAGGATGGCATCGTCGACGAGGAGGACGAGTGCCCCGAGGAGGCCGAGGACAAGGACGGCTTCGAGGACGAGGACGGCTGCCCCGACCCCGACAACGACAAGGACGGCATTCCCGACGCCACCGACAAGTGCCCGCTCGAGCCCGAGACCATCAACGGGGTGAACGACGACGACGGCTGTCCCGACGAGGGGACGCCGGAGGTGCGCCTCGGACCGCACGAGATCGAGACCCTGAGGCCAATCTTCTTCGCGACCGACCGGTCGCGGGTCCGGCACGCCTTCTACCGGATGCTCGGGCAGGTCGCCTCCCTGATGAAGGCGCACCCCGAGATTGGCCGGGTCGGCATCGAGGGACACACCGACGCCACCGGGCCCGCCGATTGGAACCAGCACCTGTCGATGCGGCGGGCGAACGCCGTGGTCGACTTCCTGGTCGAGCAGGGCATCGAGCGGGCGCGCCTGGTGCCCATCGGTCAGGCGGAGAAGCTGCCCTGGGCGTCCAACGAGACGCCGTGGGGCCGCGCGCAAAATCGAAGGGTGGTCTTCCACGTCGAGGGGGTGAACCCCGAGGCGGTCAAGAAGGACGAGGCGCGCCAGGAGCGGCGGCGCCACATCCACCGCGCCCACCCCAAGACGCCCGAAAAATCAAAGCCCGAAGGATCAAAGCCCGAAGCGTCGACCCATCGAGGCTCGACCGACGAGCCCGTCCACGAGGACGGAGCGCCCGAAGGCAAGGCCCGCAAGGGGGCGCCGCCCGAGAGAAAGCCGCCCGAGGGCCAGAGCCCCGAAGGCCGGTCTCACGAGGGCCAGTCCGGCGCGGGCGATTCGAAGGACGATGCGAGGGCACCCCGCGGCGAATCCAGAGCCGTGGCACCCCACGCGGACAACACCCGCGCTGGTCGGGGCGAGAAGGATGATGCGCGGCGCGCGCCTCAGCCGACCGTGAAGTTCGAGGGTGCGACGAAGGAGTCTCGCCAGGTGGTGGTCTCCAAGACCGGGGTCCAGTCCGGGGCCAAGACCGTCCCGACGACCGAGGACGCCGACGCCAAGGAAGACGGCGACGTCCCCGCGACGAGCGTCGAGACCGCGACCACCGACGGCGACACGCCCGAGAAGAAGGTCGCCCGCCGCCGCTGGCCGATGCGCCCTCCCCGTCCGCCTCCCAAGCCCATGTTCACGGGCCCCGCGCCGACGCTCCGCGAGCTCCTGGTCCTGCCTCCGAAGTAGCTCCGACGTGGCTCTCGCGAGAGAGGAAGTGCCTGCCACCGCATCCGAACACGCGCACGGACAGGCGGACGCTACCTGCCTGCTGCCTGCCTGCTGCCTGAGTACCTTCCTTTCCTCTCTTTCCGATCTCCCCCCCTCGCATCGAGCATGGTCTCCCTCACACCTCCTCACTGGGGAGATGGGGATCGCGGCAGCGGGGAACCTGACCGGCACTGCGCGCATCGACGTACCGCATCTCCCTATTCTTTTCGTACCTTTCCGAGCGATCGCGGCGCATTCCGTGCTTGCGGGAATCGCATGGGCACCGGAATATCTGGTCACCATGCCAAAAGCCCCCCCCTGTAAGATTCTGGTATTGGCGATTTGTTCGGTGGTCAGCATCCGCTGTGCCAAGGTCGACACCGGCACCCCTGGCGGAGGAAACTCCCCGCAGGATGCCAGCGGCAGCACGTTCTCCGACGCGCTCCGCTCATCTACGCCCGACGGGGTGGTCATCGCGAGCTCGGTGAAGCTGACCTGTGGAAACGGGAAGCTCGACACCGGCGAGATGTGCGACGACGGCAACACCAAGAACGGGGACGGCTGTACCCAGCTCTGTCAGATCGAAGCCGACTTCGTCTGTCCAACCCCCGGACAGCCGTGCACGACCGATGCGAAGTGCGGCGACGGCAAGCTCGCTTCGATCGAGGCCTGCGACGACGGCAACGCCACCGGCGGTGACGGCTGCAGCGCGGACTGCACCAAGGTCGAGCCCGGGTACCAGTGCCGTGTGCCAGGCAAGTCCTGCATCCCCCTGTGCGGCGACGGCATGAAGATCGGCAGCGAGATGTGCGACGACGGCAACGCCATGAGCGGCGATGGGTGCTCATCGACCTGTCAGCTCGAGCCGGGCGCCACCTGCCCTGCCCCGGGCATGGCCTGCACCACCGCGGTCTGCGGCAACGGCAAGCTCGAGACGGGCGAGACCTGCGACGCTGGACCGATGAACGGCCTCTTCCTCGGCGACGGGACCGGCTGCTCGAAGACCTGCACCACCGAGCCCAAGTGTCGCGACGGCGCCACCACCCGCGCCTGCGACGTGACCTGCGGCAACGGCAACCTCGAGCTGGGCGAGGACTGCGACGACGGCAACACCGCCGACGGGGATGGCTGCTCGTCGAAGTGCAAGACCGAGGGTGGATTCATGTGCCCCCCCATGCTCAAGCCCGACAGCGAGCCTTGCGTCGGCAGCACCGACCCGACGGTGAAGTGTCTGCACCTGCCGGTCATCGTCCGCGACTTCAAGAGCGAGAAGGAGACCGGCGGTCACCCCGACTTCCTCTACTACGGCGCGCCCATCGCGACGCCCATCACCATCGCCGGGGTGCTGAACCAGCCCGCCCCCTTCTCGTTCAGCAAGCGCTACTGCGTGCCGAACTCGAGCGGCCCGGCGCGCAAGAACGACTCCACGGCCCGGTGCTGGGATCTCGCCACGCCCACCCTCGACGCCAAGGGCAAGCCCGCCTTCAACACGGCGCGCGCGAGCGGCAACCTCTGTGACTGCCAGTTCACCGACTACAGCCACGACACGAACGGAGGCAATGTCCCGGGCTACACGCAGGTGGCCAACGGCCCCACCCAGGGGCTGGTCTACACCGCCGGACCGGTCGGGCACCCGCAGTACAAGGGCCCTGCCCCCATCATCAAGGACGCCACCAGCTTCGGCACGTGGTGGGTGGACAGCGCGTACGACAACATGACCCACTCGGTGGTGACCATCGAGCTCGGCCCGTTCGGCGCGGGACAGTTCCAGTTCTCGAGCAATCCCAACTCCATCACCGGCGGGTTCTTCCCGGCCGATCCTCCGGGCGCCGGGGCGTTCCCTCCGTCCCCCATGGTCCGGACGGTCCCCGGCACCAACGAGCCGCTGCTCTGCAACCTGTGGCCCTACTGGTACTCCTCGGCGGCGTTCGGCGCCGGGGCCAACTGCGTGGCCAACCAGTACCTGTTCCCGCCGTCGATCCCGGCGACCGCGATGTGCCCGGCGCCAGGTGCCGGGCAGTCCATGGTCCCGTGCGCGGGCGGCGTCTGGGCCCCCATGACCCAGGGGACCTTCCACAACTCGTGGTACACGACCGAGGCGCGCTACCTGTTCAACTTCAACGGGGCCTTCTCGCTGCAGTTTTATGGCGATGACGATCTCTTCATCTACGTGAACGGGCACCTGGTCATCGACCTCGGGGGCGTGCACCAGCGCCTGCCCGGACAGGTGATCGTGGACGCGATGGGGATGGCGACCATCACCGAGGGTGGCGAGGTCGACGCGGCGGGTGCGATCATCCCGTGCACTGCCACGGCAGTGAACCCGTACACCTTGGGCGTCAGCAACGCCACCTGCCCTGGGGGGACCTGCGACTGCCGCACGCGCACGCTCGACCTCGGGCTCAAGGCAGGCAGCACCTACGAGATCGCCGTGTTCCATGCCGATCAGCACCCCACCGAGTCGAACTACCAGCTGACCCTGAGCGGGTTCTCGACCACCCGCTCGGTCTGTCAGCCCAAGTGCGGCGACGGGGTGAAGAGCGGCGGCGAGGAGTGCGACGACGGTATGATGAACAGCGACACCACCTACGGAGGGTGCAGCACCCAGTGCAAGTTCGGGCCCTTCTGCGGCGACGGCATGATGAACGGGCCCGAGGAGTGCGATCTCGGGCGCGCGAACGGCGCGCCTTACGGGACCATGGATGGGTGCACCACCGCCTGCAAGCACCCGCACTACTGCGGCGACGGAAACGTCGACGCGGCCTATGGAGAGAAGTGCGACCTCGGCCCGAACAACGGAACCATGGGCGCCCCCTGCGACGCAAAGTGCCAGGTCATCCTCGGCTAGCTCGCTGTTACGGCGGCCGCCGGTCAGGAGGCCTCGGGCCTCCTGACCCGGAGCCGAGGCGGAAGGTCGTGGCGTCACGATCCCTCCGCCGTTTCCCCCCCTCCGTCATTCCCCCCTCCGTCATTCCCCCCTCCGTCATTCCCCCCTCCGCCGTTCCCCCCGACCCGGATGGTATTTCCACGCATGTTTGAGTCGCAGGTTTCTCCGGTTCCCATCGTTCGTCGCCGTGGTACCCGGCGGGCCGCGGGCGTCAGCCTCGTTCCCCTGGTTGCCTGCGCAGTCGCCGCGTGCGTCCATCCGAGCCCCGGAGCGGGCACCAGCGGCGGGACTGGCGGAGCCTCGACCGCCAGCGCGTCGGGCTCGGGCGGGCTCGCCACCGGAGGCTCAGCGCCCTCGGGCGGCACTGGCGGGCGGCAAGACAGCTCCGGCGGGTCCGGCGGAGGCAACCTCTCGGCCAGCGGGGGCCGGCCCGCCACGGGCGGCAGCGCCGCCGCCTCCGCCATCACCTCGAGCGGCGGGAATGGCTCCGGCGGAATGCCCGGCACCGGCGGGGCCCCACCCCCGAGCCGCGGCCCCACCCCGGCCGACGCCACCGCCAAGTTCCCGTTTCCCCAGAACCGCGAGCAGAGCCGCTGCATCTACCCCACCGCCTACCGCAACGAGGACGTGAAGGCGGCCTACGACCAGTGGAAGATGAACACCATCACCAGCGACGGCGCCAAGGTGGGGAACAACACCTACCGGCGGGTCAAGCGCACCAAGGAGCCCGGGCTCGAGCTCGGCTCGACCGTCTCGGAGGGGATTGGCTACGGGATGCTGATCGCCGTCTACATGAACGACCAGGCGCTCTTCGACGACCTGTGGAAGTACGAGCAGGGCTGGCTCGACGACAAGGGCCTGATGAACTGGTACATCAACGCCGCCGGCACCCAGGTCTCCGGCGGCGGCGCGGCCACCGACGCCGACGAGGACATGGCCTTCGCGCTCCTGATGGCCGACAAGCAATGGGGCGGGATGGGGAGCCTCGGCAAGACCTACCTGCAGCTCGCCAAGGACCAGATCGGCAAGGTCTGGAACTACGAGGTCTTCGACTATCGCCACGTCAAGCCGGGCGACGGCTGGGGCGATGGCTCGACCATCAACATCTCGTACTTCGCGCCCTACTACTACCGCCAGTTCGCCAAGGTCGACACGGCCAACACCAGCAACTGGAACATGCTGCTGCAGCAGTCTTACGACACGCTGGCCACGGCGCTCAATGCCACCAACGGGAACCAGACCAACGGCCTCGTGCCGGCCTGGTGCGACACCAGCGGCAAGCCCAACGCGGGGGTCTTTGCCGGGGCGATGGCCAACTACCAGTACGACTCCTGCCGCACCCCCTTTCGCATCGGGATGGACTGGTGCCTGTTCGGCGAGACCCGCGCCAAGGACTACGTGTCCAAGACCAGCGCCTTCTTCAGCCAGATGGGCGTGGCCGGCATCGTCGACGGCTACAACCTCGACGGCACGCCGAATCCCCAGTTCCAGACCGGCGCCGCGTCCAAGATCCAGTCGGCGGCCTTCGTGGGCCCGGCCGGGGTCGGGGCCATGGCCATGCCGGCCGCCACCTACCAGGCCTTCGTCGACCAGGCCTACGCCACCGTCGCCACCAACCAGGCCCTGGTCGGCGGCGTCTACTACGACTCCTCGTGGACCGTGCTCTCGATGCTGATGATGACCGGCAACCTCATCGACCTCACCGCCTACTGACCTCAGTCGCGTGTCTTCTTGTACAGGCCGTCGATCAGCTGGCGGTGCTTGTCGATCACCACCTTGCGCTTGACCTTGAAGCTGGGGGTGATCTCGCCGGCCGCCTCGCTGAAGTCCTGCGGGAGGATCGCGAACTCCTTGATGGTCTCGTAGGAGGCCAGCGTGGCGTTGAGGCGCTGGAGATCCTCCGCGATGGCCGCCCGCAGGGGGCCCGCGACGTCCACCTGGCCATCGACCCCGAAGCGGCGAAACGCCTCCGCGGACGGGGTCACGAGCGCCACGCAGTAAGGCCGGTTGTCCCCGAAGACCAGCGCCTCGCTCACCAGCGGGATGCGCATCTTGATGGCGTTCTCCAGCACCTGCGGCGCGACCTTCTTGCCGCCCGCGGTGACGATCAGATCCTTCTTGCGATCGGTGATGCGCAGAAAGCCGTCCTCGAAGTGCCCGATGTCCCCGCTGTGGAACCAGCCGTCGGCGTCGATGGCCTCGGTGGTGGCCGCCGGGTTCCCGTGATACACGCGGAACACCGAGGGACCCCGCATCAGGACCTCGCCGTCGTCGGCGATCTTGGCCTCCACCACGTCGAGGGCCGGCCCGACCGTCCCGAAACGAAACACATCGAGGCGGTTCAGGAAGGCCGCCGCCGTGGTCTCGGTGAGCCCGTAGCCCTCGATGATCATGATGCCCACGCCGTGGAAGAACTGCGCGATCTCCGCCGCCAGCGGCGCGCCCCCCGACACCAGGAACCGGCAGCGGTCGAGCCCCAGCCGCGCGCGCAGCTTCGAGAACACCAGCCGGTCGGCGATGGCTCGCTGGAAGCCGAGCCAGCCGCCGATGGGCCTGCCGGCGGTGATGGCCTCGCTGCAGCGGCGACCAACCCCGAGCGCCCAGCCCGCGATGCGCCGGGCGACGGGCGAGCCCTGGGCGAGGGCAGCCTGCACGCCGGCGTAGAACTTCTCGAAGACCCGGGGCACCCCGGCCATGTAGGTGGGACGAATCTCGACCAGATTGTCCTTCAGCTTGGCGATCGACTCGGCGAACCAGGTGGTGAGGCCGGCCTGGACGCTCACCCATGCCAGCTCTCGCCCGAGCACGTGCGCGAGCGGCAGGAACAGGAGCTGCTCGTCGCTGGCGAAGAGCGTCATGGCGCGGCAGGCGCTGGCCACCCCCGACGTCAGGTTGCGGTGTGACAGCACCACTCCCTTCGGGTTGCCGGTGGTGCCCGAGGTGTAGATGATCGTGAAGGGATCGTCCGGTCCGAGGGCGGCCTCGCCTGGAGCCCGACCGCGCGGGTGGACGACCCCGGTGGCGCGCAGCTCGGCGAGGGCGCGGATCGAGGCGCCGTCGCCGGCCCTGGAACGAACGTCGTCGATGCGGATGGCGGTGCGGCCGCGCGCATCCGCGCGCTCGAGCGCGACGTCCCCGGCCATGTGCACGAACGCGTGCACGCTCGGCAGCGTGGCCCGCACCGACAGCAGCTTCTCGAGCTGCGCGGCGTCCTCGGTGATGACCACCCGCGCCCCCGCGTCGTTGACGATGAAGGCGGACTGCTCGGCCGTGCTCGAAGGGTAGATGGGGACGGTGATGGCCCCCGCCATCAGGATCGCGACGTCGCACACCATCCACTCGAGGCGGGTCTGCGAGACGATGCACACCCGATCACCAGGCGCCACGCCGAGCTCGACCAGCCCGGCCGCCACCTCCCGGGCGTAGGCATCCGCCTCGGTCCAGGTGAGGCCCTTCCAGACCTTGTCCTCCTTGCCTTCGCCCTCCTTGAACCGAAACGCCACCTCACCGGCGCTGCGCTCGACCCGCCGGTTCCACATCTCGACCACCGTGCGCTTCTCGAGGGTCCGGTCCTCCTCGGCGCCGGCCGCCGGGCCGGGCATGGCCCCGGGGCTGGCACCTCCGGGACGGGCCCCGGGAGCCCCCTGGCCCGGCTGCGTTTCACGAGCGGTCGCCAGCGAAGTCGATTGCCGTGTCATGGCCCTCCAATAGTCCGGCGCGGAAACCCGAAGGTCAAATGAAACCCCGCGGGAGCTCACCCCCCCGACCGATCGACCGATCGACCGAGGGGGGGGGACCGACTCTGGCCGCGGCGCACCTGGTAAGCTTTGCAGGCATGCCATTCGTTGCGGCACCCACGTTCACGTCGGCGCCCCGCGGTCAGCAACGCTTGCGGCTGGCCGGTCGCGCCTCGACCATCGCGTTCCTGGTGGCGAAGCACACGCTGCGCTGGTGGCTGGGCTGGGTGGTGCTGTGCGTGGCCTTCGCGGGCAAGGCCCGGCGGCAGACCTGGTTCGGGCAGGTGGTGCTGGACCTGTTTCGTGAGCTCGGCGCGACCTTCGTCAAGGTCGGTCAGATCATGAGCACCCGCCCGGACCTGATCCCCGACCACCTGTCGCGTGCGCTCGAGCACCTGCAGGACGACGTGGGGCCGTTCGGTTTCGACGCCACCACCTCCACCATCGAGGAGGACTTCGGTCGCCCCTACACCGGGATCTTCTCCGAGCTCGCCCCGGTGCCCATCGCCTCGGCCTCGGTGGCGCAGGTGCACAAGGCGCGCCTCCCGGACGGGCGGCTGGTGGCGGTGAAGATCCGTCGGCCGAACGTGGTGGAGCTGTGCGCGTTCGATCTCGCGGTCATGAAGCGCGTGGCGTCGCTGCTGGCCAGGTGGCCGTCGATCGCCAACCTGGCCCCGGTGGCCATGGTCGAGGAGTTCGGTCGCGCCATCGCGGCGCAGCTCGATTTCCGCATCGAGGCCACCAACAATCGGCGCTTCCGGGCCAACTTCCGCGACCATCCGCAGGTGCTGTTCCCCACCCTGGTCGAGGAGCTGTGCTCGGCGCGGGTGCTCACCATGAGCTACATCGAGGGCACCAAGATCCTGGCGGCCGGCGGGACCCGCTTCGATCGCCCGCGCATCGCGCGCCTCGGGTTGCAGGTCCTCCTGAAGATGATCTTCGAGGACGGCTTCGTGCACGCCGATCTGCACCCGGGGAACATCTTCATCACCTCGGACGAGAAGCTGGCGCTGCTCGACCTGGGGCTCGTCGGGGAGCTCGACGACCACAACCGCCAGAACTTCGCCCGGTTCTTCGGCGCCTGGGCCCAGCGCGACGGCGACACCATGGCGCGCTTGATGTTCGAGATGTCCGCCACCGCCGATCGCCCCGCCACCGATCCCGACGCCTTCGAGCGCTACCGCGCAAGCATCATCGACTTCGTAGGCAAGTACTGGGGCTACCGCCTCGGTGAGGTGCAGGTGGGCAAGGTGCTGCTCGACCTCTTGCGCATCCTGCGGGCCCACCGGGTGCGCGTGAATCCCACGTTCACCATCGTGAACATCGCGATCGCCGTCACCGAGGGCATCGGCAAGCAGCTCGACCCCGACCTCGACCTCATGGCGGAGGCGCTGCCGTATTTTCTCGCCCACCCGGTGGACGGCCTCGGACAACGCGCTGCGCCTTGACCCACGGCGCCGACGGACGCCCTGGGCCGGGTGGTCGCTCGGTCGGAGCATCGCACACGCCCCTCCACGTCCCACGTCCATGGCCGTGGTCGACCGGCGTTTGCCGCGACCTGTCTGTGACCCGTCCGCGACGCGGTTGCGACCAGTCGCCCTTGCGCTCGCCGATTCCGTGTCAAACCTTGAACCCCGAGAACCTGCCCGCGTAGTATGAAGACCAGTCGTCCCCCTATGACCGTGGTGTCGTGGTAATCAGCGAGACAATTCCACTTCCCGCCCGCTATCGGCTCATCGAGGAGGTCGGGCAAGGAGGGATGGCGGTCGTGTATCGCGCGCAGGATGAGACCCTCGGGCGCGAGGTGGCGGTCAAGATCCTGCATGCCCACCTGTCGGCCGACCCCGAGTCGAAGGCGCGGCTCCAGCGCGAGGCCCAGGCGGTGGCCAAGCTCAAGCACCCCAACATCCTCGAGATCTTCGACTACTCGGGCAGCAACCCCGGGGACGCGGCCTTCATCGTCACCGAGTTCATTCGCGGGCAGACCTTGAAGCAGTTCTTGCAGGGTCGGGCCGTGAAGTTCCCGGAGATCGCCGCGCTGATCGTGGCCCAGCTCGGCCGGGCCCTCGCCCACGCCCACCAGGCGGGCATCATCCACCGCGACATCAAGCCAGAGAACGTGATGATCCGCTCCGACGGGGTCATCAAGCTGATGGACTTCGGGATCGCGCAGGTGCTCGACCTCGAGCGCATGACCGTGACCGGACAGCTGCTCGGCTCGCCCGCGTACATGGCGCCCGAGCTCATCGAGGGGCGGCCCCTCGACGCGCGCACCGACGTGTTCGGGGCGGGGATCCTGCTGTACCAGATCGCGACCGGGAGCCTGCCGTTCTCGGGGAAGAACCCGCACGAGGTGCTGCGCAAGATCACCGAGGGTCGCTTCGCGGACCCGCGCACCACCCACCGCGCCATCGGCGAGCAGCTCTGGAAGGCCATGTCGCGCGCGCTCGCCCACGACCCTGAGGGACGGCATGCCAGTGTCCAGGAGCTGACCGACGATCTCGAGGCCTACCTCGCGGCGTGCGGTCTGCGGGATCCCGGGGCCGAGCTCCGCACCTATTTCGCCGACCCGGAGGCCTTCGAGAAGGCGCTGCCCTCCCGGATGACCACCGCGCTCATGGGAACGGCCGACGCGTACCTGGTCGCCCGCAACGTGCCCCGCGCCATCCAGTGCTGGAACCGGATCCTCGGGTACGATTCGGCGAACGAGCGGGTGATGGCCGCGCTCCAGCGCATGGAGCGGCGCAGCCGCATCCGCATGTACGCCGGGTTCGCGGTGGCCGGGGGGGGACTGGCGGTGCTGATCGCCCTCCTGTCGCGCTTGCTCGGGGCCGGGCCGTCGGATCGGGCGCCAGCTGGGGCCGAGGCGACGACCCGCGGCTCGGGCAGCGCGAGCGCCGCCAGGGCGCAGGGCGCGGGCACGACGGGCCAACGACCGGCGAGCCCGGTCACGACGTCCGG
>Ga0265331_10001542_pt1:15000-16941 | contig 16941 bp, 17 predicted proteins | sample 41923metaG_FD_202088 | JGI IMG/M metagenome (GOLD analysis project Ga0265331, IMG submission 202088) | Rhizosphere microbial communities from Carex aquatilis grown in University of Washington, Seatle, WA, United States - 4-19-23 metaG | ecosystem: Host-associated > Plants > Roots >... | reverse complement strand
TGCTTAAGACTTGTTCCTTCCCCACGGCCGGACGGTGATAGCGCTCGAAGGTTCTTCTCGACAAGTCACGGTCCTTGGTTGTAAAGTGAAAGGCTCGGCCCTCCATACTCGACGCGGCTTGGAATGAAGTGTTCGATCCCGCGCGGTACTTTTCCGACGGGCGTGCAGTAGAGCGGTCCTCAGGTTTGTAGTTGGTGCATTCCATGCCACAAGACCCGATCGCCGACGAGCGCCGACCGCGCTCGCCCCGAAGCGTATTGAGCTGGTTGCTGGTCACGATTGGAGTGCTGTTGGTTGTTCTGTTGGTGGCCGGGGGAGTGCTGTTTCAAGCCTTTGGTGCGGCATTCCGCGCTCGGATGCAGCGCGAGGAATGCGCTGAGCGGCTAAAGAAAATCGGCACCGCGCTGCAGAACTACCACGACGAGCACAGCGCCTGGCCGCCGGCGGTGGTGAGCGACTCCAATGGCCGGCCAATGCATACCTGGCGGGTACTAATTCTGCCTCACCTCGGTACCGAAGAAGAAAAGCTCTATAAGCAATACCATTTCGATGAACCGTGGAACGGGCCTCGCAACAGCGAATTGGCCGAGCAGATGCCCGAAGTCTTCGGTTGCCTGCTCGACCCAAATGCCGATCTCTCGCAGACCAGTTTTTTGGCACTAGTCGATCCGGTCACTGGCGACTTCGCGGTCCATCCGCCCGATCCGAACGTTACTCCCGCCCCACCCACGCCCAAGCCGCCGTTCATCGTTGTCGAGGTCGCCGAATCGGGTGTGAACTGGCTCGAGCCGAAAGATCTTGTCCTCGGCGGCAAGCCGACAGCCTGGCCCATGGCAAGCCCGCCGGTGGAGCTCAGCTACCACGTCGGTAAGAGCCATGTTCTCGTAGACGATCTCACCGCGAAAGAAACTCCTGCGGACGAGGTTCGAGCGGCGCTGGTGAGTGACGGCCAATAAACCAGCCCCCTACCTCCTCCTTATCCCCATTTCCCCTTTCAATAAACTCCGATTCCAACATAGGCCCCCGGACCGTAGTAGCCCAAGCGCGGCCCATAACCGTAGTAGCGCGGTCCGTAATACCGAGGGCCGTAATAGCCACCGTAGTAGCGCGGCCCGTAGTAGCGCGGCCCGTAGTATCGTGGTCCGTAGTAACCCCGCCCGTACGGTGGCAACGCCACCCGAGCTGCCGCCCGTGCAACGGGCCGCCCATAATAGCGGGCCGAGGCTGGCGAGGTTGATGCGAACAACACGGTGCATAACAAGGCGGCTACAAGTGTGAAGCGTTTCATAGTGATTCTCCTTTCATCTCGCATCCATTGCCCCGTTGTCATTGTTTAGTACGCCTGGCGTAGGGCACTCGTTCGTGGCAATCACCAAGGTGGTTACCCACGAGCCCACGCACATGACGACAACCTTGTGCAGTTGTCGTGCCGCAAGTTACGACGTGCATTCCAAAGCTTTTTATAGAAACGTTTTACAAATTCCTGGTGTTCTCAACACCAGTTTGCCATGGGCCAATACTGTGGCAGGTAAGCGCCAATCGGAATCATTTCGAACCACTTTTATGAATCGGACTCACACCAAGCTTTGAGTTAAAATAGGAAGTATAAGAAGGAACGATAACTTGCAATGATTTTGCGTTGCAAGCTGACTTTGCCGGCGTACAATAGTCGGCCTACAAAGGGACTCGAGCGTGGCTCGGGCAAAAGGAGTTTTGCAACTACGAAGGAGGAATCACCATGCGACGAATTCGATTGGTCTTGGGAGTATTGGCGTTGACGGTGCTGCTGCTGCCCGATTCGGCGGAAGCAGGGCGCCGCCGCTGCAAGAAGGGCAAATGCTACACGTCGTGCTGCACGAGCTCGTGCAATACGTCGTGCGGATCGTCATGCTCGACAGCGGCCTCAGCGCCAGCGGCATCGGCTGCTCCTGGAGACTATTC
>Ga0265331_10001542_pt1:0-12500 | contig 16941 bp, 17 predicted proteins | sample 41923metaG_FD_202088 | JGI IMG/M metagenome (GOLD analysis project Ga0265331, IMG submission 202088) | Rhizosphere microbial communities from Carex aquatilis grown in University of Washington, Seatle, WA, United States - 4-19-23 metaG | ecosystem: Host-associated > Plants > Roots >... | reverse complement strand
GCCGATCCTCTGATCATCGGCTGGCAACACAGTTTCAGTGGCACCGCCGCGGCCGTAGGCAATGACCGGCGTTCCGCAGGCTTGGGATTCAAGAGGAACGATGCCGAAATCTTCCTGGCCGGGGAAGAGCAATGCGCGGCAGCGGCGCAAGTGTTCGCGGATTTCGTCGTTCGACCGCCAACCGAGCCACTCGATGCCCGCGCCTCCCAGGCGGGCCAGTTTGCGCCCTTCGGGACCCGCCCCGATCACGACCAGTTTTCGCCCGATCTGTTGGCAGGCCCGCACCGCCAGCTCGATCTTCTTGTACGGCACCAATGCGGACACGCAAAGATAATAGTCGTCGCGCCGCTCCTGGCCGGGCGTGTAGAAGTCGGTATCGACCGGCGGATAGATCACCGTACTGTCACGCTGGTAACAGTCGCGGATGCGGCCGGCGATCGTTTCGCTGATTGCCACGAAGTGCGTCACTCGGTCGCTGGTGGCGCGGTCCCAATCGCGAATGCGGTCCAAGAGAGCGTTGCGGGCCAACGACCAGGGTCCGCGCCGTTTTCCGCTGTCGTCGAAGTACTCGCTGCGAAGTTGCCAGGCGTATCGCATCGGCGTGAAGCAATAGCAGACGTGCGGCACGCCCTGTGGCGCGCGTACGCTCTTGGCCACCGCATGGCTGAAACTCACGACCAGGTCGACGTCATCGGGAATACGTAGCGACTCGGCGGCCCGAGGCATAACTGGCAGCCAATAGCGATAATGCCGCGCGATCGCCGGGACCTGCTGCAGAAAACTGGTCGTGATCCGCATCCGGTCGATTACCGACGATGTGCGGCCCGGCCGGTGCAGCAGTGTGAACAGCTCGGCGTCGGGGAAACGGCGGCAGAGTACCTCCAGGCACTTCTCACCACCGCGCATGCCGGTGAGCCAATCGTGCACCAAGGCGACCTTCATACCGGCATTCCGTGCTTTTGATGTCCAGCTTGCGTTCGACGCACTGGCCGGGCAAGATGGTCGGCAATCAGGCCTCACGCGTCAAGACGATTCCACAAATGTTCAAAAAGGACGATCTCCACATCTCCTCCGTATCCCAACATCCCCTTCCATGCGGCCAAGATGCCCAATTCGCGGCGTAATTTTCGATCTCGACGGGACGCTTGTCGATTCGGGACTCGATTTCGAGCGGATGCGTCAGGAGATGGCAATTCCCCCCGGCTCGCCGCTTTTGGAGGCGATCGGGGCCCTCGCCGAACCGCGCCGCAGTCAATGCGCGGCGATCCTCGATCGGCATGAAAAAGCAGGGGCCGAGCGCGCCACGCTGGTACCGGGTGCGGCCGAACTGGTCGCACGCTTTCGCGCTGGGAGAGTACGGCAAGCGGTGTTCACTCGCAACGCCCGCCAGGTGGCCCTCGACACGCTGGCGCGCTTGGGACTGGCGTTCGACCACGTCGTGGGGCGGGAAGACGCTCCCGCCAAGCCCGACCCGACGGGAATCTGGAGAATTTGCGATCTCTGGGAGTTGGCACGCGACGAGGTCGTGATGATCGGCGACTACGTGTTCGACATCGAGGCTGGTCGCCGGGCAGGCGTGCGAACGGTACTCTACACCGCCGGCCGGGAGCCGGAGGGCCTGATGGGCGCGGCGGAGGCGGACCTTGCGCTAAAGTGTTTTACGCAGCCTGAGGCCTTGCTCGCGTGGTTGGCGAAACCGACCTAGGGTGGGCCAAGGCTTTTTGCTACCATCTTGCCCTTCCCCAGAACTCGATTCCGGAGACGACAAGGATGTCGCTCTTTCGTGGATGTTGGATTGCAGTCCTTTGCCTGCCGCTGGCGGTCGCCCCGGTCAAGTGGATCGCGGCGCAAGAACGTTCCCCTCAAGCGCCGGCCAGGCGGCCGAACGATAACTCACCGTCGGCTCGAGGGGCAGGACCAGGTAATCAGCCCTCCAGGCAACAAGCGCAAGGTGGAGTTCACCGACCCATGGCCTTTGGTGGCATTCCGCAGCCGCGAAAGCCACGCGATCCGTTCCAATTAACCGCCGAGCAGCAAGCGGTCGTCGATCTGGTGTTACGGACGTGGGAGGCAAAGCAGAAAGGAATCAAGACGTTCTCGTGCGAATTCACGCTTTGGGAATACGGCGGAACTCTTCGCAACGACAACGAGCCAAGGAGCTCGAACGACGGCGCCTTGTATTACGCCCCCCCTGACAAGGGAAGGTACGAGGTCTTCGACAAAGACGGCAATTCGCTTGAGCATTGGGTATGCGATGGCCGCGCAATCTATGAGTTCAAGACGGCGAACAAGGAGTTAGTCGAACACTCGTTGCCGGAGGAAATGCGAGGCAAGGCCATTGCCGACACTCCATTGCCTTTCGTGTTTGGCTCAACCGCCGAAAAAATGAGGCAACGGTATTGGATGCGGGTCACGACACTTGCCAACCAGGGCAACGAAAACTTTCTCAAGAAGGGCCAGATTTTCTTGGAAGCAATTCCCAAATTCAAGCATGATGCGGCGAATTTCCAGAAGGTGGAAATCATTCTCAATGAAAGGGACATGCTCCCCTACGCGATCAATCAGTTCCTTCCGAGCCATACCCCAAAGAATCCGAGCCGGAAGGCGTACGAATTCCGCGCGCACAAAGTCAATGGAGGCATGGACCAGTTCAATCGGTTCTTCAGCAAGCCGCGAAAGCCACTCGGCTGGAAATACGTCGTCGAAAAACCCGGCGAGCCCGCGTCGGACGACAAGGTTCAACTGCCGACCTTGGATCGCGGCGCCCGGCTGCCAGCGACCGACAAGGTCAAGGCACGGTAACTTTACGATTTCTGGGCCGCCGCGCCGGCAAGTACGCGCAGCTCGCGCGGCAAGGGAAAGTGTACTTCCTCCTCGCGCACGCTGCGGAATTCAACCGTCGCACCGAATTGCCGCTTGAGGAACGCGAGGCAATCCTCGACCACTAATTCCGGCGCGCTGGCGCCCGCCGTGACCAACACCGTTTCGTCGCCGCGAAACCAACCCAGGTCGATGTCGGTTGCCCCGTCGATCAGGTAGGCCGGCACCCCGTTCTCGATCGACAGTTCCGCCAACCGCTGGCTGTTCGAGCTGTTACGGCTCCCCAGCACCAGCACCAACTCAGCCTCGCGCGAGAGGCCCTTGACCGCCTCCTGGCGATTCTGCGTGGCATAGCAGATGTCTTCCTTGGGCGGGTTGGCGATCCCAGGAAACCGCTCGCGCAGACGGCAGATGATGCGGTTGGCGTCATCCACCGAGAGCGTCGTTTGCGTCAAGTACGCCAGCCTTGTCGGATCGGCAATTTCAAGCGCATCCACGTCGTCTGGGCTTTCCACCAGCACGATCGAGCCCGGTGCCTCGCCCATCGTGCCGATCACCTCGTCGTGCCCCTCATGCCCAATGAGGATGATGGTGTATCCTTCATCGGCATAACGGATGGCTTCCAGGTGGACCTTGGTCACCAGCGGACAGGTGGCGTCGATCGTTTGCAGCCGCCGCTCCGTGGCAAGCCGACGTATCTCAGGCGAAACCCCGTGCGCGGAGTAGAGCAGATGCGCCCCTTCGGGCACATCTTCGAGCCGATCGACGAACACCACCCCCTTGTCGCGAAAGGTGTCGACGACGTATTTGTTGTGGACGATCTCGTGATAGACGTAAATTGGCGTTCCATAGAGCTGGATCGCAAGTTCCAGGCTCTCGATCGCCATGTTCACGCCCGCGCAAAAGCCTCGCGGGCTGGCTAGAATGATCTTCATGCTCTTTGTCTCAGTGCCGGTGGCCATCATAATGGATTACCGCCGCGGGCGGTAGGCGATCGCCTGCCGCCGAATTCGACGGAAATCGAGCGGGTGACGATCGTGCGCCCAGGGACTCGACGCAGAGAGACTTTTCATGCCCGCGACTGCTTTTGCCGCCGACCTGGCCCGCTTTGGTCCGTCGATTGACGGGGTCGATGGCGCGATGTCGGCCGCCCCCTCGCTGGAGTTTAGCCGCGCCTATTGCCGTCGGCTGGGCCGGACGCACTACGAGAATTTCACCGTCGCAAGTTGGCTCTTGCCGCGCGTCCTTCGACCACATTTCTACCACATTTACGCCTATTGCCGCTGGGCTGACGACCTGGCGGACGAGACGGGCGATCGCGGCCGCAGCCTCGATTTGCTCGACTGGTGGGAAGGTGAGCTCAAGGCTTGTTACCTGGGCGACGCCCGGCACCCGGTGTTCGTCGCCCTGGGCGAGACGATTCGCGAATTCGCGATTCCGCCCGAACCCTTTCTCGACCTGCTCACGGCCTTTCGGCAGGACCAGCACGTTCTCCGATACGAAACTTTCGACGACCTGCTGGGCTACTGCCGCAACTCGGCCGATCCCGTCGGCCGGTTGGTGCTCTACCTGGGCCGCTCTCATGACGATCCACGCGGCAAACTTTCCGACGCGGTTTGCACCGGCTTGCAATTGGCCAACTTCTGGCAAGATGTCGCGAATGATTGGAATCGTGGACGGCTCTACTTGCCGCTGGCCGATTGCCGCCGCTTCGGCTACAACCAAGTGGATCTCGATCGACATGAGGCGACGCCCGAATTCCGCCGACTCTTGGCCTTCGAGGTCGAGCGCGCCGAAGCGTACCTTCGCAATGGACTGCCGCTCGTCGAGCAGGTGCCGCGGGCGCTGGGATCCGACGTGTGGCTTTTTATCCAAGGGGGTCTGAAGATCCTCGAGCGGATCAAAGCCATCGACTACGACGTTTGGACGAGGCGCCCCAAGGTTTCGCGCACCGACCAGGCGAAGCTGCTGGCCGGATGCGTTTGGAGGAAACTGTCATTTGTCCTTCGTCATTGGTCATTTGTTGCGCAAACCCGAGCAACCAATGACCAATGACCATTGACTAATGACCATTGACTAATGACCAATGACGACGACCGTTGACTCGAGCTATGCCCACTGCCGCCAGTTGACCCGCCGCACGGCGAGTAATTTCTATTACTCATTTATCGTATTGCCGCGCGCCAAGAGGCGTGCGATGTGCGCGTTGTACGCCTTCGCGCGGTTGACCGACGATTTGGGCGACAACGCGCTCCCTGTGGACGAACGCCGCGCGGCCCTGATCGGCTGGCGTAAGTCGCTCGATAAGGCCCTGCGCGGTGAGTTCGATGCGCCGATCTTCCCTGCGCTGGTCGATACGGTCCGCCGTTATCGTCTGCCCCCGGAACATCTGCGCGCCCTGATCGACGGCGTGGAAATGGACCTGGCGCACCAGGGCTTCGAAACATTTGATGAATTGAGCGACTATTGTTGCAAGGTCGCTTCGGCTGTGGGACTGTGCTGCATTCACATCTGGGGATTCACCAGCCCCGAGGCGCTGGAGCCTGCCCGCAAATGCGGGATCGCTTTTCAACTGACAAACATCCTTCGCGATCTGAAGGAGGATGCGGCGCTGGGGCGTATCTACCTTCCGCGCGAAGATCTAAGGCGGTTCGGCTATACGGCTGACGACCTGCGCCGTGGCAATGGCGACGAGCGGTTCAAACGACTGATGCGGTTCGAGATCGAACGTACCGAGCGCCTTTATCAGGACGCGACCGAGCTCCAACGATGGCTGGAACCGGATGGGAAAGCCGTGTATGGGGTCATGAGTGGAATTTATCGCGGCCTGCTGGATGAGATCAAGCGGCTCGAGGGCGACGTGTTCAGCCATCGTGTGCGGCTCAGTGCGTGGCGCAAGCTGCGTATCGCCGGGCGCTGGCTGTTGTTACGACCAGCGAGTCCGCTTGCCGAATTGGACGCGGGAGCGGAATACCACGGAGCGCAGCCGCGATGACGGCCTTTCAAGGCCGCCCGGCGGCGCGTGTCGCGGTGGTGGGCGGAGGCCTGGCCGGCCTGGCGGCGGCGGTGCGGCTGGCCGAAGCGGGGCTGATGGTGGAGCTTTTCGAAACCCGGCGGCAGTTGGGCGGGCGCGCGACGAGCTTTCACGATCCGGCGAGCGGTGAATGGATCGACCATTGCCAGCACGTCAGCATGGGCTGCTGTACGAACCTCGCCGACTTCTGCCGCCGCACGCAAATCGACGGCGACTTCCGCCGTGACCGAGTCCTGCATTTCTTCGCGCCCGACGGCCGTGACTACACCCTGACGAGTTGCCGCTGGCTGCCGGCGCCGTTGCACTTGGGGCCGTCGTTCTTAAGATTTGGTTTTCTGAACCTTTTCGAGCGGCTGGCGATCGCGCGCGCGCTGTGGCGGTTGGCACGCACGGCGGTCGACGACGACGCGTCGCAGCCGACCATTGGCCAATGGCTGCGCGCCAACGGCCAATCGGACAGGGCCATCGAGTGGTTCTGGTCGGTGGTACTGGTCAGCGCCTTGGGTGAAGAGGTCGAACGGGCGTCGCTGGCCGCTGCCCGCAAGGTGTTTGTCGACGGCTTCCTTTCGGCGCGATCGGCGTACGAACTTGAGGTGCCGCTCATCCCGTTGGGTGAGTTGTACGGAACGCGGCTCGAAGCCTGGCTCGCCGATCACGGCGTGGTAGTTCATCCGAGCACCGCGGTCGAGCGGATCGAAGGCGACTCCGCGGGCGTCAAGGCGGTGGTATTGGCGGATGGCGCCCGGCGCGAGACCGACGCGGCGGTCGTCGCGTTGCCATGGCGCCGTGTGCGTGAGGTTTTCGACACGAAGCTGCTAGCCGCGTTGCCCTCGCTCGCCGGCGTCGAACAGATCGAAGCGGCACCGATTACCGGCGTTCATCTCTGGTTCGACCGAGAGACCATTCCGCTGCAACACGCCGTGTTGGTGGGTCGGCTGAGCCAGTGGGTGTTCAATCGCGGCCGACGGATGACGGTGGATCAAGGGCCGCGACCGGCACACTACGTTCAAGTGGTCATCAGCGCCTCACGGTCGTTGGCCCATCGCGAGCGCGACGACGTTGTGCGGGAAGTCGTAAGTGACCTGGCGGCAATTTGGCCCGCGGCCGGGCAAGCCCGGCTGCTCCAATGGCGCATTGTCAGCGAACAGGCGGCTGTATTCTCCGTGTGGCCAGGCATCGACCAGTATCGTCCGCCGCAGCGAACACCGATTGCCAACCTGGCGCTGGCCGGCGACTGGACCCGCACCGGCTGGCCGGCGACAATGGAAGGCGCCGTGCGTAGCGGGTATCTGGCGGCGGAGGGTATTTTGCAATCGCTGGGGCACGAAAAAAAAGAGCTCCTGGTTCCCGATTTACCGCGAGGGTGGTTGGCCCGGCTTCTCATTCTGTAGGAAACGTTCCGAGAACCCCATAGTTTGACGCAGCCCAGCGGCAGGGCTAGAATTGTTCTTGTTAACCCCTCTTTGCAGGTGGGCGTCACGAACTTTCGACGCTCAAGGATTGCGCTCGCGAAACGGCGTGATGAGTAACTCATACATTCAATGTCGAGACGGGGGCTACTGGGTTGCGGAAAGCCGTGTTTCTCTCGACTCGATCGTCTACGCCTTTCATCAGGGACAGATACCCGAAAATATCGCCCAATCGTTTCCGGTGCTCTCCCTCGAGCAGATCTACGGAGCTATTGCGTTTTACCTCGCCAACCGAGACAGAATTGACGAGTATTTGGCGAAAATCAGGGCGGATTACGAAGTCAAGCGGCGCGAGGGACGCGACGCCGATCCGGTATTCTACCAGAAGCTGGCGGATGTCCGGCGGCAACGGCAGCCGAGCTGAGTCATGCGAGTGCGGTTCCAGGCCGATGCCGACCTTAACCTGGCGATTCTACTCGCAGTAGCCCGCCGTGACCCCGCGGTCGATTTCCAGGCGGGCCAAGTGGCCGGGTTGGCACGAGCACGAGGAGTGGATCAGCCGCATCTGCTACTTGCCGCTCTGAGCATCGTTTACTTGGTAGGGTGGCCCCGCCCAAAAGCGCAAGAAAACATCGATTCGGTGGATAATTGATATAAGGTGCCGTTTCATGGGATCGCCGTTTCCGGGCATGGACCCGTACATTGAAGTCAGCCATCTTTGGGAAGATTTCCACACCAAGTTGATTGGCGAAATCGAGCGCGCGCTGTCGAGCCGAGTTCCAGACCGATATTTCGTGCGCACGGGAGAGCGGTCCTACGTCGCTTTGGTTCAATCTGACGATGAGGAGTTCCGACGTTCATTTCTGCCAGATGTCGCGGTTGCCTCACGGGGCGATTTGGGAGACCCCTCTCGCGAACCGACGCCTACCGGCGGCGCCATGACCGTGCCCTCCGAGTCAAGCCCCGTCACGATGCAAGCCATGATCGAATCGGAACACCGCGAGACGTTCCTGCAGATTTTCCAGGCGGATCGTGAGCATAAGCTGGTTACAGGGATTGAAATCGTGTCTCCCTCGAACAAGCGCGCCGGAACCAAGGGCCGGCGCTTGTACAACCGAAAGCGTCAAATGTACCTGAGCGGTTTCGCCCACTTCGTGGAGATCGACCTGTTGCGCCGCGGCCGGCGCATGCCAATGGTCGGTACGTGGCCTGACAGTCCCTACTACGTGCTCGTCTCGCGAAAAAAGCAGGCGCCTCGCTGCTCGGTTTGGCCGGCGTATTGCACCGAGCCACTGCCGGCCCTTCGGGTTCCGCTCGCGCCGCCCGACCTCGATGTCGTGTTGGAACTCCAGCCGCTGGTCGCGGCGATCTATGAACGCTCACGATACGACCGCGATATAGATTACCGCCAGACTGTCGACCCGCCGCTGAGCGCGGCCGAAGCGGCATGGCTCGCGCCGCAAGCACCATGAACAAAGCCTTCGTCAAGGAACCTGAAGACACCGGCGTGGGACATTGCCCGCGTTGCGGCTCATTGGGTGTGGGGGTAGGCAACGAAACCTTGAGCTCGCAGCTTTCGTCCGACGACCGTCGCAATCTGCCCGACACGGCCTTTTTCTGTCCGTTCGCGCGATGTGAAGTGGCCTACTTCGACCAATTCGAACGCATCGTGACGACCGACCGGCTGCCGCGGCCCATCTATCCCAAGGACCCAGACGCGCCGATCTGCGGCTGTTTTGGCTTCGCATGCGACGACATCGAAGCCGACGTGCTCGAAGGAGGTGTCCGGCGAGTCAAGGAGCTGCTGCTGAAATCCAAATCATCGCTGGCGCGCTGCGTCACCCAGGCGCCGAGCGGCCAGTGCTGCATGCCCGAGGTACAGCGTTATTTCATGAAATTCCGCGAAGGAAGACAGAGTTAGCAACCATGACTTCGAGACTCAATCGACCAAACTCGTCGGGCGCTTTTTTGAGGAGGTAATGGGATGAGGGGGTAATGGGATTATCCCGCGTCCATTTCCTCACCTCCCCATCTCATTATCTCCTTACCTCCTTGCCTCTACGCACCCGATTCCTTTTGAATAGAACGTTCTAAGCTCGCATGCCGCATCTCCCGGTCTACATGGACAACCACGCGACGACCTGCGTCGACCCGCGCGTTGTCGACGCGATGCTGCCGTTCTTCAGCGAGCGGTTCGGCAACGCCGGCAGCGTGAGCCACGTGTTCGGCGATCGAGCGCGAGAGGCCGTTGATACCGCCCGAGAGTCGATCGCTCGTTGTTTGGGAGCGCAGCCGCGGGAGATCGTATTCACCAGCGGGGCGACCGAGAGCAACAACCTGGCGATCAAGGGCATGGCCGAGCGAGGCCGGCGCAGAGGAAACCACCTCGTCAGTGCAAGCACCGAGCACCGCGCGGTGCTCGATCCGATGGATCGATTGTGCCGCCGGGGATTTGAGGCCACGTTCTTGACGGTCGTGCCCGGAGGCAACGACCGCGCTGGAATTCTTGATCCGCAACAAGTGGCCGACTCGTTGCGCGACGACACGATCCTGGTTTCCGTAATGCTCGCCAATAATGAAATCGGCGCCATCCAGCCTCTGGCCGAAATCGCGGAAGTCTGCCATCGTCGTGGAGTACCGATCCATTGTGACGCCACGCAGGCCGTCGGCAAAATTCCCGTCGACGTCTCCAGGTTCGACATCGACCTGATGAGTTTTTCGGCGCACAAGATCTACGGGCCCAAAGGGGTTGGGGCTTTGCTCGTCCGCCGCCGCTCGCCGCCATTGCGGCTGCAATCGCAGATCGACGGGGGCGGCCAGGAGGGAGGTTTGCGGAGTGGCACGCTGAACGTACCTGGCATCGTAGGTTTTGCTCGTGCGCTGGAATTATGCCTCGACGAGCTTCCCAACGAAACTGTCCGCCTGCGTGGCCTGCGCGACCGGCTGAACGCTGGGTTGCATGCGGCGCTCGACGGCGTTTCGATCAATGGGCCTTCGCCGGCCCTGGAGGGTCTGCGGCTACCTGGTAACCTGAATCTGAGCTTCGCGGGTGTCGATGGCGAGGCACTGATGATGAGCATGAAGAACCTGGCGGTCAGCTCGGGCAGCGCTTGCACCGCGGCCGACCCGGAACCTAGCCATGTGCTGCGGGCGTTGGGCCTCAACGACGACCTGACACGTGCCAGCCTGCGGTTCGGCCTGGGGCGGTTCAATACGTCCGAGGAGGTCGATTTTGCCGTCCAGGCCGTTTCGGAGTCTGTGAAACGGCTGCGAAAGCTAGCAGGTTAGGTGTTCAGATCCCTGGAGAGTGGGCACCGCCCATCGCGAACGCGGGCTTTCCCGTGGGGCAGGTTTCCAACCTGCAGAGGAAAATAGTAGGCTATGGCAGGTTGGAAACCTGCCCCACGTTGGAATTCCCGCTTCCCTTTTGCTGCTGGATCGTATAATTTAGACATACTGAGTTGTCGAAAACCCAACGTTTTGAATTCTGGAGTGGTGAACGATCATGGCAGTTGCATTGAGCGAACGGGCCGCCGGCGAAGTCAAGAAAATCATGCAAGAGCAGAAGTACGACGAGGGTACGGTGCTTCGGGTCGGCGTGGCGGGCGGCGGCTGCAGCGGCTTTCAGTACAGCCTCGGCTTCGACAAGACGTATGACGAAAAGCTCGACAGCAAGTACGACATCCACGGCGTTACAGTCGTTGTCGACAAGAAAAGCGCGTTGTACCTCGACGGCACGACGGTTGACTTCTTCGAAGGCCTCGAAAAGCGCGGTTTCACGTTCGACAACCCCAACGCGGTCAAGAGCTGCGGCTGCGGAAGTTCGTTCTCGGCGTAAGCGGGAGCACGAGCAAAGAGGCATAGGCCTTGCGCATCGCCGTCTGCCTCAGCCATTTTCATCCGACGGTGGGCGGGGCCGAGCGTCAGCTTTTTCAGCTCGCCTCGCGCTGGGCCGCGTGGGGATACGAGCCTGTGGTGATCACCCGCAGTGCGCGGGGTTTGCCACGGTGCGAGGTCATTGAAGGGATCGAAATTCGCCGAGTGATTTCGACCGTTCCTCTCGGACCCTTGTTCGGACTGAGTTACTTGGCGACCCTGGCGGGCAATCTCGGTCGCCTTGTGCGACGATTCGACGTGGTGCTCGCCGGACAAGCGCCGTGGGAAGCCGTGGCGACGGGCTTCGCGGCGACATGGTTGGGCAAACCTTCGATCGTGCGCATCGCCTCGGTCGGCCCACGAGGCGACATTGCCCAACTTGTCCATGCCAAAGGCAGCGGTTTCTGGCGCCGCATGCTATTGCGAAATGGTCTGTTCCTGGCGCCGTCGGAACGGGCTTACACAGAGCTTCTCGAATACGGCTGTCCGGCCGAGAAGATTCGGCGGTTCACCAACGGGGTCGATGTCGAACGGTTTCGACCGCCTGCCTCAGCGGAGCTCCCGCCCGACCGAGATCGGACCGCGCTGTTCGTTGGCCGGCTCAGTCAGGAAAAGAACCCCTTGGCCGTGCTGCGGTCCTGGAAAAAGTTAGGCCGGCGCGCCGGTTTTCACTTGCTCGTCGCGGGGGACGGTCCCTTACGCGAATCGTTGGCGGCCTACGCGCGGCAGGAATCGCTGTCCAACGTCGAGTTCCTCGGCCAATGCAGCGAGATGCCCGACGTTTACCGCCGGGCGTCGATCTGCGTGCAGACATCGCCGCATGAAGGCTGTTCCAACGCCCTTTTGGAAGCGATGGCAGCCGGGCTGTGTCCCATCGCGAGCCGCGTACCGGGAAACATCGACCTGGTCGAGCACGAAGTCAACGGTATCCTTGTAGCTCTCAACGATCATGACGATCTGGCCGCAGCCATGACGCGCTTGTTCGCCGACGATCCGCTACGGAATCGACTGGCCGCCGCCGCCCGCCAGCGGGTTGTCGAGCGGCACAGTTTGGATCGCGTCGCGCGCCAGTACGTTGTGTTGTTCGAGGAGCTGTTGGCCAACAACGCGCAGGCGAGCGGGGGGCGTTAGCCCCCTGTTTGCCTGTTGGCCGGCAAGGCTCAGGCGAGCCGACCCGCGGCGGGGGTACCCCGGCGTTAGCCCTCGTTGTTCTACATAAGTCGCGAGAGACGTATCGCCCCGTTCACGGGGCTTACCAATCGTCCGGCTTAAGCCATTCCGGAAGCCCCGTGAACGGGGCTGGAAGAGAATTAAGTTGCGCGGTTTGCGAACCCGGCGTAAACGCCGGGCCGAATACGGCT
>Ga0265331_10001537_pt1 | contig 16994 bp, 16 predicted proteins | sample 41923metaG_FD_202088 | JGI IMG/M metagenome (GOLD analysis project Ga0265331, IMG submission 202088) | Rhizosphere microbial communities from Carex aquatilis grown in University of Washington, Seatle, WA, United States - 4-19-23 metaG | ecosystem: Host-associated > Plants > Roots > Rhizosphere... | reverse complement strand
CAGCATTGGACCTGAGGTAACGTACGAGGCGGGGTCAGCGACCCCGCCCTACAACCCAACACTCGAGGCGGGAGTTTGCGCTCCCGCCTTTTTCATGCCTGCCGCGGACCGCGCGGCGGCGCGGCCGCCCCGCGCGGAATACTTCGCTATTTGCCCGCGGCCGCGTAACCTCAAGGGATGAAAACCGCCCTGCCCGCCGCCCCTCCCTTGACCGCTGTTCGCTGCTGGATGGAGGGCCGCCGGGTTTATCTGGAGATCACCGAGCGACGCTTGATCAGTTTTCCCGCCTCGAAATACGAGACTCTCGCCTACGCTCCGCAGATCGAGCTGGAGAAGATCCATCTGCACGCCGACGGACTGGCCGTCCGCTGGGAGAATCTCGACGAGGTGATCCAGGTCGAGGACGTGGCGCACAACCGGTATGTGCACACGCCGCGCCCGATACCGGCGACCGCCCAGTAAAGACCTCGAAGGCCAGTTCCCAGCATTCCCGGCAAATAGATTCCATTTGTGGAGAGCTTGCTCGCGACTCGTTTGACATCGCGAGCTCTGTAGGGGCGCAGTCTTGTTGCGCCCAAGAACTCTCGTATCCAAGCAGGCGCAGCAAGACTGCGTCCCTACGATTGACCCGGTGTTTCGGCTGATATCTCCATCGCACCGGCAAAGCGCCTCCTTCCTCCCCAAACTCGATGCTTCGACGCGCCTTCCCGTTCAGCCCAAGGCAGCGCGGGGCGTGGTCGCGATCATGTTGACCTGCACGTAATCGTTGATCGCGGTCAGGTCTTCCACTTCGCCCGCCTCGGCCTGAAATCCCGCGGCGCTCGAACGCCGGAGAAAATCTCCCAGCCAGGTCGCGAGGTCGCCGCGCCGGGGCAGAAAAACATCGGAGGCCGCTTGGATGTCGGTCAGCAGGGATTGGGCGTAGACGTGGTGTTTGTTGGGAGAGGTCATTGGTCGCGGGTGTCGCGCGCAGACGCCAGCCCGCGAGGCTGGAGGGCAAGCGGGGCGGACGGGTGGTGGGAATGTCCCCAATCCCGGCTCTTCGGCCGTTGCCGCAGCTGGAGGATCTTCCCGGCCAGAATGATGCCCGGCTGGGGCGAACCGAGCCGGATCAGGGAGGACTGACTCCGGGCCGTGGAAGGTGTCGCCGGGCGTTTGTTCATAGACCAAGCTACATGCGATTTCCCACCTTTGCACCTGTTCTCCTCCAACCGGCGACCGATAGGAGCGCGGCTACTGGCAAAAATCCCTCGGCGGCCGCCCTTCGCAAGAATCATCTCGCTGCGCCGCATGACTTTCGCGCGGCTGCGGAGAAGAAAAGCGATCCACCCGTTTTGACCGCATTGCGGGCCGCACGACCTGATTTTTTTCCGGGCCGCGCGAAAAAGCGGGGTGATCCGGGGGCTTGATTTACTTTCCCGCCGAATTGACTAGGTTCGCCAAATGGAACATCGGACTCTCGGCCGGAATGGCCCGCGTCTCTCCGCGATCGGACTGGGCTGCATGGGCATGTCGGATTTTTACGGCACCCGCGACGACGCGGAATCGCTGGCCACTCTCAACCACGCCCTCGACCGGGGCCTCAATTTCCTCGATACGGCGGACATGTACGGCCCGCACCACAACGAGGAGTTGATCGGCCGGGTCCTGACCGCGCGACGGCAGGAGGTCTTCCTCGCCACCAAGTTCGGCATCGTGCGGGATCCGGCCAACCCCCAGGCGCGCAGCATCAACGGCCGGCCCGCCTATGTGCGCGCCGCCTGCGACGCCAGTCTGCAGCGGCTCGGAACGGATGTGATCGATCTTTACTATCAGCACCGCGTCGACCCGGCCACCCCGATTGAGGAGACCGTCGGTGCCATGGCGGACCTCGTCCGCGCGGGCAAGGTGCGCTATCTCGGCTTGTCCGAGGCGGGCGCGGCCACGATCCGCCGGGCGCATGCGGTGCATCCGATCACGGCACTGCAAATGGAATATTCCCTGTGGTCGCGCGACGCGGAGCGGGACGCTCTCGCCACATGCCGTGAACTGGGGATCGGCTTTGTGGCTTACAGCCCGCTCGGCCGGGGCTTTCTCACCGGTCAGCTCAAACGCTTCGAGGATTTCGCCCCGGACGACTACCGCCGCCTCACGCCTCGTTTCCAGAGGGAAAATTTTGCCAAAAATCTCACCCTCGTCGACCGCCTCGGCACGCTCGCCGAGCGCAAGGGCTGCAGTCCCGCGCAACTCGCGCTCGCCTGGGTGCTCGCGCAAGGCGACGACATCATCCCCATTCCCGGCACCAAGCGCAGCCGCTACCTCGACGAAAATCTCGGGGCGCTCGCCGTCTCGCTGACCCCGGCGGAGCGCGACGCGATCAGCGCCATTTTCCCGCCGGAGGGCATTGCCGGCACGCGTTATCCGGCGGCCATGATGGCCGCCGTGGGCCGTTGATCCGGCCGTTTTCCGGCGGCCGCCGGATCAAATCTCAAACGACAGCTGCTCGTTCGACGGTACGGAACCTGAAGGCGGAGGCCGGCGCGGCGTCGCCGTACGCTGCGCGACGATGGCCCGGGAGAGTTGCGGCGTGTGCGCCGCGGCGATCTGCTCGAAGGTCGCTTCGGTCAGAATGAAACGATCGTCGCCCAGGGACTCGCGAAGCCGGTTCTGCATCGCGGTCACGGCCCCGCTTTCCCGACCGACTTTCAAAAGGCCGGCGAGAAGATCGCCGAGCGGAAACAATTCCCGAAACGGCGGATGGTGCGGCGGCCAGACGGGCGCGGCCCGATCCGCCACGACCTCGAGACGGTCCCGCGCACCGTCGACGGCCCGCCGGCCGCAGCGCAGGCAGGTTTTGCCTTCGCACTCGGCCTGGCAGATTCCGCACCAGTTGAGGTAGTATTGGGTAAATTCGACAGGCACCTTGAGCGTGCCCCGCACCTGCCGGGCATCGCCGGAGCGCAGCGCCGTGAAAAGCGGCTCGTAACCCGGCTCGATGTCGAGCAACGTGCATTCCCGGCCGAGGTTCACCAGCGAGTGCGCATCGGAATTCGAAAACAGCGCGTAGTGATCGAGCGACGAAAGCCGGCGACACATCGCCGGGGTCGAAGTCAGGCCCGTTTCCACCGCGACGAGGTGCGGGGCGAGATCGTCGAACACCTCCGCGAGGGAATGCCCGCCACTGACGGCGCCGAGCGAGGCATACCAAGGGTTGAAAACATGCGCCGGCGCGAAGCGACAGGCCGGGTCGTGAGCCAGGACCAGCTCCAGGAGCTGTCGCGAGCTGAGCGCGAGCGTCGGCCGGCCATCGTGCAGATCGCCGTGGCGTGCCACCTGCAGACGGAAGCGCTCCACGCTGTCGAACGAGGGGAAATAGAGCAGATGGTGCAGCCCGCCCCGAAGCGGCGTGCCCGGCGGCGCACAGCAGACTTCCGTCCCGAGGACAAACCGCAGACGCCGCCGCACTCGCGCCGGGAGCGTACGCTCCACCGCCTCCGCCATCGCCGGCCGCAGGGCGAGAATGCCTGGTTCGGCTTCCTCCAAGGCACTCCGGATCTCCCCCAGCCATTCCTCCTGCAGGCAGTCGGCGGTGCTCAGCAGATCGATGCCTTTGAGCTGGGCGGCCCGCGCAATGTTCTGCACGGTCATGTACGGCGACACGGCGCCGGAATAACGCGAATGCAGGTGAAGATCGGCGGCCAGGAGCACACCGCCACGATATGGATTCCCGGCGAAACTCAATCCGAGACAAAATAGCGGATGATACCAACGCCCTATGCATTTGCTCTTTTCAGCGGGTAGGGCGCGACCGGGTGCGCCGTAACGATTCTGCTGGCCAGCAGAACGGCGGGCCCGCCCTTCCATTGCGAGGGCGATTGGTATGAGCTTGCTTCCGCGGGCCCATGTGGGAGCGGGTTTATCCCGCGACGAGTCGGGGCCTAAAGCCCCTCCCACAAGCAAACCGATCCACTGCCCGAAACAGCCAACGCGCCGGGGCCTCCATCTGCCGACCGGATCGGGCGCGGCTATTTTGCGATATGCCGCGGATCGATGCCCCGACCCAGTTCAAAGGTCGCTCCGACCGCCCCCACCACCGCATGCGCCCGATCCAGCTCCAGGTCGTGGCGGAACCGATAGACCGTCTCCAACCCGGTGCAGTGCGCGCCGAGAAAATTGTCCACGCCGAATGCCCGCAGCTTCCCCGCTGTCCAGGCGAGCGTTTCGTCACTCGCGGCAAAAAGATGGATGCCGCCGACCAGGGCGTGCACGCGAGCGGGCCGGACAAAGCTGCGCGCATAGTCGATGATGTTGACCACCCCGGCGTGGCCGCAACCGGTCAGGACCACCAGCCCCTGATCGGTGTCGAAGATCAGCGCCATGTCCTCCGGCAGATTGTCCTCCACCACGCCTGCCGGAGTGGTCACGGTCCCGCTGCCGCTCCAGTTGTGCTCCGGATATTTCCGCGGGACGGGCCCGGTCAGCCAGACGCCGGGGTAGAGCTGCACCGGCCGGTCGTGCACCACGAACGAGCCGCCCGTCCGTTCGTATTGCGGTTTGATTAAAATCATCGGATTACCCTCCACCCGCGGGCCGCCGTCGTACCGGGAGTAGAAAATCCCCTCGCCCGCGTGCACCCGCGCGAGCGCCGCCGGCGCCCCGGCGGTCAGGACCCCCTGGCGCAGTGTCAACAGACCTCCGACATGATCCCAGTGCGAATGGCTCAGCACGACCTCCGGCACGGTGGTGAGGTCAATCCCCAGTGACTGCGTGTTCTTCCAAACCACGTCGGCGTGCGCCCCGGTGTCGAAGAGGAGGCGGTGACCGTCGGCTTCGACGAGCGCGGCGAAACCCCATTCCCCCAGCTCCGCCCCGTCGGCCAGCATGGTGGAGAGGATCGTGATCTTCAGGGCGTGAACCCTGGCCGCCGGCGGCGGCACCGGCTCAGCCGCCCCGACGAGCCCCGCTCCCAGCAAAAAAAACCCCAGCCCGCGAAAGAAACGATTCATGGGTGCCTACAGAAACCCTCCGCGCGCCGTTGTCAGGCGCCAAATGCCGCCCGCCCGTCGCATCCCTCCGGAAACGCCAATGTTCCTAATGGGAACAAACCCGCAGGGCGGAGGTTGTCCATTCGCGGCGGGCGGAGGGCGCCGACATTGTTCCCAATAAGAACAAACTCCGCGGTGGCGGCGGCCTCTAGTTTCGGGATAACGGGCACGAACGGACGAACGGCGAACGGCGGGGGCGCACGATGTTCTTAATAGGAACAAACTCACCGGGCGAGTTTCGGTTTCGGGAGACGGAGGCATGCGGGCGGGCGGGCATGCAGGCAGGCGATTTAGGTCGCGATGTCCTGTTTGGTCGGTTTTTTGTCATTTTAGACATCGGGGTTTGCTGCTACTATCTGGTTGATGTCCAAACCAGCGAAACGCCGGATCGGGTTGGTGGTGTTCAGCGGGGTCAACGCCCTCGACTGGGTTGGTCCGGCGGAGGCGTTCCTCGCGGCCAACGCTCCGGGAGGCGCACCAGAGTATGAAGTGGTGACCTTGGGCGAGCCCTGCCTCGCGGCCGGGGCGACGATGCTGCCGGGCCACGGTTTCACCAGCCGGGTTCAACTGGATACGCTGATCGTGCCCGGCGGCAGCGGGCTGCGCGAGCCGGAGACGACGAAAACGGTGGCGGCGCTGGTGACGAGGCTGGCTCCGCGCCTCCGGCGGATCGTGTCGGTCTGCACCGGCATCTACGGGCTGGCCCCGACGGGACTGCTGGACGGGCGCCGGGCCACCACCCACTGGCAGTTTACGCGCGACGTGGCCGGGAAATTCCCCCGATTGAAAATCGAACCCGATGCGCTGTTCATCAAGGATGGGAAATTCTACACGTCGGCGGGGGTCACCGCGGGAATCGACCTGGCGCTGGCGCTGATCGAGGAAGACCTCGGGCCGCAAGCGGCGCTGGCCGTCGCCCGGGAGCTGGTGGTTTTTGTCAAGCGCCCCGGCGGGCAGGCGCAGTATTCCGAACCGCTTCGCTTTCAGACCGGGGCCGACCAGCGTTTCAAGGAGCTCATCGCCTGGATCGCAGGCCATCTGCCAGCGGATCTCTCGATCGATGCGCTGGCCCGCCGCGTCGGCCTTTGCCCGCGGCACTTTTGCCGGGTGTTCAAGGACGCGACCGGGCACACCCCGGCGGGTTTCGTGGAGGAGTTTCGCCTGGCCGAGGCCAGTCGTCGGTTGGCGGACTCCGCCGACCTCGTCGAGCAGATCGGACACTCCGTCGGCTACCGGTCCGGCGACGGATTTCGCCGGGCCTTCGAACGCCGGTTTCGGGTGAATCCGCATGTCTACCGTCAGCGTTTCTCCAACGCGGGCGCGCAACCGTTCGCGCCTTCTCCAGTCGCGCGCCGCGTCGCGGTGTCCCTGAGAAAAAAATCCGACCTCTGACGCGCCATGCTCGAACTCCTGCCCACCTGCGAACACTGCAACCGGCCCCTGCCGCCGAACTCACTCGAAGCGCGCATCTGTTCCTTCGAATGCACCTTCTGCCGGATCTGCGTGGAGGAAGTGCTGGGCAATGTCTGTCCGAACTGCGGCGGCGGTTTCTGTCCCCGGCCGGTCCGGCCGGCCACGAACCGGAAGGGCGGCTGGTTTCTGGGTGGCCATCCCGCCGGCTCCGTCGTCCAACACCGGCCGGTCGATCCGGCCGCGCACGCCCGCTTTGCGGACGGGATCCGCCTGATCGCGCCCGAGAATCGCTGAAGCGCGGCGGGGGGAAACAGGACGGGGCAGCGGTCCTCCCGTTTTGCGATTCAGCCCGAGCAAGACCCGGCGGCCCTGCTTCCTCCGGACCGGCAAGGAATCTGCCGGCGGAGATCCGCCGGTTTTTCCCATGGCGTCGCATCCGGCGGCTGGCCCCCGGCAGGGTTCTTGCAGGGCCGCTGGTCATTTTTTGCGGAGGGAGCGGAAAGCTACCACAAGAAATGCACAGCGTTGAACAAACCAGTGGCAGTCAGACGGAGCAAAATGTCCGATGCTTGACCCGCGACCCCCAATGTCCCTTCCCATGAATACCCTCCGCGCCTCCCTTCTCCTGTCCGGCCTGTTGGTTGCCACGACCGCTTTGGCGGCCGAGGCCTCCGCCAATTGGGACGACAAATGTGCGAGCTGTCACGGCCCGGACGGCCGTGCCGACACCAAGATGGGCAAAAAGCTCAAAATCCGGGACATGACCGACGCCACGTTCCAGGCGACGTTCGCCGATGAGGATGCAGTCAAGGCGGTCAAGGAAGGCATCAAGGACAAGAACGGGAAGACGCTGATGAAGCCCATCGAGGGTCTGACCGACGAGGAAATCCAAGCCTTGGTCGCCCGGGTCCGTTCGCTGAAGAAGTAAGCGTCGGCGGTTCCCCTCCACGCCATGAGCTTTGTTCCGCCGCCCCCGCAGGAACAGGCGGCCCGGAAGGCCATTTGGGTCCTGCTGGGCCTCACGGGCGCCTTCCTGATTCTCGCCGCCGCCATGCTGGCCAAACCCTGGGCGCAGCCGGTCGCGCGGCGGCCCATCCCGCTCGTCGATCCGGCGTTTCTCGAACAGACCCCGTGGCGGAAATCCTACGCCGACCTGGTGCGCGGGAAGGAGGACCTGTCGGATTTCGAATGCTACGTCTGCCATGAGAAGAAGAACCCGCCACCGCTGCGGTTCGATGCGCAGCAGACCCTGATCGTGCCCGACGAACACTCCGACATCAAGATGGGGCACGGCTCGCACAACCGGAACAATCTCTGTTTCAACTGCCACAACGAGACGAACCTGCTGACCTTTTCCACGCGCGACGGCAACGAGTTGAAATTTTCCGACAGTTCCCGCCTGTGCGGCAGCTGCCATGGCCCGAACTATCGCGACTGGGAGGCCGGCGTGCACGGCCGCATGAACGGCTACTGGAACCACCAGCTCGGCGAATTCCGCCGGTTGGACTGTGTGAACTGCCACAATCCGCATGCACCGCGGATCCCCACCCGCCAGCCGGCTCCGCCGCCGCACTCGCTCCGTGAATCGCCCGAAGAGGAAACGCCCGCCCCCCACGCCGCCACGCCCTGATCATGCCTCTCCCCGAAGACTCCTCCGCCGCTGAGCCCGGCTCCCTCGAACGGCTGATGTCCCGCCGCAATTTCCTGCGCTCGTCCGCGGCCTTCGCCGGCCTCGGCGCGCTGGCCGCCAGCCTCTCGCCGTTGCGCGAACTGGGTGAATTCTCCTCGGTGGACGAATTCATGCAGAAATACTACAAGGAGATGACCCCCGAGGACATGGCCCGGGTGATCAAGCGCATCGAGGGCGACGTGCAGCGACAGTACGGCATCCGCCCGCACGTGCGCGATCTCAAGCCGATGGATGGAGTCGAGTTCGTCTATTGCCTGAATCTCACCCGCTGCATCGGCTGCCGCAAATGCGTGCACGCGTGCGTCGCGGAGAACAACCAGTCGCGCAACCCGGAGATCCAGTACATCCGCGTGCTCCGGCTGCCGCACGGTTCGATGGATCTCGAGAAGGCCGAGCACAACTACAACCCCGCGGCGGTGCCGGAGAAGGGATATTTCTACATGCCGGTGCAATGCCAGCAGTGCCACAATCCGCCCTGCGTGAAGGTCTGCCCGGTGCATGCCACCTGGCAGGAGAAGGACGGCATCACGGTCATCGACTACGACTGGTGCATCGGCTGCCGCTACTGCGAGGCGGCCTGTCCGTACTGGGCGCGGCGGTTTAATTTCACCAAACCGGAGATTCCGAAGGAGCGCCTGAATCCGAACATGGCGTACCTCGGCAACCGTCCGCGCAAACAGGGCGTGATGGAGAAATGCCATTTCTGCATCCAGCGCACCCGCGCGGGCCGCTATCCGGCGTGCCTCGAGGTCTGCCCCGTCGGCGCGCGCAAGTTCGGCAACATCCTCGATCCCGACAGCGAGGTTTCCTACATCCTCCGGGAAAAACGCGTTTTCATCCAGTTGAAGGAGGAAATGGGCACCAATCCCCGCTTCTTCTACTACTTCGAGAAATGAGCGCGATGCTCGACCGACCGACCGCCGACCGGTGCCGCAACCCCTCCCACCTATGATCCGCGCTGCCCGTAACTACCTGACCTTTCTGGAGCGTTGCGCCCGCCTCGCGTTCACGGGCGACTGGCGCTACTATGCGTGGATGGGCGTGCTGACGGTTTTCTGCCTGCTCGGCCTCAATGCCTACTGCAAGCAGTTCGTCAACGGCCTGATCGTCACCGGCATGAGCGACGAGGTTTCGTGGGGCGTCTACATCGCCAACTTCACGTTTCTCGTCGGTGTCGCCGCCGCGGCGGTGATGATGGTCATCCCCGTCTACATCTACGACAACGAGGAACTGCACGACCTCGTCATCTTCGGCGAGCTGCTCGCGGTGGCCGCCATCATCATGTGCCTGGCATTTGTGACCGTCGATCTCGGGCGGCCCGACCGCTTCTGGCATTTGATCCCCGGGATTGGACAGCTGAACTTCCCGAACTCAATGCTCAGTTGGGACGTGATCGTGCTCAACGGTTACCTGCTGCTCAACGTCCATATCTGCGGCTACCTGCTGTACTGCCGCTATCAGAACCGGAAACCGGCCAAGTGGTTCTACATTCCCTTTGTTTTCATCGCCATCGTGTGGGCGGTCTCGATTCATACGGTGACCGCCTTCCTTTATGTCGGCCTCGGGGGCCGGCCGTTCTGGAATTCGGCGATCGTCGGTCCGCGTTTTCTCGCGTCCGCCTTCGCCGCCGGTCCGGCGCTGATCATTCTCGCGCTGCAGGTCATCCGACGCGTCACCGCGTCGGGCTCGGCCGACGAGGCCGCGGCGCTGCGGGCCGCGGCGCTGGCCACCGCGCACCGGCGGGCGGCCACGCTGGACGATCTCGATCTGCTTTCTGTTCATTTTCCCGTGCTGGCGGCGCTCTCGGCCGACGAACGCACCCGGTGCCTGGCCGGAGCCACCGTGTTCGAAGTCGCTGCCAGCGAGATCTTGTTGCGCCAGGGCGACACCGACTACCATGCGTTCTTCGTCCTGGCCGGCCGGGTGGTGGTGAAGCGCGAGGAAAGCGGCCGCTATCGCATCACACGCACGGTCGGGCCGGGCGGCCAGTTCGGCGAAATTTCCGCGCTCAACGGCACCCCGCGCATGGCCACTGCCATCACCGAAGAGCCCACGCGCGTGCTCTGTTTGCCCGCGGAGGCGCTGCGCGGCATGATGGCGAACCAAGAGGTCGAGACCGTCATCCGCTCGCGCATGACCGAGCGGCTCATGATCACGGACCACGCGCTGCTCACGCTGCGGAGCATCGTGCAGGTTTCGATGATCATCAATGTCTTCCTGCTCGCGAACGAGGTCTTCAAGGAATTCTACTCGGGCAACCTCCACGTCGCCTCGTCGAAATACCTGTTCCTCGGCCTGCACGGCCACCACGCGCTCGTCCCTTGGATCTGGACCGCGGTGGCGCTCAACCTGGCCGGCATGTTCCTGCTCATCCTGCCCCTGAGCCGCAGCCTCAAGTGGCTCGATGTCGCCTGCGTGCTTTGCATCACCGGCATCTGGATCGAAAAAGGCATGGGCCTCGTCATCCCCGGCTTCATTCCCACGCCGCTCGGGGCGATCGTCGACTACACGCCGTCGTTGAACGAGACCCTCGTTTGCGTCGGCATCTGGGCGTTCGGCCTGCTGTGCTACACAGTTTTCCTCCGCATGGCCGTGCCCATCCTGCAGGGTAAACTGAGCAAGGCCAACGAACGCCGGACCGGGTCCGGCCGCACTGGAAACGGCACGCCGGTGTCCGCCGCCGTTCCCCACTAGCCCGCCCTGCCATGCCCACGCAACTCACCGCCGACCACGCCAAGCAGTCGCTCACGGCGCATGTCGCGGCCAAGGGCGCCGAGATTTTCGCCAAGTACGGGCCGCAGGTTGGCTGGGCCGAGCTGCAGGCCGTCCTCAACGACCGCACCTGCGTCCGCTATCCGTGCACGATCGAGTTTGACGCCAGTCCCCTCCGCGCCGGCGAGTTCAGTCATCCCGTGCCCAACGGCGAAGCCCCGGAGGCCGGCTTCACCCTGTACGTGCACCCGCTCTACATGACGCAGCTGGCGATGGTGCCGTTCCTGGTGCTGTACCAGCTCGTGGTGGTGAACTACGGAGAGTTCGCCTCACCGGACGACGCCGAAACCTTTGCGGCGGCCGCGCTGGGTCTCGAGCGCGAGCTTTACTACCAGACGCTCTGCCAGCTCGCCGATACCCTCGGGACAGGCGACGAACCTGCTGGACCGCCGCAGCACCCGAGCTCTTGCTCGCCCGGTTGCGGGTGCGGCGGGTGACGGCGGCGCAGTATTGCTTTGGGTTCGATTGCCTCTTTTTCCCGAGTAACACTAAGGGCTGTACGCTACGGAAAAAGCAAATTGGGTGATTTTTCGATCCGTCGGTCGCGAATACCGGCACCCTGCGGCCAACTGCCATTCTTTTGTTAACTCAAAGCGCAGGTCGGCCACCGCGCCCAATTTCGCCTCCGTCGACGAAAACGAGCGATTGGCGATCGTCGCCTTCGAACAAAAAAGTGAGACCACCGGCCCAAGCTGGAGGGATATATGGTCGCTGAGATGCCAGGCATAACGCAGATCCGCACCAAATTCATGAATCTTCTCCGTGCTGCCGAACGGGGTCTCCACCTGGGCTGAAACAATATTCGGATCCCGGAAAATATTCGCGGTGGGCGAAATGCCGCTCCCCTTCAAATCTCCGATATAGCTATAGCTGACACCCAGACGCCAATCATCCCCCAGCTCGGTCGACACGCGGGCAAACGGAACCATCAGGCTGGACGTTTTTGCATTGGTCAGGTCGGGCGCTGCATAGGAACGCATGCCCGAGACCGCGGCATAAGCAACGCCCGCCTCTGAAGTGACCGAGGCGGACTGCGCAAGGGCAGCGACCGCGAGGGCAGCCACTGCGAACGACATGAGTTTAATGGATGGCATAATAAAATTGGGATTTCGGCTGACGCCATCAGTCCGATACGCAAGGCGCGGACCTGAGTGGCCCAGGGTCATCCGGTCCGTCTGTCTTGTCGTGGACTCGAAGCTCATCCAGATGACCATGGTCGGTAAAGAAGATTGCCACGTCGGCGCAGGATGGCCGACTACGGAAGCCTTTGCCGGCGCCGGCGCGCGTAGGCGATCGAAATTCCGAGCAGCACCGCTCCCAGCACGAGAAACGACATGATGCGGTAGGCCGGCTCCAGCCGGGCCAGATCGACGACAAACACGTAGACGATGGTGGCCAGAATCGTGCCGATGCCCATCAGGCGGTATTTCTGGCTGCGCAACACGGCGCTCGCAATGAAATAAACCCCCGCCGCGCCGAGCCACGAGACACTGACCCACGCTCCGGGAACCGTGTGAAAAAGACCGTACGGGATGACCACGCTGGCCGCGATCAGGTAGAGGTTCCGCATGAATTCCGTGCGCAGATCGAGCCGGTCTTTCTGCCAGTTGAGCACGCGGGCGGTGAGCAGTGCCACCACGGCGAAACTGAGGTTCACCGGGCCGGTGCCGGTGCCGGTGAGAAGATGGGCGAAATAAATGCCGCCGAAGATGAACACGTTCGCGACGATCACGATCTTCGACCGGAACCAGACCGCGGTCACCGCCACGAGCAGGCTCTGCCACGCCAGCCAGGCGTAAAAGTCGGGCGCGGGAAAATACCGGAAAATGGCCGCGCTCAGCATCAAATAGCCGGCGCAGGCGTAGAGCGAGGTGGCGTAGACGCTCTGGTGGTGGCGCCAGTGCACTACCGCCGCCAACAGCAGCCCGGCCGCGACCCCGGTTTCGACCCATGGTGGAGCCGCCGCGTAGAAAAGTTGCACATTGATCAAAGCGATCAGCATCGCGCCGCCGCCGATCAGAAGCGCCCGGCCGATGCGCAGCGCCAGGTGATCGCGCTCCGCCCCCGGCCGGCAGCCGAGGGCCACCAGCGGAGCCGAATAGGCGGCCAGCGCCATCAGATTTCCCTGCGCAGCCTCCACCCCGTGCAGCGCGTGTCCGAGCAGCGGATGGTTGAGCAACCAGTCCAGGTGCACGAAATAGGCCAGCCCGGTTACGACGAGTCCCAGCCCGGGCCAGTTGCGCCAGCGCACCAATCCGTAAGCGGTCACCGCCAGCCCCACCATCAGGCCAAACTCGGCCCCGCTGCTTTCCGCGAGCAACGCGGTCGTGAAACCGAGGCCGAAGACCAGTCCTGTCAGCACTTCGCTGCGCCGGCGCGCGGTCAGAAAAAATTCCCCGCCCAGGACCGCGACCAGCACGGCCAGACTGATCGGGCGGTCGGCAACGACGGGATGCAGCGAGAAGGAATGGAGCCGCAGGGTGGCGAAATACAGCAGGAACAGCGCCCCACCGAAGAGGATCTGCGCGGTTTCGGAAAGGGCCCGGCGCCAACGGTGGGCGGCGGCGAAAAATCCCGCCGCCGCCGCGTAGCCGATCAGGCAGGAAACAAACGCCGGCAGGCCTTGGAACGGATAGGCGACGAGAAAAGCCAGCCCCACGCTCAGGGCGATGACGCCGACCCGGGCGAGCCAGTATTCTCCAATCTCCATTTCCAGTTCGCTCTCGCCCGTCGGGGCGGATGGAGCCGCCCGCGCCTCGCCTCCCAGGATGATCGCGGCATCCGCGTCGGTCAGTGGCCGGAAGCCCAGATGCCGCTCCAAGCGAACCAGCCGCGCTTCGAGCAGGCGCTGCGCCGGCGGCAGGTCCGTCGCCAAGGAGCCCGGCCCGGCCCCGGAATCATCAGTCCGCTCCGGACGGGCGGGCGATGTCGGAAAACTGTCGGCGAAGTTCATTCGCAATGGATCCGATACTCCGAATTTTTTCGGTTCGTTTGAGTGTAGGAGCCTGCTTGCAGGCGACTGTCAGGGCGTGGCACGGGTCTCCCGACCCGTGAAGAGCGGAACACGGGTCGGGAGACCCGTGCCACGATGGATCGCCTGCGAGCAGGCTCCTACAGATGAAAGACGAGTCATCAGGGAAAAATAGTTGGCGTTGATTTGTTCAAATGACTCGGGGTTTGTCCGGGGGGCTTTACTGAAGTCTCAGGGATATGCCGGGCCATTCTCCCGGGCAGCCCGGCGCAGCTGCGAACGCAGCTTGACGAGGGAAGAAACGCGGCGCCGGATTCAGCCGGGAGCCGGGGGCGGGCGGGAGCGACGGATTATTTGCCTTGGATGCCACCGTTGTGGCAATCGGCGCACTTGAGATCATCGTCGTATTCGCCGCCAGGGTGTTTGAATTCGAGTCCGGCCGCGGAGAGAGTGCTCAGCGACTCGCCCTTCCCTTGGGCGAGGATCACGTGGCACGAGGTGCAATCGGTGGCGCGCACGGTTTGGCCCGTGGCGGTCTTGTGTTTGTCGTCGTGACACCGGAAGCAACCCGGCCAGTCCTTGTGGCCGATGTTGTTCGGGTAGACGCGCCAGTCCGCCTTGCGCTCGGGGAAAATGTTCGTGGCGTAGAGCTGCTGGACCGCCGAAATCGTGGCCGGAAGTTCTTCGCTGCCCGGGTACTTGCCCTGCAGGAAATCGGCGATCTTCTGCGGCGCGTCCGCGGAGGAGGTGATGGTTTTCTGGACCATGGCCTGCACGGCGCTGCGCTTGATGTTGGGCAGCTTGGTGCTCAGCACACCGGAGGCCATGGCCCGCTCCACGGCGTCGTTGGCCGTCGGAAAAACGTGCGCGGGGCGGTTGTGGCAATCGATGCAGTCCATCTCCCGGATCGCGCCAGCCGGCGGCTCGCCCTTGAACTCCTCGTTGCGGTAAACGCGCGAGCTGCCGTCCTTCTTGTTCGTCACGCGCATCCAGACGATGTCCTGACGCTTTTCGTCGGTGGCATAGTATTCGACGAGATTCTCGGGGTTGACGTGCCAGTGGATGCCGCCGAGCGGGCTGCCGGCGTGGCCGGAGTTGACGTGCAGGAGCAGGCGGACCGTGTATGGCGTGTTTTTCTTGTCGGAAAGGTAATGATCAAAAGCGATGTCGACGTTGCCGTTGAACTTCTGCGGCCAGTGGCATTTTTCGCAGGTCTCGCGCGCCGGACGGAGGTTTTTCACCGGGGTGCCGATCGGCCGCTGGTAGTTGTCGAGGGTGAAGGCGATGAGCTGGTGGGTGCCGTTGAGCTTGGCCTTGATGAAGGCGGACGCACCGGAGCCGACGTGGCATTGGACGCAATCGACGCGGGCATGGGCCCCGCGCTGGTAGGTCGTGAATTCCGGATTCATCGCGCTGTGGCAGACGGCGCCGCAGAACTGGGTGGACTCCGCGTAATGGTAGGACTGGTAGCTACCGAAGGCGGAGAGCATGATGAAGACGATGGCGCCGAGGCCGAAGAGGATCAGGAAACGCCGCTGCGCCCGGTCATTGAAATCGAGCCGCCACTTGTCGGGCACCGTTGCGGCGTGCTTGATGGCCCAGCGGCGTTGGGCCCAGGCACCGAAAAAAAGCAGCCCCAGCCCGGCGATCAGAAAACCCGGCGCAACAATGTAGGTAAAGATGCCGAGGTACGGATTCCGCTCGCCCTGGGTGAAGTCCATCCAGACGAGCAGGGCGAACGAGAACAGCGCGCCGACCGCAAGCACGGCCCCGATCGCGCTGATCCAGTTGTTGAAATGCGAACGCCCGAGAGCCGGGGGGGGCGCGGAAACGGAATCGGGCATGGCGGGACAGGTCGGCGAAAGGGAGTGAACTTAATCAAGCGGTCCGCGGAGCCGGGACGCACCCGCGCCCGGGCGGAAAGCCGGGGGCCGAGGCTTCAGGCCTTGAACTTGCGGACGTACGCAACGAGGTCCTTGATCTCGTCGGCCGACAGCTCGTCCTTGAAGGCCTTCATCTTCTCCTTGCCGTTGTCGCCCTTGATGCCGTCGGTGATGGCCTTGACCATCTCGTCGTCCTTCAGCGCCGCCTGCACGCCGGCGTCGGTATAATCCTTGATCTTCAGTTTCTTTCCGGACTTGGTCTGCGCCTTGCCGTCGGAGCCGTGGCAGGAGGCGCAGCTGTTTTCCCAATTGTCCGCGGCGGGGGCGGCTTGGGCTGCGCCCGCAACGAGAGCCAGCACGAAACTGGCGAGAGAGATCTTGGTGGTCGTTGTCATCGTGGATTCGGGGTTTCTGTCCAGTCTTGGTATTCTTGTGCGGAAGCGAACCGAAGGCAAGCGTGCTCGGGCAGGATCAGAGCGCCTGTTCGATGGAGATGTAGGCCAGCGGTCCGCGGAAGTTGGTGAAACCACCCGTGGTGTCGTTCTGGCTGTCGGCGTAGCCGATCTTGGCGCTCAGCATGCGATGTTCCTCGAGCCTGACCTTGACCCCGAGCGTTACGACCGACTCCACGGCGGCGGCGCCGTACGGCGTGGTAAAGGCCGCCATTTGCGGATCGCCGTTGTTGGACCGGTAATAGGTGTATTGGCCCTGGACATCGACATCCTTCGCCGCCACGAATCCGACCAGCGCGCCGGCCGTGACGTAGTTGTTGTCCGAGTTGTGCAGCACGTTGTTCGTGTCCCAAGCGCTGAGCGTCGAGGTCGCCGGAGTGACGCCGGCGCGCGGATAGACCGTGTTGATCGAGTTGAAGACCATCGTGCCGTTCAGCTGGACATAGATCGCCTTGTTCGGCGCCCAGTCGATGGATTCGCTGATGTTGTAATTCTTCGCGTCGCACGAATCATAGGCGGGATAAGTCGGGAGAAACCCCGTGACCTGCATCGTGCCCTTCTGGTAAATGTAGCGGGTGGTGAAGGACAGTTCCGGCAGCGGCCGCGCGATGGCGGTCAGCTTCACGCCCTTGAATTGGGAATCGAGCAGGTAATAGTCCCCCAGATTCACGCCATAGCCGGCCGACTCGTACTGGTGGTGCTTGTCGAACACCTCGGTCCGCAGCTCGAAGAACGTGCAGGTGCGCCAGTCGGCGCCGAGCGTGTAGTCGCCATGATCCTCGGCGTTGT
>Ga0265331_10001535_pt1 | contig 17003 bp, 12 predicted proteins | sample 41923metaG_FD_202088 | JGI IMG/M metagenome (GOLD analysis project Ga0265331, IMG submission 202088) | Rhizosphere microbial communities from Carex aquatilis grown in University of Washington, Seatle, WA, United States - 4-19-23 metaG | ecosystem: Host-associated > Plants > Roots > Rhizosphere... | reverse complement strand
GAGTCTGCCAAGGGTGGCAGAATTCCTGTATATAACCCGCACGACAACAGCATCCTGGCTGAGATTTCCGAAGCCACATCGGTCGATATCGACCGGGCGGTGGATGCTGCCCGGAAGGCGTTTCCCGCATGGAAGCGTCTTTCCGGGGCCGAGCGCGGCCGGTTCCTTTACAAACTGGCGGACGCAATTGAAGCGGACGCCAAATATCTCGCCGAGCTTGAAAGCCTGGACACCGGCCATCCGATCCGCGACACATCGGGTCTGGATGTGCCCCGAACGGTCGCGACGTTCCGCTATTTCGCGGGCATGGCGGACAAGGTCGAGGGCCGGGTTGTTCCCGTTGAATCCGGGTTTCTCAATTACGTCACGCGTGAGCCGTTGGGGGTGGTCGGACAGATCGTTCCATGGAATTTTCCCCTCATGTTTACGAGCTGGAAGATGGGTCCGGCACTGGCGGCGGGGAATACCGTTGTCATGAAACCGGCGGAATTGACGCCGCTATCGAGTTTGCGAGTCGCCCAGCTGATGGCCGACGTGGGCATTCCTGCCGGGGTCGTGAACATGGTCCCCGGATACGGACATGTGGCCGGTCAGTATATTGCTGAGCATCGCGGCATCGACAAGGTTTCTTTCACGGGATCGACGGCGGTGGGGCGGAAGATCGTGCAAGCCTCCGCGGGTAATCTGAAACGAGTGCAACTGGAACTCGGCGGCAAGGGCGCGAACATTATTTTCGATGACGCTCCGCTTGAGGCCGCGGTCAACGGTTCGGCGTTTGCGATTTTTCATAATCAGGGGCAAGCCTGCATCGCCGGCTCCCGCTTGTTGGTCCAGGATAAAATCGCCGACGAATTTCTCGACCGTTTTCTCAAGCTTACAAAGTCTATCCGGCAGGGCAATCCTCTGGATCCAAACACGGAAATGGGTCCACTCACTTCCGCGGGGCACCGCGATCGCGTTCTCAGCTACATACAAGTGGCGAAGGAGCAGGGGAGCACGGTGCTGACCGGGGGCAAGGCTCCGGACAATCCGGAGTTGGAGGCGGGCTACTACGTCGAGCCAACGATCGTGACAGCGAAGGCGGAGGACCGTGTGTGCCAGGAAGAAGTATTCGGCCCCTTCGTCTCCGTCACGCGATTCAAAGACGAAGAAGAAGTGGTTCGTCTGGCGAACTCGACCGATTACGGGCTGGGCGGAGGATTGTGGACTTCCAATCTCCAACGGGGGCACCGCATCGCTGCGGCGATTCGCTCCGGCATGGTTTGGGTGAACACGTACAAGCGCGTGAGCCCTGGCTCTCCCTTTGGCGGAGTGGGGCAATCCGGCTACGGCCGGGAAATGGGCTTTGAGGCAATGCACGACTATACGGATGCCAAATCCGTTTGGGTGAATGTCGATGCAAATATTCCGCCTTTCTACAAGCGCTAGTATTCGAAGTTCGCACGAACGGCAATTGGAACCAGACAGCGAGTGACAAAGACAGGGAGCGACATTGATGCGTTTCACAAGGCGAATCGCAGCCATGTTACTCCCTGTTGTGATACTCTCCTGCTCGGCGGTTTTTGCTCAAGCTCACGATCCCAAACTTGATGCGGTATTTGTGAAGACACGCAACGAGCGGGATGCCGCGATGCGTTCGGGCGATTCAGAGGTTTATTCCCGGTACACGACCAAGGATTTTTGGGTGATCATGCCCGACGGAAGCGTGCAGACCAAGCAGGACCGAATCGCGGCGATGAGGCGGAGCCAGTCCGCCGAGCAGCTTTCGCCTCCCAGAGACGAAAAGATCGACGCCTACGGCGGCACGGTGGTGGTGAGCTGGATTTCGGCGATACAGGGGAAAGACGCCCGCTTTTCGGAAACCTGGGTGAAACAAAAAAACGGCGTCTGGATGGTTGCTGCGGCACATGTTTCGATGATTCAGGCAAAACCGTAATTTCCTGTGATACAGTTCCATAAATTGGCAGGCTCGCGGAATCCGCGGGCCTGATTTCCTGGTTCAATCAAAATTTGAGCATCGGTCGAAAGGATGCCCGCAAAATGTCTGCTTCTAACGGGAAGTGGGATACCTCATACGAATGGAAGGTAGTGACGCTGCTCGGTCTGGGATTCGGCCTCGTCGGGCTGGATCGCTGGATCATCGCGCCGATGCTTCCTTCGATCATGAAGGATTTGAACCTCGGATACGGGGACGTGGGAAAGATTATTGCGATCCTTGGGGTTTCCTGGGGTGTCTTCGCGGTGGTCATGGGCGGACTGTCTGACAAGATCGGATATCGAAAAGTCCTCATTCCGGCGATCGTCATGTTTTCACTTTTGTCGGGATTGTCAGGAGCGGCGGTCGGGCTTCTGAGCCTGATGTCCATCCGCGCGATCATGGGCATAACCGAAGGGTCTTTCTGTCCGACGAGTTTTGCGGCGACGGCGGAGGCCTCGGAACCGAAACGGCGCGGGCTGAATCAAGGCCTGCAACAGAGCACATTCGCGTTGTTCGGCCTGGGATTCGGGCCGATCATCGCGACACAGTTGCTGCGCGTGGTTCCTTCGTGGCGCTGGGTTTTCATCGTCGTGGCGATTCCGGGATTTATCCTGGCCATCCTGATGTACTTCGTGATTCGCGATCCGCAACATGTCACGGACCGGAAAGCCGGAATCGTTTCAGAGAAACCCGCGCACAAATGGTCCGCCATTTTTAAGAGCCGCAATATCGTATTGTCCATGCTGGCATTGCTCTGCGCGATGACCGGGGTTTTCGTTTTGGGCGCGATGCTACCGAGCTATCTGGTGGACTATCTCCACCTGACCGGCGTCCAGATGGGTTTCGTGACGTCGGCGCTCGGATTTGGAGGATTTGTCGGCCAGTTCGGGCTACCGGGAATTTCCGATGTGCTGGGCAGAAGGATCGTGGCGGTTCTTGGTTTTCTCGGAGCGGCAATACTGCTTCGTGTCTTCATCAGTACGGGACCGAATCCGGCATTGTTGTTCGGGCTGCTCTTTATCGTGTCGTTCTTCACGCTTGGCCTGGTCGCGCTGTTGACGGGGCCGATTGCCACGGAATCCGCTCCCCTGGGCCTGGTGTCATCGGCGATTGGTATCGTCGTGGGCGCGGGAGAAATTTTCGGTGGCGGAATCATGCCGGGGATCGCCGGTTATGTCGCGCAGAACTTCGGCATCCAGTACATTCTGGATCTCGCGTTGGGCGGCGTGGTCCTGGGCGTTGTGGTCTGCCTGTTCCTGAAGGAAACGGCGCCGCGTAAGCTGCGCTCGACCGGCGAAAAGGCCGTTGCCGTTCAGTCCGCCGCGGATTAAGAGAATCGCGCGGAATGATCCGGGTAATTTTCTTTTAAAGGACAATCAATCATCGGCACTCAAGCGGATCCTCGCACCTCGATTTTATTTCAGCCTCTTCGCATCGGGAAATTAACGCTGCCCAATCGGATCGTCATGGCTCCGATGACGCGCAGCAAATCGCCGGGCGGGGTTCCCGGCGCGAACGTAGCCGCGTATTACCGTCGCCGAGCCGAAGGCGGGACCGGCTTGATCATCACCGAAGGGACGTTCATCCCTCATCCATCCGCCGGTTTCAATCCCGACGTTCCGCGTTTTTATGGCGATGACGCGCTGGCCGGATGGAAGCGCGTGGTCGAGGAAGTGCATGCCGCCGGCGGCAAGATTTTCCCGCAAATCTGGCACGTGGGTTTATCGGCGCGCCCCAATGTGCAGACGGACCCGCGCGCGCTTGGCCCGTCCGGTATGGACAAGCCCGGAGAACAAGTCCGCGAGCCGATGACGCAGATGGAAATCGACAGCGTGATCCATGCGTACGGCGAAGCAGCCGCATCGGCCAAGCGATCGGGTTTTGACGGACTTGAGATTCATGCCGCGCATGGATACCTGATTGACCAGTTTTTCTGGGAAGCGACCAATCGGCGGACCGACAAATACGGCGGCGATTTAATGAAGCGCACGCGCTTCGCTGTGGAAGTGATCGAGGAGATTCGCCGCAACGTGAGCCGCGACTATCCCGTATGTTTCCGGTTTTCGCAGTGGAAAATCGCCGATTACGGGGCGAAAATCGCTCAAAATCCGCAGGATCTGGAGAAATTGCTGGAGCCGCTCGTTGCCGCCGGCGTCGATATTTTTCACTGTTCGCAGCGCCGATTCTGGGAGGCGGAATTTGAGGGGAGTTCGCTGAATCTTGCCGGGTGGACCAAAAAATTGACCGGGAAGCCGTCCATCACTGTCGGATCGGTCACGCTCAGCCAGGAATTCACGGCTGCAATCCCCGGCTCACAGACAATTCAAATAACGGGCCTGGATGAATTGCTTGACCGGATGGAGCGGGGCGAGTTCGATCTTGTCGCCGTTGGCCGATCGTTGATCGTGAACCCGACGTGGCCGAGGATGATTCAGCGAGGGGCGGTCGACGAACTACAGCCGTATCAGCGCGATGTTCTCCAGCAATTGGTCTGAAGGCTGGCCGGGCGTGGCATCCTCGGGTCTTTATCCTAAATTTCTAGGATTGGGTCGCATTGTTGTCAAAAGCAATAAGTAGCACAGCCACTCCTGGCCGTGCGGTTTTTGCAATCGTCGGCATGGCAAAGAGCACACAGTCAGGAGTAGCTGTGCTACGAGAGCCGAACCGATCCACCACCAATCTTCTTGCTAACTTGCGCCGATTGTGCGAAAAAGGCTCATCCGGGTTTATCCCAGCGGGCGCGCGAATTAAGGCTATTCAGCAGTGGGACCAATCGCGCCAATTCTCGTGTTTTGAAAAAATAGCGGCAATTGTCGGGTCGGTGAAAGAAGACCCTCACGTCGAATTTAAGATTCTTGTACAGGAGGCGGAGTGATGAGAACAATCGGCAAGCTCGTATCGTTCCTGGGCCTGGTTGCACTTTGCGGTTCCGCGGCATTTGCGGCGACGGTCACCGGAACGGTGAAGGGACCGGACGGCGCTCCGTTCAAGGCTGCCTTTGTGGAAGCGCAAAACACGAAGAGCCGGATCACAACGATTGTCTTGTCGGACGCCCAAGGTCATTACCGAATTGAAAGGCTGAATCCCGGCGATTATCGCGTGTCGATTCGCGCGATCGGTTACACCGCCGTTCCAAAGACGGGCGTTTCTCTCACTGCGGACCAGAATTCTTCGATTGATTTCGCGCTGCAGACAGGCACGGTGCACTGGAACGAGCTGAACAACTACCAGGGAGGCATGCTGCTGCCCGACGGCAAAGGGAAAGACCTGCTGATGGGGCAGTGCATGACCTGCCACGGGTTTCAGGCGCGCATGGCTTCGATGCACCGCGACGCGGACGGCTGGAAGGATCGCGTCGAATACATGCGCACGATCGCGCATTTCGGCCTGATGAATGCGGCATCTCCGCTGACCGACGAGAAAGTCGAGTACCTGTCAGCTTATCTGACCAGCGTGTTTGGTCCCGATTCGACGCTGCCGAAATCTCCAGCGGAGCTGCCCGGGTATCAGGCGACGTTGCGTCCGCTCAGTGGCAATGAAAACAACACGAACATTGTATACGTCGAGTACGATCTGCCGGGAATGAACCGGCTGCCCTTCAGCGCTGCGCCAGACAAGAAAGGGTATCTCTGGATTCCCAACTTTGGCCCCGCAAACAACATTACGAGGCTCGATCCGAAGACAGGCGAGTACAAGGACTACAAGGTAGGAAACGAAGGCAACGCCGCCATTCACTCCGCCTATCCCGCTCCGGACGGTTCGGTGTGGCTGGGCGAACAGTCGTCCAACAAGCTGGGACGGTGGGACCCCGTGACCGAGAAAATCACGGAAATTCAGGACCCGTATCTTCCCGGCAAGGAAGGCCTCGAGGATGGCGGATGCAAACACACGGTGCGGTTCGATCCTGACGGCAATGTGTGGTCGAGCGGAGATCCGCTCAGTCGCTACGATATCAAGACCGGGAAGTTCACCAACTACTGGGATGAAATTGGCAGCGCCTACGATGTGGCGGAGGACGCAGCGGGGAACATCTGGTTCACCACATTGCGGTCCCACAGGATCGGGAAGATCGATTACAAGACACTGAAAGTTAAGATGTGGGACCCGCCGACCGCAAAATCGTTTCCCCGTCGTATGGAAATCGATACCGACGGGATGATCTGGTTCGGCGAATTCAACAGCGGCAAGATCGGACGCTTCGATCCCGAAACTGAAAAGTTCACGGAATACCCACTGCCCGGCCCGTCGCCCACGCCGTACGCGCTGGGCATCGATAAGAACCACAATGTCTGGTACTCCTCCTACAGGCAGGACGTGATCGGCGTTATGGATACAAAAACCGGGAAAGTCACCGAGTACCCCTATCCTCACGCGGAAAACACGATGCGCGAGTTTTTCAAGGACGACCAGGGACACATGTGGTATGGCTCACCCGGAAACGGCAAGGTTGGTTATTTTTATCTGACCAGCGCAACCGGAAATACAGGCAAATAGACGTCAAAAAACCACAGTGTCACTGACGCCGCGCGCTCGCCAGCCCATGGCTGGCGGCGCGATGCGTCGTTTGAATTCGCAGGCGCAAAAATTGCAACCCCGTAAGCTCTCCACACGTCCAAAACAGGTAGTGGGAATATAAATCGGCGGAACCTGTGCGTCGGGGAAATTCGCGTTTGCTGCGCCTTTCGATCGTTCGTGTGCAGGGGAGTGCCGAGTTTCGCTCCCAAACGGCTGTGCTATGATTGCGTAACGGCAGGGCGAGATTAAGTCTAATTCTTCAGACCAACGATTCATGACGAGGGAGAGGTATGAGAATTCATCGTGGCATAATTCTGGCGGCACTGATAAGCACGTTGATGGTTTCCGCTTCGATGTTCGCGCATCATGGGTATGCGGCGTATGACATGACCACCAGCATGACGATGAAGGGGACGGTGACCAGCTATGAGTTGGCGAACCCGCACTCGTCTATCGCCTTTGACGTAAAAGATGCCAGCGGAAATGTCGTGCATTGGATCGTCGAAACCGGACTGCCGGTGCGCGGAATGCGCGCGAGCGGCTTTGCGTCGGACACTTTGAAGCCCGGCGATGAAATTACGATCACATTTAATCCGGGAAAAGAAGCGGACAAGCATATCGGAGTTTTTAAAGCCGTGACGTTGTCCGACGGCAGAGTATTCCCGGTGCCCGGGAGCACAGGGCAGTAGCAGGGAATACCTTCAAGGATCCAAGCCACAACTGCCGGTGGGCGGATTTTGCCCAACGGTCGATACATTTGGCCCTCCGCGCGATCGCCGGCGATTGCCGGACCGCGAGGAGAAATCGGGAGGCTTTTGAGCGATGCGAAACCGTCTTGCGATTTTATTTTTGGCGCCGATTGCGTTTCTGATTTTTTCGCCGCGGGTGCAGGCTCAACAAACCGCGCCGGCGAAGTCTCCCGCAGTCTCCGGTGAGAACACGGACCAAAAATTCGATCCGCGACGCGATTTGAATGGCACTTGGATCGGGGTACCGGGCACGAAAGCCTTTCGGAATTTCACCAGCTCGGACCAGAAAATTCCTGAACCGCCTTTGACGGATTGGGCCCGGAAAAACTTGCTGTATCAGTCGATTTCGCACGATTCCCTGGCCGGCATTCGCATTCCAGGATCGGATCGTCCAGGGCACACCTGCCCGAACAATCAGGACCCTTGCTTTTCCGCAGACCAGTACGGGGTTCGCACGAATGACCCGGACGGCGAGTACCCGGCGAAAGACTGCGAACCGCTGTCCACGCCGGCGATGTACGACTATCCGGGTTTTGGCTCGATGGAGCTTTTCACGACGCCGGATGGAACGCGCATCTATCAACTCTTTGCCTATCACCGGGAATGGCGCACCTGGTGGCTCGATCGAGAGCATCCCAAAGATCTGGATCCGACTTACGAGGGAGATTCGACGGCGCACTGGGATGGAAACACCCTTGTCGTGGATACGATTGGATATAACGGCAAGACCATGGTCACGCAGAATGTAGGCCACCGAAAAAGCGACGCATTTCATCTGGTGGAGCGCTTCACGCTGACCGACCGCGATCACCTGACCATCGACATGACGTATATCGATCCGAAAGCCTGGGGCGATAAATCCTGGCCTGGTTTCAAGAAACTCTACATGCGGACGAAGCCGGAAGACTTCGAAGAATTCATTTGCAGCCCCAGGGAATATATGGAGTACGACAAGCGCGTCACGGACACCATGCACGGCAAACAAGCCAAGTAGCGGCGCGGAATCCGGGACGAAGTTCGTCATAAGCGGCCTAGGGTTTAAGCGGGACATAGAGGTGAAGCTTCGATGCGAATTCGATTTGCCGGCTTGGCTATGATGGCAATTGCAATTACGATTTTCTCGCCACGGCTCCACGGACAGGCCGGTTCGTCCGCGGTGAAATCCGACTCAGCTGCCGGTGGGAAGCCCGATCAAAATCTCGATCCCAGGCGCGACCTCAATGGCACATGGATCGGCGAGAAGGGCACGCGCGCGTTTCGAAATTTTGCCAGCTACGACCAGCATGTTCCTGAACCGCCGCTGACCGACTACGCCAAGAAGAATTTGCTCTATAAATCGATTTCGCATGACCCCCTGGAGGGGACGCGCATCCCGGGATCGGACCGTCCGGGAAAACTTTGCCCGGACAATCAGGACCCGTGTTATTCGAAGGATCAGAATGGCGTCCCCACAAATGATGCCGACGGCGAGTACCCCGCGAAGGACTGCGAGCCGCTTTCCACGCCGGCCATCTATGACTACCCCGGCCTGGGCTCGATGGAACTGTTCACCACGCCGGATGGAACTCGCATCTTTCAGTTGTTCGCCTACCATCGTGAATGGCGCACCTGGTGGCTCAATCGAGAGCATCCCAAGGATTTGGACCCGACTTATGAGGGAGACTCGACGGCTCATTGGGACGGGAACACCCTGGTCGTCGATACCATTGGTTATAACGGGAAAACGATGATCACGCAGAGCGTCGGGCATCGAAAGAGCGACGCCTTCCGCCTGGAAGAACGCTTCACGCTCACCGATCGCGATCATCTGACCATTGACATGACGTATTACGACCCAAAAGCATGGGGCGACAAAGCCTGGCCCGGATTCAAAAAACTATATCGACGGACGACGCCTGAAGATTTTGAAGAATTCATCTGCAGCCCGCGGGAATACATGGAGTATGACAAGAGAGTAACCGCCCCGATGCACGCCCAATAAGACGCTGAGCCAGCCGGAATGGATCGAATGGGAAGTCGATCCTTGACGTTGTAGACCGCGTTCAGTAGCATGGCTGCATTGGCAGGTCTCTCATTTCTTTGGGTTTTTGGTAATCGAGGGTTCCCGCATGAACCTGGCTTCCAGTTCGAGCCGGATTTTCACAGCGCGTGAAACGCACGGCCGGGTGCTTAGAGCTGGCAACCGATTGATTGCGCACAGCGAAGAGATCGGATGGCGCTCGTTATACGCCGCGATTATCGAAGAAGCCCCGTTTGATTTGACCGAGCCGGCGATTCACAACCCGTCCCTGATTTATCACCTGTCCCAACCTACTGTAGTCGTAAGAAAAGTGGACGGCGTCGCGCGCGACCGAGCTCTGATTGGGCCGCGCCGCATCAGCTTGACGCCCAGCGAAGCCACCGTGCGATGGCAGCATTCCGGCCATCCGGAAATTTTGCAGATTTATTTGCGGCAATCGATCTACGACGCGGCTGTATCTGAAATGTATGGATGCGACGCTGGGTCGGCGCAGATTTTGCCGCGATTCGCCATACTGGATCCATTGCTCGAGCAACTGGCATTGGCCATCACCTCCGCTTTGCGCGACGGCACATCCGACGACGCGCTGTACATTGAGACGCTTGCGCAAATGATTGCCGTGCAACTCGCGCGTCATCATTCCGCGCGGACGCGCCGACCTCACACGGTCGCGTCCTCCCAACGATTGCCGGCCTGGAAAATGAAGCGGTTGACCGATTACATCGAGAATCACCTGGACGGAAATCTCAGTCTCGATGCGATGGCAAAGGAACTTCACATCAGCGCGCTTTATCTCCCGCGCGTTTTCAAGACGGCGGTGGGGCAATCGCCGCATCAGTATGTGCTCGGGCGGCGGATCGAGCGCGCCAAATATCTGCTGCGCAACACGGACTCGCCGATTGCGGATGTAGCCTTGTCCTCGGGATTCTCTTCGCAGAGCCATCTTTCCAACTGGTTCCTGCGGCTGGTCGGAACACCTCCGGCGGTTTATCGCCGGCAAAGCGAGTCTTAAAAATTGCTGTAGTATGGCCTTCCTTGGCATCTCCGTCCGGTCCGGCTGAACTTAGATCAGGAAATGAATTGAGAACGCGGAATCCCGCGAGGGTGTATCGCAAGCGATGGGGGAATTGAAAATGGGAAAGCAATGGATCCGGCGAGCGACGACCTTCGTTTTGTTGGCGTCTGGTTTTGCATTGGCCTTCTCGATTTCTCCGAGCAGCGCTCTGCCTCAGAAAACAGACTCCTCAGCTCAAACTCTGGCGAACCGCGTTTCGGTGGATGGGGATGACATTGGCGGCGTAGTGACCAGCGCAAAGGGCCCCGAAGCCGGTGTTTGGGTGATCGCCGAAACAAATGATTTGCCGACAAAATATCGCAAGATTGTGGTCACCGACGATCAGGGCCGCTATCTGATTCCTCAATTGCCTCCGGCAAATTACAAAGTGTGGGTGCGCGGCTATGGCTTGGTGGACGGTCCGACCGTTTCTCAGGTCCGGCCCGGGCGGAAGCTGGCGTTGACAGCGGTGATTGCGCCCAGCGCGGTGGTCGCGGCGCAGTATTATCCGGCGAACTACTGGCTCTCGTTGATGAAAGTGCCGCCGAAAAATGAATTTCCAATGACGGTCAATATCCCAGCGACCCGGGGCGGAGGAATTGGTTCGGGTGACGCGACGACGATGCAGCCCGCGAGCACGCGCGTACTGACGACCCAGGCGGAATGGGTGGCGACAATCAAGCAGTGCAACGGCGTCTGCCACCAGATGGGGTCCAGGGCGACGCGGGAAATTTCGCCGCTGCTTTTTAATCTCGATAATTCCAAGGAAGAATGGAACGAGCGGCTGCGATTCGGGCAGCTCGGCAGCGTTCATGTGCGTTCGCTCAGCGCTCTCGGGCTGGATCAGGCATTGTCTTACTTTGCGGACTGGTCGGACCGAATCGCCAAAGGCGAAGCCCCGCTCGCGCCGCCGCGTCCGTCGGGCGTCGAGCGCAATCTTGTGGTCACGCTGTGGGATATCGGCACACCCATTACATTCATGCACGATCTTTACACCACCGACGAGCGCGACCCGACCGTCAATGGCTACGGCCCGATCTACGGCAGCGATTTCAACCTGAATACGCTGATGATTCTCGACGCCAAGCGCAACACCGTTCAGAGCGTGCAGTTGCCGTTCCGCGATCCCGACGAATTGCGACATTTTTCTCCGCAGACGATGGAAAAGCCGTCCTTGTTTTACGGCGATGAGATTATCTGGGATGAGCGCAGCGCTTCGCACGTCAAGAATGTGGATAGCAAGGGCCGCGCGTGGCTGGCCTACGCGTGGCGCGCGCAAAACAAGCCGCCCGCATTTTGCAACGAAGGCTCGAGCAACAAGTTCACGCAATATTTTCCCCTCGGCAATGTTTCTCAGCGCCAGCTCGCGTATTACGATCCGGCGACAAAGAAATTTAAGCTGATCGATACCTGCTACAACAACCGCCATGCCGGCTTTGCCGACGACAGGGACCAGACGGTGTACTGGGCGGGGTCGGGCGTCGTCGGCTGGATCAAGCCCCGCATTCTCGATGAAGGCGGCAGCGACGAAGCTGCGCAAGGCTGGTGCCCCGCCTATTACGATGTGAACGGCGATGGGAAATATGAAAAGAATGTGGACAGAATTATTCCAGGCAACGCTTACTACGTTACCTACAATCCTGTGGATAAGAGCGTCTGGTACGCCGTGGACAATACACCCGGAAAAATCGTGCGCGTGGATATCGGGAGCAACCCTCCGGAAACTTGCCATTCCGAGGCGTATGAGCCGCCGTACTACAATCCTAAAGCGCCCGGAAAACTTGGCTACCTGCCTCGCGGAATCGATGCCGATGGAAACGGCCTGATCTGGACCGGGCTTGCGGGCAGCGGGCAATTGGCCAGTTTCGACCGCGATAAATGCGCCGTGAAGACGAGTTCGGCGAACGAAGAAGATTTGCAGCGCTGCACCGAAGGTTGGACACTCTACGATGTGCCCGGCCCGCAGGTAAAGGGCGTCACTGACGGCGGAAGCGCCGACTTTCTCTACGGCAATTGGGTCGACAGGTTCGATACGCTGGGGCTTGGCAAGAATGTTTCCATGGCGACGGGAACGGGCTCCGATGCGATGCTGGCTCTGATGCCTGACACGAAGACATGGGTCGTGCTTCGTGTGCCTTACCCGCAAGGATTTAATGCGCGGAATCTTTCCGGCCGGATCGACGATCCCGCGGCCGGATGGAAAGGCCGAGGGCTCTGGGTCGGCAATGAGATTCGCAACCCGTGGCACATTGAAGGCGGGAAGGGAACGTATCCGCAGGCCGCGCATTTTCAGATGCGACCGGACCCGCTGGCTAAGTAGTCATGTCCGGGATTGAGCGGCGGGATGAGCAGCGCTCAGAGAATCGTCGTATGGCAGGGTTTGTATATTGCTAAAAAATTAAAGCATCGTCATTTCAAGCGGCTTTAGCAGACGCCCGCCGGGAGTGCTTCAGTTCGAGTAGAGTTTTTAGTGGAACAGTCTGTGGGGCTTGGACCTCTGTCAGCCACTACAGGCCAATCCATTTGGATTGCAGTTTCAACTGAGCTTGCAGTTTTCGGAATTCAAAACCCACAGGTTGAAGCCTGTGCCACTGTAGGTTCAAATTCAGGTTTTGCACAAACCAGATGGCAACATATACACTACGTGTCCGCCTGAAGGCTTCGCGAAAATAATTGAAACTGTTACCATGACTTCTCGAAACAATTGCCCCGAAAGGCTAGCGAAAAGGATATGGAATGACCACAAAATTCGATGAAGCTTTTGTTTATAACGGCGTGCCGAACCGGGTCGTATTTGGTTCGGGCACCATTTCGCGCCTGGCAGAAGAAGTAAAGCGGCTCGGCCTCAAACGTCCCCTCGTGCTTTCCACGCCAGTACAAAAACGCGACGCGGAATCGATTGCCGCGCAGTTGGGAGAAAATGTCGCAGGAATTTATACCAATGCCACGATGCACACGCCGGTGGACGTAACCGAAGCGGCGCTCGCGGTGATGACAGAAACAGAAGCGGACGGCGTAATCGCGTTCGGCGGCGGCTCGACGACCGGTTTGGGAAAAGCGATTGCTCTTCGCACCGACTTGCCGCAGATCGTGCTGCCCACAACATACGCCGGATCGGAAATGACCAACATCCTCGGCGAGACCTATGGCGGGCAGAAGAAGACGCTTCGGTCCCCGAAAGTTCAGCCGGAAGTCATTATTTACGATGTCGATTTTACTTTGACATTGCCCGTGGGTTTATCCGCCACGAGCGGAATGAACGCGATCGCCCACGCCGTCGAAGGGCTGTATGCGCAGGACCGCAACCCGATTATCTCCCTGATGGCGCTGGAGGGAATCCGCGCGCTGGCGGAAGGCCTGCCCGTCATTGTCGAGCGTCCACAGGACCGCACGGCGCGTTCGAAGGCGTTATACGGCGCATGGCTTTGCGGCACAGTTCTGGGTTCGGTGTCGATGGCCCTTCATCACAAGCTGTGCCACGTGCTCGGCGGCACTTTCGATCTTCCTCATGCCGAAACGCACACGGTTGTTCTGCCGCACGCGACGAGTTTCAACGCGGAAGCCGTGGGAGACTTACTCGCGCCCTTGAATGAGATTTTCAATAGCGATGGACCTGGGCAGGGGCTCTACGATTTCGCGAAACGCATCGGCGCGCCCACGGCCTTGAAGGACCTCAAGATGCCCGAGGACGGGCTCGACAAGGCCTCGACACAGGCGACGGAAAATCCTTACTACAATCCGCGACCATTCGATCGCCAGCAGATTCGTTCTCTGTTGGACGATGCTTTCCACGGAAGGCGTCCGCAGAAGTGATTTACGAGCCTTTGCAGGGCAGGCTATTTCTGGCGAATCCCGTGTGAATATTCCGCACCGCCTCGACGCAATTCAGGTCTCGATGGACCGCAAGCAATTCGGAGGGTAGGGAAAATTACCTACCCTCCTGTTTGCTTGGAACGCTTCTCTACTCGACCAATTCAGTCCCGTGGCCGCGGCCATTTTTGAACGGATTTCAATGGTCGTCGCTCACGCAAATCAACGACTTGGATGAAAAATTCAAGTTGTCCCAGAAAATGCTGTACATGGTTGTGTGATAGCTGTCCAGGCTGTCGTAGTTGTAGCCTTGCATGAATACGTTGCCGAGATTTACATCGGCGGTATCGTACAATTTCGTCAGCAAAGATAAACCATGATGATTCGAAGAATCGCTGACCGTGTATTCGATGCCTTTTCCGGGCAGCAGCGTCATGGTCAGATCGACCCAGGAGTTGTATTTAAAGTCCTTGGGAAGGCCGATCAAAACGAAGGCGCCCGCGCCGCTATTGGCCGAGTTGTCCCAGCCATAAAATCCGGCAACACCGCCGTTGGGCCGGTAGCCCGGTCCACCCAGGTCGCTGGTCGTGGGCCCTTCGAATTCGATGATTGGGTAATCTCCGACGTTGTTGCTGGAATCAAACGCCGTGGCCCAAAATCCCGCCATGCGGGCGTTCTCTGTCTTCCAGGCTGAAGGTACATACAGGCTGATCGAAACGGAATAGGTGTTAGGCGGCAGGTCGTACTTGCGGCCCTGTGTATTGTAGAAGGAATCTACTCCCTGATAATCCGTGGAGCAAATGTTCTGCTGGAGCGTATTCTTGGTTCCGTCCGGGGCCTTTACCGGGGAAACAAATCCGCACGGGGCATACCGGTCGGGGTACCAGACTCCGGGAGCTTCGGCGGGAGCCGTTACAACGGGAATGGCAAAATTGATATCGACGCTTTGAGCGGCCGCGGCTGCGGGAATCAAAGCCAATAGGGAAATAAGGAGATACTTCATCATCGTTACTCTCCTTTTAATTTAGTCATTCATATTCGATTTCAGTTCATGTGGGCCCGGTTGAATAAAAATCGAAGGCACGATCTACGAGCAACCCTGGAATGGGACAAATTGAACCGTACAAACCTCGGCGAGGAGGCCCGCGGCTCCACGCTTCAACTGCCGGGAGGAAATGTATAACAATTAATATTATTGTCAATGCGATTATTAAGTACTAGTACAACCGAATAACGATAGCCGACTTGGTCCTATGAATCGCGCATCGCACCCGCTCCGCGCGCTGGACGAAGGGAATTGGCCGCGAGAGGCAGCCGGAGGGATTGCACCATCGAGAAGACTGATTCTCTTGCCGGTCACTTGGCCATGCATCCGGCCCCGGATAGCATCCGTTTGAGACAACGGTCTGGATATTACCGGCTGGCTTTAAACCGAAGAATTCGAGGGCGCAAAACTCTTTTCGTCTTTTTTAGAGACGAGAGTGAGAATCATGACCGATCCGATGACAAGCAGAACGCTCTGAATCATGTAGCTGTAAGCGAAGCTGCCTGTGAGGTCCATGATTTTTCCAACCATGGCGGGGCCGATCGCGCCGGCAACCGTGCCCATCGCATTGATGATGGCGATGGCTGCGGCCGCGGAAGTTCCCGACCAGTACATTCCGGGCGTGGCATAGATGATCGGCATGGTGGCATGCGCGCCTCCATAGGCCAGCGTGAGGCAGAAAATCCCCCACCAGGGACTGTGCGGGAACACCGGCATCAGCAGGAATCCTGCGGCCGATGCGAGGGCCGACAAACTGTAATGCCAGCGAAACTCTTTAAACTTGTCGGAACTTTTGCCCACCATGATTTTGCCAGCCACCGCGATGATTGCGGGGATCGTGGACAAGAGGCCGATCGTCATCGTGCTGGACACGCCGTAGGATTTGATGATCGTCGGCTGCCAGAAGGCCAGGATAAAAGTTTCAAAACTTCCGAAGAAATAAAGCATGCCGAGCAGGTACACGCGCCAATCCAGCATGACATCCATCAATCGGTATGGCTTCTTGCTGACGTTGCGATCGTTGGCCAGCGCATCGAGAACGATTTTTTTCTCGGCGGGAGTGAGCCACTTCGCGTCGGCCGGCTGGTCATCCAGGTAGAAATAAATAACGATGCCCAACACGACGCTGGGGAGGCCTTCGACCAGGAACATCCACTGCCAGCCGCGCAGACCGAATAATCCGTTCATGTAGGTCATCGCGGCGCCTGAAACGATTCCGGAAACGATCGCGGAGACGACCGTTCCCGAAACGAAAAACGCGTACACCGTCGCACGGCGATGGGAAGGGAACCATTTCGTTAAATAGTAGATCGTTCCCGGGAAAAATCCCGCCTCGACGATACCCAGGGTGAATCGCGCGACATAGAACTGCACGGGAGTGTGAACGAACATCGTCGAGGCGGAGACCAGGCCCCAGCCGAAGGCGCTGGCGAAAATGGTTCTTCTCGCGCCGATCCTGTCCATGATCAGATTTGCGGGAAGCTGAAACAACGCATAGCTGATGAAGAAAATACTTGCGCCCAGGCCGTATGCGTAATCGCTGAATCCGAGGTCGCCCTTGATCTGCAACTGGGCGAAGCCGACGTTGGTGCGGTCAAGGTAATTGAACACGTAGCAGAGGAAGAGGATGCCAATGAGCCGAATTGTAATTTTTCGGTAGATTGCGTCGTAAACGGCTTCCGGCACCGGCGCGGCTGGGAGGTTCATTTCAGCGGTATTCAGCGGTGCGCTCATTCGCTCTCCTAAATTTTCGAGCGGGAAACGAAATACATCATGCCGGGGTGAACATCGGCAACTGCATGCCTTCTGAAGACGGTTTGAAAACCACCTTT
>Ga0265331_10001533_pt1 | contig 17005 bp, 15 predicted proteins | sample 41923metaG_FD_202088 | JGI IMG/M metagenome (GOLD analysis project Ga0265331, IMG submission 202088) | Rhizosphere microbial communities from Carex aquatilis grown in University of Washington, Seatle, WA, United States - 4-19-23 metaG | ecosystem: Host-associated > Plants > Roots > Rhizosphere... | reverse complement strand
CGCGACGATCGTTTCTTGCAATCCGGACAGACGCCAGGCCCGCCGGCCACCCCTGAAATCAGCCACTGACCGCCGATCCGCTCCGCGGTCAAAACTCGTATGCGCGGCCCCAGTGACCAACTCGATCTTCTCTGCACACGGTCAAGCTATTGCTCGGCGTACGATCAATCAAGAGCGCAACAGAAAGCGAGGCAGAACCCTATTTTGGCTCCGGAACTGCCGCGACCGCCGCCGCGGAACCTTGCGGAAGACGCAGGCCGCGCGGAACCAGGCGCCGCTCAGCGTATTCGAAGGCTCCCTCTACGAGCAACGCAAGCGCCGCCGCCGGGATCGCGCCCTGCAGAATGAGGCCGAAATCGTCCAGCCGCACGCCCGTGAAGATCGGCTGCCCATAGCCGCCGGCGCCGATCAGAGCGCCGAGCGTCGCCGTACCGACATTGATGACGGCCGCCGTTTTGATTCCTGCAAGCACGACGGGGCTGGCGATGGGGAGTTCGACGAGCAGCAGACGCCGCATCGGCGCCAACCCGAGCGCAATAGCCGAATTACGGATGGAGGCTGGAATGCTCACCAATCCGGAGGCCGTGTTCCGGATGATCGGCAGCAGACTATAGAGAAACAGCGCAGCGATCGCCGGAGCCGGCCCCACGCCGAGCAGAGGCAGCATGAAGACGAGCAGAGCGAGCGAGGGAATGGTCTGCAGAACGCTCGCGACCGCCAATATGACTTGACCGAGCAGGGGGCGGCGATAGGCGACGACGCCGAGCGGGACGGCTGTGATGATCGCAGCGCCGAGCGACAGGCCGACAAGTCGCAGATGTTCGAGCGTTCGCGCGAGAAGCTGGGAGGCGAGGCTCTCCGGCCGCGCCTTATCGAGGATCCCGAACGTGCTTTGCACGAAGCGCGCGGCGGTCTCGTCTTCGCTGCGTCTCTCGATTTTGACCGCCTTGTTCATCGCGATCATCGCCGCCTCGTCAATGCGTCCTTGCATCTTCAAAAGCGCCGCCAAAGCCTTGGGAGCTTTGTCCGCTACAACGGCCCGATAGAGAAGAATGGCCTCGTTGTCCGAGAAAACGCCGCGGTCGTCCTTGAGGAGCTTGAGATCGTAGCGGTCGATCTCAGGGTCCGTTGTGTAGAGGTCGACGATGTCGATCTTTTCCTCGGCAAGGCCTTTGTAGGCGATGTCGTGGTCGAGCCCGCGCAGCTGCGCCCCGCTCAGCCCGTAGGTCGCGCGCAGGGCCGGCCAGCCGTCCTTGCGGTTCAAGAACTCGTCGCTGAAGCCGAAACGCAGATCGGGATGGGACGCGAGATCTGAAATCGTGGCGACCCCCAAACGTTCCGCCGCCTCGCGCCTCATGCCGATCGCATAGGCGTCGCGAAAACCCAGCGGTTCGCTCTTTTTCAGCCCCCGCGCCGCGAGCGCGCGCTTCAGCGCCTCTTCGTTCGAGACGTCATCGCCGGCGAGGATTTCTTGGGCAAGCGTGCCGGCGTATTCGGGATAGACGTCGATCTCGCCGGCGAGAAGGGCGCTCCAGAGCAGGCGCGTGCCGCCGAGCTCCTGGCGTAGAACGGGCGTCGCTCCGGTGGAGGCGCAAAGCTTCGCGGCGATATCGCCAAGGATAACCGACTCGGTGAACTTCTTTGAGCCTATGACGATTTCTTCGGCCGCCCTCGCGGGGCCGGCGTCGACTTGGCGAAAAAGCAAGCAGACAACACAAAACACGAATGTCGCACTGCGCGTCCTCATGACGCCCGCTTCCGAAGCGTCGGCGCCATCTTTCCAAGCGCCGCGAAACGCTCAGTCTGCGCCTTGATGAAATCGGTGACGAAAGCGTCGGCGGGCGCATCGACGAGATCGCGAAAGCGCCCTTGCTGCAGCACGCGGCCCTGGTGCAGGACCATGATCGTATCTCCGAAAAATGCCGCTTCGCTCACGTCATGCGTGACGATCACGACGGTCTTTGCGAGCGTGTGGAATATCGACTTGAGCTCCTCCTGCAATTTGGCGCGCGTCATTGGATCCAACGCTCCGATCGGCTCGTCGAGAAGCAGGATCGTCGGATCGAGCATCAGAGCGCGCATCAAGGACACGCGCTGACGCTGACCGCCGGAGAGCTCCGCCGGGTAGCGATCCAAAGCATCGGCAGGGAAGCGTGTAAGCGCGCACAGCTCGCTCACGCGTTCTCGGCGGCGCGCCTCGAGCCAGCCCAGCTCGCGAGCCATGAGGTCGATATTGCGCCCCGCGGTCAAATGCGGGAACAGGCCGCCGTCCTGGATGACATAGCCCATTCGGCGGCGCAGGGTCAGAGCCGAGCCAGGCCTCATTCGATCGTCGCCGATCCATACTTCTCCCCGATCGGGCGACTGCAACCCGACGACGAGCGCGAGCAAGGTCGATTTTCCCGAGCCCGAGAGCCCCATGACGGCGGTCGTGCGGCCCTGCGGCATCGTCAAGTTCACGTCTTCGAGCACGCGCGACGGCCCGTAAGACTTGCTGACATGTTCGAGCCTTATCATTCGAATCTCCGGAGTCTGTCGGCGTGAGCGTTCCGGGACCTGGCAGATGCAAAGCGACTATAGTCGCTTGATGGCCCCCCGACTATTCGCGCCACGAGAAGCGCGGCATGCGCTCAAATTTCAGTTACGGCGGCGGCGCTGGGTTTGCTCGAAGTTGGCCCTATATGGACCCCAGTCTGCCGCCCCGCGAAAGCGCCTTATCAGACGAGGACCAATATGATTCCATTGGTCTCCAACATTCATTCGGATCAGCCGTCGACGAACGACCTGCGCGGACGACTTTTCGAGACCCGCGCGCTCTCGCTGAGGCTTGCGGCGCCGCTGACCGCAGAGGACATGGTGGCGCAGGCGATGGACGACGCCAGCCCGACCAAATGGCACTTGGCCCATACCACTTGGTTCTTCGAAACCTTCGTCCTGGCGCCGCGGCTGCCAGGCTACGCCGTCTTCGACGAGGCTTTCGGCTATTGCTTCAACTCCTACTACGAACAGCTCGGTCTGCGCCAGCCGAGACCAAAGCGCGGCGTGCTCACGAGACCTCCGCTCGAGAGAATCCGCGCCTATCGCGATCATGTCGACCAGGCGCTAGACGCATTATTTGTGCTTGGTTTTGATGAAAATAGCGTGGCAGCGTCCGTGCTTGAGATCGGAATCAACCACGAACAGCAGCATCAGGAATTGATGCTCACTGACATTCTCGCGCTTTTTGCCGCCAATCCGCTGCGGCCCCGCTACGGGCGGGCTCAGGCTCAAGCGCAGAGAAATGGAGCGACGAATATGGGTTGGACGGCATATTCGGGCGGGATCGAGCGCGTGGGCCACGCGGGCCATGGCTTCGCCTGGGACAATGAAGGTCCGGCGCACGAGACGCTGATCCACCCCTTTCGCATGGCCCACAGGCTCGTCACCAACGGCGAGTTTTTGGAGTTCATTCTGGACGGAGGCTATGAGTCGGCATTGCTCTGGCTTTCGGATGGGTGGGGGCTGGTCAATCGCGAGGGCTGGCGCGCGCCGCTCTATTGGGAACAATGCGGAGGCGAATGGCGCGTGATGACGTTGCAGGGCCTAACGCCGCTCGACCTGGCGGCGCCCGTCGCGCATGTGAGCTATTACGAGGCCGACGCCTTCGCCCGTTGGGCGGGTAGGCGCCTGCCGACCGAATTCGAATGGGAGGTCGCGGCGCGGCGCGCGCCCGAGGCCGCGAACGATCTTTCGAGCGGAGCGTTACGCCCCTTGCCCGACCCATCCGGCGCGGCCGGCGCGCCGCGGCAGATGTTCGGCGACGTCTGGGAATGGACCGCCAGCGCCTATCTTCCTTATCCCCAATATCGTCCGCCGCAGGGCGCGCTCGGCGAATATAATGGCAAGTTCATGGTTGGTCAGCACGTGCTGCGCGGCGGCTCCTGTGTGACGCCTAAGGGACATATTCGCGCGACCTATCGCAATTTCTTTTATCCACATCAGCGTTGGCAGTTTATGGGCCTGCGCCTAGCGGAGGATCTCTAACGATGCGGCCTGCGGTCGAGCGCACGGAGCCGCGTGAAAGGCAAAGCGACTTCGCGCTTTGCGTCGTCGAAGGATTATCGAGGCCGGACAAGAGCCTGCCATGCAGGTTCTTCTATGATGCGCGCGGCAGTGAGCTCTTCGAGGAGATCACGCGGCTCCCCGAATATTACCTGACGCGGGTGGAGATCGCGCTGTTAGAGGCTCATGTCGAAGAGATCGTGCAAGACCTCGGCGAAGGCGGCGCGCTCGTCGAATTCGGCTCGGGATCCAGCCGCAAGACCGAAATCCTTCTCAAGCAGCTTCCCCGGCTCTCGGCGTATGCGCCAATTGACGTCTCGAAGACCGCGCTTGAAGAGGCGAAGCAGCGTCTCAACGGGCTTTATCCGACACTCAAGCTGCGCCCCATGCTCGGCGATTTCACGCAGGGCGTCCTGCTGCCGGAAGACGTCGCGCAAATGAGGCAACTCGGCTTCTTTCCGGGGTCGACGATCGGCAATTTTACTCCGCCTGAGACAGTCGGCGTGCTACGCGCGATGCACAAGACGCTCGCGCCCGGGAGCGCGCTCATCATCGGCGTCGATCTGAAGAAAGATGCGCGCGTGCTTGTTGAGGCTTATAACGACTCCGCGGGCGTCACGGCCGCCTTCAATCTCAATCTGCTCGCGCGCGCCAATCGCGAGCTTGGCGCCGATTTCGATCTTGCCGCATTCCGTCACGAAGCGATCTATGATCCCCTCGAGGGGCGGATCGAGATGCATCTCGTGAGCGTCAAAGAGCAGACGGTCGGGCTTCTGGGCGAACGCTTCCATTTTCGCGCCGGAGAGTGCATCCATACGGAAAATTCCTACAAATTCTCTGTGGAGCAATTTTCCCTACTCGCGCGCGCTGCGAGATGGCGTGTCGGCCGCTATTGGAGCGACACGCGCGGGTTGTTCACCGTCTTCGAGCTGCGCGAGGAGGGATGGGGTATTGATAATCTTCTTCAATCTCGGTGCAAACTTTAGCCCTGCAACGGCATCATCCGTGCGCGAAGCAGATCAATGCCGGCACGGCCATACATGCTCCGCTTGAGCGTCTTCACCCGGTTGATCTGTCCCTCCGTCTGACCATTGCTCGCGGCATTGCGAACGGCCTCGATGTCCTGCCGTAAGGTCCTGGCAAAACGCCGCATACCATAGATTTCAAAGGTGCGTGCATCGCTCAGCCAGATGTCCAGACGCTCGACCGTTCCGCCGCGAAGCAATCCTCGGAACCGCATCGCCAGATGACGCATCGTGGTGAATTCCACCGACGCCGCGTTCAGCGCATCGACGTTGAAGATTTGTCGGTCGGTCATCTAGCCACGCGGCTTGACGCAGAGCGCCGCCGCAGTCAGCGGCGAGATTTGACGGCCCGTCATCGGGTCCAGGGTTCGCACGTGCGCCGGCGCCGGCGCCTCCTCGTCCGACGAAGGCCTCTCACCCGCTTTTCCTGAGGGGGAGCTGCTGCCGCGCCACGGAGCGAGGAAGCGCGCCAGGTGACTAAACGAGCCGTTGTAACCTCGATGACAAATATCATACGGTTTCCGGCTGATTACTTCGGCGAGGCGATTTTCGGCCACCAATGGAAGCCGGCTCTGCTTTTGTTGCCGGCATTTCCATCGGCGCGATCAATGGCGCGATCATCTGCGGCAATCCGCCGGAGCGCCGAGTAGAGCGACTGGCGAATTTCTGGCGCCAGACCTCGAGCCTCGTCACGGCGGCCCCACTCAATGACGGACAGGGGATCCTCCAGCTCTTCGACGAGTCCAGCGCCGCCATCACCGCGACTTTCGGCGCGCCGGGCTTCTTTCGCCCGCGCATGCCGCCGGCCCTTCCAGGCCTTTCCCACCCGCCGGAGCGCTTGAGCGTTTACGACACGGCGCCCTTGCGCGAGACGCTGCTGTCGCTCGTCGATTTCGACCTGCTCAACTCCGGAGCCGTGCGCTACGGCATCGGCGCGGTCGATGTGAAGACCGGCAATTTCCGCTATTTTGACACGGCGCGTGAGCGGATCGGCCCCGAGCACGTCATGGCCAGCGGCGCTCTGCCGCCCGGTCTTCCCATGGTTGCGATCGAAGGCGACTACTATTGGGACGGGGGCGTCGTCTCCAACACGCCGCTGCAGTACGTGCTCGACTTCGAGCGCCCGACGCAAGACATACTGGTGTTCCAGCTCGATCACTTCAGCGAGCTCGGCGAGCTGCCTCAGACGCAGCTCGAGATCAATCAGCGCGAGAAGGACATTCGCTATTCCTCGCGCACCCGCATGACACCGACTTGATGTGCCGGCTGCACAATCTGAGCCGCGCATTGGCGCGACTCAGCCCTAAACTGGCCGAAGAGCTGCGAGACGACCCAGACTGGCGCATCCTAGAGGAATCCGCGCACGAAAATACGACGACCATCGTACATCTGATCCATCGCCGCGCGGTGGGCGAAGGCGCGTCGAAGGATTACGAGTTCACGCGCTTCACGATGGAGCGCAATTGGGGAGACGGCAAGCGCGACGTCGAGAGGACGTTGAGCCATTTAGATTGGCTCAACCGCGCACGCGCGCCGGGAGAGGCGCTGACGCTGGATTTGGCCAAGGACGGGTGAAGCCGCGAGGAGAGTTCCATGAAGAAAGCGACGAAGCTTGCGCTTGGGGTCATAGCCGTCGTGGGCGCCGGGTTCGCAGGGATGATTTACACGAGCTGGAACGCCTTCGTTCCGATGGCGGCCATGGGCGTCAATTACGTGCGCTACCTCAACGCCCCCGAGGGCGAGCTGACCGTGGAAACCGCGCCGGGGTTTGACGGGGCGAAATCGGCGGCGACAGCCGCGCCTCTCGCACCGGACAACGGCTTCTGGCCAAGCTACAACAAGACGCTCACCTCGGACCGCTTTTCGTCGCTCAAGGAGATCGACCGGGAGAACGCGAGCCGACTCAAGGTGCTCTGCACCTATGACACGGGTCAATACACCGGCTTCAACTCGGGCATCCTGATGGTGGACGGTGCGTTGCTCTTTGCGACCGAGCACGACACATTTTCCGTCGACCCCGTCACCTGCCGCGAAATTTGGCGCAAGCATGAGAGCTACGCGCCGGCGACGCCGCAAGCCGTCAATCGCGGCCTCGCCTATCTCGATGGGCGCGTGTTCCGCGGCACGCAGGACGGGGCGCGTGCTCGCCTATGATTTCAAGAGCGGCGAACGCCTGTGGGAAACCGCGATCGCCGACCCCAAGAGAAGCGAGAGTGCGCCCGCGGCCCCGATCGCTTGGAACGGTCTCGTTTTCATCGGCAACGCCGGCGGCGATTTCAAAGGCGTGAAGGGACGCATGTACGCGCTGGACGCGGCGACGGGACAGATCGTTTGGGAGTTCTATCTCGTCCCGAAGCAATCCAGCGATCCCACCCGCGGTCCGCAAGGCGCGAGCCCGCTCGACGCCTCGAGCTGGGATGTCGCCGACGCCACGCCGATCTCGGGCGGAGCGACCTGGACCTCCTACTCGCTCGATCCCGCAACCGGGCTGCTCTACGTTCCCGGCGGCAATCCCGGGCCTGACTTCGCTGCGATGCTGCGGGGCGGCACCAATCTCTATACGGGCTCTGTGGTCGTGCTGGACGCCAAGACCGGAGCCTATCGCACGCATTTCAAGCTCGTGCCCAAGGATTGGCACGACTGGGACGTCTCCAGCGCCCCCGTGCTGGTCACATCCGCATCCGGCAGACGCCTGATGCTCGTCGCCCCCAAGGACGGCCATCTTTACGGCTTCGACCTCGATACGACGGAGAGGCTTTATCGGCTCCCCGTGACCGCGGTCGAGAACGCCGAAGTCCCCTTCGCAGTCGGCAAGAGCGTGCATTTCTGCCCCGGTTCGGTCGGCGGAGCCGAATGGAACGGCCCGGCCTATGACCCGCAAAACAATCTCGTCCTCGTCGGCGAAGTGCAGTGGTGCACGTCCGTAAAGCTGGAGTCTGCAAAGAAGCTCGAACGTTCGGCGAATTTCACGCCATGGTCGGGAGAGGATTCCATGAATCCTTTCAACATGTGGGGTCGCGCCGATCCCATCTTCCAATGGGCGGGCTGGCTCTATGCGGTCGACGCGGACAGCGGCCAATGGCGCTGGCGCGCCAAGACCAACTACCCCGTGCAGAGCGGCGTGACGCCGACAGCGGGCGGCGTGGTGTTTTTCGGCGACATGGGCGGCAATTTCTATGCTCTCGATGTGGACACGGGCCGCAAGCTCTGGGGAGAGAAGATCGGCGGCGCGGTTGGCGGCGGCGTCATCACCTTCGCCACGCCGCAGGGCCAGCGCGTCGCCGCTGCGACCGGACTGACGGAAGTCTTGTGGCCGACCGAGATAACGACAGCCAAGGTCACTGTCCTCGGCCTCGCCAAGGATTAAGGACGGCAGCGCCTCGGCCGGTCAGAGCCGGGACCTTGCAAAGTCCTGGGGATCTCGAATTTCCCAATTGTGAAGTTCAAGGAAGCCTCCGCAAGCGTGGTTCGGGTGGCCACCTCCAATATTGGCAAGAGAAGCCTAACCCAGGCTTTGCCTGCTCTCTCGGTGTTTCAGCAATAAAGAATAATCGTTGGCCGCGGAACCTTTTTTACTCAAGCACGTTTGTGGTCAGCCGGGCCTTTGGTCTGCCGCATGTGCGCAAGGTTAGGTGGGGGTCGCTCATTTTTTGTAGAGAATTGATTTATGCCGCAAGCTTAACGTTGAACGAAACGTCTCAACGGACAATTGCAATCCCGATTATTTTTCAAAAATGCGGGCTTTGAGACACGCCATCGGCAAATCGAAGTGCCCGGTTGGTTGTTGGCAGAGGAGTATTTAACATGGCGAACACTGCACTTATCGGCAGCGAACGTAAGGAAATGCGCGGCGCGAAGGCCGTCGGCAATGCCGACCCTGCGGAGCGGATCGAAGTCAGCGTGCTCCTCCGCCGCAGCAATGCAGACGCATTGAAGGAGCGGATGGGCAAGCTGGCCAGTCAAGAGGAGGTGGGGACGCATCTCTCCCGCGAGGAGTTTGAGCGGCAGTTCGGCGCCGCCGACGCGGACATCGCGGCTGTCAAGAAATTTGCCAGCTTGCACCACCTTTCGGTCGTGCAGACTCACGCGGGGCGCCGAACCATCGTCCTGTCGGGAACGGTGGCCCAGTTCAATGGGGCGTTTGGCGTGAGCCTGCAGCAATTCGACTATCCGGGCGGCTCCTATCGCGGACGGGTCGGCAGCATCCAATTGCCCGACGACCTGCGCGACCGCGTCGAGGCCGTTCTTGGACTGGATAATCGACCGGCGGCCAAACCGCATTTCCGCTTGCGAGGTTCGGCCGGACGCGCGGCTCGGGCCGCCAATGCCGGCGCCGCCACATCCTTCACGCCGCTGCAAATCGCCTCACTCTATAATTTCCCGCCCGGAGCCGGGAAAGGAGAGACCGTCGGGATCATCGAGCTTGGCGGCGGTGATCGCGCGGCGGATCTGAAAACTTATTTCTCGGAACTCGGCGTCAGCCCGGCGCCGAAAGTCACTGCGGTCGGGGTGGACGGCGGACAGAACAAACCGACGGGCGATCCGGGCGGACCCGACGGCGAGGTGATGCTCGATATCGAAGTCGTCGGCGCGGTGGCTCCACAGGCGAGTATCGTCGTCTACTTCGCGCCCAATACGGATGCGGGATTCCTCGACGCCATCACCACCGCGATTCATGACACGACCAACCGTCCTTCGATCATCTCCATCAGCTGGGGCGGCCCGGAATCGTCTTTCACCCAGCAATCGCAAACCGCGTTCGATTCGGCGTTCCAGGCGGCGGCGGCGATGGGCGTCACCGTTTGCGTCGCCTCGGGGGACAACGGCTCGAGCGACGGCGAGACCGATGGCGCGGATCACGTCGACTTTCCGGCGTCGAGCCCGCACGCGCTGGCTTGCGGAGGAACCCGTCTGCAGGCCTCGGGCAATAGCATTGTCAGCGAAACCGTCTGGAATGACGGCGCCGAGGGAGGCTCAGGCGGCGGCGGCGTCAGCAGCGTTTTTGCGCTGCCGGCGTGGCAGAAGGGGTTACAGGTGACGCCAACGGCGGGCGTTAGGGCGGCTTTGACGGCGCGTGGCGTACCCGACGTGAGTGGAGATGCGGACCCGCAGACGGGCTACAATGTGCGAATTGACGGCTCCGAGACGGTGATCGGCGGGACCAGCGCCGTCGCGCCGCTTTGGGCGGGGTTGATAGCTCGCATCAATTCGGCGAACGGCAGTCCGGTTGGCTTCATCAACCCGACGCTTTATGCGCTTCCCGCCGCGCTGAACGACATCACTCAGGGCGATAATGGGGACTTCGCGGCGAGCGTCGGTTGGGACGCCTGCACGGGACTCGGCAGCCCGAAGGGCGCGCAGGTCGCCGGTCTCTTCGGATCCGCTCGAACGAGCTGAGCGGGCCCAGTCGCATTGATGGTAGGCGGGCGGTGAAAGCGGTCCGCCCGCCGGGGCAGGTTTCTGAGGGCGGTGGGCGTCCTAAATCTGTGTCGCTTTAGGTGCATGTGGCGGGTTCCAGTTGGAGCATGCGCGCGCGGAGCAGTTCGATGCCTTCGCGGCTAACGCTTCCAGTTGTTCCTCAACCGCGACGGCGAAGGGATGAGCCGCGATGGCTTTGCATTCCGTGTCGCTCAGCGCGTCGCGGTCGCGGCCGAGAAACGACCGGGACATGCTGCGGAAGCGAGTGACCCCGCAGGTGCTTCGGCATAGCTGCGCCACGCACACGCTCGCCGCCACCGGCAACATCCGCAAGGTCTCGCTGGAGCTCGCGAGATTCTCGCAATCGCCAATTCGCTCGCAATCACGACTGCCTCGTCGAACACCTCCCTATTATTCCCCCAAGCCCCTCGATTTGATCATTGATCTTACCCTATTGAGGCCTAGCTGTTTCGCGACGAAGTCAAGACCGCTGGATCCCTCGACGTCCAGCAAGAATAAGTCGCCTCGGGGTCGATATCCGGGCTGGCGATGGAGGGAGTGCCGTTCCGCTTCGGGCGCATGGACGACTGGTCAATAACGCCGGCGTCTCCATCGCGCGTGACTCCCGGCATTACGGGGAAGGTCATTGACCAACGCGACACAACTTCATGGAGGGATGGCTGTGATCAGGCTCCGTGTGAACAACGAGACCCGCTCCGTCGACGTCCGTTCCGACATGCCGCTCCTTTGGGTGTTGCGCGATGTCGTGGGCCTGACGGGCACCAAGTTCGGCTGCGGGATCGCCTTGTGCGGCGCCTGCACGGTGCATATCGACGGTAAGCCGGTGCGTTCCTGTCTGCTGCCTGTCGGCGTGATCGGCGAGCGGGCCATCACCACCATCGAGGCCGTGGGCGAAACGCCCAACGGCGCCAAGGTGCAAAAGGCTTGGCTCGACACGGAAGTGATCCAGTGCGGCTACTGCCAGTCCGGCCAGATCATGTCGGCGACGGCGCTTTTGAACAGCATCCCGCACCCCGACGATGCCGACATCGACGCAGCCATGGCCGGGAACATCTGCAGGTGCGGCACCTATGTGCGCATCCGCGACGCAATCAAACGCGCAGCCGCTTCGGAGGCCTGAGCTATGCTCGAGGATCGGACTGAAAAAAACACCGCCCTGGCCTTGTCCGCACTCTCCGCCGAGCGTCCGCTCGGCTTCTCGCGCCGGGGGCTTTTCAAGATGACTGCGGCCACCGCCTTGATTTTCGGCTTCCACGCGCCGTGCGGCGCGCAGAGCCAGGCGGGAGGAGGCGGGGACTTGGCGCCCAACGCTTTCATCAAGATCGACAGGCAGGGCGATATCACACTGATCATGCCCCAGGTCGAGATGGGTCAGGGGACGTACACCTCGATCTCGATGATCCTGGCCGAAGAGTTGGACGCGGAGTGGAGCCGCGTGAAGCTCGAACACGCCCCCCCCGACGAGAAGCGCTACGCTAATCCGATGCTGGGCATGCAGGCGACCGGCAACTCCAACTCGGTGCGCGCCTTTTGGAAACCGCTGCGCCGAGCCGGCGCCGGCGCACGGGACCTGCTGGTTCAAGCGGCTGCAAGGCAGTTGCATGTTTCGGTCGCCGAGTTGCGCACCCAGGACAGCCAAGTCATTCACGACAAGTCCGGGCGGAGTGTGGCCTATGCCGCTCTGGTCGACGGCGCCGCGATGTTGGAGCCGCCGGCGGACCCTCCATTGAAGGATCCCAAGGACTTCCGCCTGATCGGTCGATCGTTGAAGCGGCTGGACACGCCGGACAAGACGAACGGCAAGGCGCAGTACGGCATCGACGCGCTGCCGCCGGGCGTGAAATTCGCCACCATCGCCGCCAGTCCCGTGCTCGGAGGCAGGGTCCTCCGCGTCGACGACGCCAGGGCCAAGGCGATCCCAGGCGTTCGCCAGATCGTGATCCTCGACGATCTCGTGGCTGTAATCGGCGACCATATGTGGGCCGCGAAGTCCGGGCTCGAAGCCTTGACCATGACTTGGGATGACGGGCCCAACGGCCGGGTCTCCTCGGGCGAGATTTGGGATCGGCTGCGCAAGGCCAGCGCCCGCGACGGTTCCGTCGCCAAGGAGCGCGGCGATCCAGGGAGGACGCTGGGCTCAGGCGACGTCTTCACCCGAGTCTACGAGATGCCGCTTTTGGCGCATGCTTGCATGGAGCCGATGAACTGCACCGTACATGTCACGCCCGGCGCAGCCGAGGTGTGGATTGGTACCCAGGTAATCGAGCGAGTCCGCCAGGCGGTCGCCAAAAGCGCGAACCTGCCGGAAGAAAAGGTGACTGTGCACAATCACCTCATAGGCGGCGGCTTCGGCCGCCGGCTGGAGCCGGACATGGCCTTCAGCGCGGCGCGGGTGGCCGCCCATGTCGATGGGCCTGTCAAGGTGGTTTGGACCCGAGAGGAGGACATTCGCCACGACATCTACCGGCCGGCCTACCATGACATCCTGTCGGCGAAGCTCGACGGCGACCGCATCATTGGCTGGAGGCACAAGGTCTCCGGCGCGGCCGTGATGGCCCGCTTCATGCCGGCCGTCTTCCAAAATGGCGTGGACCCCGACGGTGTCGATTCTGCGCAGGACGAGCCCTACGACATCCCGAATCTCCGCATGGAGTTCAACCAGGAAGAGCCGCCGGGCGTCGTAACCGGCTTCTGGCGTGGGGTCGGCCCCAATAACAACGTCTTCGCCATTGAAAGTTTTGTCGACGAGCTGGCCAAGAAGGCGGGCAAGGACCCGATCGCGTTTCGGCGCATCAATCTGGACAAGGCCCCGCGTCTGGTGGCGGCGCTTGATCTCGTCCTTGAAAAGTCGGACTGGGACTCGCAACTCGGCCCCCGGGTGGGCCGCGGCGTCGCCGTTCAAGTCTCCTTCGCCAGCTTCATCGCGACGGTGGTGGAGTGCGAGGTCGACGAGCAGGGCGAGATCAAGCTGCGCCGCGTCACAACTGCCGTCGACACCGGCGTCGTGGTCAACCCGGATGGCGTGATCGCTCAGCTACAAGGGGGGCTAATCTTCGGCCTGACCGCCGCCCTCTATGGCGAGATCACCTTGGACAGAGGGCGGGTGCAGCAGTCGAACTTCCACGACTATCGCATGCTGCGCATCGACCAAGTCCCGCCGATCGAGGTGCACCTGATCAGAAACGGCGAGGCTCCCGGCGGCATCGGCGAGACCGGCACCACCGCCGCGATCCCGGCGCTGAGGAATGCGATCTTCGCCGCCACCGGAGTGGCGCTCAGGCGAATGCCGATCGACCGCAGCCTTCTGGCCAGGGGAACACGGGCATGAAGTCGCTTCGCCGCAAGATCATCCTGGGGGTCTTGGCCGTAGTCATCGTCGTGGCCGGGGCAGGCGTGGCCTGGATGCTGCTGCCGCCCCACGCGCTCAGCTTCGCGGGCGGCAAGTCGGTTCAGCTGGAAGATTACAAGGGCCCGTCCCCGGTCGGGGTCCCGGCGGAGCTGGGCGCCGCCGACCTCGTCGCTCGCGGCGCGTATCTGGCCAAGGCCGCCGACTGCGAAGTCTGCCACACTGCCGAGGACGGCCAGCCCTATGCAGGCGGACGGGCCTTCAAGACCCAATTCGGGACCCTGTATTCGCCGAACATCACCGCAGATTGCGAAACCGGCATTGGCGACTGGAGTGACGCCGACTTCATCCGCGCGGTCCACAAGGGCGTCGCCAAGGACGGATCGCGCCTCTATCCAGCCTTCCCATACGAATCCTTCACTCTAATTGCCGACGACGATGTCCGCGCTATCAAGGCCTATCTGTTCAGCTTGCCGCCAGTTCATGCTCCCGCGCGGACCGATACGCTGGCATTTCCCTTCAATCGGCGCTGGCTGATGGCGTTCTGGTCGGCCTTGTACAATCCGGATCAGAGGTTCCAGCCGCACGAGGATCGTAGCCCCGAATGGAATCGCGGGGCCTATCTTGTCGAGGCCCTTGCCCATTGCGGCGACTGCCACACGCCCCGCAACCTGGCCCAGGCGCCTGACAACCGCCAGAAGTTCGCCGGGGCAGTCACCCAGGGCTGGCGGGCCTACAACATCACCGCCGACCAAGCCTCGGGCATTGGCGACTGGACCGATGACGAGCTCGCGACCTACCTCACCACCGGCCATGCCGTAGGGCGCGGTTCGGCCAGCGGGCCGATGGCGGAAGCCGTCGATGTCTCCTTGAACACGCTCTCGCGCGCCGACATCCAAGCCATTGTCGTCTATCTACGGTCGGTTCCGGCGATCTCCTCGCCTGATTTGCCGGCGCCCAAGCCTACGCCCGCGTCGGATATGCCCAAGGCGATGACGGCAAGTTTCGATCCACGCGGGAAGCAGGTGTTTGAGGGAGCATGCGCGAGCTGCCATAGCTGGAGCGGGGTCAGCCTTCTCGTCAACGAGGCCACGCTAACCGGCAACCGCTCGGTTAATGACAGGAGCGCTACCAACGTCGCGCAGATTGTCCTGTCCGGTGAGCGGCGTCAGACGCCTAATGGCGTGGTGATGATGCCGGCTTTTGGCCCCACCTACTCTGACGCCGAGATCGCCGCCGTCGCCAATTACGTCGTCGCGCGTTTCGGCGCCAAGGTCTCGTACCTGACCGCAAAAGACGTCGCCAAACTTCGTCAGTAGCGCCACTCGCGACCCAGAAGATCGCACCGACCGGCGCCCGGCCTCACCAGCCGGACGAAGACGGGCTTTACCCAATCCGCTCCGAGGATGGTCAGTGGACAACGTTCCCGGCCTTTCCACCGAGGACGCGCTTTGCGATCTTGGTCGGCGATCCCGGCAAACCCGGGCCCTACATGATCAGGGTCAAGCTGCCAGCGGGCGAGAATATACGAGCCGGCGTAGCCGAGGGCGGCCAAATCGGCGTGCAACTACTTGACCGTCCGCTTCTGCTTGTGCGACTTCGCCGCCTCCTGCAGCAACATCTGCGCCAGCTTGTCAGCGTAGGGATCCAGCTTGCTCGGGCGGTCAGGGATCTTGAACTTAGGCTCAACGCTGTCCGAGCGCAGGTACTTGCGCACCGTGTTCCGCGAAGCACCCAGCCTGCTCACTGGCCTGATTGTTGACTCCGATGGCGATCGAATGACGCCAACTCACGCCGCCAAGAGGAGCAAGCGATACCGTTACTATGTCTCGGCGTCGCTTCTGGCTGACGATCGGAACCAAGCTCGAAAGGGGATGCGGGTTCCGGCAGGCGATATCGAGGCGCTGACGCTCGATCGGCTGAGGACTTATTTCTCGTCCAGGACCGAAGTCGCCGACGCGCTCGCGCCGCTCGATCTTGATGTGCGTCTTCTGGATACCGCCCTGCGCAACGCTCTTCATCTTTCCCAGGGATGGCTCGCTATGCCGCCGCTCGAGTTGGCGAGTGGCCGGCCCCCATCGGGTGATCCAAGCGCAATGTTAGTTCATGATCGGCCTTTGGACCAGCGGCCGAGCGCCCGGCGGAGCTGGTAGGGGTTGCGCAGCCGGGCGCTCTGGGAACCGCGCCGCCGGGGCTGGCGGTCGATATCCAAGCGACGAATGGGGTCGCACTTCGTTGTAATGCCGTCGCCAGCCTTCGATGACGATCCTCGCCTCCTTGAGCGAGTAGAAGATTTCGCCGTTCAGCAGCTCATCCCGAAGCTTCGAGTTGAAGCTCTCGCAATAGCCGTTCTCCCATGGGCTGCCCGGCGCGATATAGGCGGTCTTGGCGCCGACCGCCGCGATCCAGTCCTGCACGGCCTTGGCAATGAACTCAGGGCCATTGTCCGAACGCACATGGCCCGGAACGCCGCGCAAGATGAAAAGGTCGGATAGGACGTCGATGACGTCCGTCGAGTTGAGCTTGCGATTGAGCCTGATGGCCAGGCATTCTCGCGTGAACTCGTCGATGATGTTCAGCATGCGATATTTTCGTCCGTCATGGGTGCGGTCCTCGACGAAGTCGTAGGACCAGACATGGTTCGGATGCTCGGGCCGCAGACGGATGCAGGATCCGTCATTGAGCCAGAGCCGCTTCCTCTTCGGCTGCTTTGCTGGAACCTTCAGCCCCTCCCGCCGCCAGATCCGCTCGACGCGTTTGACGTTCACCACCCAGCCAGCGTTGCGCAGCAGCGCCGTTATCCGGCGATAGCCATAGCGGCCATACTGGATCGCGAGCGCGATGATGTCGGCGGTCAGCGCAGCCTCATCATCTGGCGTGTGAGCGATCTTGCGCTGCGTCGAACGATGCTGGCCGAGCACGCGGCAAGCGAAGCGTTGGGAAACGCCAAACGCCTGCTGAACGCGCTCGACGCAGACGCGGCGGCGGGTGGGGCTTACCAGTTTCCCGACGCCGCCTCTTTCAGGATCAGCTTCTCCAGCGTCAAATCGGACACCGCCTTGCGAAGCCGCGCGTTCTCCGCCTCAAGATCCTTTAGCCGATTGACCTGATCGCCCTTCAGCCCGCCGTATTCCTGACGCCAGCGATAGTACGT
>Ga0265331_10001531_pt1 | contig 17027 bp, 14 predicted proteins | sample 41923metaG_FD_202088 | JGI IMG/M metagenome (GOLD analysis project Ga0265331, IMG submission 202088) | Rhizosphere microbial communities from Carex aquatilis grown in University of Washington, Seatle, WA, United States - 4-19-23 metaG | ecosystem: Host-associated > Plants > Roots > Rhizosphere... | reverse complement strand
TTCACAGTCCGCGCGGCGGGGATGCGAGACGTGCCAGACGGCCGCGATGCTCCACCCGGTGCAGCACGATGTTCGAGAGCAGCACCAGCAGCGCGCACCCGGTCGCAAGGCGCAGAAAGCCGCTGCCGCACAGCACGCCGATCGCAGCCGTGCACCAGACCGTCGCCGCGGTGTTGATGCCGCGTACTACGTTGCCGCGGTGGAAGACCAGGCCGGCGCAGATGAAACCGACACCGGTGACGACCTGGCCGGCGATACGGGTCGCGCCCGAATCGGGCACCAGCGTTGCGAGCACGCAGAAGATCGCCGCTCCGGCCCCGACCAGCGCATTGGTATGCAGGCCGGCCGGGTGCCGGTGCAACCGCCGCTCGACCCCGATGATGCTGCCGAGCGCGAGTGCGACACCGACCCGCAGCAGCAGTTGCCAGAACAGCTGCGTCTCGACCGAGGGCATCGACTGAAGATCGCTCACGGCCGCATCATCGCACGATCTACACGGATCGCACGATCCGCAGCTTAGCGTACCTTCAGGTCAGCAGGCCCACCACGCCGGTCACGGTGCCAACCGCTGCCGAGACGGCCCCAAGACCTACGAACAATCGTCTGCGCGACAGGAAGTACAGCGAGGACAATACCAGGCCGAGCTCCAGGAAGCCCTCGCCGAGATCGAAGCGCAGTGCCCGCGCCTCGGCGTGCGCCGACTCCGCATCGCGCTCCTCGGCCACCTTCTGGATGCTCTCGGCATCCTTGGCGTAACGCATGGCGTCCTGCTGCAGCCGGCTGGCGACCGGCGCCGCCTTCTGCGGATCGCTCGAGAGCGCGTCGAGCAGGCTGTTGGCCGTCTCGGCCGTATGCTCCCGGATCTTCTTAGCCTGGTAGTAGGCCCACTGGTCATTCGCCTCGGTCCGGTGCACGACCGCCGCAGTGTGCTCGCGATGACCCAGGATCGTCACGACCGCGAGCAGGATGCCGATGATGCCCACCAGTATTCCGACCGACTGCCCGAATCCGTCGGCCCCAGGCGCATGCCCGGCATGAATCTCGACCTCCACCGGTTTCAGGCCGCCACGGGTATCGGACGGCCGAGCAGACGCTCGATGGCGCGCAGCCGGTCCTGCTCATCGCGGCTGACCAGCGATATCGCCGCGCCGTTCATGCCGGCCCGGCCCGTACGACCGATGCGATGGACATAGTCCTCGGGCACGTGCGGCAGCTCGTAGTTCACGACGTGCGGCAGCTCGGTGATGTCCAGTCCGCGCGCGGCGATGTCGGTCGCCACCAGCACCCGGATGCGCCCCTGCTTGAAGTCCTCGAGTGCCCGGGTTCGCGCACCCTGCGACTTGTTGCCATGAATCGCCGCACAGGCGAAGCCGTCGCGCACCAGTCGCTCCGCAAGGCGGTTCGCGCCATGCTTGGTTCGGGTGAACACCAGGCTCTGGCGCACGTCGCCCTCGCGGATCAGGCGCGACAGCAGCGGCTGCTTGCCGGAGGCATCGACGTGATAGACGCGGTGGTCGACCAGCTCCGGCGGTGCGTTGCGCGGCGAGACGTCGATGGCAACCGGGTCGGTCAGCAGCGAGGCCGCAAGCCCGCGGATCTCCTCGGAGAACGTGGCTGAGAACAGCAGGTTCTGCCGCTTGCGCGGCAGCGCCGCGATGATGCGACGGATCGGGCGGATGAAGCCCATGTCGAGCATGCGGTCCGCCTCGTCGAGTACCAGCATCTCGATGTGCGAGAGATCCACCACCCGCGCCTGCAGGTGGTCGAGCAGCCGCCCAGGCGTCGCAATGATCAGGTCCACGCCCGCGCTGAGCGCCTGGATCTGCGGCTTGTGGCTCACGCCGCCGAAGATCAGCGCGCCGCGCAGCGGCAGATGGCGGGCGAAGGCCCGGCAGGAATCGCTGACCTGCGCGGCCAGTTCGCGTGTCGGCACCAGCACGAGCGCGCGCGGCGCTCGCTGTCCCGGCGCGGCCGGGTTGGCCATCAGGCGCTCGAGCAGTGGCAGTCCGAAGGCCGCTGTCTTGCCGGTGCCGGTCTGGGCCGCGGCCTGCAGGTCCCGGCCTTCGAGCACGAGAGGGATCGCTCGCGACTGGATCGGGGTCGGCTCGGTGTAGCCGAGTTCCTCGACGGCCTGCAGCAATGCGGGTCTTAAGGCAAAGTTCTTGAACAAGAGTAGCTCCACGACGGCCCCGCTGCTTTAAGCAGCCGATCGGTATGGCCGGTCCTGAATGGGATGAATCGGCTGCGCCAACGGCGCTGGCAACGAAGGGCTTGCAGGAGGGGCGATAGATCCCCGAGCGTGAGCGCCGTGAAGGCACTAGCTGGAGATGCTGAAGATCCTCGGCGCACGAACCGAACCGTGCATTCGACAAACTCCTGGGCCGCAGTCTACCTCACGGGGGCTCGAAACGCACGCCACGCCGCTCGGGGCCTGCCAGCACCAGCGCGCTCAGCAGCAGCGCATCGATGCCGCAGAACAGCGCGAGCGCAAATGCGTAGTCCGGATGGGCCTCGCCGCCGCGGTGCACCGCAAGCAGCGTCTGCAGCGTCGCGTTTCCGGAAGCCAGCAGATTTCCGAACTGGTAGACGACGCCCGGAAACATCGCGCGCAGACCCGATGGGCTGAGCTCGTTCAGGTGCACCGGCACGACCCCCCACGCACCCTGCACCATGAACTGCACGACGAAGGCTGCGATCGCGACGGCTACCGGCCCGGTGGCGAAGGCCCAGAATGGCAACGCGGGCAGCGTCAGCAGCGCTGCGAGGGCAATCGCGCGCCGGCGGCCGAGATAGTGCGACAGGGTTCCGAAGCAGATTCCGCCGCAGATGGCGCCGATGTTGTAAACGATGCCGATGCGCGCGACCGTGCCGGTCCCGAAACCACGCTGGTGCCCGAGCAGGGTCGGATACAGATCCTGTGTGCCGTGGCTGAAGAACGCGAAGGCGGTCATCAACAGGATCCCATAGAGCACCAGCGACCAGTGTCCCGACAGGCCGCCCCACACGGCACGCACTCCTGGGCGCGACTGCGGGGTCGCGAAGGCTGGTGATTCGGGTACGCGGCTGCGGATGAAGAGCACCAGCAGTATCCCAGGCACCGCGCCGACCATGAACATGCCGCGCCAGCCGATCGGCTCATACAGCAGCCCGAAGGCTATCGAGGCGAGCAGGTAGCCGCTGGGATACCCTGCCTGCAGCACGCCCGAGACCCAGCCGCGCGAACGCTGCGGCACGCTCTCGAAGGCGAGCGCGGCACCGACGCCCCATTCCCCGCCCATCGCGATGCCGAACAGCGCGCGCAGCACCAGGAACACCGCCAGCGTCGGGGCGAACGCCGAGGCGAATTCCAGCAGGGAGTACAGCAGCACGCTCGCCATCAGCGCTCCGCGGCGCCCGAAGCGATCGGCAATACGGCCGAAGAGCAGGGCCCCGATCGGGCGCATCGCCATCGTCACGAAGATCGCGAGCGTGACGCTCGCCATCCGGGCGTGGAAATCCCCGGCGATGGGAGTCAGCACGAACACGACCAGGAAGAAATCGAACGCATCCAGCATCCAGCCCAGATAGCTCGCGATCACGACGTCGCGCTGCGTGCGTGTCCAGGGTTCTTCGACGGACATCGGGCGGCTCCGGTACCAGCGACAGAGCGCGATCATAGCGTCCTCAGGGACGCGCGCCACTCGCACGCGGCTACAATGCCGCCGCGCGGCCCGACTCACCCCTCCTGACCGCCGCGCGAAAACGGAGGCACCGGTGCTGCTGCGGCTGGACAAGGTCTCGTTGAGCTTCGGCTCGCGACCGTTGCTCGACCAGGTGTCCCTGCAGGTCGAGGAAGGGGAGCGCGTCTGCATCGTTGGCCGCAACGGTGAGGGCAAATCCTCGCTGCTGCGACTGGTACGCGGGGACGCGGAGCCGGACGCGGGGATCGTGTGGCGACGCCCCGGCGCGCGACTCGGGCATCTCGCGCAGGACATCAGCGTGCTGGCCGATGCAACGGTCGAGGCCGTGGTCACCAGCGGTCTGCCGGGGCAAGGACAGCGCCTGGCCGAGTACGAGGCGCTCGCGCGTGTAGAGCAGCTCTCGCCTCCGCAGCACGCGCGGCTCGATGCCCTGCACCGTGAGCTGGACGCCACGGGTGGCTGGCAGCTGCAGCAGCGCGTCTCGACCGTGCTGTCGCGGCTGCGCCTCGAGCCCGGTATGCGTCTCGACCAGCTCTCGGGCGGCACGCGCCGGCGCGCCTTGCTTGCCCGCGCCCTGGTCGGGGAGCCCGACATCCTGCTGCTCGATGAGCCTACCAACCACCTCGACATCGACACGATCGAATGGCTGGAGCAGTGCCTGCTCGACTACCAGGGCGCGCTGCTGTTCGTGAGCCACGACCGCACGTTCATCAACCGGCTCGCCACCCGTATCGTCGAACTGGACCGCGGCGAACTGCGCAGCAGCCCCGGAAACTACGACGCGTATGAGCGCGCCAAGGTCGTGGCGCTGGAGGTCGAGGCGCAGCACCAGGCGCTGTTCGACAAGAAGCTGGCGCAGGAGGAGGTCTGGATCCGCAAGGGAGTCGAGGCACGACGCACGCGCAACGAGGGCCGGGTGCGCGCACTGTACGCGCTGCGCGCCGAACGGCGCGCGCGCCGCGAACGCGGCGGTCGGATCGAACTGGAGCAGCGCACCGAGACGCCCTCGGGCTCACTGATCTTCGAGGCCGACCGGCTCAACGTCGAGTTCGACGGCCGCGTGATCATCCGCGATTTCTCGGCCCGCATCATGCGGGGCGATCGCATCGGGCTCATTGGCCCGAATGGCATCGGCAAGAGCACGCTGATCCGCGCGCTGCTCGGGGAGCAGCCGCCGAGCAGCGGTGAGGTGCGCCGCGGGGCGCGCATCGAAGTCGCGTATTACGACCAGGAGCGCGCGCAGCTGCAGCTCGATGCATCGGTGCTGGAGAACGTGAGTGGTCGCAACGACCACGTGGTCATCAACGGCCAGGGGCGCCACGTGGCGAGCTACCTGCGCGACTTCCTGTTCCGGCCCGAGCAGCTGCAGACACCGGCGCGCGCGCTGTCGGGCGGAGAACGCAACCGCCTGCTGCTCGCGCGGCTGTTCGCGCAACCCGCCAACCTGCTCGTGATGGACGAGCCGACCAACGATCTGGACCTGGAGACCCTCGGCCTGCTCGAGGAATTCGTCGCCGAGTTCCCCGGCACCCTGCTGCTTGTGAGCCACGATCGCGCCTTTCTCGACCGCGTGGTCACGAGCCTGCTGGTATTCGAAGGCGACGGGGTGGTTCGCGAGTTCGTCGGTGGCTATACGGACTGGTCCCAGTACCGTGCCCGGCGGGAGCAGGACTCCCGCTCCGCGGCCGCGCGCCCGCCGAAGCGGGCACGCGCGCCGGCGATGGCGGCAGCCGAGGACGGACCGGCCACCGCGGCAGCCCGCCGGCTCTCGTTCAAGGACCAGCGGGAACTCGCCGCTCTTCCCGAGCGCCTGCAGGCACTCGAGGCCGACAAGGCTCGCATCGAATCGGAGCTCGCCGACCCGGCGTTCTACCGACAGTCGCCGGCAGCGCTGCCCGAGCACGCGCGGCGCCTCGAAGCGCTGAACCGGGAAATCGAGGCTGGCTATGCACGCTGGGCCGAGCTTGAGAGTGCCGGCGGCACTCCGCCAGCTGTGCTATGATAATGGCCTGATTTGTGCACGGGGCGAATGAGCCTTGCGCGCGGCTGGCCGCCTGGCCTCTCACACCCCCTTAGGTCCCGGAGTCCCGCCCATGAAGCTCGCGGCGCGTAAGAACGCGACAGTGGATGAGCAGCGTCGCTACCAGCGACAGTACGAGCGCGACCGATCGCCCGCGATGCGACTGGCCTTTCCCGAGCTCGCGCTGCTGAATGTCGAGCTGACCTTCGCGGATCGCAATGGCGCGGGGCCGAAGGAGCCGGTGCCTTCGTCGCAGTCCCACGCCTTCTACCCGCCGGCGCGCGCGTTTTTCCGCTTCACGTGCCCGTGCGCCGACTGCAATGGCGAATTCGACCTGAGCGCCAGTGTCGCGCAGCTTGCCGCCTCAGGCGGACGCGGCATCCGGCACGTCACCGCGAACCTGCAGTGCAACGGCGTGCGCGCACGCGACCGTGTGAGCGGCGCGCCCTGTCCGATCGAATTGCATTGCCGCATCGCGGCCACGGTGACCTGATGAACAATAGCGAACTCTCCAACACTCGGCGCGAATCGCTGCCCTACGCGGGCGAGCCGACAGCAGACTTCCGCGAGCGCCTGGCGCGGCAGCAGGCCGAGGCCTCCGAGCGACGCGCCCACGCGCTGATCGAGCAGTCTTCGGTCGCCAATACGCCGCAGGCCCGCATCCGCATCTGGGAACAGCTGCATGCGATCGGGCTGCCTCGAGATGCCTCGCACCGCCTGCTCGATGTGATCGCCGCCAACACCGGACTCACGGTGGAGCAGGTGCGCGAAGAGCAGGCTCAGCGCGCGGCAGTGGCCGCAGGCGCAGTTGCGGCCCCAGCGGCGACGGGTCCCGGCACCGCCTGAAGTCCGCGCGCAGCGCGCGTTATCGTCTGCCGTCAGGCAGCCGGGCACGTAGCGCGCGCAGTTGCAGCTCCAGCCGCTCCACGCGATCCAGCAGGCTTAAGGCCAGCACCAGTCCGCGCGCGTCGATCTCGAAGTCCTGTATCCAGCGCTGCGCGGTGCGCGCCGTGCGGATCGCCGTGCCCCCGAACCGCTCCGGACTGCTGCCCGCCGCGCCGTGTAGCGGTCGCGTCTCGATCGCGCCCGCGGCAACCAGATCCTCCAGCACTGCAATGGGCAGGCCCGAGATCTCGGCCAGTTCGGCCAGCGAGAGGTCGTGCTCCTCGAGCCAGACTACTTCGGAAAGTTCCATGCGCATCGGCGCCCTCCTCAGACGAAATGTGCCCGCGGGTCGAAGCTCGCGCTCGCCGCCAGCTGCTCATAAAGGGCGCGATCGGCATCGCTGACCACGCTCGGCACGACGATCTGCACGATCCCGTACAGGTCACCGTGGCTGCCATGCTCGTCGCTGCGCGGGTGCGGCAGGCCGCGACCCGGCAGCCGCAGGTGCTGTCCCGCCCGGGTCCCTGCCGGCACGCGCAGTCGCACTGGACCGCCAGGGGTCGGTACCTCGATCGTCGTGCCAAGTACCGCTTCCCATGGTGAGAGCGGCACGTCCATGTACAGATCGTGACCGTCGGCGCGGTACCACTGGTGTGGCCGCAGGCTGATGTTCAGGTACAGGTCGCCTGCCCGGCCGCCGTTGGCACCCTTGCCGCCCTTGCCCGGCACCCGCAGGCGCTGCCCATCGCTCGCACCGCGCGGTATTCGCGCCTTGAATGACTGGGGCACGCGGCGCAGGCCGCCGTGCTCATCGTATTCCTGGAGATTGAGTTCCAGATCGACCTGCGTGCCCTGGTAGGCCTGTTCGATCGTGATCGGCACGGCAACTTCGTAGTCCATGCCGGCCCTCGGCCGGCTGGCGCCGGGACGGCCACGTCCCGCGTGCAGCTGCGCGAACAGGTCTGCCAGATCGAGATCCTCGGCCGAGAATGCACCGGCATCGAAGCGCGTGCCCCAATCCGGCGGTGGCTGGAATTCCTCGCCTGGCCGGTGCGCGCCGAGCTGGTCGTAGGCGGCCCGCTTCTGCGGATCCTTCAAGGTCTGGTAGGCCTCGGCAACCGCCTTGAACTGCTCCTCGGCGTCGGGCTCCTTGGACACGTCCGGGTGGTACTTGCGCGCGAGGCGCCGGTAGGCCTTCTTGATGTCCTCTTCGCTCGCTGCGCGCTCGAGGCCCATCGTCGCGTAGTAGTCCTTGTATTTCATGCTGCTCCTAGCATAGCGCACGTGTCAGGACTGACGCTTGCAGCGTAGAATCGCATCGACACGATACGCGCCATGCCGATAACACCAGCGATCGGGCGCGGGGGTTCTTCAGGTTTTTTTCCGGGCCAAAGTCCTCCAGGAGGCCGGCATGACGACGTTGCGCAATGCCCTGATCGCATGCACCGCTGCCGCAGTCCTGACGGCTTGCGGCTCGGACAGCACTACCGGGACCAGCGCGACCAGCACCGCGCGCGGCACCCTGCAGGAGTCGCCGCCCTTGCGCATCGCGTCAGTGGACGCGCCGACCCTCAAGGCACAGCTCGGCGCGACGGCTTCCGGAGCGCAGCTGCTGCAGCTGACGGGTGCTCCGAGCTGCGGCGTGGATTTCTACGACATCGCCTTCTGGACCGTCGGCAGCGCCGGGGAGACGACCGAGTCCTCGGCCGCGCTGATGGTGCCGACCGGGGCCGCGCCGCTGTGCTCCGGCCCGCGCCCGATGCTGCTCTATGCCCACGGCACCCAGACGGATAAGTCGGCGAACATGGCTGACATCACGAATCCGTCCAACACCGAAGGAGCGCTGGTCGCCGCGATGTTCGCGGCGCAGGGATACATCGTGCTCGCCCCGAACTATGCCGGCTACGACATCTCGACCCTCGGCTACCATCCGTTCCTGTACGCGACGCAGCAGTCGGGCGAGATGATCGATGCGCTGGCGGCGGCGCGCACCGCGCTGCCCACGACATTCGCGTCGAAGACCAGCGACAGCGGCAAGCTGTTCATCACCGGATACTCGGAGGGCGGATACGTCGCGATGGCGACGCAGCGTGCGCTCCAGCTCGCCGGCAAGACCGTCACGGCGGCAGGGCCTATGTCCGGTCCCTATGCGCTGGAAGCCTTCGGGGATGCGGTGTTCGGCGGCAGCGTGAATGTCGATGGCACCATTTTCGCGCCGCTGCTGACCACCAGCTACCAGCACGCCTACCAGAACATCTACGCCGCGACCACCGACGTCTACAGCGCCACCTACGCTACCGGAATCGACACCCTGCTCCCGAGCAATACGCCGATCACGACACTACTCGCCGCCAACAAGCTGCCGCTGACCGCGCTGTTCCAATGCACTGCGGTGGCGCCGGCGACCTGCCCATTCGGCTTCGGCAATCCCTACCTGATCAACCTGAGCTACCAGACCAGCTATCTGCAGGATGCAGCCGGGAACCCGGACGGCGCGCTCGGCAATCCACCGGCCGCCGGTGCGCCGCTGGCCGCGCGCGCGCCGACGCAGCCGCTGCGCAAGGCGTTCTACCTGAACGACATACGTAACGGCGGCTGGGTGCCGAATGCGCCGACGCTGATGTGCGGTGGCGCCCTGGACCCGACCGTGTATTTCAGCGTCAACACCGGCACGATGGCCGCGCACTGGGGAGTACTGCCACTGCCGCCGGGGCTCATCAACGTGCTCGACCTGAACGCCGCACCCGCGGGAAGCTTCGCGCTGGTGCAGGGCGCGTTCCAGCAGAGCCAGGCCCAGCAGCTCGCGTACTACGAATCGCCCGCCGGCGGGAGCCTCTCGCCGGTGGCGGCGCAGATGCTGATCGCACAGAACTACCACGAGTCCGTCGCGCCGTTCTGCACACTCGCGGTCCGCTACTTCTTCGCCAATTTCTGAGGAGTCCGGCCATGACACAGCCACAGTCGCGCACCCTCGCGGCCGCGCTCGTCCTGATCGCCGCCTGCTTCGCGCCCGGCTCCCGCAGCGAGGCCGACCAGGTCGCGAGCAATGCCCTGCGCATCGGTTTCTACGACGTGTTCTATCACGCGAGCGCCGGAGACATCGGCGGACCCTATGTGCCGACGGGACTGAACATCACCGTCAAGGACGTGCAGACGCTGTACTTCGCCTACATCAGGCGTCTGTCCCCGCGATGGGAGCTCGAGCTCGCCTTCGGTGTCCCGCCCACGACGCATACCTACGGAAAGGGTCCAGCCACCGTGGGCTCGGTGCCCTACAATGGCGTCGAGCTCTCGACCGCCAAGTGGTTCGCACCCACGGTGCTGGTCAACTACAAGCTGCTCGACGAGACCTTCCCGGTGCGGCCGTACATTGGCGCCGGCATCAGCTACGTGTATTTCTATGACCGGCAGTCCACGCCCGGCGGCAACGCCGTCAGCGGCGGCCCGACCAGCCTGTCGCTGCCCTCTTCGATAGGGCCGGCGGCCACGGTGGGGGTAGGCTGGCAGGTCGCACGCCATTGCACGATCAACGCGTCCTATTCGTTCACACAGGTCAAGACCGAACTGAGCGCCAACACGGACGGGATCATCCGCCAGACGCATGTGAGCTTCGGGCCCCAGGCGCTGGTCATCGCGGTGGGCTATCAGTTCTGACCGGGGCGCCCATGCTGGTGGAGAGGAAGTCTTCGATGAGGTGCAGCATCTGCACACGGTCCTCCGGCGGAATGATCTGGTGATCCGCGCCCTTGAACTCGACGTAGCGATACGGTTTGCCGGCGGCCTTCAGCGCGGCTGCCATGGCCCTGGACTGCTCCACCTCGACCTGCGGGTCGAGGTCGCCGTGAAACATCAGTAACGGTATCGCCACATCCTGCGCGTGCAGTCGCGGCGAGTCGGCCTTCAGCTTGGCCGATCGCGTCCCGATCTGCTCGCGCGAGATGGCGCTGCCGCCGAAGAAATTCTCTCGGTCGAGCAGCAGGCCAAGGTCGCTGACGCCGGCAATGCTGACGGCGCAGCGGAACAGTCCGCTGTCGCGTACCGCACCGAGCAGTGACGCGTACCCACCGAAACTCCAGCCGACGATCGCGACCCGGTGCGGATCGGCAATCCCGCTGCTGACCGCCCAGCGCGCCCCATCGACGATATCCCCGTAGGTCAACCCACCCCAGTCCTGGTGCGCCGCCTCGTACCAGTCGTGGCCGAAGCCGCCCGAACCGCGGAAGTTCATCTGCAGTACGGCATAGCCGCGATTCACCAGGAACTGCTGCAGGAAGAAGTATTGCTGCTGATCACGCGCGATCGGCCCCCCGTGCGGCATCACGACCAGTGGCAACGGTCCGGGCGGCGCATCCAATGGCTTGGTCAGGTAGCCTGGGATGCTGGTCCCGTCGCGCGCCGGATAGCTGATCGGCTGCATATGGGCGAGCGCGTCGGGGTCGAGCGCAGGGTTGCTCCGGCCGATGGCCGTCAGCTTGCGCGTCATCGTGTTGAGCAGGAACCAGACGCCGGGCTGCACGTCGGCGCTCGCGCGCACGATGCATAGCGACAGGTCCGTGGTGCAGTCGACGATCCGGTTGCTCGTGTCGGACAGCGCCATGTCGAGCTGCTGCATGATCGGCCGCAGCCGTGGGTGGGTGTAGAACGTGCGCGGCCGGTCGGTCTCATAGGAGACGCCGATGAGCTCACCGTCCTTCAGGAGCTGCGCACCGGAGACGTCGACACTGTCGTTCGCGTAGATCAGCTGCGGTGGCTGCACGTCATTGAGGTCGATCAGCCACAGTGCGTCGCGGCCTCCGGAGTCGCCGATCGCATAGGCGCGTGAAGGATCCGAAGCGTCGAGGGCGATCGGGGTGCGCAGCTCGCCCTTCATGAACGCCTCGTACCTGAGCAGGTGGTGCCACGAGTCGGTGGCACTACTGCGCACGAAATATCGCACGGTCTTGGTCCCGGCCTCGACTCCTACGCCCACGCGCGGCGTGCCGTGGAAGTCGGACAGGTAGGTCCCAATCGGCTCGTACGCGTGCATCTGCACGCGCAAAGCGCCATTGACGACGTTGAGTTCGAACACACCTGGGGCGCCATGGGTGCTCGCATTGCCAATGTAGGCGCCCCGGGATCCAGCCCGTTGAAGCGCAGAGCCCGCCAGCAGGTTCTCGTCCGCCTGGATCAGCACCGTATCGGGCTTGCCAGAATGCCAGTCCAGGATGCGGTCCTGAAACTGACCGGTCGCCTCGTCGGAGTTCTGCAGCAGCACGAGCAGATGCGTCCCATCGGCGTCCACGGCGACCAGTCGAGTGGCGGTGTACAGCACCACAAAGTCATTGCCGATACCGCGGTAGCTGCACAGTAGCCGCGTATTGGTCGCCCAGCTGCACCAGTTGAGCTCGAATTTTCCCGGCGCGTCTGCCTGTACCAGCTTCGGCGGAGTCTGGGGAGACTGAAGGTTGTAAACCATCGCGGCGTGATGCCCCTGGAGCAGCGTGATCACCGCCAGGTAGTGGCCATCCGGGGAAATGGCCGCATCCGACAGTGCGTTGTCGGCTGCAAACGCCTCGATCGGAATGGGGGCGCCCTGGGCACGCGGCGCAGCGATGGCAAGGAGGCTCCAGAGCATCAATGCGGCGGCGGCAAGTGCAGGCCGCTTCATCGCGCTGTACCTGGATTCGTGGATTCGGCTCGCGTACCCGATGGTCCGATATTGTCGGACAGGAATTCTTCGATGAGGCGTAACATCTGAATGCGGTCCTCGGGCGGAACGATCTGGTGATCCGCGCCCTTGAACTCGACGTAGCGATATGGCTTGCCCGCGGCCTTGAGCGCCGAGGCCATGGCTCTTGAGTGATCCACGTCGACCTGCGGGTCCGTGTCGCCGTGAAACATCATCACCGGTATCGTCACATCCTGTGCGTGCCGCCGCGGCGAATCGGCATTCAGCTTGGCCGAACGCGTCCCGATCTGCTCGCGCAGGATTGGGCTGTGCTTCTGCTCGAGCAGCAGGCCGAGGTCACTGATTCCGGCGATGCTGACGGCACAATGGAACAGGTCCCCGTCGCGCATGGCGCCGAGGAGTGCCGCGTATCCGCCAAAACTCCAGCCGACGATCGCGACACGGTGCGGATCGGCGATTCCGCTGGTGACGGCCCACCGGGTGCCGTCGACGATGTCGTCATAGGTCAGGCCACCCCAGTCCTGATGCGCTGCCTCGTACCAGTCGTGGCCCAAGCCACCCGAACCGCGAAAATTGATCTGAAGCACCGCGTACCCTCGATTTACGAGGAACTGCTGCAAGAAAAAGAACTGACGGTAATCGCGTGCGATCGGGCCGCCGTGCGGCATCACGACCAGCGGCAAAGGTCCGGGCGGCGCATCCAGTGGCTTGGTCAGGTAGCCCGGGATGCTGGTGCCGTCGCGCGCCGGATAGCTGATCGGCTGCATGTGGGCGAGCGCATCGGGGTCGAGCGACGGATTGCTGCGACCAAGCGAGGTCAGTCTGCGAGTCGTCGTGTCCAGCAGGAACCACAAGCCGGGCTGCACGTCACTGCCCGCGCGCACGACGCATAGCGACAGATCCGTCGTGCAATCGATGACCCGGTTGCTCGTTTCCGACATTGCCATGTCGAGCTGATTCATGATCTGCCGCAGCCGCGGATTTGTGTAGAACGTGTGCGACCAGTCGGTCTCATAGGAGACGCCGACGAGCTCGCCGTCCTTCAGCAACTGCGCGCCGGAGACGTCGACGCTCTCGTTCGCATAGACCAGCTGTGGAGGCCGTACGTCGTTCAGGTCGATCAACCACAGCGCGTCGCGGCCCCCGGAGTCGCCGATCGCATAGGCTCGCGAGGGGTCCGTGGCATCGATTGCGATCGGAGTGCGCAGCTCGCCTTGCATGAAGGCCTCATACTTGAGCAAGTGGCGCCACTCCTTACCATCGCCGCTGCGCACGAAGTACTGAATAGTCTTGCTGCCTACCTCGATGCCGGCGGCCACGCGCGGCGCGCCGTGGAAGTCCGACAGGTACGTTAGAATTGGTTCGTACGCATGCAGCAGCATGTGGAGCGAACCGGTGACGACATTGAGTTCGAATACGGCCGGGTAGCCATGTGTCGTGGAATTGCCCAAGGAGACGCCCTGGGAGGCGGCGCCCCGCAGAACCGAGCCCACCAGCAGGTTCTCGTCCGCCTGAATCAGGACCGTATCCGGCTTTCCCGGATGCCAATCCACGATCCGGTCCTGAAACTGACCGGACGCCTGGTCGGAGTCCTGCAGCAATACGAGCCGATGTGCCCCATCGGCGTCCACCGCGACCAGTCTCGTTACGGAATACCGCATCGGCACGTAGCTCTCGAAGCCAATGCCGCGATAGGCGCACAGCAGCCGCGTGTTGGTCGCCCAGTTGCACCAGGTAATATTGAATTCTCCCGGCACATCGGCCAGAACCAGCTTCGGCGCAGGCTGGGGCGACTGCAGGGTGTAGACCATTGCGACGTGATGCCCCTGACGCAGCGTAACGGCCGCCAGGTACCGGCCATCCGGGGAAATGGCCGCATCTGACAGCGCATTGTCCGCGGCAAACGCCTCGACCGGAATAGGCGCGCCTTGCGCGTTCGGAGCCGTGGCAGAGAGGAGGCACCAGAACACGAATGCGCAGACGGCGAGTGCAGGCCCTTGCATCGCGGCACCCTTAAGGACAGTTATTGTTGTTGCCGCGTAGTGTAGCCCGATATCGGGCCAGGCTGAATGCCCAGCGAGGGCGGGCGAGGTGGGCGCGGACGCCTCAGGTCAGGCGGTTCAGCCCGTTGTAGGCTGCGACCCGGTAGGCCTCGGCCATGGTCGGATAATTGAACGTGGTGTCGATGAAATAGCGAATGCTGTTCAGGTCGGTGCTCGCCATCACCGTCTGGCCGATATGCACGATCTCGGCCGCGCCGTCGCCGAAGCAATGCACACCGAGCAGCTGCAGCGTCTCGGTGTGGAACAGGATCTTGAGCAGGCCGATGCGCTCGTTGGTCATCTGGGCGCGCGCCAGGTTCTTGAAGCTCGCACGTCCGACCTCATAGGGGACCTTGCGCTCGAGCAGCTCGCGCTCGGTGAGACCTACCGAGGAGATCTCCGGCAGCGTGTAGATCCCGCTCGGCACCAGGTCCGCGCGGTGCGGCGGCTCGGTTGGATCGATGATGTGGCGCGTGGCCCGGCAGCCCTGCACGTAGGCGGCGCTCGCCAGCGATGGATGCCCACTGATGTCCCCCGCGGCATAGATGTGCGGCAGCACGGTCTGATAATACTCGTTGACTGCGATGTGCCCGCGCGCGTTCGGCACGATCCCGATCGCCTCGAGGTTCATCCCGTCTGAATTGCCGATGCGTCCGGTAGCCCAGAGCAGCAGATCGCTGCGTATGCGACGTCCGGTATCGAGTTCAAGCACTACGTCGGAGTCGCGCGTCTCGAGCTTCGCGAACTGCTCACCGTGGCGGATCACGCAACCCTGCTCGTGCAGATGGTAGGACAGCGCCTCGGCGATCTCGTCGTCGAGAAAGCTCAGCAGCTGGCGCTGGGTATTGACCAATGTGACCTTGCAACCAAGGCCGAGGAAGATCGACGCGTATTCGCAGCCGATCACGCCGCCGCCGAAGATCGTCACGGCAAACGGGTTGTGCTCGTAGTGCAGGATGCTGTCGCTGTCGCGGATGCGGGGGTGCGAGAAATCCAGCTCCGGTGGATGGTAAGGACGCGATCCGCTCGCGATGACGATGTGATTCGCGCTGATGCGTCGCGGCACGCCGTGTCCCGGCTGATCGGGACGAACCTCGATCGTGTGCGGATCGAGGAACCACGCGCCTCCGGCGAACACGGGCACCTCGTTGCGCTCGTAGAAGCGCAGGCGACTCGTCACCTGCGCCTCGATCACGCCCTTCGCGTTCTTGAGCAGCTGGGGATAGTCGACGTGCAACGCATGGCGCAGCGACTTCAGCAGCGGATTATGTTGCGTATCGCGCAGCGTGCGGACCGCTTGCCGCAGCGCCTTGCTCGGGATCGTGCCCCAATGCGTACAGCCGCCGCCGACCTCCAGATAACGCTCGACCACCGCGACGCGCCGGTGGTTCTTGGAGGCCATCATGGCCGCACCCTCGCCGGCAGGGCCCGTGCCGATCACGATGATGTCAAATTGATCCACCGGGCAATGGTGTCATTTTTTCCATCGCCGTAGTGTGCTGTGTCGCGCAGGTTCACGCGCCTGTCACATCCGGGCGGCAATCTAGCCCTTTGATTTGATTCGGGTAAAGGCTGCCGGACTGATGACGACGCTCGATCTGGTCTACTTCAATGCGGGAGGCGGACATCGTGCCGCCGCGCTCGCCCTGGAGGCGGTCTGCCGGGAGCGGCGGATGCCCTGGGACGTGCGTCTGGTCAACCTGCTGGAAGTCCTCGATCCGAAGGATGCGTTCCGCAACGCGACCGGAATGGCGATGGAGGACTACTACAACCGGCGGCTGGCCCGCGGCTGGACCATTGGCCTGCGCCAGGAACTCAAGCTGTTGCAGGGCATCATCCGGATCGCGCACCGTCCGATCACCCGGCAGCTGCACCAGCACTGGCAGCGGACGCGGCCGGACATGGTCGTGTCGCTGGTCCCGAACTTCAATCGCGCGATGTACCAGGCCGTCGAGGGGGCGCTGCCTGGGGTTCCGTACGTGACGATCCTGACTGACCTCGCGGACTACCCGCCAAACTTCTGGATCGAAGCAGGCCAGGCACAACACCTGGTCTGTGGCACCGCGAAGGCGGTGTCCCAGGCGCGCGCCGCGGGCTATCCGGACGCGCGCATCCACGCGACCTCCGGCATGATCATCCGGCCGGACTTCTACCGCGACGCGCCGATCGATCGCAGGGTAGAGCGCAGCCGGCTCGGGCTCGATCCCGATCGCGTGACCGGCATCGTGATGTTCGGCGGTCACGGCTCCAAGGTCATGCAGCAGATCGCCACGCAGCTCGATGATACGCAGCTGATCCTGGTATGCGGCCACAACCGTCCGCTGGCCGACCGCCTGCGCGCGATGCGCTTTGCCGCTCCGCGCCTGGTGCTGGACTTCAGTTCCGACATTCGCCAGTACATGCAGCTGTGCGACTTCTTCATTGGCAAACCTGGCCCTGGCAGCATCAGCGAGGCCGTGCAGCAGCGCCTCCCCGTCATCGTGGTGCGCAACTCGTGGACCATGCCGCAGGAACGCTACAACACCGACTGGGTCCGCGACCACGGCCTCGGGATGGTGCTGCGCAGCTTCCGGAATATAGCTCCGGCGGTGCGGGAGCTGTCCGGAAGGCTCGATGAATTCAGCGCGCGCGTGCGGCAGGTCCGGAATCGTGCGGTATTCGAGATCCCGGAGATTCTCGCGCGCATTCTGGCGCGACATCTGGCCGAGCCGCGGCTCGCTATCATGCCGGCG
>Ga0265331_10001523_pt1 | contig 17068 bp, 17 predicted proteins | sample 41923metaG_FD_202088 | JGI IMG/M metagenome (GOLD analysis project Ga0265331, IMG submission 202088) | Rhizosphere microbial communities from Carex aquatilis grown in University of Washington, Seatle, WA, United States - 4-19-23 metaG | ecosystem: Host-associated > Plants > Roots > Rhizosphere... | reverse complement strand
TGCCGAAATAGCCGGCCGCCGCCATGCCTCCGGCGATGAAGGCGATCACCGGGCCTTCGATGAGCGTGAGCGGCACCAATATCCAGTACCGGTATTCGAGGATGAGATGTGTGATCTGTTCGGGTGACATGGTTCTCGCGGCGCCAGATTCTGGTATAGTTAGGCTATGCTCTATACCGGCGTGCTCAAGCCGCTTCTGTTCAGATTCGACCCGGAGAAGATCCACGATCTCTTCACGGCCGTCGGCGAATCTCTCGGCCGCTCTAGTCTAACACGAGCAGCTGTCAGTGGCGTATATGGATATCATGGCCCGGATATCTCACGGATCGTCGATGGCATCCGCTATCGCACGCCATTCCTGCTCTCTGCGGGCTTCGATTACAATGCCCGTCTGACGCGCATTTTGCCTCATATAGGCCTCGGCGGGGAGGAGATAGGCTCTGTCACTGCCCGTCCCTGCACAGGCAATCCGGCGCCTCGATTGACCCGGCTGCCGCGCTCGCAGAGCATCCTGGTCAATAAGGGCCTCCGCAACGACGGCGTAGACGCTATCATCGCCCGCCTGCAGGCAACGCCGCGCGAGCCGGGCTTCGTCCTCGGCATCTCCATCGCCCGCACCAACGATGCCCAGTCAGCTTCTGTCGAGGCAGGCATCGCGGATTATGCCTATTCATTCAGGCGTCTGAACGAAGCTGGCACTGGCGACTACTACACGCTGAATATCTCATGCCCGAATGCATTCGGTGGCGAGGCGTTCTGTACTCCCGAATTGCTCGAACGGCTGCTCGCCGCCATCAAGGCGATCCCGTGCTCGAAGCCTGTCTATGTGAAGATGCCCATCAACATCCCATGGCAGCAGTTCGATTCGCTCCTGCGCGTCATCGATCGCCATGGCATGAATGGCGTCGTCATCGGCAACCTGAACAAGGATTACAATTCGCTCGACTATCGCGACGAGGCCCCGAAAGCGTATCGCGGCGGCCTCTCGGGCAAGCCGTGCACGCATCTTTCGACTGATCTGGTGGGGAAGACGCGGCAGACATACGGTTCGAGATTCACCATCATCGGCGTCGGCGGCGTCATGTCGCCCGAGACAGCCCAGGAGAAGTTCGACGCAGGCGCCGATCTCGTAGAGCTCGTGAGCGGACTCATATTCCAGGGACCTGGGCTCATAAAGAAGATGTGCAAGGAGTATGCAAATCCATGCACGAGAGGTAATCAAGAAATAATCCAAAACTAAGTCTCAGTAGCTAAAACAGCCGGACCCACAAGTGAGCCCGGCTGTGATGTTTGTGCCTATGCAGCGACGAAGTAGGGTCGCGGAGCGCGATGCTGCTCGCCGGGCAGGATGCTCAATCTGCTGCGCGTGTGCTTGTGGCGCTTGTTCCGAATAGAGTTATGCTGTGCGAGGTTGCCGTCGAGCGGTTTCATCGCGATGCGGATACAGTTTGCTACCTTGCGGATGAGCGTGTCGAAGCGTTCGTTGCCAAAGACGAAAATCGTCACCAGCTTTTTCGCTCCTTCTTGTGCCATCGCATAGATCTGCTTGATCGCCTCACGGACGCGATTCTTTGGGCGGGTGCGGAATCGATCGACGATCACCACTTGGAACACGGTATTGCACTTGTCGGCGAGCGTCACTTGGAAGTGCGCGCGCTTTCCATTGGACAGGATGCCGTCAGGAGTGTCGCTTACGAGCGACACTGGAGTGACTTCATAGCGCCTCGCCAATTCTGGGCTTGTGAGGCTGCAGAGGGCTGCTTCAACCCGTCCAAGGGACTCGGTCGATCTGGTCAATTGTGGAACACGCATAGTAATGTGATATGAAGTTTTGACGTGTGCTGATCACTGGTATGCTATCTCAAGGAGAGCAAAAATGCACCACCGGCTGTGCATATCCGTATGGTATACTCATAGCAACGTAATCATCCCCATCACCATGAAGAAAATCCGCGTCGCTATCAATGGTTTCGGCAGGATCGGCAGGGCATTCCTGAAAGTAGCTCGGGAGCGCCAGGAGATCGAGATCGTAGCTGTGAACGACCTCGGCTCGCTCGAGAATTTCGCCTACCTGCTCAAATACGATTCTGTCTACGGCGTGAGCTCGTTCGACGTAAGGGCCGATCTCGCCAGGAACTGCCTCGTCATCGACGGCCAGGACGTGCTTTTCGTCTCCGAGAAGGACCCGACCAAGCTTCCCTGGAAGAAGCTCGATATTGATGTCGTCGTCGAGTCGACGGGCCTCTTCACGTCCGCCGACAAGGCCAACGCTCATATCGTCGCCGGAGCCAAGCGCGTGGTCATCTCCGCTCCCATCAAGGATGCCCCTGATGCTGCGATCAAGGGCGCGACCGTCCTCATGGGCATGAATGAGCCCAAGCTCGAGACGTGCCAGATCTCATCGAATGCGTCATGCACCACCAATGCCGGCAGTCCCCTCATCGCCATCCTCGACGAGTCGATCGGCATCGAGAAGGCGGTCCTCAACACAGTCCATGCATACACTGCCAGCCAAGCCATCGTCGACGGCCCCGCCAAGAAAGACATGCGCGAAGGACGCGCCGCAGCTATGAATATCGTGCCAGCTTCGACCGGCGCCGCCATCGCCGTGACCGAGGTCGCTACCCAACTCAAGGGCAAGTTCGATGGCATCTCCATTCGCGTGCCTGTCGTAGCCGGCTCCATCGTCGACGTCACCTTCATCGCAAAGCGCCCGACCACAGCCGAGGAGGTCAACAACCTCCTGAAGAAAGCCGCCGCCGAGCCCCGCTGGAACGGCATCTTCGCGGTGACAGAGGAAGATCTCGTCTCCCGCGATATCATCGGCAATCGCCACGCCTCCATCGCCGATCTGGCCATGACCCGCGTCGTCGATGGCACTCTCGTGAAAGTCCTCGCATGGTATGACAATGAGATCGGGTATACGTACACGCTGGTCGATCATGTCGTCAAGGCGGGGAGGTTGGCATAGTCATATGGCTACACGACTGCAAATGATCATCCTCGCCTCTGATCACGCAGGCTTCGCCGTGAAGGAAGGCGTGAAGAAGCACCTAGCCTCGAAGGGCGTGCAGACGCTGGACGTCGGCGCGCACGAGCTGGTGGATGGCGATGACTATCCCGTGTATATGGCTGCAGCGGCGATGAAAGTGGCAGAGGACATGTCAGGGCAGACTCGCGCGATCATCTTCGGCGGCAGCGGGGAAGGCGAGGCCATCGTCGCCAATCGCTTCCCCGGCGTGCGCGCTGCAGTCTGGTATGGCGGCTCCATGGATATCGTCAGGCTCTCTCGCGAGCACAACGACGCCAACATCCTCTCCGTCGGCGCCCGCTTCGTCGGCGAGCAAGAAGCCAAAGAAGCAGTCGATATCTGGCTTGCGACGGCATTCTCGGGAGAGGAGCGTCACTCACGCAGGAATGAGCTCATAGATAGCATCGAATAGGACATCATCGCGCCACCCCATGATCAGACGTTCGACTATCGTAACCCCGAATAATATCGATGAGAGGAACCGAAGGCACACTCTCAGTGCTCAGAAAATATCATTCACAGATTTTGAATATTGTGTTCATTTGAAGTGGCTCAACGACTAGTCCGTCTGGCAAATTAGAACATGAAATAATGACACAACCTGTCATGACAATTCCTAAGCAAACCAGGTACGCACTTTCTACGAAAGAAGGCTCGTCTAAGGCGAAACTACCTATGGGTGACGTGTGTTACTTATTTGAAATGCGCTAGAATCAAAACATCCATACGACCATGTCAGCTCCAACCCACAAGATACAGATCATCCCCGCCATCCTCCCGATGACCTTCGCCGATGTGGAGAGCGGCATCGAGGCTGTGCGGGGCGCAGCCAAGATGGTCCAGATAGACATCTGCGACGGGCGATTCGTGCCGAACGCGACCTGGCCCTATCGCAAGCATGACGACTCGTTCGATCGCATCATCCGCGAGGAGGTCGGCATGCCAGGCTGGGAGGACCTCGACTTTGAGATAGACCTCATGGCGGATGCCCCCCAGGATAAAGTCCATGAATGGATCCAGGCAGGAGCCAGCCGCATCATCATCCATGTCGAGGCCGAGGGAGATGTCGCAAAAGCCATCGACATCCTGAACGGCGCAGCCGAGGCGGGCATCGCCCTCGATATCGAGACCCCCATCGATGAGATCGCCACGTTCCGCGACAAGGTCACCTTCGTCCAGCTCATGGGCATCGACAATGTCGGGTTCCAGCACCAGGCATTCGATGACAAAGCTATCGGTCGTGTCAAGGAATGCCGCCTGAAGTACCCCGGCTTGCCCATCTCCGTCGATGGCGGCGTCTCGCTCGAGACAGCCCCCGCGCTCATCGCCGCAGGAGCTGATAGGCTCGTCGTCGGCTCCGCCATATACGGCACAAGCGACCCCCTCAATGCCCTGGAGGCGTTCCGTAGGCTGGCACGAGACGGCTCTCGTGGATAGCGCCGCTGCGGCTCGTGATATACTTTGCTTGCATGGCACCGCTCACTGACGACAAGGTACGATTCCTCGAGAAGAAGGCCATCGATATCCGCCGCTCGCTCATCGAGTCGCTCATCGAAGCCAAGTCCGGCCATACCGCCGGGCCGCTCGATATGGCCGACATCTTCGCCTACCTCTATTTCCACGCCCTGAACCACAACCCCAAGAATCCCCACTGGGAATATCGCGACCGTCTCGTCCTCTCGAACGGCCACATCTGCCCGGTCTTGTATGCCACCATGGCGCATGCGGGATATTTTCCGCTCTCGGAGCTACGCACGCTCCGCAAGTTCGGCTCGCGTCTCCAGGGCCATCCGCACCGCGAATTCCTGCCCATGCTCGAGACGTCGTCCGGTCCGCTCGGCTCCGGCCTCTCACAGGCAGTCGGCATGGCTATCGCTGATCGCATCGACAGCGGCCGCTCATCCAGCCGCCAGATATACTGCCTCATGTCAGACGGCGAACTCGACTGCGGCAACAGCTGGGAGGGCGCCATGCTCGGCGGCAAAGAGCGCCTCCAGAATCTCACGGTCATCGTCGACCGCAATAACATCCAGATCGACGGCTTCACCGAGGACATCATGCCGCTCGAGCCCCTCGCCGACAAATGGCGCGCCTGGAATTGGCACGTCCAGGTCATCGACGGCCACAATTTCCGTGACATCGATACAGCGGTCGGTCAGGCCCAAGCCGAATTCAGCAAGCCCTCTGTCATCATCGCTAACACTATCCCATCGAAGGGCATCCCCGCCTTCGAGCACCGCTTCGAATGGCACGGCAAGCCGCCGACCACGCCAGAGGAGATAGAGACGGCGCGCCTGGCCCTCCACGAGATCCGCACCCTCGCAGGGCATGTGAAGTCGCCTGATCATGATTAATCCTATGAATGAAACCGCAAAGAAAATTGTGTGGCTCGAGATCTTTGGTTGGTACGGAATGGTTGGCCTGCTTCTTGCATATGCCTTGAATAGCTTGCATGTGCTGGATTCATTTAGCGCCTGGTATCAAGTTTTGAATCTGACTGCAGCGTTGGGAATAACATGCATCAGTATCTATAAGAAGGCGTGGCAGCCAGCCGCTTTGAATGCGGTATGGTCTATTATTGGCCTGATTGCGCTAGTCCGCATCCTCATATGATCAGACCCTATTGCAATTTTGAGACAAAATTTGTTCCAAAATTGCAATGGGGATGAAGATGATATATTCAAGACAGCCTTCATGACACCAAAAATACTGAAAATATTCAATGAAGCTGTGCCGGTAATTATTATGATCGCTCTTATTCCAGTCATCCTTAATGATTATCTGCTGACGGCAACATATATAGCTGTTATCTTGATCGCATCCCTCATCATCAAGAGGAAGCAGTACGATGGAACTGTATTCATATTCGGTTTCATCGTAATGATCGCCTCGGAATACCTTTTTATAAGCACTGGAGTCGAAGCATTCAATAGAACGAGCTTATTTGGACTGATGCCGTTATGGTTACCATTTCTATGGGCGTATTCATTCGTGGCGATCAAACGTTCTGTTATAATCCTCAGCGAAGATGCTCAATCCTGACCTCAAGCTCAACCCGAAGATCTTCGACGCCGACGTCGAGATGCGCCCGATACGCGCCGGCTTTGGCGAAGGCCTCTTGCGCGCGGCTGAGCTCGACAAGAACATCGTCGGCCTATGCGCCGATCTGACGGAGTCCACCCAGATGCTGGCATTCAAGCAGCGCTTCCCGGAACGCTTCGTGGAGATCGGCGTGGCCGAGCAGAACCTAGCCACAGTCGCCTCCGGCATGGCCGCCATGGGCAAGATCCCATTCATATCGTCATATGCCGTATTCTCGCCCGGCAGGAATTGGGAACAGATCCGCACGACCATCGCCTACAACAACCGCCCGGTGAAGATCGCCGGCTCGCACGCAGGCGTCTCTGTCGGCCCTGACGGAGGCTCACACCAGGCTCTCGAAGACATGGCCCTCATGCGTGCGCTCCCGCGCATGGTCGTCATCTCTCCTTGTGATGCCATCGAGGCTCGCAAAGCCACGCTCGCTGCCGCAAAGACCCAAGACCCGACATACATCCGTCTTGCCCGCGAGAAGACTCCCATCATCAGCACAGACGACACGCCATTCGAGATAGGGAAGGCGTTGGTCGCATTCATGCCCGCTATGGGTCCCGGAGGCAAGCCTCGCAAAGCCGACGTCGGCATCATCGCCACTGGCGCTCTACTCTTCAATGCGCTCAAGGCCGCACATGACCTCGAAACCGCTGGCACGAATGTCACAGTGCTGAATCTCCATACGGTCAAGCCGCTCGATGTCGATGCGATCGTCTCCCTGGCTGTCGAAGCCGGAGCCATCGTCACCGTCGAAGAACACCAGGTCGCGGGTGGCATGGGATCCGCCGTCGCCGAATGCCTGGCTGCGCATCATCCTGTGCCGATCGAATTCATCGGCGTGCATGACCAGTTCGGACAGTCAGGCAGACCCGACGAGCTCATCGAGCACTATGGCATGGGCGTGAGCCATATCGTCGCAGCTGTGAAGAAAGCCCTCTTGCGCAAGACGTAGTAGGCTATTGTGCGTCGGCGCGAGCTGCGCTACAGTCTTCCGGTTGCCCGTTTCCTTGCCCCTGCCGGATAGTTCCGACGCCGATCTCTATATCTCATTTTGCCCAGCCGTAGCGTTGGGCTTTTTTGTCAGTTGAGAAATGATCGCAGCAGTGAAGGGCGTTTTGGAGTCGGGAAACAGGGTCTAGTAGCTCGAAATTTTCATTGAGAGATTGTGTTGTTATTTCATGTCCTAGTTTGTCAGACGAGCTCTGTGTTGAGCCATTTCGTTTGAACACTACTTTCAAAATCCGTGAATGATATTTTCTGGGCAAACCGAACATGCTCAGGACCGAACAACCTGTAAAATTCGACATTGGTATCATGTCGCTGCCGGTGAGACTCGACCGACGAGCCACCGTAACCGCCTCTATGGTATAGTCATTGCGCAACATACGCCTATGCCTCTCTTCAAGCTCCGAACAGGATACCAACCCGCCGGCGACCAGCCGACAGCCATCAAAGCCCTGAATGAGGGCCTAGCACAAGGCATGTCCCGCCAGACCCTTCTTGGCGTGACGGGCTCGGGCAAGACATTCACGGCGGCGAACGTCATCGCCACGCACGACAAGCCGACCCTGGTCATCGCCCACAACAAGACCCTAGCCGCCCAGCTTGCCCAGGAGTACCGCGAATTCTTCCCGGACAACGCCGTGCACTACTTTGTGTCCTACTACGACTACTACCAGCCTGAGGCGTACATCCCGTCGTCGGACACATATATCGAGAAAGAGGCCATGATCAACGCCGAGATCGAGCGCCTGCGGCACGCTTCGACCCAGGCCCTGCTCACCCGCCGCGACGTCATCATCGTAGCCTCCGTCTCATGCATCTACGGCCTCGGCTCGCCGGAAGAATACGAGAAGGTCAACTTCAAGCTCAAAGCCGGCATGGAGATCTCGCGCGCCGAGCTCATCAGGAAGCTCATCGACATCCATTTCGAGCGCACCACGGCTGACCTCGAGCCGGGACTCTTCAGGGCGGTCGGCAACAGCCTGGAAGTCATGCCTGTGAATGAGAAGACGATCTACAAGATGGAATACGACGGCGGCCGCATCGAGCGCATCATCGAGATCGATGCCATCACCCGCGCCATCCGCAGGGAAGTCGAGACCGTCTTCATCTTCCCGGCAAAGCATTTCATATCGAGCGACGAGCAGGTCGCCAAGGCCGTGAAGACCATTCAGGCCGAGCTCGACGGCCGCCTGAAAGAGCTCGACAAGGCAGGCAAGATGCTCGAGGCCGAGCGCCTCAAGCGACGCGTCCGCTATGATCTCTCCATGATCCGCGAGGTCGGCTACACCAACGGCATCGAGAACTATTCGAGGCATTTCTCTGGCAAGATGCCCGGCGAGCCGCCCGACACGCTCCTTTCATATTTCCCGAAGAAGAAAGACGGCACGCCCGACTTCCTGACCATCATAGATGAGTCGCACGTCACCGTGCCACAGCTCGGCGGCATGTACGCGGGCGATGCATCCCGCAAAGACACGCTCGTCGAGCACGGCTTCCGCCTGCCGTCCGCCAAGGACAACCGTCCGCTCAAGTTCGACGAATTCATGGAACGCGTCGGCCCGATCGTATTCACCTCGGCTACGCCGGGGCCGTACGAGCGCCAGGTCAGCCAACAGATCGTCGAGCAGGTCATCCGCCCGACTGGCCTGGTAGACCCCGCCATCGATCTGCGCCCTGTGACAGAAAAAGGGTCATTCAAGGGCCAGATATTCGATTTTATCGGCGAGGCCGCAGCCGTCATCAAGAAAGGCGATCGCGTCATCGCCACCACCCTGACCAAGAAGATGGCCGAGGACCTGGCTGAATTCCTGAAAGAGAAGGGCCTCAAGACTACCTATCTCCATAGCGACATCAAGACCATGGAGCGCATCACTATCCTGACGGATTTCAGGAAGGGAAAATACGACTGTCTGGTGGGCGTGAACCTCCTCCGCGAGGGCCTGGACCTGCCGGAAGTGTCGCTCATCGGCATCCTGGACGCCGACAAGGAGGGCTTCCTGCGCTCGGAGACGGCGCTCATCCAGACCATCGGTCGCGCTGCACGCAACGCTGCCGGCCGAGTGATCCTCTATGCGGACACCATGACGGGCTCGCTCAAGAATGCCATGGCCGAGACGGAGCGCCGCCGGACCATCCAGACGGCGTACAATACAGCGCACGGCATCACCCCGCAGACGATCAAGAAGACCATCCACGACATCACCGACCAGCTGCGCTCGGATCATGACAAGGCCGTGAGCGAGCTCATGCGCCTCGATGACGATATGGCCCGTGCCGATCCTATGAAGCTCATCCGCATGAAGGAGGAGCAGATGTCAGACGCCGTCAAAGAGCTCGATTTCGAGACCGCCGCCCTCATCCGTGATGAGCTCTTCAAGCTCCAGGAGAAGATCGGGGTACCGGGAAGGAAGGCTATAGGGCAGACGGGGAAGAAGAAACGAAGATGAAAGATCACATCAACCAGCAAGGCTTCATAGAGAGCGAGGGTCACAAGATCTATTGGGAGGATTGGGGCAATCCGAAAGCAGATCCTATCTTTTACATGCATGGCGGCCCTGGTGGTGGGTGCGACGAATCTGACAAGGAGCTATTCGACCCGAAGAAGCACCGGGTCATCTTCCATGACCAAAGAGGGAGTGGCCGCAGCACACCTTTCGCGAGCACCGAGAAGAACACTACTCAAGATCTCATCGCCGATATAGAAAAGATCCGCTCCATGCTCGGAATAGAGAAGATGTATATCACCGGAGGGTCATGGGGTTCTGCGCTCTCGATTTTCTACTCGATCGCCCATCCGGAACGAGTACGGGGATTGCTTTTGTGGGGGCTCTTCCTCTCTCGCCAATTCGAGATCGATTTCGTCAACGAAGGCTATCCGCGCTACTTTTTCCCCGATGCGTGGGAACGCTTCATCTCGCTTGTCCCGCAAGAGCGCAGGAAGACAGGCAATGATGTCATGAAATACTACTCCGAAATGCTCGACTCTCCAGATACTGCATTGGCACGCAAGCATGCTGACGAATGGACTATATGGGAATACACCCTATGCTCGATAGATTATGACCCGAAGAAGCTCGAGAGTGATATAAAAGGTGATGTGAATACGGTCGCCATAGCGCAATTGGAAATGCACTATTTCCTGAATAGGTGCTTTGTCCCCGAAGGCTATGTGTTCGACAATATCGCCAAGATCAAAGACATCCCGTGCACTGTCGTCCAAGGACGTTTCGATATGTGCACGCCCGCTATTTCCGCATATGAGCTTTCCAAAGTGTATGGGAATAAGTTCACTCTGAAATGGGCAAATTCAGGACATATGAAATGGGACCCCGAAATGTTCAAAGTGCTCAAAGAGAGTGTGCTTGAGATGATAAAAGGGAGATAAGGAGAAGATAAGGTAAGGGGATAATCTGCTTTTGTCTAAAATTAGTGGAGGCTATAGAGTATATCCAAGTAATCAATCATATTTATATGTGGTTTACCGATCCAAGCTTCGTGGGCAGTTTAGTTGGTGGAATTGCAACATTACTGACAGGCCTGATTGCAATCAGGGTATTTAAATTACAGAAGGCAGATGAAAAAATAAACGCTTCAATCTCAATCCTTTTTTAGATCCGAAATGCTGAGAGTAAGATTTCCATAATCTCCGAAAAAATTAATACCGGGAGCACGAATGATCTTCCCTCAGTGCTTCCAACTAATAACTGGAGAAAATATTCACATCTTTTTGTTAAAGATTTTGACGAGGACGAGCTACGAATGCTAAACACATTTTACAATTCTTGTGAAATATTAGAGGATCTAGTTTGTCGACAAAATAACTTTGTTTGGATTGCTGCAGACGAGCGTGCTAGACAGGCACAAACACGGCTTACAGAGATTCATATAGAATTTCAACGTGATGCCATTTCGGGAGTTGGAGGACCATCAGCCGCAAAACAAAAGTTCGATGCGGAGAAAGCAGCGATAACAAAATATTACACTGACGAGGAATACTTCTACGCGCCAGCTAAGATTACTAGTGGTTTGCAATTTCACTTGCAGGGATTGCAAACCATTACCTCCACAACTTGTGGGACAAAGCTAAAATTCCTTGCCAGTGTTTGATCTGTTTTTTAGAGGCCTTTGTCTAGGGGATTATTGTATGTGAAATCTTGTATCACCCCATCCGTCATGCTAGCATGATGTTGCTTATGAATACCCCTAAAAAAGGCAGGGCGTGGAGTAAAACACATATTTTACAGAGGTAGGATTGCATTAATCTGAAAAGATACTAAAATTATACCTATGTCTGAAGCCTTCAAAAACTCTCCTACATTTCAGCTCTTCAAACACGAGCCGTCTGCGGTGTCAGGTATGGCAACCCTACTGGATCTCGGTTCCACATTGAACCGCTACGTTACTTCTAAAACCGAGAACGACGCCGACCGCAAAGCCCTGAAGAGTGATTGGCAAGCTGTAGGAAATGATATGAAATCATCTATAGATTCCTATGGCGAACATACAAAACAAGCCTGATAACAAAGCTGTTGTCGTTGCCCAATATGCAGCAGAAGCATTTTCAGGGCCGTTGCCTCATCCAGATATTTTGAGGAAATATAATGATGTAGTCCCCGGTGCAGCAGAACGCATCATACAAATGGCAGAGAACCAATCTGTTCATAGAAAGGAGCTTGAGAAGAAAGTGATAGAATCAGACATCGCGAGATCAAAGTGGGGACAGATACTTGGTTTCATCATTGCAATTATAGGTCTCATAGGGGCAGTTGTAATATCCATAATCGGCAATGCTTGGGCAGGAGGAATCATCGGCCTAGGGACGCTGGGTTCACTTGTTGGTGTGTTTATGTACGGCTCCAAAGAGCGTCAGGTCCCTAAGGACAACGAGGCAGCTAAACAATAATTTTCATGCTCACCACCATCATAATCATCGTCATCGTGCTTGCGTTAGCTTCGTTGCGGATCGTGAAAGAGTACGATAGGGGAGTCATCTTCTTCCTGGGCAAATGCACGGGAGTGCGAGGCCCTGGCTTGATCATCCTCATCCCGATCCTGGAGCGAATGACCAAGGTCACCCTGCGCACGATCACCATGAACATCCCGTCGCAGAAGATCATCACCAAGGACAACGTCTCCATAGACATCGCCGCCGTGGCCTATTATCACATCGTCGACGCCCAGAAGTCCGTCATCGCCATCGAGAACGTCTATGTGGCGGTCAATCAGATCAGCCAGACCACTGTCAGGAATGTCGTCGGTAGATTCTCCCTCGACCAGCTACTCTCGCAGACGGGCGACATCAACATGCAGATCAAAGACGTCATCGACGCTCACACCGAGCCGTGGGGCGCCCAGGTCACCGCCGTCGAGATCAAGGACATCACCCTCCCCGACAACATGCAGCGCGCCATGGCCAAGGAAGCCGAGGCCGAGCGCGAGCGTCGCGCCAAGATAGTGGCCGCCGAAGGCGAATTCCAGGCCTCGGTCAAGCTCGGCCAGGCCGCTGACATCATCGCCCAGCATCCCGTCGCCCTCCAGCTCCGCACCCTCCAGACCATGTCTGAGATCGCCACCGAGAAGAACTCCACCATCATCTTCCCGGCCCAATTCATGACCACTGTGCAGGAGGCTATAGCGACGATCAGGGGAGATGCCAAGGGAAAGTGACGAACAAAAAAGCGCGCACTCGGAGAAGTACGCGCTGAGCTGATTCGGGACAAGGCGATCTATCGAGGGAAGTAGATCGTATGATGCTTCGAGACGCCCGTCAGACACCACATGAGGTGGACGGTATGTTTGAGATCGCGCTCGCCGTCAACGGCTTCTTTGCTGCGCCAGGAGATCTGTTGGAGCTGTGCCACGGAGCTTGCAAGGTCCCTGAGGTGCTGTGATGCTGCCGTTCTGTAGGCATCCGCCTGCAGCTTGTCAAAAGCGATGCCAGACGGCATGAGCTCGTCCAGGAGGATCAGGCCATCGAGGAAGGCGCCGGCAGAAGCGAAGGTGCCTTTCGAATAATCCTTCCCATATCCCAGTCCCTTTACGATCCTGACCGATATGTACCCGACAAGGGCCATCACCACCACAGTCATCGTGAGACGAGCTATCGTCAAACTGATAGGCGAGGCCGAGCCGAAGATCTCTCCGATCCATGGCTGTTCGTGCCTCCAAAGCACGACGTACGATGTTGCGATCAACACGGCTTGGATGAAGAGACAGATGATAAGGGCGAGGATGCCTTCGAACATGTCGATCAATACGGTGACAGGATCGATGGTAGTCGGGGCATTCTGCTTGTACGTTCTTGCGAAGTATGCGAGAACGGGGTTGTTCGTCCTGTAGAGGCGGATGATCCGACTTATGGTTATTCTTTTCGAGGTTCTCATCGTTGCGTACCTTTTCTCCCCTTCAAGGCTGCAGCTTCAAGCACCACAAGCGGTTTCAGCCGCTCATAGCTTTTCACAGCCCAGATAGGTGTAGGGAGCATCACTATCTGACCCGATGATACGCTTCAAGATATCCGTGTCAAATCGAGATAAGCAAATCCTAATGCGCGTTGATACGTCAGCGTCCTATTCAGGGTATAATTGCCCCGATGCAAAACACGCCTACATCCTCCCGCTCCGAAAAGATCCTGATCATAGAGTCGGATGGCTCATTCGGCGAGCAGGTGGCCGATGCCCTGCGCGGAGAAGGCTACGCGGTGACGCTGGTCAAGAACGGCCCGGAAGGCTTGAAGTCTATCTATGACACCCTGCCGCATCTGGTGCTCCTGGACGTTTCTTTGGCGGGCGCCGACAGCTACGAGATCCTGCGCGCCAAGGCCGCAGAACACCTCCTCGCCAAGATCCCCGTCTTCCTCCTCTCATCCCAGGCCGTTCCCATCGATATGCGCCGGGTTCCAGAGGGCAGCGTCGCCGAGTACTTCACGACCATGCATATCAGGCCGCCAGACATCCTCGAACGCGTCGATAGGCACTTCGGGCACTCCAAGCTCATCCGCGACCGGGAGGCCGCAGCGAGCCCATCATCCGTCCCCGGCGCTTCCGCCAAACCCATACCCCGCCTCCTCTGGGTCGAGGATGACCGGCTCATCGGCACCATCCTGTCGAAGAAGCTCTCGAGCTCCGGCTTCGAGCTCTATCACGCCGTCAATGGGGAACAGGCCCTCGACATGCTCCGGCAGATAATTCCCGATGTCATCGTGCTCGACCTCGTCCTCCCAGGTATGAGCGGCTTCGATATCCTCCAGGCCATAAAGAAAGATGCCCGCATGGCCAAGGTGCCCATCATGATCCTCACCAACCTCAGCAAGCAGAGCGACATCGAACAGGCCACCATGCTCGGCGCCCAGCGTTTCCTGGTCAAGGCGTCGTCCTCGCTCGACGAGATCGTCAGGGAAGTCAGGGGGCTCTTGCACTCCTAGCTTCGATATGGTCTGATATCGGCAGAATAGCTGCCGAACTATTCCGGAGATACTGCATCAAGCGTCTATAGGGCTACGATCCTATAGCCGTGGGCTACAATCCTGCAGTTTCCGTAACAGGCGTTTGACAATGGAAGATACGAAACATAAGACCGTCCGCGATCTCACCGACCGGGAGTTTCTCGCTGCAGTACCAGAGAAGCTCCGCGAAGCGTACGAGCGCAACGTGCTCAGTGGAACTACGTTTGAGAGCCTTCTCCATATCACCGAGAAGGTCAACGAATGTGCTCGACGCGACATACTCGCACTAAGAATAGCGGTCACAACTATAATATGTGCCTTTGTCATCATGACGGTTACCGTAGCACGCCTGCTGAGCATGGATGCGATCGATAGCATCATTCCTCTGTTTAAGGAACAAATATGGTGTCCCCTTGGCTTGGTAGCTGGTGTAGTCGTCTTGCTATTCATAACTGACCGAAAGACGACTCGAGCCAGAAAGGATGCACAGGAAGCATACGGGAAACTCTACGATTTTCGGAAAGCTGTCACACTGCTCGCGTGCGACGATCCGGCAAAACTCGTGGCTGAATTCCTGCAGATCATGCTGGATGAATCGAACATGGATATTCGCCTCGCGACAAAGGCGAAGGCGGTACTAAAAGCAAAAGATGATTTCGATTTCGCCTGTGAAAAACCTAAACGCACCGTACAGAAGGTCTTAGTGGCTGTAGTGGGCGTCAAGGATGCAGATTCGGCCTTCGAGGCCATCTGGGCTGCGATCGAGGATTGCAAAGCTACCACAATGGCAAGACACCAGCTTTTCGACCAGGCACGTGTCGCTCTGGAGGCCGAGGCCAAAAGGGCCAAACCGGGCTCCTAAGTCCTTTCGCTACTAATTCTCTCCAAGCCGACGCTTCGCTGCGCCGGCTTTTTTGTTTGTTAACCAGAAGCGGTACGATATATGCCGTTTTCAAAACCTCTTTACCTAGGTAAAGAGGTTTGAGAATCGGGCACCCCAGCCATGACCCTCTGACTCAACCCCTATAACATATATGTCATAGGCCTCATGCTCGGAATATCCAGACTTTGAGCCATTCATGCTAAATATACCCTATAACCTATATGTTATAGGGTCAGCAAATGGACCTGTGACGAGCCATAAAGCCAAATAAAAGGGCGGCGGGGCCATTGAAATCGACTCATTTTTATGCTACCGTCGGCTGACTGTATGCCTGACAAACACGCCAAGGCTGGTACGACTGCGCATACGCGAATGACGAAAGGCGACGACAAGATCGTCGTCAAAGGGGCGCGCACGCACAATCTGAAGGATATCACCGTCGAGATGCCCCGGAACGCCATGATCGCCGTCACCGGCCTCTCAGGCTCCGGCAAGTCGTCCCTGGCTTTCGATACCATCTTCGCTGAGGGCCAGCGCCGCTATGTCGAATCCCTCTCAGCCTATGCCCGCCAATTCCTGCACAAGATGCAGAAGCCCGACGTAGATGAGATCACCGGTCTCTCTCCGGCCATCTCCATCGACCAGAAGTCCCGCTCCAACAACCCCCGCTCGACCGTCGCCACCATCACCGAGATATACGACTACATGCGCATCCTCTTTGCGCGCGTCGGAAAGCCGCACTGCCTCACCTGCAACCGCGAGATCAAGCGCATCTCGAAGGAAGAGATCATGCAGACCATCTTGAAGACCGTCTCCGAGCGCACCGGCAAGGCCAAGAAAGTCTTTGGCGTCGATATCAAGGATGCCAAGCTCCGTGTCTTTGCCCCCGTCGTCGTCGGCAGGAAGGGCGAGTATTACCAGCTCCTCTACGACATGCTCGGCAAGGGTTACGACCGCGCCAACGTCGACGGCACCACATACCGCTTGCGCGACCGCATCATCCTCGAGAAGAACAAGACACACGACATCGACATCCTCGTGGACGAGATATTCCTGTCCGAATTCCAGGACGTGAAGGGAGACACCAAGCAGGCTGATAATGCCCGCGAGCGCCTCTCCGAGGCCCTCGAGCGCGCAGTCCAGGAATCAGACGGCCTCGTCAAGCTCGAATATCCCGGCGAGACCAAGCTCATGTCCGTGAAGTTCATGTGCCCCTATGACGGCTTCTCATATCCCGAGATCGAGCCGCGCCTGTTCTCATTCAACTCTCCCTATGGCGCTTGCGCCGCCTGCAACGGCCTCGGGACCGAGAGCATCTGGAGCGACGCCCCATGTCCCGTCTGCAAGGGCGCCCGCCTGCGCGACGAGGCGCTCCATGTCCTCATCGGCGGCAAGAGCATCGTCGACGTCACCAGGATGTCTATCGAGCGGGCAGTGCCGTATTTCAATGCGATCGACCTCACCGACGCCGAGAAGGAGATCGCCAAAGTCATCCTCAAGGAGATTGGTGCCCGCCTGTCATTCATGGTCAATGTCGGCATCGAATACCTCGCACTCGATCGCCGCGCATCCACGCTATCGGGCGGAGAGGCTCAACGAATAAGACTCGCTT
>Ga0265331_10001522_pt1 | contig 17079 bp, 33 predicted proteins | sample 41923metaG_FD_202088 | JGI IMG/M metagenome (GOLD analysis project Ga0265331, IMG submission 202088) | Rhizosphere microbial communities from Carex aquatilis grown in University of Washington, Seatle, WA, United States - 4-19-23 metaG | ecosystem: Host-associated > Plants > Roots > Rhizosphere... | reverse complement strand
CCGTTACGACAAATCCGCCGTTACTTACCTCAACGCCGTTTGCCTTGCTTCCATCCTTTATTGGTGGCTTAAATGAGTCTCAACCCTAACCCCTCCCCGAAGGGGAGGGGAACACATCGCCCTCACCCGCAAACAAAAACCCCTCCCGCCGAAAAGCGAGAGGGGTTTTCTTATGCCTTCAACAAAGCCAAAGCGTTTACGCGCTCTTGGCTTCTTTCGCTGCCGCAGCGGCAGGCGCGTCATAGTCGGTCAGTTCCGTGATACGCGCCGCTTTGCCGCGCAGGCCACGGAGATAGTACAGCTTGGAACGACGGACATCGCCACGACGGACGCGTTCGACCGATTCCAAACGGGGGCTGAACAGCGGGAACACACGTTCCACACCTTCGCCATAGCTGATCTTGCGCACCGTGAAGGAGGAGTTCGATCCCGCGTTCTTGCGCGCGATGCAAATGCCTTCATACGCCTGAATACGTTCACGCGAGCCTTCGATGACTTTCACGTTCACACGCACCGTATCGCCAATGGCGAAATCCGCCACCTTGGTCGCGTTTTTCAGCTTGTCCAGCTGCTGCTGTTCGATTTTTTGTAGTAAGTTCATGGTCGTTTCCTTTTCTTTTCGAAGGGGGTTATTAGCTAATAAATACCGGAAGCGCAAGCATTAACCTTTGCTTTTGCCCCACAAATCCGGCCTTCTTTCTTTTGTGATCGCTTCCGCCTGCCCCAACCGCCATTTCTTAACCTTATCATGGTGGCCGGAGAGGAGGATTTCGGGGACCTCCCTGCCCTGCCAAACCGCCGGACGGGTGTAGTGGGGGTATTCCAGCAAGCCCGATTCGAAGCTTTCCTCATCCGTCGTGGCGGCATTACCCAGCACGCCGGGCAGCAGGCGCACCACCGCCTCCAGCAACAGCATGGCGGCTACCTCGCCGCCCGCGAGGACGAAATCGCCGATGCTGATTTCCTCCATGCTTTGCGCGTCCAGCACACGCTGATCGACGCCTTCATAACGGCCACAGAGCAACAGCAGATGCCGCTCCGCCGCCAATTCCTTGACCAACGCCTGATCCAGCACGCGGCCACGCGGCGATAGGTAGATTTTGCGCGACGGCGCGCCGAATTGCGCCTCCGCGCCACGGATCGCGGCATCGACCACATCCGCCCGCATCACCATCCCCGCCCCGCCGCCATAGGGCGTATCATCCACAGACGCATGTTTATCGGTGGCAAAATCACGGATATTCAATGCATCCAGATGCCACAGCCCGTCCTTCAACGCTTTGCCGATCAAGCTATGCCCAAGCGCGCCCGGAAACATTTCAGGAAACAAAGTCAGGATGGTGGCGCGGCGGAATAGGTCACAAGCGTCGTCATTCCGACGAAAGTCGGAATCCAGCGCCGCGCGTCGGCGCGGCATAAGAGTCTTAGGCTCGCTATCGCTCGCGCTGGATCCCGACTTTCGTCGGGATGACGCTTCTGCTTTGTCGCCACTCACACTTTCACCTCATCATCCTTGCCGATCCACCCCTCCGGCGGGGCGATCAGGACACGACCACCCGCCACATCAACCTCCGGCACGAAGGCATCGCGAAAGGGCAGCATGAAACTGTCTTTCTTATTCGTGCCGATTTCCAGAAACGTCCCCGCGCCATGGTCATGGGTGGCAAGGATTTTGCCATAAATCTTCCCCTGCCCGTCTTGGGCGACAAGGCCGATCAGGTCGGATTCGTAATATTGGTTCTTCTTCGCCTTCGGCAGAATGGAACGATCGACATACAGCCGCGTGCCGCGCAAAGCCTCCGCTTGGTTGCGGTCCTTCACGCCGTCGATGGAGGCAATAAAGCAATCCTTCGCCACGCCTTGCAACGTGACGGCAAACACCCGCGTCCCGTTTTCATCGGTCAGGGGTTCGTAATCGCCAATCGCTTCGGGATCTTCCGTGAAACTGCGCAACCGCACCTGCCCGCGAATCCCCTGCGCCCCCGCGATCATACCGACACAGATTTTGGTGTTGGTTTTTGTCATAAAACGAACGTCATCCCCGCGAAAGCGGGGATCCAGCGTCGCGCGTCCGCGCGACAAAGAGTCTCATGCACGCTATCGCGTGCGCTGGATTCCGGCTTTCGCCGGAATGACGCCTGAGTCTTACCGTCCAGCACCTTACGCCGACGCCGCTTCCGTTGCCGGAGCTTCCGCCGGAGCCGCTGCGGCTTCAGCTGCCTTGGCGGCGGCTTCTTCCGCGGCCTTCATGCGTTCTTGCGCTTTGGCTTTGGGGGCGGATTTCTTCGGGGTTTCGCGGTATTCGACCTTGGGGCCGAGGTTCGCGGCATGCAGGAAACGCGCGACGCGGTCGCTGGCCTGCGCGCCGACGCCCAGCCAATACTTCACGCGTTCGACTTCAAACCCGACGCGCTTCGCATCGCCTGACGGCAACATCGGGTTGTAATGGCCAACGCGTTCGATGAATTTGCCATCGCGCGGGCTGCGGCTGTCCGCAACGACGATATGGTAATAAGGACGCTTCTTGGTACCGTGACGTGTCATACGCATAACTAACATTTTTCTGCTCCTTGGTTTTGGTTGGTGGTGGTTAAAACTTATTCTCTTCCCGATAGGCCGGACATATCCCCGCCCATCATTTTCGGCATCATCGCGCGCATAAAGCCGCCTTTGCCGAGTTTCTGCACTTGCTTCATCATCTTCTGCATATCCATAAACTGCTTGATCAGGCGATTGACATCGGCCACCTGCACGCCTGCGCCCGCCGCGATGCGGCGTTTACGCGCCGCGCCGAGCAGATCGGCATTCTTGCGTTCGGCGGGAGTCATCGACTGGATGATCGCCTCCTGACGCTTGATCACTTTGTCATCCAGCTGGGCACCCTTCATCTGCTCTTTAATTTTGCCCATGCCCGGCAGCATGTTCATCAAACTGCCAAGGCCGCCCATTTTGCGCATTTGCTGAAATTGCTTGGCCAGATCGTTGAAATCGAACGATTTGCCCGACATGAATTTCTCGGCCATGTCGCGGGCATCGTCATGATTGATCGTTGCCGCTGCTTTTTCGACCAGCGAGACAACATCGCCCATGCCCAAAATACGATTAGCCAGACGGTCAGGGTGATAGACTTCCAAGGCATCGGTCTTTTCACCAACGCCCAAAAACTTGATCGGCTTGCCGGTCACCGCCCGCATCGACAAAGCCGCGCCGCCGCGCGCATCACCATCGATCCGCGTCAGAATAATGCCGGTCAGGCCGATCTTTTGTTCGAATTGCTGCGCGGTATTGACGGCATCCTGCCCCGTCATCGCATCGACCACGAGCAGCCTTTCATGCGGCTGCACCGCATCGCGCACCGCGGCCGCCTCAGCCATCAACGCGTCATCGATCGCCAGACGTCCGGCGGTATCGAGGATCAGAATATCGTACACTTCTTTTTGCGCGGTGGTCAGGGCGCGGCGGGCAATATCAACCGGCGATTGTCCGGCAATGATCGGCAAAGTCGCGACGCCGATCTGCTCACCCAAAACCGCCAACTGTTCCTGCGCCGCCGGACGTTGCACGTCGAGCGAGGCCAGCAACACCTTCTTGCGATCCACATGCGTCAACCGCTTGGCCAGCTTGGCTGAGGTTGTTGTTTTACCTGAACCCTGCAAACCCAACATCATGATGATGGCCGGCGGCGTGACATTCAAATTCAACGCCTCGGCTTCGGTGCCCAGCAATTCCACCAGATTGTCATGGACGATCTTGATAACCTGCTGCCCCGGCGTGACCGAACGCATGACATCGACGCCAACAGCCTTGTCTTTAATCTTGGCAATAAAATCTTTGACGACCGGCAAAGCAACATCAGCTTCCAGCAACGCCACGCGCACTTCGCGCATGGCATCAAAGACATCCGCCTCGGTCAACGCGCCGCGTCCCGTCAGACGGTCAAAGATAGACCCAAGCTTGGAACTTAAATTATCAAACAAGTCCTTAGTCCTTAGCTATTAGCCTTTAGCTACGCGTCGTTTGTCGTCAGCCTTTTTTTGCTAACGACTAAGGACTAATAGCTAGGGGCTACCCAAATGCCATTGAGCCAGTGCTCGCAACGCGAGGACTGGCTTTACGCCCTATAACTCAAGGCGTATCCGCACCAAATTGGCTAGGACGAGGGGGTTTTTAGCCTAAAATCCTCACGAATGTCAAATGTGCTTGCATTTCCTCGTTATCTTCCCTAAAAAGCCCGTCTGTTTTGCAACCTAGCTGTCAGTCGCTAGTCCCTAGTCGCTAGCGACTAGCAGCTAGCGGCTAAGGACTAAAATTATGAAAAACGACATCCATCCCGATTATCACGAAATCACCGTCATTATGACCGACGGCACCGAATTCGTCACGCGCAGCACCTATGGGAAACCCGGCGCGCGCATGCTGCTCGACATCGATCCGAAGGTTCATCCGGCTTGGACGGGTCAACATCGCTTGGTTGATCGCGGCAGCCAGCTGGCGAAGTTCAACAAGCGTTTCGCTGGCATCAGCGGCAAGAAAGACGAAGCCAAAGAAGGCGCCGCCGCTCCCGCCGAAAAGATCAAAGTTACCACCACCGCCGCGAAGAAGAAAAAGGCGTAAGTTTTCTGAATCAAAAAGCGCCGCCTCCGGTTTCGGAAGCGGCGCTTTTTTATGCCCAAAACGTGAAGAACCTACCCCAGCCTTTCGCGCAGACGTGCGACCAAATCCATCTTTTCATGTAAAACAGCGATAACCATCGGATCACCTTCGGTCAACACGAAGATGATATGGTGTTCGCAACGAACAAAATGCACAGGGTCAGCCAACTTCCGTAAAAGCGCACGCCCCGCTTTGATGGATGCAAAGCCTTTTTCAATTTTGCGCAAATAGGCATCAGCCTGAGCCTCGCCCCACCGTTCGGCAGTATAAAGCCATATCTCAATCAGATCTTGCTCGACCTGCGGCGTTTTGAGGATACCGCCCATCAACGGCTACGGCGTTTCGATTTCGCTTTGGCGATAATGGCAGTCATCGCTAGTTTCGATACATCCCCGCGCCGCGCCGTTTCAATGCGCGGAGCCAGAAACCGCATCAGGTTATCAACATCGGTATTGCCTTGCGCATTCTCCGGCGCAACCAATGTCCGTTCGACGATATAATCTTTCAAACTCAAGCCGTGCCATGCCGCCAAGGCTTTGATCTGTTTATGTTGATGTTCCGGTATTTCAATCGACAAACGCCCCATGTCTTCCTCCCTGACCCGCTAAGGGGAAGAATAGCAAAAATGTGACATTTTGTCAAAATTGAACGGTTAAGCCAACCCACCGCTGATAATCGCCGGACCACCCGTCAGCATGGCGAAATTCGGCACTTCGCCGGCTTCCAGCTTCGCGCGCACCATCGCGTCCAGACGTTGAATACGGGAATAAAGCGCATAGCTCCGTTCCAGCAGATTACGCAAACCGGGCGGCAGTTCGTTCTGTTCCGGCCCGGTGGCATTCTGGCAATCTTCGCTATCGGCCAAGGCATATTGCGGCGAGGCGAATTGCTCCGGCGAAATCTCGCCCGCCAGCAAAGCCTTCATCGCCAGAAGCCATGTCATCACCTGAATCAACCGCGCCGACACGCGGGTGTGCTGGTAGCCCACCTGCAAACAACGCGACAGGTTGAATTCGCGGCGATCCGCCTGTTCGTGATAGGCGATATAATTCCGCACCTCGAGCGTCAAGGCAACGCCTTCGTCAAAGGTACGATCCAGCAATGTCGAAGTTTTGCTCATAGGCATTTCCTTGAAATAAGGGATCACTCTCTACCCCAAGCCTCGCATGCCAGCCTTAAGAAGCCGTTTACTTAAGATTAATAAGGAATGAATTCCCATTGATTGCCATTAAAACTATGGCTATACCGATGCCCTCGGCACTGGTCGCGGGGGAATTCCCTGCCAGTTCAAGCCTGTTGGGGCGTAGCCAAGCGGTAAGGCAGCGGATTTTGATTCCGCCATTCGGAGGTTCGATCCCTCCCGCCCCAACCAATCTTCTTGTTATTAAACGTTTAAACCTATGTCTTTGCTGGCCATGCGCCAACGGCGGTTCGGTTCCCCCGCCTATCCCGAAACCATGTCCGAAAATCTTATGATCGGAACTTGGTCTCGGGTTACGCACTATTCTAATTACTGCACATTAACCGTGGTTGATCCGTTGTTGCCAGTATTGCCTTTGGCACCGGTGCTGCCTCTTCTGCCTTGGCCGCCGGTAGCACCTTTGTCGCCGGTATCACCTTGCTGGCCAGTGGCACCCGTCGCGCCGGTTGCGCCAGTGTAGCCGGGGCTGCCCTGATCGCCAGTCGCGCCGGTGTAACCCGTGTTGCCTTGGTTGCCAGTGGCACCGGTGTAACCGGTATAGCCCTGTTCGCCTGTGGCACCGGTATAGCCGGTGTTGCCTTGATTACCGGTCGGTCCTTGCGGGCCCGCAGGTCCGGTGCAGGCCGCGAGGCCAAGAACCATAAGGGCTAATGCAGATGATGTCGTGTATTTCATGATCTTCCTCCTCGGAAGCGTTGGTTGATGGAAAGAAAACTTTTTGTCGCGCGACAAGCCATAATATTTTCATGGCCGATCGCGCGACAAATCATCACATCGTTCTGTATTTGAATTCAGGCAAGCTTTTCAGCCCGTCTTTGGTCGCGCCCGGCAGGACGATTTTGGTGTTGCTGATATGCAGGCTGTCGTAAGGCAGCGCGACCATATGCGCACCCATGCCCAGCCAACCGCCGACCGACAAAATCACGTAAGCGGTCTTGTTGTCATCGGGGCTGACGATCAAATCATCGATTTTACCGATGGTTTCATTGGCATCGCTCATCACGCTGCTACCGATGATTTTGGACGTGCGATAGCCGGATGACAGTTTCATCACATCAACCTTGACCATTTCAATCGTCTGCACCGTGTTTTCGGCGCGAACCGACGGAGCCAACGTAGCGGTGCCGAGCAATGTCAGGCCGGTGAGCACAAGGATGCTTCTTTTGTTCAGGATAGTCATGGCAGTTACCTCTTGGAGCGTCGGCAGGAATTCTCCGACACCCTGCAAGTACGCTGAATAAGAAAACCCTATTTGACATTGATCAAATCAATGACGCTTTGCGTTTGTCACTATTTGCGCCTTTAAAGACAGCAACAAAATGTACTTCGTAAGAAAAACAAAGGGTCTTTTGATAAATGTCAAATCGCTGATCCGCGATCAGCGTATCTGTCGGGCCGTCGATCCAGTCGTGATCCCGAAAAGCTCAACCCATCAGGAGATACATTATGCCCCATATCCCGACATCCTTTATCCGCGCCGCCGCCTTGGCAACACTTGTCAGCGGCATGGCTTTCGCCGTTTCTGTGAATGCAGCGGCGACCGATACGCCCGCGCCACATCAATACGCATCGTCAGCGCATGAAATGAAGATGGAACATAATCCCAAAGCCATGGCTGAGCATGTCGAAGAGCGGATCAAGTCGTTGCACAGCAAGCTGCGCATTACCGAAGCGCAAGAATCCAAATGGGGCGACGTTGCGCAGATCATGCGTGATAACGAAGCGGCCATCGCCCAGTTGATCGAACAGCGTCATGAAAATCCTGCTGCCATGACGGCGATGGATGATTTGCAATCCTATGAAAACATAACCCAAGCGCATCTGGACGGGCTGAAGAAGCTGATGCCCGCGTTCCAAACGCTTTACAACGACATGTCCGAAGACCAGCAGAAATCCGCCGATAAGGTTTTCGGTCGTTTCGAAGGCCATCGTGACGGCAAGGCATCCAAGAAGTCGATGTAACTCTAATCGCGTCAGGAGAAGATTATGAAACCAACGACCTTTCCGACCCGTGCTTTGTCATGGAACAAAACGCTGATGCTTCTGGCTCTCAGCTCGCTCCTTGCCATCGCTTTCGCAACCGCCACGCATGCCGATGATGATCGCGGTCAAGGGCACACCAGGGGCGGTCCGCAGCATAGCCGAGGCCATCAACAAAGGTACGACCGGAACTGGAATGAGCACGAACGGCAATCGCAACGTTACCGGAACCGCCCGTATTTTGAACCGGGACCACAGGTTTATGCGCCCCCTTTGATCTATAGCCCGCCGCCTTATTACCAAGAGCCTGGCATCAATTTCATCATTCCCCTGCATATCCATTAGGGGGCATGTGCCGTGCCTTTCCCTCGAACAACAGGAGATCGCTATGAATCAGGATCAGATACAAGGCAAGTTCGAACAGCTCAGCGGCAAGATCAAGGAAACCTGGGGCAAGCTCAGCAGCGATGACATCGCTCTCGCCAACGGCAAGCGCGATCAATTTCTTGGCAAGCTGCAGCAAGTCTATGGCCTTGCCAAAGAAGATGCCGAAAAACGCTACAGCGAATTGGAAAAGTCCTGTGGCTGTAGTTCCAACAAAGCGGCTTAAAATCTAGTCCAACCTGGGAAACGCCGTCTTTCCATGGGGCGGCGTTTTTCACGTCTTGAGGAGTCACGCGCATGTCGTATCCGAAAAAACCCATCGCCGCCCATTTTGTTTTGCTCTGCGCTGTGGTCTTCAACGCGCATTCGGTGCAAGCCGAAACGGCACCGCCTGAAGCCGTTGATTACGGCCGCCTTATTTTCATGGAAGAGAACGATAAATTTGCCGGTCTAGGCGATGATCGCCATTACACCCAAGGCATTCGCGCCGCTTACCTGTCCGGCTCTGTGACGCCTGACGGTTTTTGGGATCAACCTTACGGATGGCTTGGTGACAATCTGCCGGTTTTCGAAGGCAGCGACCGCACACGCAAATATGAATGGACGGTGCTGGGACAAAGCATTTTCACGCCAACCAATACCTTGCGGGTGAACCCGTCGCCGAAAGACCGCCCCTATGCGGCGTGGCTTTATACCGGCGCGGGCTTGCTGCAGGAAACCAATCACGGTGCCTATCACACGCTAGAGAATGCCGAACTGTTGCTGGGCACGGTGGGGCCTGCCGCTCTCGGCGGCGTGACGCAAAATGATTTCCATCAGTTTATCGGCGTGAATTCGTATCTGGGTTGGAAGAACCAGTTGAAGAACGAACCCGGCCTTGTCGCCAGCTACGAACGCAAATGGCGTTTCCAGCAACCGCTGGTCGGCAATCTTGCCATCGATGCCATCCCTGAACTGGGCGCAAGCGTCGGCAATATCCTGACCTACGGCGAGGCCGGAGGCATGGTGCGCTTCGGACAAAATCTGGCGGCGGATTATGGCGCAGATCGCATCCGGCCAAGTCTTTCCGGCACAGGCTGGTTCGATGCCAAGCAGCTGGATGGCAAGCCCGGATGGTATGTGTTTTTGGGAACGCAAGGCCGTGTCGTTGGCCAGAATATTTTTCTGGATGGCAATACGTTTGAATCGAGTCCGGGAGTCGACAAGAAAGCCTTGGTCGCCGATTTCATGGGCGGCGCATCGCTGTTTTGGTCATCGTCGCTACGCCTCGATTTCACCCTGACGCAGCGCACCAAGGAATTCTACGGCCAGCAAGGCCACCCCGACCGGTTCGGCGGCGTCAATTTGGCGTTCCAACTTTAATCGCGCTGGACTTACTCCGCGACTTTGATGATGACTTCGTTGCGCCTGAAAAGGGGCAAGGTCCACGGCGGGTTATAAAAAGCATAGGTAGGCTTGCCAAGGGACTTCCGATTGTTCTTATCCAGCCACGCCTGCAATTCCGCCCGATGGCTGTTTAAGTTACTGTCAGAGTTAAATCCGGCAAACCGGATCGCGGCGGCGCGGTAGGCTGGGATTTCGTGAAATTGCACACGCGCATCGTTCGGAACCGGAAGCGATGCCAAGGTATAATCCGGCGGCATGACAAATCGCACTTTCCATTCGTCCGGATTGCCCGAGGCTTCCTGCGTGACCGGCGCGGTCATCGGGATTTTCTCCCCTTTTGCATCGCCCGCTTCCTGTATCACGGGGGCGGTCATGGCGATTTTTGTCTGCGCCGTGTTGCCGCCAAAGATATAACCCGCCAGAATGCGGAACCCCGCATTGATCGCTTCGTAACGTTCCCCCGTGGTGGTGGCTTCGGCCACGATCATCGGCGCGTAGTCGCGTATTTCAATCGCGCCGTCTTTTTCGACAAGCGACCATTTGGGTTCTGGCGTTGATGATGTGCCCACGACGGAACAGCCTCCGATGCAAAGGGTAGCCAAAGCGATAAGGACGATGTTTTTCATCTTATGACTTTAAGATACTTCCCAGCATCCACAAAGCTTTTTGATGCGCCGTGATGCGTTCGACCATCAGGTTTTCGCTTTCGTCGTCGCGCACATTCTGCGCCACTTTCTTGCAGGTCTGGCAGCTTTTAACGACCGCTTCGTTCAGTTCGACGAGGTTTTGCACCATACGTACGGCGCGATCATCGGCGGCGGTTTCCTTGTTCAGGGCGTTCGATGTCATGCGGGAAATCTGCACGACATTTTCGCCTTCGAACGGCAGCGCATATTCGCCTAACGCGCGAATGCGTTCGGCAATGCTGTCGATGGCCAGAAACAGTTCGTTATACTGCCCCTCAAACAGCGTGTGCAAAGGCACGAATTTCGAACCTTCCACATTCCAATGATAATTATGCGTCGCCAGATACAGGCCATAGGTATTGGCTAATACGTTTTGCAGGGTCTGAGCGACAGCGCTGTGGGCATGCTGCGGTTGGGAAAGCGCGGTCAGTGGCGTGGACATAAAAAAGCTCCTTATTCTGGGGTTGATGAAACGGATTTCTTGGGATGCGAAAAATTACGAACGGTGGCCGATATGCAGGCCATTCATGGCGTCGATCAACCCGAACGCCTGCAACAGCCACAGCACCACGACAATGATGACAACCGCATTGAGAATGGATTTAATCTTTCCATCCATCGGGACATAATTATTCACCAGCCAAAGCAGGACGCCGACGACGATGAGGACGATAACGACAGTCATAAGAGGCATGAGCAGACTCCCTTCAACAAAATTGTTTAAATGCGCCCCAGCACCATAAGGATAAGAACGATCAGCAGGACCGTTCCCAAACTGATGGACGGGTAATAACCCCAGTTTTTGCTATGCGGCCATGTCGGCAACCCGCCGATGAGCATGAGGATAAGGATAATGAGAAGTACGGTGCCTAAGGTCATGATGCGCTCCTGTGAGAGTAATGGTTATCGATGCGCTTACGGGTTGCGAATGTGCGAGATTTTCGTGCCTTCGATGCTGAGGCTGGCCATCAATCCCTGTTGATCGAAGATAAAGGCATAGGCATCGTTTTTCAGGGTCGAGGTTGTCAGATTCTTGGCGACACCTTCGTTGACCACAACAACGCTCGGCCCCGTGCCGATTTCCCAACCATGCGATTTATGGATGTAACGCACGGCCTTGTCGTTCATCAGAAAGACGACATAGCCATAAGATTGCGCGCCCGCCTGCAGGCCCCACGAAGCTGTGACGGAATTATAATAACCATCAATTCGCGCGCCTTGCTTCAGTTCGCCCTCGCCATACGCGCCGCCGAAGATCAGGCCCGCTTTGACGATGTTCGGAAAAATCAGCACGGCGTGCGCTTTGTTCGCAAGATCAGCGGCGACCGGATTCGTTGTGACCAATTGATTCAAGGCGGTGTCCGAGTCCCGATTCAGATCTTCAGGGCTGGAGGCATGTGCGCTCTCCACCGCTACTACCGTGAAAGCGCAGACCAGAAGCGTTAGGTAAGCCGAGCGTAGGTTCTTCATGATAATCTCCCTTGGTTGTGTGATGTGGTGACTAAGCCGCCACGGATGCTTGGGCAAACGGATGCACGTTGATGCGTGTTGATTGGGCTGTACCGAGAATGATTTTGGCGCGTGCCACTTCGCTCGCGACGCCATGCGCCATCACCAGAAAGCTGTCAGCCTTGATGTCTGTTTCATACTCAATGACGCTATCCTTCGGCACACCGATGCTGTAAATGGCCGCGCCGAGCGCACTCAGGCCGCCGACAACAAGCGCGTTATCGATAGCTGTAACGACAATGCTGGCCAGATAGCCCAGCAAAACCACGTTGCCGACCACGGGAATGGTCATAAAGACACCGCCAAAAAACAATCCCCACAGACCGCCCCAGAACGCGCCACGTAACCCCCAGAATTTCACGCGGTCGCCGACATTGTAAAAGCCAATCACTTTTTCTTCCGAGTGATAGCCTTTGCCGATGACGCTGAGATTCTTCATCGCGAATCCGTCCTGTGCCAGCTTCTTGATGGCATCCTCCGCCAGCTGATGATCGGCAAAGACGGCGACGACGGTGTCATGCTGTTCCATGGGTTCCTCTATTTTTAAACGCCGGTATGCGGTGCATACGGGGTGGCATCTGTTCGTAAAGGCGACCGTAGTTCAATCCGGCAATCACGATTTGACATTCATCAAATACTGTTCGTTTCTTGATTCAGTTTTTCTTATTAAGAAAACCATCCATAAAAGCTGCCACCACATGGCCAATATCCGGCACATGACCGCCAAGCCCGCGCAAACTGTGATGCGATAATTTGCGCAATTGGCGCAGCTGATAAAAAGTGACGGCAGCAAGTGCGCCCGTTACCAAAAGCGCGACGATGCCCACGCTTATGCCCGCGCTGTACGGAGCAACGCCAAGCTGCAGTAAAAAAAAGTAGAGGATCGTAAACACGCATGCCAGCGAGGCGCAGAACATGAAGGCGCAAACAATCGCCAAAATCATGAACTGCGCCGTTGCCACCAGCAAACGATTGACAAACCCCGCACCAGCCATTGTGCTGCCGATGGTGGCTATGCCAAGAAATTTACCAATCATGGGGATCACGTGCAAAATGCTTAACGCCGACGCGCGATCATTCCGGCAACCAGCCCAACAGCCAAAGCGATCAGGCTCGATTGCACGGGATTGTTGCGTATCTTCAGCAGCATCGTATCGCCAACGGCGGAAATACTGTGTCCGGCGGTATCCGCCAGTTCACGCGCATGTTGCCCTGTGCGACGTGCGACACCTTCCAGATCGTCTTTGATGGCGGCAGCGGCATCATGGGCTTCGCCTTTGAAGTGACGCGCCGTTTCCTTGATGTCGTCCATGGGATGCCCGCCTTCGTTGATCATGCCATCTTTGGCCGCATTTGTTTTGTTGTCTTTTGTGGTGCTCGCAAACATATTCGTCTCCTGTGTGTGGGTTTAAGAATTATCTTTGGGTGTGGCACCTTGTGTAACCCACTTACGCGACGCCGATTTGACATTGATCAAATAAGGTGTGGGCATCATTCTTTCGATGCGTTTTGCGAGAGTAAGATTTCGGGCACATGTTGATCGGTTTGCCCACGCGACAAACGTTTGCGCGCTTCCTGCGCCAGTAATTCATATTCGCCGCACATGATCTTTAATTCGGCTTCGGTCAGTTTTTCCAGATTCAGCATCATTGTATGCGCGCCCTTGGTGGCGCGGATCAGTTCGTTGAGTTTGAGTTGCAGGGCGCGGGTTTCACGGTTTTGCGAATTCTGGATCAGAAAGACCAAAAGAAAAGTAATGATGGCCGGAGCTTCGCCCATCACCATCTTCCATCCGGGCGAGTAAGCGAAAATCGGCCCTACCGCCGCCCAAGCCAGCACAAACCCGATCGCGCCAACAAACGCCAACGGCGTACCGGCAAGCGATGCCGCTTTTTCGGCAAAAGAGGAAAAGAACCGGTCCAAGGCTTTCTTTTTGCTGCCCGCCTCAGAAGAACCCATGATGCCATACCTCAAAAAATAGGATCGCGTGCGCATAACCCGTTGGCCAAAGCCACTACACCCATTTTGGGCCGTCGCTTTGATATTCATCAAAGACCATCCGATATTTCACATATGTCAAAACGCGCAATCCAAAAACATGCTTTGAACGCATAACTGAGGAGACATGCAATGGACGCCACCAATTATATAGACACCGAAACCGTCGAAGAATACGAACGCATCTTTGAGCGTTATCTGGAAGTCTGCAATCAGGCGATTGAAAGAAACAAGGAAAAATTTCCCTATATGGAAATCTGGAAAGCGCGATTGGAAAGTCTTGGCGCCAACAATATTCTTGAATGCGCCGTTTACGATGACCGGCCAAAGGTTATCTATAAACTGCAGTTGACCGAAGATATGAAAATCAAAATCATCGAGAAAACGCATGTGCCATTGGATGGCGCGTGGCCATTCAAATACAGCTATCTGAAGCATGTTGTTGAAAACCCACAAGACTACATCGACCATCCCGCCAATCTTGATTGGGGCTGGTTGACGACCGTTTTGGGATAGGTCGTTTACATATCGGCGGATACATAGTGCGTGGCGAGTGCGCCATAAACGAATTGGGCAAGGCGAACCACCGATTCAATCTCGATGCGTGAACCCTCGACGTGAATGCCTGTTTTTTGTCGTAAAATATTCAACGCTCGCGAAAACGTTGCTCCCTTCATGCCGAGCGTGTCGGCAATCAAAGTCTTGTCGTAAGGAAAGTCAAAGGCAACGTTGCTGGCTTTGCCTTCGGGGCAGAGCTTCAGCAAAAAACAACCGATCCGTTGTGGAGCACTAAGCATGGCGTTAAAAGCCAGCGCGCCGGAATGATGCCGGTGATGGCGCGACATCGCGGCCAACATGTTCATGGCCAATTTGGGGTTCAGGCTAATCTGCTCTTTCAGCAAACGTGATGGGATGCTGAACAGCTGGACGTCCTCGACAACCTGCGCGCTGCACATCTGGATATCATGTTCAAACATGGCGCTTTCGCCAAACATATGGCCGGTGGTCAGCATATCAACGATGACTTCGTCGCCCTCCGGCATCGTGCGGAATAATTTTACCCATCCGGCATTCACGATATAAAAAAACCGCGCTGGCTCGCCTTGCAGGTAAATGACCTTGCCTTTTTTATGGGTGCGAAGCTGCGCCGCGCTTTGGAAGCAGGCGAATTCCTCATCCGACAGGTTGGCGAACAGTGACGCGCTGCGCAATACGCCACATGAATAGTCGTGGTCATCGGTAGTGGGGGCGCTTGCGACCTTCTTTAGGGTATTCATAATCATAGTCAGTAACACATATAAAAACATAAGTCCTTGTTTAAAAATAAAAGCGTGTTTTATTTGACGAATGTCAAATAGGTGAACGGAAATAAGCCTAACTATTGCGTTATCGGAGAGTTCTTCCCGATCAAACGCAAAAGGTGATTTATGAACACGAGTTTCAAAACGGATCGCTCCTACAGCCTCTTACCGGTTCCCACCGTCAGCATACGTGGCGATTTATCACGTAACGTCGGCAATATGCGCGCCGTGACGCTTAGTGACAGAATGGTCAATACCGACCGTATTTTTGGCGCGGGGAAAAGCGTCGAGGATTCTTTCGCGCGCATTTTCCGCGAAGGGCAAGCGGATGGGGTGATCCAATGACCCTTATCCTCGCCATTATCCTCGCCTTCCTCCTCGTCGGCACCGCACCAGTTTGGCCGCATAGCGTCAGCTGGGGTTACTACCCAAGCGGTGGCGTTGGACTGTTGCTTGTTGTGCTCGTCATCTACATCGTCTTACGGAAAGCGTGATCACTATGAAAAATTCAACAAACTTCCTGCGTATGCTTGCGGCATCGGCATGCCTGTTGTCTATGGCCGCTTGCGGCCACGACAAAGGCGATCGTGCCCTCAGCGGTGCGGGCATCGGTGCTGGTGCCGGTGTTGGTGCTGCTGTACTTGGCGCACCGCTTTTACCGGCCGTCATCATCGGCGGTGCGGTTGGCGCGGCAACGGGCGCGGCGACCAGCGACAAGCAAATCGACCTCGGCAAATAACACCCAAAAAAGGAACGCACCATGAATGAAACCTACAAATGGCCGATGATTATCGTTGGCGTTATCATCCTCGCGGCTGTGGCTTATGGCGTTATGACCATGCCCGACCGGCGCAGTTCGATGGAAAAACTCGGTGATGCCATTCATGATCTGCCACAGGGTGCCGACAAAGCTGAGCGTCAGTTGGAAGACCGGACACCGGGACAAAAACTCGGCGATGCCGTCAAGGATACGGGCGATAAAATCAAAGACGAAACGGGTGCGCAGCCCAACCGTGCGCCATGAACAGTTGGTTGGCTCCATCGCTGGTTATCCCTGATGATGCGGCTTCCGTCGAGATAACCGTTCGCGTGACCAAGCCGTTTATCATCGCCGATCTGCGTGGAAACAATGAGCAATCGTATGAAGGCGCCTTATGGGAAGGCTGGCATCTAACTGTGCCGCGCAGGATTTTATAGCATCGTCATTACCGTTTCTGATTTCAGCGCCATTTACGAAATACGTCGGCAAATCCTTGCTGCGTAAGAAGGAGGTGCTTTTATGACTCAATCACCAACACAAAATAAGCAAAACCCCGAACGGAATAGCCATCCGGAGATCAAGGCGAGCGTACAGCCAAAGGCCGGCCCTGAAAAGAAGGCACAGGCTGAAAAGACAAAGCCGCAAGCCCAAGGCAACGTCAAAGCCTAAATCGTTGCACGGCGGGGGAAGCCGCAAGGCTTCCCTTTCTGCATCATACCCAAACCAAACAGGATACAGATCATGTCAAATCCACAAGCCAACCAAACGGCCAAACACCATGACGATGCCGCCGCATGCTGCGACAAAGCCGCTGAACAGCATCGTCATGCCGCTAAGTCCTCAGCGTCCGGCGACGACAAGAAAGCTGGCGAACATGCCAAGCTTGCTTCCGAACACAACAAGAAGGCGCAAGAACATGGCAAAAGTGCCATGGCCGTCTAACAATTAAGTTGATAAATCTTTACATCGTTACGGGAGTCATTCCCTGTAGCGATGCCTTGGTTAGCATGAGGGAAATGCCATGCATTTAAATTCCGCACAGATAAGCAAGGCGTTACCTGTTCTCTGGATTCTCGTTGCCGATGGTGGGCGGGCGCAGATTTACCGCTATCATAAAAACAAAGCCGTCATGCCGATGCATGAACCGCAATGGCATTCTTCGAACCAAGACATTCCGCACCATCAGCTAACGCCGGTTGCGGATACGGCTTTTACATCCGA
>Ga0265331_10001520_pt1 | contig 17093 bp, 7 predicted proteins | sample 41923metaG_FD_202088 | JGI IMG/M metagenome (GOLD analysis project Ga0265331, IMG submission 202088) | Rhizosphere microbial communities from Carex aquatilis grown in University of Washington, Seatle, WA, United States - 4-19-23 metaG | ecosystem: Host-associated > Plants > Roots > Rhizosphere >... | reverse complement strand
TGGCTTCTGCCGTTTCCGGCGGGGCTCGCGCTGGTGGTGGTGGGGCTCGGGCTCGGGTGGTTCACCAAGCGGCAGGTCCTCGGCAGGGTCGTGGCCTCCACGGGGGCCGCCCTGCTGATGTTCGCGGGCTGGGGGGTCGGCGCGGGCCTCACCCTCGATCCGCTCGAGCGCGAGAATTCTCCGCTCGACGTGGCGGAGGTGCTGGCGTTGCGACCACCCCCGGCGGCCATCGTGGTCCTCGGGGGTGGCTATCTCCCCGACGCCACGCTCCCCGCCAACGATCGCCTGGGAACCGCGGGGCTCGCGCGCGTGGTCGAGGCGGTCCGCCTATGGCGCATGCTCCCGAACGCGGAGCTGGTGCTGTCGAACGGCTTCGGTCAGGGTAAGGCCATGGCGGACGCCGCGGGGATCCTGGGCGTCCCCCCGGGCCGGATCGTGCTCGAGGGCACGGCAATGGACACCGAGGACGAGGCCCTGGCCATCCGGACCACCCTCGCCGAGCATCAACCGCTCGCCCAGCCGTTCTTGCTGGTGACCTCCGGGGTCCACATGCACCGGGCGCTCGCCCTCTGCCGCGCGCGCGGGCTCCAGCCGGTGGCCGCCCCCACCGACTACCTCATGAACCGCGGGCCGCTCTCGGTCTTCGCGCTCGTTCCGTCGAGCGGCAACCTCGTGCGGGTCGACAACGCGCTCCACGAGTGGACCGGCCTGGCGTGGGCGCACCTGCGCGGCGCGCTGTGATCGCCCCACGCGCGGCGCCCTCACTCGGCCGCCGTCACTCGAAGGACAGATCCCCGTCCCCGAGGGGCAACCGCGCCTCGAAGCCCGCCGCCCGACCAAACAGGTAGGATCCGACCCAGCGCAAGACGGCCCGCATGCCCGGCCAGCCCGCGACGGAGGCGGACGCTCGGGCGCTTCCTGCCGCCCCGAGGCCGCTGTCCGCTCCGGCGAACCACGGGCCAGCCACCAGGCCCGCGACCCCGCCCGCGTCCGCGTCGCCCGTCTCCTCGGGCTCGAGCCCATCGACGCTGTCATCGCCGTGGTCTTCGCCGTGGTCGTCGCCGCGGCTCCCGAGCCGCCCAGCCGACCAGACCCGCCCGAGGCCGATCAGGCGCTCGAGCAGCCTTCCGCCCGGGCGCGGCAGCACCACCAGCTCCGGGTTCTCGTCGGGCAGGAGCCGCAGCCGTGCCAGCTCGGCCGCGCGCGCGATGGCGGCCGTCACCCCACCCACCTCGTCGACGAGGCCGATGCGCTGACCTTCGGCCCCCGTCCAGACGTGGCCCCTGCCGATCTCGTCGACCTTCTCGGGGGTCGACAGCCCGTGGGCGCGCCGGCCCTCCGCCACGGTCCCGAGGAAGAGGCCGTAGAGATGACGAATCTGACCGGTGGCAATCACGCGCTCCTCGTCGGTCCACGGACGATACGGCGCGACCTGATCGGCGTGCGCCCCACGCCGGTAGACCTCGGTCTTGAGGCTGAGCTTCGCGAGCAGCCCCGACAAATCGATCTTGAACCCGTAGATCCCGATGGAGCCGGTGATGGTCGACGGCTCGGCCAGGATCACGGTGCTCGGCGCCGCCACGTAATAGCCACCCGAGGCGGCCACGTCGCCCATCGACGCCACCACCGGCTTCCCGGCGGCGCGGAGCTTGGCCACCGCCCGGGCGATCACGTCGGACGCGTGGGCAGAGCCACCCGGGCTGTTGATGCGCAGCACCACCGCGCGCACACTGCCGTCGCGGCGGCAGCGGTCGAGGGCACTCACCACCGAGTCGTCGCCGACCAGGCCGCCCATGTCGAAGGGGAGGCGCCGGCTCGCGCCCTCGTTGATCGCGCCGTCGACCAGGACCACCGCCACGCGCGGACGGGACCAGCGCGCCGGCTGGACCGGCGCACGGTCGGGCGCGTGCACCGCGACCTCGCGCCCGAACAGCTGGCGCAGGAACCCCTCGCGTCCGTACTGGTCGAACACGGCGTCGACCAGACCCGCCTGCAACGCCTCCTCGGGGGTCAGCTCGGCCTTGGCGAGCAGCGCGGCCAGCGAGCCGGGGGTGGGCGGCCCACCACCGCCTGCCGGGTCGGGCGAGCGCAGGCGCTCGGCGCTCCAGCCACGCCCGGCCGCGATCTGCTGGGTCATCCGCCCGAACACGTCGTCGAGGAGCGCGTTGCGGTTGCGGCGCACCGGCTCGGACTGCTCCTCGAACAAGAAGGGCTCCATCGCGCCCTTGAACTCCGCGATGCGCACCAGATCCACGCGCACCCCGAGCCTGTCCATCGCGCCCTTGAAGAAGGTGGCCGACTGGGCGAGGCCGGCGAAGGTCACGGTCCCGGCCGGCTCGATCACGATCCGGTCGCAGGCCGCCGCCACGTAGAGCTCGCGCATCGAGGGCGAGGCCAGCGCCGCGATCACCCGCTTGCCATGGCGCCGCAGGGCGGCGACCAGATCGCGCAGCTCCTCGAGACGTCCCGGCCCCACATCCAGATCCTCGATCTCCAGCCACACCCCCGCGATGCCCCGATCGAAGGCCAGGGCCCGCAGCTCGAGCGCGCGCGCCAGGAACGCCCGATCCGACTCGAGCCCATCGAGCCGCAGCTCGACCATCTCGGCGGTCCCGATCGCCTCGGCGTCGCGCTCGTTGCTCTGGTGCAGCGCCATCGAGAATCCCCAGCCGCCGCCGGACGCGCCGCCGGGCACCGAGGCCTGGCGAGCGGCGACCGCCACCCGGGCGTGCGAGAAGTCGAGCGCCAGGCCCGCGGTCACCCGCACGTCGTGCCCATCGTCGATGAGCCCGGCGGCCCCCGGGCCCGCGGGGCTCCGGTGCGGGCCGAGCGCGGCGTCCCCGAACACCGCGATCGCGGGGGCGACGCGGGCAGCGAGGCGCAGCCGGAAGCTCGGATCCGACCAGGGGGTGTCCTCGACGTGCAACCCGGCAACCGCCAGGTTCACGCGGTCGGTGCCGGTGGGGCGAAAGGTGACCTCGGCCACCCACCGCCGCGGCAACGTCAGCCCCGGGATGGTCGCCCCCACCGAGGAGGTGGTGGGCTCGAGAGCCGGACGGCCGACGTCTTCCGCCACCAGGCCGAACGCGAGGTAGTCCGCGAACCGGATGCCCGCCCCCACGTCGAAGGTGTCGAGCCCGCCCACGGTGTCACCCCACAGGTGCGCCCAGCTCACGCCGAGCGAGAAGTGGCGGCCGCCCATCGCGTACGCGAGCCCGAGCTTGGTCCGCCCGGTGGGGAGCTCGAACGACGCCCCGGACACGCGCTGCAAGGACGCCCCGAACGCGCTGCCCGGCCAGAGGGGCGTCGCCAGGAAGAGGCCACCGCCGCGGCCACCGAGGCGCGCATCCTCGCTCCAGGCGTTGGCCAGCACCGAGAGGCCGGCCGCCCGCAAGAAGGCCAGCTGCGCGGGGTTGAGCTCGACAGCGGTGGCGTTGGGCTCGCCGCTGCGCGCCCCGTCGGGCACGAAAAGCCCTCGGCTGAGGCCGGCCTCGGTGTCGACCAGGGAGGGTGTCGCCGGGCTGCTCTGGGCCCGAGCGGCCGGACTGCCGAGGGCTGCGACGACCAGGGCCGCGGCCGCGACACCCCAGGAGGGGGGCCATTCTGCGGTTCTTCTACCCGGGGTCGCGAGGAATCGACGAATCATGGATGGGTGGCCCTTCACCGCCGCTCCGCGCGGCGCGGCGCGAGTATAGTCGCTGCGAGATGAGCGCATGGAATCGCCCGCCGGCGGGCATCGGGGTGGCCGACTTCTTCGAGCAATGGTTGCCGCAAGCCTTTGCCGATGCGGCGCGAGCCCAAGGAGCTGCCGGGCCGCGGCTCGGCCTCGACGACGCCCCGCTGGTGCGCGCCACCGTCTCGGGAACGGGGGGAGGCGCGTGGGAGGTGCGGGGCGCCCCCGATGGGCTGCAGGTCGGGGCGGCCGGGACGGGCACGCCCGACGTGTGGGTGCGGCAATCGGTCACGGATTTTCGGGCGGCGTTCGACGGGGATCCCGACCTGCCGGTCCTGATTCCGCCCGGGTGGAGCGCGCTCGATCTGCTGTTTCTCGATCCGCGCGACGTGGACCTGCTCCGTCAGGTGCAGGGGCGCGCGCTGGTCGAGCTCGCCGGGCGGCGCGCGCGGCGCTGGTCCCTCGACGTCGCCTTCGGCAAGACCGGGGTGGCGGCGGGGAGGCCGCGCAGCACCGTTCGGCTCGACGGCGCCACCTTCGAGGGCATCCAGGCCGGTCGACTGTCCCCCGTGCAGCCGCTGCTCGACGGGCGGATGAAGCTCGAGGGGGATCGGGCGCTCGCGATGCAGATCTTGCTACTGCTCGGCAGCCGGCTCGGCCGCGACCGTCGGTGATCGTTCCTGGAGGCGGCGCCGCGAACGGATGACCCGCCGCTTGAGCCGAGCGTCGCGGGGGGATTCGGCGAGGGCCAGGCTGAACTCATCGAGCGCCGCGTGGAAGTCCCCCTGCGCATAGAGCCCCTCGCCGAGCAGGGCGTGGGCCCCGCGGCTCGGCTGGCCGGCCGGGGCGGTCTCGGCCAGCGCCTCTCGCGCTTTGCGATTGGCAGCTTGCCAGTGGTAGACCCGGGCCTCCTGCCAGCCGGCCGCCACCAGGGCGTCGACCAGCAGCGATCGCTCGTCCGGCCCCAGGTGCCCGGGATCGCCCATGGCCCGCAGGGCGGCGACGGCGTCCCCGGGCGCACCGGCGGCCAGCGCGTCGCGGGCGCGCTGCACCGGTGATGGCGAGGTGAGCACCACCTCGGGCGGGCGGGTGGAGATGGCGGCGATCCCGAACGCCGGGGCGCCGGGGACCGCCGCCCCGCCCGAAGATGACGATGCCAGCGTGCCCGCCGCGGCGGAGGGCGGCCGGGAGGGAAGCAGGACGGTCTGCGGCGGCAGCAGATGCGCGCCGGTCCCGGTGGTCGGCGCTTCGGCGCCGCCGCTGGCCAACCCCGTCAGCGCCAGACCCACCCGCGGGACGGGGGCACCGGGGTGCCCGGGATCCGGACCGACCCGGCGCCCCGGCATCCGCTGGCGCCCGGTGGCGCTGGCGCGTCCCCGTCCCTCGGACGGTGAGATGGGCGCGACCTCTGGCCGCCGGCGCGCCAGTCCCTCGAGGTGGCGCGCGGCCTTTCGCAAGCTCTCGGTGGGGTGGTGCGGGGCGGTCTCGGTGCTCAACCAGAGGAGGCCCGTCAGCGCACATGCCGCGGCCCCGAGACCGAGCGCCGCCGGAAGTCGAGTGCGCCGCATACGTGCGCGCCCGAGCCCGCGCACGGCCTCGGGCAAGGGCAAGACCGCGGCGGCTGACGCCGGGCCCGCAGGGTGCTGGGAAAGGACCGGCGACGGGGCCACGGACGCCCCGCCGATCGCCGGCGCTGGCGTCGGCGCGGGGGCCGAAGTAAAGGAGGCAGGCGCCCTCGACGGCGAGGGCGCCTGCGGCCCCGGAACTGCCGCTGCAGCGGGCAGCGGTGGTTGCGGTGACGGCGAGCGCGCCCGAGCGGCCGCCCCCGAGCCAGGTGGCGTCGCCGCCCGGGCCTCGAGCGGACCGGCCGAGGCCGGCGGCGAAGGAGGCGGCGGAGGCACCCGAGGCAACGTGCCTGGCGCGGAGGGAGCGCGCGGCCCACCCTCCCCGGCCACCGTCGTCTCGGAGGATCCGCCGCCGGCGCCCGGCGATGAGCCCGCGCGCGGTTGGGTCTCCGGCGGCGCCGTCACCGGCACGGGCGTCTCGACGTGGGGCCGCTCCTCCACCCGCAGCCCCAGCATCTCGGCCACCGCCTTGCCACGTCCCCAGACCGTCTTGGTGAGCTCGTATTCGAGCTGCGACATCGTCTGCGGACGCCGGTCCGGATCGGCGTCCAGCGCCTGTCGGATGACCGCGTCCAGCCCCGGCGAGATCTCGGGCCGGAGCGCGCGCAGGGAATCGGGCGGCTTCATCTTGCGCTCGAGGATGCCGTCCGCGGGACCCTCCTTGTGAGGCGCGATGCCCATGAGCATCTCGTAGGTCAGGGCGCCGAGCGCGTAGACATCCGTCCTGCCGTCGACCGGGCCGGCCAGGGCCTGCTCGGGCGCCATGTATTCGGGCGTGCCCATGGCCATCCCAGGGTGGGTGAGCCGACCGGTGGCGAACGCCAGGTTCTGGGCGATGCCGAAGTCCAGCACCTTGACGAAATCCGTCTCGCCGTCTCGGGCCACGAGGAAGATGTTCTCGGGCTTGAGGTCGCGGTGGATGATGCCGACCTCGTGCGCCGCCTGCAGGGCGCGACACACCTGCACCGCGATGCGCACCGCGCGCTCGGGCCCGAGGCGGTGCTCGCGCGCGAGGACGTCCGCCAGGTCCATCCCATCGAGCAACTCCATGACGAAGTAGGCGCAGTCGTCCTCGGTGGTCCCGAAGTCCGTGACGTCGATGATGTTGGGATGACCGACCCGGGAGGCCGCCTGCGCCTCGCGGCGGAAGCGCTCCACCAGCTGCTCGTCCCCCGAGTACTGTGGATGCAAGATCTTCATCGCCACCGACTTGCCGATCTCGACGTGCTCGGCGGCATAGACGGTGCCCATGCCGCCCTCGCCGATGCGACGGCGGATCCGGTAGCGTCCGTCGATGATCTGCCCGAGCCCTCCTCCGGGCTCGCCGCCTGCCTTGCCCTTTCCCTTGCCCGAGGTCGTGTCCTCGCCGGAGCCGTTTCCGCCGTCGGCGCGGGGCGCGCTCGAGGTCGCGGCGCCCGAGCGACCTTCGCGCTTCGCCCAGACGTCGGTGGGCACGTCCGAGCCCGCGGGATCGTCGGGCAGCCGGCGCACCCGGAAATCCGCTCGCGCCCGCAACGCCGACGCGTGCAACGTCTCCCCCCCACCGCCTGGCGCCCGGACCGAGCCCTCGGGTGCGTCGTCATCGACGACGACGACATCGACACCGGCATCGGCATCGGCATCGGCATCGGCGACGTGGACCTCCGACGGGTGTCGTCCGATCGCCGTCGCGTCCCCGCCCGGCCGGGAATCCGAGAGCATGGGCGATGGCACCGTCGGCGCGGACGCGCGCGCGCGGGCCGCATCGTCCTGCAGGTGCTGCAGGTGGGTGGCCGGCGCCTGCCAGTGGCGCCCGGAGCCGGACTGGGCAGCCTCGAGGATGAGGGCTCCCAGCGGCTCGCTCGCCACCTCGGCGGCCACCTCGTCGAACCCGCCCACCCCCTCGTCGAGCTCCACGTCGCGCGGCGCGGACCGGACTCGCGCGCCCGCGGGCGCGCCGCCGTCGATGACGACCACCCCCGTGGCCGGCGTCTCGTCGTCCGCCTCCAGCGCCTCCCCGAGAAACCGAGGCAGGACCTCACCGATCAGGCGATCGCGCTCGGCGCGCTCCTCGGCGATGACCTCGAGATAGAGCCCGCGGAGGAACTCCGCCACGCGATCGGAATCGGCGCGGGGCGCGACCCGGGCCATCACCTCCGACAGGCCGCGCCGAAATTCCTCGGCGGAGCCGTAGCGATTGCGCCGCTCGGGCGCCAGGGCGCGCATCACGACGGTGTCGAGCTCGGGCGTGATCCACGGCGCCCGGGTGGATGGCGGATCGGGCCGCGGGTTGCGCACCAGCGCCAGCGACGAGACCGGGTCGAGGCCCGCCAGCTGCAAGTAGGGCTGCCCCGTCAAGAGCTCCCAGGTCACGATGCCGAGGCTGTAGACGTCCGTGCGCGCGTCCGCCACCTCCCCTCGGGCCTGTTCCGGCGACAGGTAGGATGCGCGTCCAAAGACCACCCCGGGCGTCGTGTGCTCCTTCTTGAGGGTGCTGCGCGCGAGCCCGAAGTCGGTCAGCTTCACCTCGCCGAAGTAGCTGAGCATGATGTTCGGAGGGGCCACGTCGCGGTGCACGAGGCGCAGATCGCCGTAGGCGTGCACGTAGCCGAGGGCCCGGGCGACCTCGCGCGCCACGATCAGGGCCACGTCGAGGGGTATGCGCGTGCGGGTGCGCACACAGCGGTTCCAGACCTCCCGCAGATCCTTGCCTTCGACCTGCTCCATGGCGATGAACGACTCCCCGTCGACCTCGCCGGCGTCGAAGGTCGTGACCAGGTTGGCGTGCGACAGCCGCAAGACGACCTTGGCCTCGTCGAGAAAGCGGTTCACCTTGGAGGCGTGCCGCGCGCCGTCCGGCCTCCCGGCACGCGCCGCCCCGACGCCCGCGTCCAGCTCGGCCACCTCCCCGGGCTCCACGGGTCGAGTGGGCTCCGCACGCTCGACCGCTTCGGCGGGCTCGGCGGGCTCGAGCGGTTCGGCTTGGCGGGAGATCACCCGCTTGATCACGCAGAGCTTGGCGAGCCCGGCCCCCTGCGCCGAGCCCGCCAGATACAGCTCACCCATCCCGCCTCGGGCCAGTGACCGGAGGAGCACGTACTTGCCGAACTGGCGCGGAAAGTGCTCCAACATGGCGGCGCAAATCTAGCAGCCCCCATGGAAAGACTCCACGCAGCGGGCGGGCCCGGGGGGCGCCGGCTCCTTCACTCGCCGATTTCGATCTCGTCGACGATGCGCGCTGGACGCGGTCGCCCAGGGCCAGCCGCGCTTCCCGGTTCGAAGTCCTCGAACGGCGCGGCGTCGGTCACCGTGAGCTGCTCTCGCAGCGCGGCCAGGATGCCTGCGCGTCGGGCGGCCGGAGCGGTCGCGTCGAACGCGGTCGCCAGCGCCCGGGCCGGCGCCCGGCCGGCTTCGAGCAGGCGGGCGAGCGCTCGCGCCGCCAGGTGGCGCACGGCTGGATACCGGTCCGCGGCCATCGCGTCGAGCAAGGCGGCCTCGCGGGTGGCGCGAAGGGCAGAGACGGAGGCGGTGGTGACGGGATCCGAGCCGAGCCCGCCGCCGCTGCCCGCATCCGGCAAAGCCGCGAAGGGCGCGGTCCCGAGCGCCTCGGCCGCGACGGCGCGCGCGATCGGATCGCCCGCGAACAGTGCGTCGAGGGGGCCGAGGCGGTCGCCTCCAGCGCCCACCACATCCGCTCCGCTCGGCGCGCCGTCCTCCGACTTCGGGGCGGGGCCGCGTGGCCACCAGCGCGCGGAGGCCTCGAGCGCCCAGGCGCGCGTCCGCTCGACGTGACACAGCGTGCAGGCATCGGGACGCCCCGTGGCCAGGTCGCGGGCGACGTCTGGACGCTCGATGCGGTGGCTGACGTGCAGGTCGAGCACGCCGAAGACGATCTTCGGCATGTGGCAGGCGACGCAGCGGGCGCCGGGGCCGCTGGCAGCGTGGTGCGAATGCCGCGCCTGGTTCGCGGAGATCGCCAGCTCCCGGTGGCACGAGGTGGTGCAGGCGGCGTCGCCTTCGGCCGTCGGTCGGAGCTGCCCGCGCGGGGAGCCTTCGTGCATCCCGTGGCAGGTGGTGCAGGTGAGCGTCCCCCGCACGGCGCACGCGGAGAGCAGCAGTCCCTGGTACTCGTAGGCCGTCAAGCGCGGCGTCCCGTCGTTCCAGAACCGCGCGGCAAAGGCCGTGCGATCTCCGTGGAGGGGCGTGTCCTGCCACAGGGGCGCGCTGTAAAGACCGAGATCCTCCCCGGGCACGAAGGGATCACCGTGGGTGAGGAATGGTCCGAGGTCGTCGGCCAGCCGCTGGCCGTGACAGCGCCCGCAGACATCGGCCGAACGCGCCGGCGAGAGCCGCCCGGGATGCGTGATGGTGGGATCGGCCGCGCCCGATTCATCGAGCACGCGGCGCCGGACCGGGCTCGCGGCGTTGGCGCGCACGTGGTCGGCGCCGGGACCGTGGCAGGCCTCGCACGCGATCCCGAGCTCGGCCACGGTGGTCCGAAACGCACCGCTCGCGGGAACGCGTCCGGGGTTGGGAGCGACGTTGTGGCAGAAGACACAGTTGTCGTTCCAGCGCGTGACGTGGCGATCGAACCCGTGGGCCATCCCCCCGAACACCGGGCGCCCATCGTCTTGGTTCTCGGCTTGGCTGCCCTGATCTCCCTCCGGGGGATCCGCGGTCAGGAAGGCGCCGTTCATGTGAAACCAGCGGCGCTCCTCGACGTGGTAAGCGAGCGGAAGGCGCCAGAGCTCCGGGCCGACCCGGGCCAGGTACTGCTGGATGCGGCGTGAGCCCACCGCCCGCACGATCTCGACGGTCCTCTCGGCTGCCTGCGACGAGAACGTCATGAGGAAGCCCCCCGCTGGATCGCGGGTCATGCGCGCCCGCGTGCCGCCATAATCATAGACGGCGCCCGCGAAGTCTCCGAGCACGGCCTCGGGATGCGCGGGCGACACATCCACGGTCATGGTGCGGTGGAACGTCCGCTTCCAGGTGGCGAAGGCGCGCGGATGGCAACCCGCGCAGGCCTCCGACCCGGCAAACGCCCCGGCGTGACGGTCCCGCGCCGTCGCAAGCTCCCGCACGATCGCCCCCCGCTCCCCCCGCAGCCATCCCCAAACCCCAAGCCCGGCAACCACGCCGACTGCAACCAGTATCACGCTGCGCTTCAAGCGCCGGCAAGTCTAAGCGCCCCGCGAACAAGCACGAAGCGGATGCCCGCCCCAAGTCGAGTTTGGACCAGGCCTCGGGGGCCGATCACGCCCACGGGGGCGTTCCCGTGCACGTGCACGACAACGATCACGGGTTCGCCCACGATCACGACCACGGAGCCGTTCTCGAGTCACCTCATGCGCCGAGGTCACGCCCTCCAATCGGATCGGAGGTTGGCTTTGCCAACCGGAGAAGACATGAGCAAAGCAGCTCCGGGCACTCTCTCGTCGTCCGAGGGAGGGGCCCGCGGGGAGGGGTCCTCCCCTTCCCGCGAGCGCCGTAGGCGCGTCCGGTCCTCCCCTTCCCGCGAGCGCCGAAGGCGCGTCCTTACATTCGCTTGCTGGCCAAGGCCAGGCCGGACTTGGCGCTCGAGTTCTGCGGATCGATGCGGAGGGCTTGCGTGTAGGCCGAGACCGCGTCCTGGTAGTGGCTGAGGCGGAAGTGTGCGTCGCCGAGCAAGACCTTGGCGCGCACGCCACCGCCGCGATCGGCGGCCATCTTGGCGCTGCGGATGGTCTCCTCGTAGTTCTTTTCCTGGAACGCGATCTCGGCCAGCGCCACCAGCGCCGGTCCCCGCGTGCTCTTCAGCTTGGACAGCCGGGCGAAGCGCTCGCGCGCCTCCGAGAACCGCTGCGCCCGCAGCAACTGCTCGGCCTCCTCCAGGCTGCGGCGGTTGTCCGCGGCCGAGGGGCCCACCGGCGCCACCGGACGGGCGCGGGTCGGGCCCGGAGCGGCGACGGAGGCCTGAGCGGCGCTCCCGCCCGCGTCGCCCTCGGGGCCCGCTGCATCGCGCTCCGCCGCGGTCGCCGCCGCGCCCGAAGGGGGAGCGGGGGCCTTGTGCCCCGGATCGAGCCCGGCGAACGTGACCGGTGCCATCGCCGGGCGGGACGTCGGCCCCGGCGCCGCGGAGGAGCCGGCGGCTCGTGCCTCGGCGGCAGCCGATCCCGATGTCGCCGGAGCGACGGAGGTGTCCGGGGCGCGCGAAGCCGCTGGCGCAGAGCCGTTCGGACCGAGCGATGGCGGCGACCCCGAGGACACCTGCAAGCCCCCGCCTGCGTGCGTGGCGCCTTGACGGGCCCGGCTGATCCCGAAGCCCACCAGCGACACGGCCACCAGGGCCGCCGCCGACAGGCTCACCAGCCGCCGCCGATCGGCGAGCAGCCAGTCCCAGGCCGCGGGTCCCCCCGCCGCGCCCGCCAGCACCACCGGCCCGGGCAAGTCCCGCGGCTGCGAGGTTCGACCCCCGCGCGCGGCGGCCTCGGGCGCGAACCGCAGCGACAGCTCGCCGAGCGCCTGTTCGAGCTCGGCCATGGTCTGCGGACGCGCGCTCGGGTCCCGTTCCATCGTGCGCAGGACGAGCTGCTCGAGCTCCAGGGGCACGTCATTGCGGACGGCAGAGATCGGGGCCGGGGTCAGGGTGGCCTTCTTGTGCAGGACCTCCATGAAGTTGGTCCCCTCGAAGGCCGACTTGCCGGTCAACATCTCGTACAGGATGCCGCCGACCGCGTAGATGTCGGAGCGGGCATCGGCGGGGCTCCCGGCGGCCTGCTCGGGCGCCATGTACTCGGGCGTCCCCATGGCCACGCCTGGGTTGGTGAGTTTTCTCCGCGGGTTGCCGCGAATCTCCTCGTCCTGGTCGGTCAGGTTCTTGGCGATGCCGAAGTCGAGGACCTTGACGAAGTCCTTCTGCCCGTCGCGAGGGACGATGAGCACGTTCTCGGGCTTGAGATCGCGGTGGATGACTCCCGCCCTGTGCGCCGCCTGCAGCGCGCGACAGATCTGCTGGGCGATGCCCACGGCCCGCCAGACCTCGAGGCCATGCTCCTCGAACACGATGTCCCCGAGCTCGCGGCCCTCGAGGTACTCCATCACGAAGAAGAACGACCCGTCCTCGGTGGTCCCGGAGTCCGTGACGTCAACCACGTTCGGGTGGCCGATGCGCGAGGCGGCCCGCGCCTCGCGGCGAAGCCGCTCCACCAGATCCGGGGTCTGGCTGTACGCGGGGTGCAGGATCTTGAGCGCGACGCGCTTGCCGATCTCGATGTGCTCCGCCTCGTAGACCCGACCCATGCCACCCTCGCCCGACAGCCGGCGTACCCGGTAGCGTCCGCCGATCAGGGAGCCGATGACCCCCGCGCTCGTGGCGCCGCCTTCCTCGTGAGCCGCGCTGTCCGCCGTGGCGGCCCGGGCCGCATCCCCGACCGAGTTGCGGCGCAAGATTCGCCTGGCCTGTCCGATCGGGCCGCCCGCCAGGGTCCCGCGTCCCGAGCGCCGCGGAGAGGGAGGCGGCTGGCGCCTCCCCGCGGTGGGCTCGCGCCCACCTTCCTCGGGGCCGGTCTCGAGGCCCTGCGCCAGCTTGCGCAGGGGCACGGGCGAGGCCGAGAGCGAGGGCAAGCTGGGAACGGTCGGCCTGCCGGGCGCGCGCTCCGGGCGCGAAGCGGAGGCGGCGCCGAGCAGGTCACGCGCCTCCGCCAGCTCGACCTCGCGCGCCTGCCGATCGCTCTCCAGATCCTCGGCGTAGAGCTCACCCAGGAACTTGCTGATGCGGGCCCGGTCGGTGGTCGGCGTCCGGTTCCGCAGGTACGCCGAGAGATCGGCCGCGAGCTCGGCGCACGACTGGTAGCGCTCCTCGAGGCGAGGGGCCAGCGCCTTGAGGGCGATGCGATCGAGCTCGGGCGTCACCCGGGAGGCACGCCGCGAGGGCGCGACGATCTCGGGATAGCGCACCCGCTTGAGCAGCTCCTCGGACGAGGGGGGCCCCTCTGGACTTTCCTTGGCCGCCCCGGCTCCGACCGCGCCAGGCACCTTGGCCGGATAGAGCTGTCGCCCGGTCAGGAGCTCCCACAGGATGATCCCGGCCGCGAACAGGTCGGTGCGCCCATCGAGGGTCTCACCGCGCGCCTGCTCCGGAGACATGTAGCTGACCTTCCCGTAGATGATCCCGGGCGCGGTCTTCTCGAGCTTGAGCGTGGACGAGGCCAGACCGAAGTCGGTGAGCTTGACCGCGCCGTCGAAGCCCACGAGGACGTTGGGGGGGGAGACGTCCCGGTGCACCAGCCGGATGTCGCCGAACCCGTGGGCGTACTCGAGCCCGAGGGCCAGTTCCCGCACCAGGTACACCGCCACGTCCATCGGGAAGGCCACCCCCTTCTTGGCGCAGCGGTTCCAGACCGCGCGCAGGTCGCGCCCGTCCACGAACTCCATGCCGAGGTAGATCTCGCCGCCGACCTCGCCCGAGTCGAACACCGGGACCAGGTTCTCGTGCGCCAGCTGGACGACCACCTTGGCCTCGTCCCGGAAGCGCTGCAGGTACTCCTTGTCGGCGAGGTGGGGCAGGACGGTCTTGATCACGCAGACGTCGGAGATCCCGGGGGACACGTCTCGGACCGCGAGGTAGAGGGCTCCCATTCCTCCCCGGGCCAGCGGCTTCGCCAGCGCGTACCTTCCAAAATTTCTGGGAAACCCGTTCATCTGTTGTCTGCCGTGCTGTCGAGCTCTACCGGAAGAACCATCGACGGATGGGTCACGAATCCTAAATACGAGGGTGCCGAGAAATGGATTCGTCACGCGTTGGTGCTAGATTGATGCGCAACTCCGAGCTGCGATGGCGAACGAAAACATCCTGGTCGTCGAAAACAACGCCACTCTCCTGCGGGTCGTCGAGTCCGTGCTGTCCCGGGCCGAGTTCAAGGTCGCGAGCGCGCCGGATCCGATCGCCAGCCTGGCGATGGCCCGCTCGAGCGCGCCGGCCCTCATCCTCATCGACTCCTTGATGGGGGAGATCGCGGAGGCTGGAGGAGAGTCGGAGTCGGTGTCGGTGCGGGAGATCGGTGTGCGGTTATGTCGGGAGCTCGGCGCGGATGCCGCCCTCTCGAAGATTCCGGTCGTGCTGATGGTGCCGAAGGGCGAGGACGTGGAGTCCAGGTACGCGCGGACGCCCAACGTGGTCGACTACATCACCAAGCCTTTTTCACCGGACGCCCTGTTGACGGTGGTCGAGCAAGCCATCAGCGGACGGACCACCACCGACGTCGCGGCCGCCCCCCCGGCCGGCGAGGCCTGGCCACTCGAGCGGTCGACCGACGCGCAAGCCCAGGCCGGCAAAGACGGCGAGGACGCCGGCGAGCAAGTCGGCGAGGACAGCGGCGAGGCGGATCTCGCGGGAGATCTGCAGACCTTCCCGCTGGCCGACGTGATGTCCCTGCTCGCCCGCCAGCACCAGACGGGCGTCCTCACCATCCTCGGCAACGCCGCCCGGCTCGAGATCGATCTTCGCGACGGGTGCATCGATTTTGCGTCCGCCACCGGAATCGGCGGGGACTTCCTGCTCGGCCGGTTCATCGCCGAGGCGAGCGATCTCGCACCCGCGATGCTCGACGAGGCCCTGGCGGAGCTTGAGGTCGCGGACGGGGACTTCATCGATCGGCTCCGGGCGCGGGGCAGGCGAACGCGCCGGCCCGGGGGCCCCGAGCGACGGATCCTCGGGCGAACCTTGGTGGCGCGCGGAGCGATCACCGCCGCCGAGCTGACCTGCGCCCTGCGCCGGCAGGCGACCGAGCTCGCGTGCGAGGCCCTGCGCTGGTCGGAGGGGCGTTTCCGTTTTCACCGCCGCGCGGAGCTGCCGGCCCTGGCGGCCGAGGCCGCCCTGCAGCTCCCGGTGGACGCGGTCCTCCTCGAAGGGCTCCGGCGGGTCGACGAGTGGCGGGTGATCGAGCGCGGGATTCGCAACTTCGACGTGGTCTTCGTGCGGGACGAGCGGCGCATCGGGGACCTGCCCCTCGGCACCCTGACGCGTGACGAGATCCTGGTGCTCGACGCGCTCAACGGCCGTCACTCGGTCCGCGACGTGATCCGCGGTCTGCGGATGGGCTCCTTCGACGTGACCCGCATGCTCCATGCCCTGCGCGAGCTCGGCCTGGTCCGCCCGCGCGTCGAGCCAGTGGCCACCCCGGCCCGCTAGCGCACCGCCTTCGAATAGCGTCAATACCGAGGCGGACAGGCCGAGCCGGCCGCGAGCGCGACGACGAGGAATACCCGTAGGTATTGTGAGGAGGAGCAACGAAGCGGCCGGCTCGGATCGTCGGCCAGATATGATGCTACTTCGAACGCGGTGCACAGGACGGCGCTTTCGGCGAGCTGATGGCCGACGGCGATCGCCCCGAAGTTTCCGACCACGTCTTCGCCACCATCCAGAGCGTTGCGGCGGCAGGGTTGATCGATCGTCTGTGCCCGACCCACTTTCGTCACGTCGTCATCGACGAGTGTCACCACCTGCCGCCGCCGTCGTACCAGGTCGTCGTCCTCCGCCTGCGACCGGCCCTCCTGGGCGGCCTCACGGCAACTCCCGAGCGAAGCGACGGCAAGTCCCTGCTGCCCGACTTCGACGGACACGTCGCGTGCGAGCTCCGGCTCTGGCAAGCCCTCGACCAGCAACTCCTGGTGCCGTTCGAGTACTTCGGCATCTCGGACACGACCGACCTGCGCAGCGTCCGTTGGACACGCGCGGGATACGACCAGGCGGCGCTGTCCGATCTCTACACGGGCAACGACGCCCGCGCCGCGCTGGTGCTCGCACAGCTCGCCCGCCGAATCGCCGACGTGCGCTCGCTCCGCGCCCTCGGCTTCTGCGTGAGCGTCGAACACGCGATCTTCATGGCTGCGCGGTTCTCGGCTGCCGGCGTCCCCGCAGCCGCCGTGCAAGGCGACTCCCCCCTGGAGGAGCGGACCCGTGCGGCAGCCCGGCTGCGCCAGCGCGAAGTGAACGTGCTCTTCACCTGCGATCTCTACAACGAGGGCGTCGACCTGCCGTTCGTGGACACTCTCCTGCTGCTCAGGCCCACCCAGAGCGCGACCCTCTTCTTGCAGCAACTCGGCCGCGGCCTCCGCCACCACGAGCACAAGCCATCGTGCCTCGTGCTCGACTTCATCGGCCAGCAGCATGAGCGATTCCGCTTCGACGGTCTGCTCGGCGGGATGACCGGGATCCCGCGTGCGCGCCTCGGCAAGGCGGTCGCCGATGAATTCCCGTTCCTCCCAAGCGGCTGCGCCGTACAGCTCGATCGTGTTGCGCGCGATCAGATCCTGCGTTCGCGCGGCGCTGCTGTTCGACAGGTACGCGACCCCTGCCACCGGCTGAGCCGAGCGAGCTCCTCGGCTCTAATGACCGTCGGCGCCCTCCGCGGTGACGAGGGGGCGCAGCCGCTCGGCGGCCTGCTCGGGCGTGAGATCGCGCTGCGGCTCGGCCAGCATCTCGTACCCGACCATGAACTTCTTCACGCTCGCCGAGCGCAGCAAAGGCGGATAGACGTGGCCGTGCAGCTGCCAGTGGGGCGAGAAGGCATCCGGCGCGCGCGACGGCGACAGCGACGGCCGATCGCCCGGCGCGAAAGGGGCCCCGTGCCAGCCCATCGAGTACGGGAAGGACACCTGGAAAAGGCGATCGTAGGCCCCGAGCAGGCTGCGAAGGACCCCGGCCAGCCCGAGCCGCTGATCCGCCGACAGCTCCGACATGCGGGCGACCGGCTGGCGCGGGAGGATCATCGTCTCGAACGGCCACACCGCCCAGTACGGGACCACCGCCAGGAACGCGTCGTTGGCGCAGACCG
>Ga0265331_10001514_pt1 | contig 17148 bp, 10 predicted proteins | sample 41923metaG_FD_202088 | JGI IMG/M metagenome (GOLD analysis project Ga0265331, IMG submission 202088) | Rhizosphere microbial communities from Carex aquatilis grown in University of Washington, Seatle, WA, United States - 4-19-23 metaG | ecosystem: Host-associated > Plants > Roots > Rhizosphere... | reverse complement strand
TCAGCAGGAACCCGCTCTTGCCGGCAAGGTCGATCCTGCGGTCGAGGTCGCCCTGGCTGGCGGCCTTGGCCACCTCGGCCACCTCGGCGACGATGGCGGCTTCGCGCTGGCGCTGTTCCTCCTCGGCCTTCTTCTGCGCTTCCTCGGCGGCCCGTTGTTCGGCCTCCATGCGCTGCTTGTCGATGGCGTTCTGCTTGAACACCTGCACCGCCTTGGCCATCTCGCCGATCTCGTCGGCACGGTCGAGCGCCGGCACGGCGACGTCCAGCTTGCCGCCGGCCAGGGCGCCCATCGACGAGGTCATGGCGGTAACCGGCACGAGAATCGAGCGGGCGATAAGCCAGGCGCAGCCCGCGCCCAGCGCCAGCGCCGCCAACGACAGCAGGAGTTCCAGCAGGCGGGCGGCGGCGACCGATCCGGTAATATCGTTCTGCGCCGCCTGCTGCGACCCCTTGAAATGATCGGGAGCGGGGTTGCGTCCCAACTGCGAAGCGGTCAGATCGTCAATCTTGTTTGCGAATTTTCCGCCGATCGCCGGCAGGGCAATGGTGGTCCGCTGTTTAATCTCCAGTTGGAGTTCCGCCATCTCGTGGAACGTCGTCATGTAGGCCGACAGCGCCGCTTCCGCCTTGCTCCGCGCCTCGGCGGCGAGGCCGGTGGAGGTCAGCAGCGCGGCCAGTTCCTTGCCGCCCTTGTCGAATTCAATCAGAAACTTCGGGTTGCCCCGCAGCAGCAGATCCTTTTCATGCCGGCGCATCATCAGCAGGGCATTGGCCAGCCGCAGATCGCTGTTGCCGGCGATCAAGGCCTCGATCGCGTGCGCGGTCTTGCGGAATTCTCCCTGCAGACCGTCCTCCTCGGTCTCGCCCATGCGAATCTTCGCCTTGATGACCGGGTCGAGGTTGGCTTCGTAATCGGCGACGAGGCCCTGCAATTCCGCCGCCAGCGCCTTGCGCACCGGGCTCCTGGTCCGGTTTGTGTATTCGACCAGGCTGTCCTTGAGCTTCTTGCGGACCGACTGCAATTCTTCGAGCGCCTTGGGCGACCCGCTTGCCGAATAGGCGAGGATGTTGCGACGCAGGTTCATCGCGTCGGAATCGATTTCCTGCAGGAACATGCTGTTGTTGGAGATGCGCGCGAAATCGGCGACGCCGTCGCCGGCCGATCCCAGGGAGTAGTATCCGATTGCCCCAACCGCTGTGAGCAGGAGGAGCACCGCCCCGAAACCACCAAAAATGCGAGCCTTTAAGGTCATCCCGATTTCCCCCCAAGACGATCGACGCACCGTTACGCGACCTTGCCTGCGATCTTCTTGTACAGTGAATTTATGTTGCCCGGCACGCCAAGGGCAGCAGGCCCGAAGATGGCCAAAATCCGCGCATTCCATTGCACAACAAATTGGCGCGCGCCGTCAAACGGAAACTCATAAAGCAACGCCGCCACTTTGGTAAGATGTGACGGATCGGTTCATCGGAGGGAACGGCCATGCTGTTGCGGACTATCGTCGCTGCCGCCGCGGCGCTGCTGGCGGCGGCTGCGGCGCAAGCAGCGGAGCCGCCCCGCGGCATCGACAAAATCAGCCACATTGTGGTCATCTATCTGGAAAACCACAGCTTCGACAATCTGTTCGGCCTGTTTCCCGGCGCCGTCGGCATCGATGACGCCATCGCCACCGCAGCGCCGCAGGTGGACAATGACGGCAAGCCCTACGCCACCTTGCCGCAGCCGGTCGACACGTGGAAGAAGGCGGCGGATTCGCGCTTTCCCGCCGATCTGCCCAACCGGCCGTTCGACATCGGCGCCTATGCCCCCATGGACAGGGCCACCGGCGACCTGGTCCATCGCTACTATCAGCATATCGCCCAGATCGACGGCGGCAGGAACGACCGCTTCGCCGCCATCAGCGACGCCGCCGGCCTGACGATGGGGTATTACGCCGGCTCGGCGATGCGGCTATGGCAGTGGGCGCGGCGCTACACCCTGGCCGACAACTTCTTCCAGGCGGGGTTCGGCGGATCGTTCTTCAACCACATGATGCTGGCCTGTGCCTGCGCGCCGCGCTACGACAACGCCCCCCAGGCGCTGAAGGCCCAATTGGACGGCGCCGGCCGCCTGGTCAGGGACGGCGCGATCACCCCGGACGGCTGGGCGGTCAACACCATCCAGTCGGCACAGACGCCGCACGACCCGAACATCACCGATCCGGCGAAACTGCTGCCGCCGCAGGACGCCCCGACCATCGGCGACCGCCTCAGCGCCAAAGGGGTGAGCTGGGCTTGGTATTCCGGCGGGTTCGCCGACGCCGTCGCCGGCAAGGCGGCGCCCCTGTTCCAATACCACCACCAGCCCTTCGCCTATTTCCGCGCCTATGGCGACGGCACTCGCGCCCGTGCCCAGCACCTCAAGGACGGCGCCGCCTTCCTGGCCGACATCGCCGCCGGCACCCTGCCGGCGGTCGCCTTCTACAAGCCCGAGGGCCGGCTGAACGAACATCCCGGCTATGCCACGCTGGCGTCCGGCGACGCCCATGCCGCCGACATCCTTGAGCGCCTGGAAAACAGCCCCCAATGGCCCGACATGGCGGTGATCGTCACCTGGGACGAGTTCGGCGGATTCTACGACCACGTCGCGCCGCCGAAGGGCGACCGCTGGGGACCCGGCTCGCGCATTGCGGCGCTGGTGATCTCGCCCTTCGCCCGCAGGGGCTTCGTCGACCACAGCGTCTACGACACGCTGTCGATCCTGAAATTCATCGAGACCCGCTTCGGCCTGGAGCCCTTGGCCGAGCGGGACGCCAAGGCGGACGGGCTGAGCGGGGCGTTCCGGTTCTAGTCGCGCTTCATCAGGCCGGTGATTCCCGCGATGCCGAGGACGGTGAGGATCCAGCCGGCGGCGATGTGGACCCACATGTAGATGGTGGCGATCCGTCCCAGGCCGGGTTCGGCGCCCGGGTTCGACGGCACGGCGGTGGGGATCCAATAGGCCTCCTGGTGGAGGTCGACGAGCGGAACGAACACGTCGATGGAATAGACGAACGCGTTGAACGCCGGATATTCGGGCGGCAAGGTCCGATGCTGCTGCCACGCCATTCCAAGGTAGACGCGGTCGCTGGTAGGAACCATCACCCCTTCGAGCCCGGCGCGGTAGAACACCACCCAGCCGAGGATGATGAACGCCAGCATCCACACCGTGACGCGCGACAGCGCGTAGCCGAAGCCCAAGGTCCAGTCCAGCGCATGGCCGACGGCGAGGCGGCGCCAATGGGCCATCCACTCGATCAGGTCGCGATTGGTCGCCGCCGAATCGTTCCATTTGGTGCGCCGGTCCATCAGGCGCACGCGTTCCTTGGCGATGTGGACCTTGCGGGCGTCGGCCTTGCGGCCCATCTCCTTGAGCACCTTGGCCAATTGCTCGTAGGGCTGGAGATTGAAGCTCGCCCCCTGCCGGCCCAGCCATTCGATGCGCTCGGTCAACCCCAGTGGCGCCCGGGGGTCGATGCTGTCATAGACGAAGCCCGCCAGGTCCAGGTCGCCGGGCGCCGGCCAGCTGGCCGAATCGTCCCAAAACGTTCCGACCGTGGCGTGGGACAGATCGATCTTCCCCACCACCCGGAAGTTCCCGCTCAACGTCAGCCCGCCCTTGACCGTCGCGCCTTCGAGGCGGAGGGCGCAGCCTTCGCCGCCCTCGCCGCCGTTGAACGACCCTTCCCGGCAGTTCAGGTCGCCGCCGATTCGCGCCCCCTGCAGGTCGACCTTGCCCTTGGCGGAAAAGCCGAAGCCGAAGAACACGTTGCGCTGAACCGACAGGCCCTCGGCGACGAAGGCGTCGGCGCCGTTGCCGTCGAGCTTGGCGTAGAAGCAGAACAGGCTGCTTTCGATCGTCGCGGTCACCAGGCTGACCTTGCCCTTGGCGGAAAAGCCGTCGGTCAGGACGACGCTGCCGTTGACCAGCAACCCATCGGCCAGCAGGGCCTTGGCCCCATTGCCGTCGAAGGTGCCGCCGTCGCATTCCAGGTCGCGCCCGATCTTCGCCCCCAGCAGGCGCACCTCGCCTTTCGACGAGAACTTCTGGCGCAGGAAGACGCCGCCGGCCACCGTCATGCGGTCGGCGGCAAGAGCCGCGGCGCCGTTGCCGTCGAGGGTCGCGCGCTCGGCCACCAGGCTGCCGTCGATGGTCGCGCCCCGCAGGATCACGCTGCCGGTGACGGTCGACCCCGACAAATTGAAGTTGCCGGCGATGTGCGCGCCGACCGCCGCGATGTCGCCGGTGATGTCGCACCGGTCGAAGACCAGGCGGCGGGTGCGGGCGTCCCGCAGGGCCACCCCCTCGGTGAAACGGCAGCGGCGGAATTCCAGCGGCCGGTGCAGGGTGGCGTCGGCGAGGTCGAGGCGGCCGACGATGGTGGCGCCGTCGATCCTGACGCCCTTGTGATAGACATCCGGATCGTCGACCGGCCGGGTGGCCAGGGCGATGACGACCGAAGCCGGGATTTCCACAGGGTCGGTGAACAGGGCGACCTCGCCGAGGCGGGCCATGTCACGGACGATGTCGGACGGAGCGGATGACGTGGGCTTGTTCATCCCACGATGCTAAACCGCGGAACGGGGCGTGTCCAGGTCGTGTGCCGAAAGCAATGGGGGGCGAAGGGGCTCCAGCCCCGTCGCCCCCCGTTTCGTCTATTCCGCCGCCGACGGCCGCTCGCCCTCGGCCGGGGTCGCGGCGATCGCCGCAGGCGGCTCGCCTGCGACCTCCATCTCGCGGTCGCGCTTGGCGGCCACTTCCTTCAGGCGGTTCATCACCGCGCCGGTGCCGGCGGGGATCAGACGTCCGACGATGACGTTCTCCTTCAGGCCCATCAGCGAATCGACCTTGCCGGACACCGCCGCCTCGGTGAGCACGCGGGTGGTCTCCTGGAACGAGGCAGCCGAGATGAACGAGTGGGTCTGCAGCGACGCCTTGGTGATGCCCTGCAGCACCGGATTGCCGCCGGCGGGGCGGCCCTGTTCGCGGATCGTCTTGGTGTTCTCGATCTCGAACTCGATCCGGTCGATCTGCTCGCCGACCAGGAAGGTGGTGTCGCCGGGGTCGGTGATCTCGACCTTCTGCAGCATCTGGCGAACGATCACCTCGATGTGCTTGTCGTTGATCTTCACGCCCTGGAGCCGATAGACCTCCTGGATTTCGTTGATCAGATACTGGGCCAGCGCCTCGACCCCCAGGACCTTGAGGATGTCGTGGGGGACGGGGTTGCCGTCCATCAGGGCGTCGCCCTTGCGGACGTAATCGCCTTCCTGCACCGAGATGTGCTTGCCCTTGGGGATCAGGTATTCGACCGCATCGCCATCTTCCGGAACCACCAGGATGCGGCGCTTGGACTTGTAGTCCTTGCCGAACTCCACCCGGCCGTCGAGGTCGGCGATGATGGCATGGTCCTTGGGCTTCCTCGCCTCGAACAATTCGGCGACGCGCGGCAGACCGCCGGTGATGTCGCGGGTCTTCGAGCCTTCGCGCGGGATGCGGGCGAGCACGTCGCCGGCATTGACCCTGACGTTGTTCTCCACCGACAGGATGGCGTCCAGCGACAGGAAGTAGCGGGCCTCCAGGCCGTTGGGCAGGGTGACCGGCTGGCCCTTCTCGTCCCGCAACTCGACCCGCGGGCGCAGATCCGAGCCGCGCGGCTGCTGCTTCCAGTCGACGACGACCTTACTGGCGATGCCGGTGGCCTCGTCGACCACCTCGCGCATCGACAGGCCTTCGACCAGGTCGACGAAGTGGGCGATACCGTTGGCCTCGGTGACGATCGGCAGGGTGTAGGGATCCCACTCCGCCAGCTTGGTGCCCTTGGTGGTGCGCGCCCCCTCCTCGACCAGCAGGCGGGCGCCGTAGGGCACGCGGTGGCGGGCCCGCTCGCGGCCGCCGGCGTCGATCAGGGTGAGTTCGCAATTGCGGCTCATCACGATCTTCGAACCGGAGGAATTGACCACGACGTTCCGGTTGATCATCTGCACCGTGGTGTCGCCGACCGCCTCGATCGACGACTGCTCGGCGCCGCGCTGGGCGGCGCCGCCGATGTGGAAGGTGCGCATGGTCAGCTGGGTGCCCGGTTCGCCGATCGACTGGGCGGCGATGACGCCGACCGCCTCGCCGACATTGACGCGGGTGCCGCGGGCCAGATCGCGGCCGTAGCAGGTGCCGCACACGCCTTCGGGCGATTCGCAGGTCAGCACCGAGCGGATGGCGACGGTCTCGATCCCGGCGTTGTCGATCAACTCGACCTCGGATTCGCCGATGATGTCGCCGGCCTTGACCAGCACCTCGCCGGTGGCGGCGTTGACGATGTCGCGCGCCGCCGAGCGGCCGAGGATGCGTTCGGCCAGCGGCGAAATGATCTCGCCACCCTCGACCACCGCCGACACGGTCAGGCCGTTGGTGGTGCCGCAATCCTCGTCGACGATGATGGCGTCCTGGGCGACGTCGACCAGACGCCGCGTCAGGTAGCCCGAATTCGCCGTCTTCAGGGCGGTGTCGGCGAGGCCCTTGCGCGCCCCGTGGGTGGAGTTGAAGTACTCGAGGACGGTAAGGCCCTCCTTGAAGTTCGAGATGATCGGGGTCTCGATGATCTCGCCCGACGGCTTGGCCATCAGGCCGCGCATGCCGGCCAGCTGCTTCATCTGGGCCGCCGAGCCGCGGGCGCCGGAATGGGCCATCATGTAGATGGAATTGACGGTGTGGCCGGGATCCAGGCGCGAGATCTCCTTCATCATCGCGTCGGCGACGTCGTCGGTGCACTTGGACCAGGCGTCGACCACCTTGTTGTACTTCTCACCCTGGGTGATCAGGCCGTCCTGGTACTGCTGCTCGTATTCCTTGGCCCGTTCCTCGGTGTCGCCGACCAGCTTCTCCTTGGCGGCGGGCACCACCATGTCGTCCTTGCCGAACGAGATGCCGGCCTTGAAGGCGTGACTGAAGCCCAACCCCATGATGCGGTCGGTGAAGATCACCGTCTCCTTCTGGCCGCAGTGGCGGTAGACGATGTCGATGACGTTCTGGATGTCCTTCTTGGTCAGCAGGCGGTTGATCGCCGAGAACGGCACCGCCGGATGGCGGGGCAGGATCTGCGACAACACCATGCGGCCCGGCGTGGTCTGGACCATCTCGGTGATCGGGTTGTTGTCCTTGTCGACGCCCTTGAAGCGGGTCTTGATCCGCTGGTGCAGGTTGATGGTGCGGGCCGACAGGGCCTCCTCGATCTCGCCGATTCCGGCGAAGGTGGGGACGCGGTACAGCACGGCCTTGCCGTCGGCCACCGCCTTCTCCACGTCCTCGATCTTGGCGTAGGTGAAGGGGAAGCCCGGCTTGACCGCGTTGAAGATGCGGATGTCGCCGCTGGCCAGGCCGGCCTCGAGCACGACGCGGTCGGTGATCCGCAACGACCGGTGGGCCGTGACCTCGCGCCGGGCGACACGCCCCAGCAGGCCGTCGATGTCCTTGGTGTCGGGCGGCTCGGCCGGATTGGCTGCGTTGTAGAAGAACAGGGTCTTGTTGGCCATGCCGACCTTGACTTCATCGGCGGTGTGCACGGCGATGCAATGGCCCGGCTGCTCGTCGCGCTCCATGGTGATGTAGTAGATGCCGAGCACGATGTCCTGCGACGGCACGATGATCGGCTTGCCGTTGGCGGGCGACAGGATGTTGTTGGTCGACATCATCAGCACGCGGGCTTCCAGCTGGGCTTCCAGCGAAAGCGGCACGTGGACGGCCATCTGGTCGCCGTCGAAATCGGCGTTGAAGGCGGTGCAGACCAGCGGATGCAGCTGGATCGCCTTGCCCTCGATCAGCACCGGCTCGAACGCCTGGATGCCCAGGCGGTGCAGCGTCGGCGCGCGGTTGAGCATCACCGGATGCTCGCGGATGACCTCTTCGAGGATGTCCCAGACCTCGGGACGCTCCTTCTCGACCATGCGCTTGGCCGCCTTGATGGTGGTGGCCATGCCGTAGAGTTCGAGCTTGGAATAGACGAAGGGCTTGAACAGCTCCAGCGCCATCTTCTTGGGCAGGCCGCACTGGTGCAGCTTGAGTTCGGGGCCGACGACGATGACCGAACGGCCGGAATAGTCGACGCGCTTGCCCAGCAGGTTCTGGCGGAAGCGGCCCTGCTTGCCTTTCAGCATGTCGGACAGCGACTTCAGCGGCCGCTTGTTGGCGCCGGTGATGGCGCGGCCGCGGCGGCCGTTGTCGAACAGGGCGTCGACCGCCTCCTGCAGCATGCGCTTCTCGTTGCGCACGATGATCTCGGGGGCGCGCAGCTCGATCAGCCGCTTCAGGCGGTTGTTGCGGTTGATGACGCGCCGGTACAGGTCGTTGAGGTCGGAGGTGGCGAAACGGCCGCCGTCCAGCGGGACCAGCGGGCGCAGTTCCGGCGGGATGACCGGGATGACTTCCAGGATCATCCATTCGGGGCGCGAACCGGATTCGAGGAATGCCTCGACCAGCTTCAGGCGCTTGACCAGCTTCTTGCGCTTGGCCTCGGAGGTGGTCTCGCGCAGGTCGATCTTGAGGCGGTCCTTTTCCTCCTCGAGATTGATCGCCGACAGCATCTCGCGAATCGCCTCGGCGCCGATCTTGGCGGTGAAGGCGTCCTCGCCGTATTCCTCGACCGAGCGCTGGTACTGTTCCTCGCTCAACAGCTCGTGCAGCTTGAGCGGGGTCAGGCCCGGCTCGACCACGGTGTAGTTCTCGAAATAGAGGATGCGCTCGAGGTCCTTCAGCGTCATATCGCACAGCAGGCCGATGCGCGACGGCAGCGACTTCAGGAACCAGATGTGCGCCACCGGGCTGGCCAGCTCGATATGGCCCATGCGCTCGCGCCGGACCTTGGCCAGGGTGACCTCGACGCCGCACTTCTCGCAGATGATGCCGCGGTACTTCATGCGCTTGTACTTGCCGCACAAGCACTCGTAGTCCTTGATCGGACCGAAGATGCGGGCGCAGAACAGGCCGTCCCGCTCCGGCTTGAAGGTGCGGTAGTTGATCGTCTCGGGCTTCTTGATCTCGCCGTAGGACCACGAGCGGATGCGCTCGGGCGACGCGATGGAGATACGGATCTGGTCGAAGGACTGGGTGCCGCCAGCCTGACCGAAGATCTTCATCAATTCATTCATCGACCTTCTCCCGCGTGGGGTTCGGGTGGCGGAAGGGCAGTGGCCCTCCCGCCTGACAAGGGGATCAGTAATTGCGCTGGGTCAGCTCGACATTGAGGCCGAGCGAGCGCAATTCCTTGACCAGAACGTTGAACGATTCGGGGATGCCGGCCTCGAAGTTGTCGTCGCCGCGGACGATCGCCTCGTAGACCTTGGTGCGGCCGGACACGTCGTCCGACTTGACCGTGAGCATCTCCTGGAGGGTGTAGGCGGCGCCGTAGGCTTCCAGCGCCCACACCTCCATTTCGCCGAACCGCTGCCCGCCGAACTGCGCCTTGCCGCCCAGCGGCTGCTGGGTGACCAGCGAGTAGGGGCCGATGGAGCGGGCGTGGATCTTGTCGTCCACCAGGTGGTGCAGCTTCAGCATGTAGATGTAGCCGACGGTGACCTTGCGGTCGAACGGCTCGCCGGTGCGGCCGTCGAACAGGATGACCTGGCCCGAGCTGTGGCGTCCGGCCTTCTCCAGCATGCCGACGATGTCGCTTTCGCGGGCGCCGTCGAACACCGGCGAGGCCACCGGCACGCCGGGCTTCAGGTTGTTTCCCAGCTCGATCACCTCGCCGTCGGAGAGGTCGGCGATTTCGGCGGCGAACACCTCGGCTCCGTAGACGTCCTCCAGCTTGGCGCGCAGATCGCCCATGCCGGTGGCCTGCTGGCGGTAGCGGTCGACCAGCGCGCCGATCTGCTGGCCGAGGCCGGCGCAGGCCCAGCCGAGATGGGTCTCGAGAATCTGGCCGACATTCATACGGCTGGGCACGCCCAGCGGATTGAGCACCACGTCGACCTGCTGGCCGTCGGCCAGGTAGGGCATGTCCTCCAGCGGCACGATGCGCGAGATGACGCCCTTGTTGCCGTGGCGGCCGGCCATCTTGTCGCCCGGCTGCAGCTTGCGCTTCACCGCGACGAACACCTTGACCATCTTCATCACGCCGGGCGGCAGCTCGTCACCGCGCTGCAGCTTCTCGACCTTGTTCTCGAAGCGCTGCTGCAACCGGTCGACCGCCTGGTCGTAGGCGCGGCTGAGGCTTTCCACGTCGGCCATCACCGCATCGTCGTCGACGGCGATGTGGCGCCAGGCCGAGGGGTGCAGTTCGGCCAGCATCTCGTCGGAGATCACCGTGCCGGCGCGGACTCCCTTAGGGCCCGACACCACCTTGCGGCCGAACAGCGACTGCTTGACGCGGGCATGGAACGACCGCTCCAGGATGATGCGCTCGTCGTCGCGATCCTTGGCCAGGCGCTCGATTTCCGCCCGCTCGATGGCCAGGGCGCGCTCGTCCTTCTCGACGCCGCGGCGCGAGAACACGCGGACCTCGACGATGGTGCCGGTCACCCCCGGCGGCAGGCGCAGGCTGGTGTCGCGCACATCCGAGGCCTTTTCGCCGAAGATGGCGCGCAGCAGCTTTTCCTCGGGGGTCATCGGCGATTCGCCCTTGGGCGTCACCTTGCCGACCAGGATGTCGCCCGGCTTGACCTCGGCGCCGATGTAGACGATGCCCGCCTCGTCGAGGTTCTTCAGGGCTTCCTCGCCGACATTGGGAATGTCGCGGGTGATTTCCTCCTGGCCCAGCTTGGTGTCGCGGGCCATCACCTCGAACTCCTCGATGTGGATCGAGGTGAACACGTCCTCGCGGACGATACGCTCGGAGATGAGGATGGAATCCTCGAAGTTGTAGCCGTTCCACGGCATGAAGGCGACCAGCACGTTGCGGCCCAGCGCCAGCTCGCCCATCTGGGTCGATGGGCCGTCGGCGATGATGTCGCCCTTGGTGATGAGGTCGCCGACCCGCACCAGCGGCTTCTGGGTGATGCAGGTGTTCTGGTTGGAACGCTGGAACTTCAGCAGGTTGTAGATGTCGACGCCCGATTCGTGGGCGGCGACGTCGTCGGTGGCCCGGATGACGATGCGGGTGGCGTCGACCTGGTCGACCGTGCCGGTGCGCTTGGCGGTGATCGCCGCGCCCGAGTCACGCGCCACCGCCTGTTCCATGCCGGTGCCGACCAGCGGCGCCTCGGCGCGGATCAGCGGCACCGCCTGGCGCTGCATGTTCGAGCCCATCAGGGCCCGGTTGGCGTCGTCGTTCTCGAGGAACGGGATCAGCGCCGCGGCCACCGACACCAACTGCTTCGGCGACACGTCGATCATGTTGATCTCGTTCGGCGGCACCATGACGAAGTCGCTGGCGCGCCGGCAGGACACCAGATCCTGGACGAAGCGGCCCTCGCCGTCCAATTCCGAATTGGCCTGGGCGATGGTGTAGCGCCCCTCCTCCATCGCCGACAGATAGACCACGTCGTCGGTGACGCGGCCGTCGTGAATGCGGCGGTAGGGGGCCTCGATGAAGCCGTACTGGTTGACCCGGGCATAGGTGGCCAGCGAGTTGATCAGGCCGATATTGGGGCCTTCCGGGGTCTCGATCGGGCAGATGCGGCCGTAATGGGTGGGATGGACGTCGCGCACCTCGAAGCCGGCGCGCTCGCGGGTGAGACCGCCCGGCCCGAGCGCCGACAGGCGCCGCTTGTGGGTGATTTCCGACAGCGGGTTGGTCTGGTCCATGAACTGCGACAGCTGCGACGAGCCGAAGAACTCGCGCACCGCCGCCGCCGCCGGCTTGGCGTTGATCAGGTCGTGCGGCATCACCGAGTCGATGTCGACCGAGCTCATGCGCTCGCGGATGGCGCGCTCCATGCGCAGCAGGCCGACGCGGTACTGGTTCTCCATCAGCTCGCCGACCGAACGGACGCGGCGGTTGCCGAGGTGATCGATGTCATCGACCTCGCCCTTGCCGTCCTTCATCTCGACCAGCACCTTGATGACGGCGAGGATGTCGGCGCGGCGCAGCACGCGGATGGTGTCGGGCACTTCGCGATCGGGGAAATTCAGGCGCGAGTTCATCTTGACCCGGCCGACGGCCGACAGGTCGTAGCGCTCGGAATCGAAGAACAGCCCGTGGAACAGCGCCTCGGCGGTCTCCAGGGTCGGCGGCTCGCCCGGCCGCATGACGCGGTAGATGTCGATCAAGGCTTCCTCGCGGCAGGAATTCTTGTCGACGGCCAGGGTATTGCGCAGATAGGGGCCGACGTTGATGTGGTCGATGCCCAGGGTCGGCAATTCGGTGATGCCGGCCTTCTCCAGCGCGGCCACGGTGGCGGCGGTGAGTTCGTCGCCGGCCTCGACATAGATCTCGCCGTTCTTCTCGTCGATGATGTCGACGGCGGCGTACTGGCCGACCAGATCCTCGGTCGCCACCAGGATCTCCTCCAGGCCGGCTTCCCGCAGCTTCTTGCCCAGGCGGGGCGTCATCTTGGCGCCGGCGTCGGCGACCTTTTCCCCGGTGCGGGCGTCGATCAGGTCGCTGACCAGCTTGACCCCCTTCATGCGGTCGGACTGGAAGGCGGTCTTCCAGCCCTTGGGGCCGCGGGTGTAGGTCAGCGTCTCGTAGAAGTAGCCGAGGATCTCCTCGGCGGTCATGCCCTTGATCTCGCCCGGCTCGAGCGCGCGGCCCTCGGCCTTGCGGGCCTGGCGCAGCTGGTCGGTGAGAGCCGAATCGAGGGCGTACAGCAGGGTCGTCACCGGCAGCTTGCGGCGGCGGTCGATGCGCACGTAGACCAGATCCTTGGCGTCGAACTCGAAGTCCAGCCACGAGCCGCGATAGGGGATGACGCGGGCGGCGAACAGGTACTTGCCCGACGAATGGGTCTTGCCCTTGTCGTGGTCGAAGAACACGCCGGGCGACCGGTGCATCTGGCTGACGATAACGCGCTCGGTGCCGTTGATGACGAAGGTGCCGTTGTCCGTCATCAGGGGCATGTCGCCCATGTAGACGTCCTGCTCCTTGATGTCGCGGATCGAGCGGGCGCCGGTGTCCTCGTCGACGTCCCACACCACCAGGCGCAGCGTCACCTTCAACGGCGCGGCGAAGGTCATGCCGCGCTGCTGGCACTCCTCGACGTCGTATTTGGGCAGCTCGAGTTCGTATTTGACGAATTCCAAGGTCCCCCGTTCGGAAAAGTCCTTGATGGGGAACACGGACTTGAACACCTCCTGGAGGCCGACATTGGCGCGCTTCTCGGGCGGCACCTCCATCTGCAGGAAGTGGTCGTAGGAGCTTTTCTGCACCTCGATCAGATTGGGCATCGGGGCAACCGTGGGGATACGCCCGAAGCTTTTGCGCACACGCTTCCGACCCGTGTAGGATTTAGCCATTGCCGCTCCTCGTCCTCTCGTCGGTTCCGGCCCCGGGGGACCGCGGACAGGCTGGAGGCCCGCCCGTAAATCGGGTTTGCTCTATCAAGCGCCAGCGGGCCGCAGCGCGGCGACGTCTCCGCCACCGCGCCCGGCCCCTGGCTTCGGGTAAGTCCCGAACGGCGGCAGGCTACTTGACCTGAACCTTGGCACCGGCCTCTTCGAGCACCTTTCTGATCTTGTCGGCCTCGTCCTTGTTGACGCCTTCCTTGACGGCTTTGGGCGCCCCTTCGACGAGGTCCTTGGCTTCCTTCAGGCCCAGCCCCGTGATGGCGCGGACCTCTTTGATCACGTTGATCTTCTTCTCGCCAACCTCGGTGAGGATGACGTCGAATTCGGTCTGTTCCTCGACGACGGGGGCAGCCGCGGCGCCCGCGCCGGGCGCAGCCACGGCGACGGGAGCGGCGGCGGAGACGCCCCACTTCTCTTCGAGCAACTTGGAAAGCTCCGCCGCCTCGAGGACGGTGAGCGCGGACAGCTCGTCAACGAGCTTTGCGAGATCTGCCATTGTAGACTCCTAGATAGGGCTTGAGTTCCGGGATTGGTAGTCCATCCTCACGCGGCTTCGTCCTTTTCCGCCTTCGCGCGCAGCACCCTGGCCAATTGGCCAGCGGGGGCCTGCAACACGCCGGCGATGCGGGTGGCCGGGGTCGAGACCATGCCGAGCAGGCGCGCCCGCAGCTCGTCCAGGGACGGCAGCGTGGCGAGAGCCTTGACGCCATCGACGTTCAGGACCAGCTCGCCCAGCGATCCACCAAGGATCTTGAGCTTTTCGTTGGCCTTGGCGTAATCGACGGCGACCTTGGCGGCGGCGACGGGGTCCTTCGAAAAGGCGATGGCCGTCGGGCCCTTGAACAAGTCGGCGATTTTCTCGTAGTCGGTACCCGCGAGGGCGAGACGGGTGAGCCGATTCTTCACCACCTTGAAGCTGGCGCCCGCCGCCCGCATCTTGCCGCGCAGGTCCGTCATCTCGGCAACCGTCAACCCCATGTAGTGGGTGACGACGACGAGTCCGACATCCCCGAGCGTGCCATGCAGAGAGCCGACCCAGTCCTTCTTCGTAGCTCGGTCCACGTTCGTCTCCGTATCACGAAAGCCCAGGAAGCCTTAAGCCCCCGGGGCCTTTGCCCGAATGGCCCAGCCGGTGGGGTGACCCTCCGGCGGAACCGGTGGCCTGTCCCAGAAGCCTCAAGCCGTGTCGCCCGCTTGCGTGCGGGCGGCAACGGATCTTCATCTTCTGTCTGTGCAGGCGGGTCGCCCCATCAAGCCCCGAAGGGCACCTACGGTCTCGGACAGGTTCGACAGCCCCCGAGGGGGCCGCCATCCCTCCCCCACGCGGGGGAGGAAATTCTTCACGCTCAGCCGGCGATCGTCGCCAGGTCGAGCTTGACCCCTGGCCCCATGGTCGAGGACAGCGACACCTTCTTCAGGTAGGCGCCCTTGGCCCCGGCCGGCTTGGCCTTGTTGATGGCGTCGATGAAGGCCTTGACGTTGGCCACCAGCTTGTCCTCGGCGAACGAGGCCTTGCCGATGCCGGCATGGACGATGCCGGCCTTTTCGACGCGGAACTGCACCTGGCCGGCCTTGGCGGCACGCACCGCCTCGGTGACGTTGGGGGTGACGGTGCCCAGCTTGGGGTTGGGCATCAGGCCGCGCGGGCCCAGCACCTTACCCAACCGGCCGACCACGCCCATCATGTCGGGGGTGGCGATGCAGCGATCGAAATCCATGAAGCCGCCCTGGATCTTCTCGGCCAGGTCCTCGGCGCCGACGATGTCGGCCCCCGCCTTCCTGGCGTCCTCGGCCTTGTCGGCCTTGGCGAAGACGGCGACGCGCACGGTCTTGCCGGTACCGTGGGGCAGCTCGATCACGCCGCGGACCATCTGGTCGGCGTGGCGCGGATCGACGCCCAGGTTGAGGGCGATTTCGATGGTCTCGTCGAACTTGGCGACGGCGCTGGTCTTGATGACCGTCACTGCCTCGACGAGGGGATAAAACTTGTTGCGGTCGATACCGGCGTAGGCCGCCTTCAGACGCTTGTCGGCCATGGTCTCACTCCACCACCTTGAGGCCCATGGAGCGGGCCGACCCAATGATCATGCTGCTGGCTGCCTCGACGTCGTTGGCGTTGAGGTCGGCCATCTTCTTTTCGGCGATCTCGCGCACCTGCGCCATCGTCACCTCGCCGACAGTGCCCTTGCCGGGCGTCTGCGACCCCTTGTCCAGCTTGGCCGCCTTCTTGAGGAAGAAGCTGACCGGGGGGGTCTTGGTGACGAAGGTGAACGTGCGGTCCGTATAGGCGGTGATCACCACCGGAATCGGCATGCCCGGTTCCAGTCCCTGGGTCTCGGCGTTGAATTTCTTGCAGAACTCCATGATGTTCAGCCCGCGCTGACCCAGCGCGGGGCCGATCGGCGGCGACGGATTTGCCTTTCCGGCCGGCACCTGGAGCTTGATGTAGCCCACGATCTTCTTTGCCATAATCCTGATCCTCTGGTGTCAGAGTCGGCGGTGCGGCCATGGCAGGCCTCCCGCCCCATTTTCGCCTCCGAGCCAGTCCCGGAGGCAACGAAAGCGGACGCCGCCGCCGGGAAGCCCCCGGCGGGTGGCCGTCCGAACCGATCAAACCTTCTCGACCTGCGAGTACTCCAGCTCCACCGGGGTCGAACGGCCGAAGATCGACACCGCCACCTTGAGGCGGGCCTTTTCCTCGTCGACTTCCTCGACCAGGCCGTTGAACGAGGTGAAGGGGCCGTCGCTGACGCGCACCTGCTCGCCCACCTCGAAGGTGATGGACGGCTTGGGGCGTTCGACCCCCTCCTGCACCTGGCGGATGATGCGCTCGGCCTCGGCCTCGCTGATCGGCACCGGGCGGCCCTTGCCGCCGAGGAAGCCGGTCACCTTGGCTGTGTTCTTGACCAGATGCCAGGTGTCGTCGGTGAGCACCATCTTGACCAGCACGTAGCCGGGGAAGAACTTGCGCTCGGCGTTGACCTTGGATCCGCGGCGGACTTCCACCACCTCCTCGACCGGGACCAGCACCTGCTCGAGCAGTTCGCCCATGCCCTTCTGATCCGCCTGTTCGCGGATGGACTGGGCGACCTTCTTCTCGAAGCCGGAATAGACGTGGATGACGTACCAGCGGGCTGCGGCCATGATCAACCCCCCAGACCAAAGACGAATTTGACCAACCAGGCGAAGATCTGATCGACCAGCATGAAGAAAATCGCCGACACCACCACCATCACCAGCACCATCGCGGTGGAAATGACGGTCTCGCGCCGGCTGGGCCAGGTGACTTTCGCCACCTCCTGCCGGACCTGCTTTATGAACTGGCCTGGAGTCGTCTTTGCCATAATCTTTCAAATGCCGTTGGCGCCGGGTGCACCGTGATCTCGAAGCCGCGTCCGGTGGCAGGAGTGGAGGGGCTCGAACCCCCAACCCCCGGTTTTGGAGACCGGTGCTCTACCAGTTGAGCTACACTCCTCCGGTCCGCGCTTTTTGGAGCGCGCCGCGCCGGCCCCCGGGGAGGGGGTCGGCGCGGGATCGGCGGAACCGAAGCCCCGCCTTATACAGCTACTCGACGATCGACGCAACAACTCCCGCACCGACGGTGCGGCCGCCTTCGCGGATGGCGAAGCGCAGGCCTTCGTCCATGGCGATGGGGGCGATCAGGGTCACCTCCATCGACACGTTGTCGCC